>Ga0172376_10000564_pt1 | contig 47601 bp, 41 predicted proteins | sample Lak35m_FD_121114 | JGI IMG/M metagenome (GOLD analysis project Ga0172376, IMG submission 121114) | Freshwater microbial communities from Kabuno Bay, South-Kivu, Congo - kab_092012_35m | ecosystem: Environmental > Aquatic > Freshwater > Lake | place: Democratic Republic of the Congo: South-Kivu...
GGAGCGGTGGGGATCCGGACTAGCGGTCAGGATTGGGTTTTCCATAAGCGTCCATGAGCGACCATGAGCGGTCCAGTTTTTTTAACCGCTAATAGGCACTGATGAACGCTCATGTTCGGAGCGGTGGGGATCCGGACTAGCGGTCAGGATTGGGTTTTCTATAAGCGTCCATAAGCGACCATGAGCGGTCCAGTGTTTTTGACCGCTGATAAGCACTGATGAACGCTCATGTTCGGAGCGGTGGGGATCCGGACTAGCGGTCAGGATTGGGTTTTCCATAAGCGTCCATAAGCGACCATGAGTGGTCCTGTTTTTTTAACCGCTAATGGGCACTGATGACCGCTAATGTGTAGGAGTGGTGGGGATCCAGACTAGCGGTCAGGATTGCGTTTTCCATAAGCGTCCATGAGCGACCATTAGCGGTCCTTTTCCCCCCAGCAAGACGCATTTTCGGGTCAATTGGCTTGATAAGTGGTTAAATTGCCCGTTTTTCGCCCGGTTACCATTGGATTTCCCTTCCTCGGATCCGAAAATGGCTTAAGCCTAGACATCCATTGACGTGAGGCACTGAGGCGTCGAACCTCGGGGACTTGGTCTTCGTAATTCTCATGTCATGGTTTTTCCCTAGTCCGACATCCGTTTGTCATGCACCAAAACTCAGTAGAACAAGCAAACCGCAGCCAAACGGGGCGACCATGGGTGTCGTCTACGGTCCGTTGTCTGCTGTGTTTGATGCTTGGTTGGGTCGGAGTTTTGGGGTTTGTTGAACAAGTGCAGGCGGGCTGCTCGGGGTTCTCAGGGACCCATCTGGCTTGGCAGCGGGCAAAGCCGCAGGTTGGGGGTCAGTTGGAATTAGCCTTGTATGTTCGATACGAACGGGGCTCTCTGAGTTTTACATACGAGCCTCCTGTGAAACCATGCGAAGGTCCTAATTGCCGGCCCAAGTCGTCGCTGGATTCATCGCTGATCCCTGTGGTTGGCCCCAGATTGGTCATGACCCAACCGGGCTTTGATCGATCGACAGTTGCTGTTGGGGAAACCCCAAGTTTGAGTTATCCGAGGGCACGTTCTCGGTCGGCCCCACGGGGTTATCTTGAGGTCTCTGAACCTCCTCCCAAAATTTCGATCTGAGTTCGGGTGGTTGAAATTGTACTTGCCTAGGGGCTTGAACATAGGCGTCGAGCTTTAGGCATCTGACGGATCGCATGAGTTTTCGGCAATTGGCTTTTACTGAAGGCATCGAAGATGTCCACTGAACCCGCATCTGTACCCGATGATTTATCTCACTTGCTCAAGGCCTCTGGTGGCAAGCCCAAGTTGGTTGTTACGCCGCGTACGCGGAGACTGCTACTGGTTGTTCTCTCGCTGTTTTCGGTGCTGCTTGCCAACGGGTTGTACTTATCGGGAGTCACGTTCTCGGAATGGTACTTCCAACGAACCTTTCAGGATCTGTTCTACCACTACATGTTCCTGCTCCATCTGGTGCTGGGTTTGTTGCTGATCCTCCCTTTTTTGGCTTTCGGTTTCTACCATTGGAAGGCGTCTTATAAGCGTCGCAATCGCCGAGCCGTACGGATTGGATATGCGTTGCTCATAGCCGGGATCGTGGTGTTGGTCAGCGGTGTGCTGCTGATCAAGCTTGGGTCGTTTGAATTCATGCGTGGACCACTCAGCAAGCGAGTTGTTTATTGGGCTCACATCATCACCCCATTGATCGCGATGTGGCTTTACTGGCTACATCGGTTGGTGGGGACCCGGATCCGTTGGGTGATAGCCCAACGAGTTGGGATTGCTACGGCGCTTGCTGTTGGAGCGATGCTCATTGCGCAGACCCAGGATCCACGGAAATGGAGCAAGCGTGCTCCGACCGATGGGCAAAGGTATTTTGAAAATTCGCTCGCTAGCACCCGCGACGGAAACTTTATCCCGCAGCGGGCTTTGATGAACGACGAGTACTGCAAGAAGTGCCATCAGGGTGTTTACGACGATTGGTTCCACAGTTCGCACCATTTCAGCTCGTTCAACAATCCTGCTTATTTGTACGCCGTTCGAGAGACTCGCAAAGTCTCGATGGAGCGGGATGGAAACGTCCATGCGGCGCGTTTTTGCGCCGGATGCCATGATCCGGTCCCATTCTTCTCGGGGGCTTTCGACAATCCGCATTACGACGATGTCAACGATCCGACCAGCCAAGCCGGGATCACTTGTACGGTATGCCATGCGATTACCGAAGTCGAGTCGACTCGAGGCAACGCCGATTACATCATCGAAGAGCCACAGCATTATCCGTTCGCGTATAGCGAAAATTTCGTTTTGCAGCAGATCAATATGCTCTTGGTCAAGGCCAAGCCTGCGTTTCACAAGAGCGAGATGCTCAAGCCGGCTCTTAAGTCCGCTGAGTTTTGCAGCACTTGCCACAAAGTCCACTTGCCAGGCAACCTGACCAAATACAAAGAATGGGTCCGGGGTCAAAATCATTACGATTCGTATTTGCTAAGCGGAGTTGCAGGGCACGGCGCTAGAAGCTTTTACTATCCTGAGAAAGCGCAGACCAACTGCAACGGTTGCCATATGCCTTTCCAGGAATCCGATGACTTTGCCGCCAAGCCTCATCCCGAAACAGGCAAAAACGTGGTCCACAATCACTATTTTCCCGGTGGCAATACCGCTTTGCCGTTCTGGAGAGGGGACCACGAGGTGATCCAAAAAGCCCAAGCGATTCTTAAAGACTGTGCGCGGGTCGACATCTTTGGGATCAGGAAAGAGGGGAGCCTCGAAGGGGAGTTGATCGCACCGCTGCGGCCAGAAGTTCCGGCATTGGAGGCCGGCCAAGCTTACTTGCTCGAAACCGTGATCCGAACCTTGAAAGTCGGACACCACTTGACCCAAGGGACGGTCGATTCGAACGAATTGTGGTTGGAGATCGAGGCCAAATCAGGCGACCGAGTCATCGGGATCAGCGGTGGTCGGACCAAAGACGGATCGGTCGATGAGTGGTCCCACTTTGTCAATAACTTTGTCATCGACAAAAATGGTGACCGCATCGCTAGACGAAACGCGCAGGATATTTTCATTGCCCTTTACGACCATCAAATTCCCCCCGGTGCGGGCCAAACCGTTCACTACCGACTCGATGTCCCCAAAGACATCTCCGAAGCGATCGAGGTGACCGTCAAGCTTAATTATCGCAAGTTCGATCGTGGATACATCGATTTCATGGATCAAGCTTTCCAAACCGGCGATAGAGACTTTGCCCAACGCGAGGCCGGCCACAACCCATTGCCCATTACGGTCATCGCTCAAGACAGACTTTTGTTGCCTGTCGTGCTAGCGGATGGCACTAGGATCGAACCACAACAAGAGAGCAACAAGGCCATCGAACCAACTTGGCAACGCTGGAACGACTACGGCATCGGTTTGCTGCTCTCGGGGAGTTCGCAACTCAAACAGGCTGCAGAAGCGTTTGCCAAGGTCGAGCAAGCCGGACGTTACGATGGTCCATTGAACACTGCAAGGGTTTACTTTGCTGAAGGCAATCTCGATGGAGCCACCCAAGCCCTCGCGCGGGCCGTGGCGATGGATCCCAAGCCTCCGGTTTGGACGTCCGCTTGGCTCTCGGGTGAGATCGCCCGCCAACAGGGTCAGTTCGATGTCGCCGTCGAGAACTTCAAGAGCGTTCTTTATGACCAAACCGAGGAACGCAACAAACGGCAATTCGATTTTTCACTTGACTATGTGGTCCGTAACCAGCTCGGGTCGGCCTACCTGGACTTGGCCCTGGCCGCATCCAGTGCCGAGGACAACGAAGGCAAAGACAAGTACTTGCAACTGGCCCGTAGCGAGTTCGAAAAGGTTCTTACGATCGACAGTGAGAACCTCATGGCCCATGCAAACTTGGTCACCGTGTTTGAACGGCTGGGGATCGAGGACCAAGCCGAGTTTCATCGACAAGCGAACTTGCGCTATAAACCCGACGATAACGCGAGCAATCTAGCAAGACGTCCAGCGCGCCAGAAGTATCCGGCGGCAAATCGCGCAGCCGAATCCACGGTGATCTATCTGTTGCAACGTCCGGGTGCACCGGGACTGCCGCCTGAAGCCGCCTCGAAATCGGCTGGGGTGTCTACCCAGGAAAATCTTCTCCCTTAACCCCTCTGGTTCCGACCTATGCCTTCTCCAAAAAATAGACCTTCGAGTCGTGACATCAAACGACGCCAAGCCGACTTGCCCAATCGATCAACAACAGAGCCACCTTCGGGCGAAGACGATTCGGTCATCGGCAAGATGTTTTGGCGCTCGCTAGGCTTGATCGCAGCGATGGTGCTTATAGGTTCCGCGATTTATCTAGCGACTCGGCCACGTAAATCGCAGTTTGTCGAAAAGAAAACTCAAACCGCCCTTCCTCAGCAGCGAAAAGCTGCGACGGTCGAGATTCCCCAGATACCTTTTACCGACATCACCTCAGAAGCCGGGATCGATTACACGCATTACGATGGAAAGCAAGGCGAGAGACTCTTGCCCGAGACCATGGGTGGAGGCAGCGGTTTTTTCGATTATGACAACGACTCAGACCAAGACATCCTGTTTGTCAATTCATGCGATTGGCCTTGGAGTAAACGAGACTCTAGCAAGCCGACCCCGACGATGCGCCTGTATCAAAACGATGGAACAGGTCACTTTAAAGATGTCACTCAGGAAGCAGGTCTGGGCTTGTCCTTTTACGGAATGGGGGCTGCGTTTGGAGATTATGACAACGATGGCTGGGTCGATGTTTTCATCACGGCCGTTGGGACCAATCATCTATTCCGAAACGATCGTGGGAAATTCGTCGAAGTCACCGAATCGGCGGGAGTCGCAGGGGTAGCTAACCAGTGGAGTTGCCCGGCGATGTGGTTTGACTACGATCGGGATGGAAAGCTCGACTTGATCGTCGGCAACTATGTCGCATGGACTCGCGAAATCGATCTGTCTTTGGCATCGACGCTCGTCGGACTAGAACGGGCTTATGGACAACCAACCAACTTTGATGGTGTCCATATGTACCTGTACCATAACCAGGGGGGAGGTAAGTTCCAAGAGGTAGGCAAGCAAGCCGGCTTGCACGTTGTGAATCCCGCAACCGGGGTGCCAGAAGCCAAATCGCTTGGGATTGCCATCCTCGATGCCAATCATGACGGATGGATGGATGTGTGTGTTGCCAACGATACCGTCAGGAACTACCTGTTTGTCAATAACAAAGACGGGACATTCGAAGACCAAGGGGTCACCATGGGGGTCGCTTTGACTCGAGATGGCCAAGCTACCGGGGCGATGGGTATCGACTGTGCGAACTTTCGCAATGATGATTGCTGCGGCATCGTTATCGGGAACTTCGCCAATGAGCAATCCAGTTTGTACTTAAGCGACGGGCTGAAACCGAGTTTCACCGACGTGGCTCCTACGACCGGATTTGGTCCACAGACACGGATCAAACTGACTTTCGGCACCCTCTTTGCTGATCTGGATTTGGATGGTCGCCTGGATATCCTTTGCTCCAACGGGCACTTGGAACCGGAAATTCAAAAGGTATTCCCAACGCAGCAGTACGAGCAATCCAGCCAGCTATTCTGGAATGCCGGTAAGAAGCAGCCTACCCAGTTCGTAGCATTGAGCGTCGAAAAGACCGGAGCCGATTTTCAAAAGCCCCTGGTCGGACGATCTGCGACCGTCGCGGACATCGACTCCGATGGTGATTTGGATGTGTTGCTGGTGGCCAATGGAGGCAAAGCCAGATTGCTTCGCAATGACCTGAAACTAGGCAATCACTGGCTTCGAATCCGGCTCAAAGACAAGGCAAACACTGGAGCTATTGGAGCCACCATCGAAATGGATTTGGGCGATGGCCAGAAGATGATGCGCACGATCTCCACGACACGCAGCTATTTGTCCCAGACGGAACTGACCGCTACGTTTGGACTAGGCGATCGCGAGCCTAAAGAACTGACCGTTCGTTGGCCAGATGGTTCGGAGCAAAAAGTTCCCATCGACAAGCTTGATCAAGTCATGACCGTTGAGCAAAGCCTCTAAAGGTGCGATGCGATGCTAGAGGTTTGTGTCGATACGCTTGAAGGGGCAGTGATCGCCATCGAGTCCGGGGCACAGCGCATCGAGCTGAGCGAGAATCTGGTAGTAGGGGGAGTGACTCCATCGACCGATTTGATCCAAGCGGTGCGAGCAAGTTGCGGCGAGTCTTTGATTGTCTTGGTCAGATGCCGAGCCGGTGATTTCAAGTATCAAAACGGGGAACTCCGGCGAATGATCGATCAGGCCTCCGAAGCGATTGGGCTTGGGGCCGACGGGGTAGCCATCGGAGCCAGTTTGGAGGATTGTTCGCTCGACTGGGGTTTTCTCATCGAGGCGCATCGGGCTGTGAAGTCGGTTTCCCAAGCGGCTAGCTTGGTCGTGCATCGGGTGTTCGACCAAGTTCCTGATCCGATGGTTTCCATCGAGAGGTTGATACAGATCGGATATGACCGGATACTGACCAGTGGAGGAGCCGAGCAAGCGGTCGGTTCGCTAGATGCGCTCAGGCGATGGCAGATAGCGACAGCCGATCGTCTGGAGATACTGCCAGCAGGTGGAGTTCACTCGGGCAATGCGCAGTGGATCTTGGAGTCCACTGGATGTCGGCAGTTGCACGGATCGTTTACCAGAACAGCGGCCGGGCAAGTCTCCCGGATGCCTGATCGCGATGAGATCGCCAAGGTTCGGCGAGTATTGGACGGTTTTTGCCTGGCATCGCAAGGTTAAGGGACCACGAGGCTATCGTGTCGGGTTTGGATCCAAGCCTTGACTTCTGGCAGTCTGCCGTAGGCGTAGGCTAGCAGCGCGATCGGTGGGATGGTCGGTTTGTCTACTCCTTGCTCCATCTGCAACTTGCAGGAGGCGCATTCGGTGCTTCCGATCTGAGCTTGCGTCTTTTGCATGGTGCTGATGAGTCCCCAACCGACCCGCAAACTCGTCCGATTGTTCTCCCGTTTGAGTCCATACACTCCGGCCATCCCGGAGCATCCGGAGTCTGCATTCAGAACATTCAGCCCAGGGATCAATTGCAAAAGTTTGAGTCCGTTGTAATTGGGATCCAAGGCTCTCAGGTGGCACGGAGTGTGGTACATGATCGACATGCTCAAGGGTCTGAAATCCAACTCCAATTCATTTTGATTGTGCATTTCCCAGAGATAGCTTCCAGCTTCTTTGGTATTGCCGGCAACCAATGTGGCATCGTCGCTAGGAAAGAGGTTGGGGTACTCATGTTGCAAGCACAGGGCGGCTGTCGGCTCGGTAGCAACGATCGTGTAACCTTGGCGGACAGCATCGGCGAGCCTACGCAGTTGCGGGGTGACCAACCGCCGGACTCTTTCGACATCGCCGAGGGATATTTTGGTCATCCAAGTGACGGTCTGCCAAGTCGGTACGTAGACATCGACCCTTTGGTGCTTCATGACTTCGACCAACGCCTTGCCCACCCAAGGGTTATGCCAATTGGCGTACTGGTCGACCAAGTACAGGACCTTGCGTCCACCTGCTCGGCTCATGCGATTGAGTTTATGTTTGACTGCCCATCGCATAAACGTTTGATTGGCGATCTTTGGCAATCGCCGTCCCATTGCGATCCCAGTTGACTTTTCAAGTAGCCAGCGCATCGAGCGGTTGCCCATAGCCCAATTGGCTAGACGTGGAAAACGGCAGGCAATCCCTGTCAATAGATCGATTCGCGAGAGGAGTCGATCGGTAATTCTCAGTCCGTGGGTGGCGGTGTGCTGGGCTTTGAGTTCCACGACCATTCTGGGTATGTCGACTTGGGCAGGGCATTCGAATCGGCATTGATGGCAATGGAAACATAGATCGGCGATGGCTCGCATTGGATCGCTTTCGCTCTGTGGGCCCGAGATGTCCCCGGAGAGCAATCCTCGCATGAGGTTGGCTTTGGCTCGTGGGCTAGCTTCTTCGCTGCGTATAACTCGAAACATTGGGCACATCCGCTCGCCCGGTGCGCTGGTACGGCAGCGTCCACATCCGTTGCATTGGTCGCTTGTGGCTTGTAGCGATTTCTCGCTTGACCAGTCCAAGATCGGGAGCATGGGTCGGCTGGGCTGTGGGGCCTCTTGGGTATCGACTACCGATCGATTCCGGATGGTTCGCAGATTGTCGATAGCGCGCTGGGGGGAGTCGGTAATTAATTTTCCGGGATTCAGAATGCCGTCGGGATCGAACCATGATTTGATCTGGCGACAGATCGGGTAAAGATCGCCCAGTTGTTGGCGCAAGTATCCGCTGCGGCTGAGTCCCACTGCATGTTCGCCCGAGATGACCCCTTTGAATTCGATGACTTTTTCAAAGATCCTTTCGGCGATCCGCTGCAGCTTTTGGATGTCCTCTTCGCAGCCCGGGTCCAGAAACGGTCGCAGTTGCACATTGCCTTGAGCCGCGTGCGCAAAGAGCGTGGCTGTTACCCGCTCTGTTTTGAGGATGTTCTGAACATCGTGGAGAAACTCGGGCATTCGCTCGGGTTGGATGGAAAGATCGTCAACAAAGGAAATCGGTTTTTGAGGTCCACCTAGCCGGACCAATTGGGGAACAATACGACGACTCAGTCGCCAAATGAAATCTCGCTCGGCATCGTCGACAACGATCGAAGTCTGTTGGGTCGAAGGTGCTTTGCGGACGATCCGCTGGACCAAGGCGCTTAAGCGTTGTTTGACATCGCTGATCTCTTGGCCTTGATGCTCGATCAACAGCAGGGCTTCGGCCCCGCGTGGCAACATCGCTTCGTAACGTGGGTCCAGTTCCCGAGCGATTTCGATGAGTCTGCGATCCATCAAATCGCAAGCGGCCACTTCATCCTTGCGAGCCTCCAAGGCTCCGCGTGCAGCCAATTCTAGTTTCTCAAAAAACAGCAAAACCAAGCCACGAGCGTTGGGAGTCGGATCGACTTTCAAGGTCAGTTCGGTCATCACCGACAACGTACCTTCGGCACCTGACTGCAATCGCGCCAGATGAACTTGATCGTCCTCAAGAACCGATTCAAGCCGATAGCCGCATCCGCGTGGAACGCCCTTCCATGGTGGCGAAAGAAGCGTATCTTTGTGATGGGTCAGGAGTTGTCCAAGTTCGATTGCGATACGATCAAGCTGGGCGTTCCCCGTGTTGGGATAATGCCACGATGTTTTTCCCAACAGGACCTGCTGACCGTCGGCCAAGACGGCTCGAGCCATCCCCAAGTGCGAACCGGCTGTCCCGTAACGCGGGTAGTGACTTCCCAAAGCATCGATCGCCATCAAGCTGCCAACGGTCGTTACGGCCCGCATCGGAGGATCGATCCCCAGCACCAATCGATGCTGGGCCAACTGGCGATTCAGATCCCCAAGTGTTATTCCTGGTTGGACACGAACCAAGTGCGCATCGACGTCGATATCGAGCAATCGTCGCATGAACCTCGAAAAATCCAGCACGATGCCTGGACCAAGCGATTGGCCCGCAAGGCCTGTTCCCCCTCCTCGCGGGAAGACAGGCAAGGCGTTCTCGACGGCGTATTTGATGCAGTTCGAGACATCATCGCCATGACGGGGTCTGACCACCGCGATGGGTGCGATCTGGTACAAGCTCGCATCGCTGGCGTACATCTGAGAGTGCAATGGATCACAAAAGACCTCTCCATCGAGAATCCCTCTCAAATCCGCCTGGATTCTAGCTTGTTCTGCTTCCACAACGCTCCCTGGACGACCGGTCCCGAACTTATCTGCCCCTGGGTTACCTACGGGACAATTGCACTCGACTGTTCTTCACACCGTAAGCGAAATAAATCACCATGCCAATGGCAAGCCATACGCCTAGCCTGAGCCAATTGCCCAGACCCAATCCGGCGATCATCGATCCACAAACCAGCACCGCGAGGATTGGTACCAGGGGGACCAGCGGGGTACGGAATGGACGAGGCGCATCGGGATCGCTCTTGCGCATGATAATGATCCCGATCGAGACCAGAGCGAATGCAAAGAGGGTACCGATGCTGGTCATGTCCCCGACCACACTATCGGGGATGAACGCCGCAAAAATCGAAACAAACACAAAAAAGATCCAGTTCGATTTGGCGGGTGTATGAAACACAGGATGCAACTCGGAGAAGACTTTGGGAACCAGCCCGTCGCGGGCCATCGAGTAAAAGACGCGACTTTGGCCCAGCAGCATCACCAGGATCACCGACGAAAAACCAAAGAGAATCGCAACGGTGATGAATTTACCCAACCAACCGTATCCGGTCATGTACGTTTGAATCGCGTAAGCGACCGAGGCCTCTTTTCCTTTGGTTGGATCTCGGAAATCTTCGTAGGGTGCAATGCCCGTGAGCACCCAGCTAAAAAGGATGTACAAAACGGTGCATACGATAAGCGAACCCAAGATACCGATCGGCATATCTCGCTCGGGTTTTTTCGTTTCTTGGGCCACGGTCGAAACGGCATCGAATCCAATGAACGCAAAGAAGACCACGCCCGCACCACCGAGGATGCCCCATATTCCACCAAAGGGATGCTCCTGCCCGGTGATGCTGTCTTGAACCGTGGTTACTTCTGGGATGAAAGGAACATGATTGGCAGGGTTGATGAACTGCCAACCCAAGGCGATGAACAAAATCACAATCAGGACTTTGACACTCACAACGATCGCGTTAAAGACCGCCGACTCCTTGATCCCCCTGACCAAAATCAACGTGAGGATCAGCAAGATAAATACGGCAGGAAGGTTGACTATGCCGCTGATTTTTTGGCCGTCGACCATGACCGATTCAAATGGCGAGTGACAAAACTGATAGGGGATCATGTAAGCTGGACCGATAAAACTCTCGATGAGTTTGTTGAGGTATTGCGACCAAGCGATAGCGACGGTGGCGGCCCCAAGCGCGTATTCGAGCACCAAATCCCAGCCGATGATCCACGCGAATAGTTCTCCCATGGTCGCATAGGAGTAGGTGTAAGCGCTGCCTGAGACTGGGGTCATGGCCGAGAATTCCGCGTAGCACATCCCGGCCAAAGCACACCCCACCGCAGCGACGATGAAACTGAGCGTCACGCTCGGGCCAGCATGGACCGCAGCGGCCGCTGCGGTGCGAACAAACAAACCCGCACCGATGATGGCTCCGATCCCTAGCAAGATCAAATTCACTGGTCCCAAATGCCGCTGGAGGGTTCCATCACCCTGGGCCCTTGCCTCCTCGTTGAGCTCTTCGAGTGTCTTTCTTGCAAATAGATTCATGGTAGAGAGTCTGTTGTAAACGGAAAGAAAAAAAGGGTTCCGGATATTTCGGTGTGGGTAAACGCTACAGAGCGTTTTTGTAAATGGGAATCACATAAGGCCCTTCAGGGATCACCGCAATGGTCTTGTCCCCTGAGTCAGACACACTTTGCTCGATGGCTTTCTCGATCGAATCGATCATCGCAACACCTGTAAGCTCGCGGTCGGATCCTTGGATGCCTTCGCTGTACAACGAAACTCGCCCGATCGAAAGGGGCCGCAGGAGCATGTGGGTTTGCCATCCGTCGACATCCGCCAGGGGCATGCGTCGGATCCGATCGATGAATCCCTGGGCTCCAAGCTTTTTCAATTGAGCTTGGGAATCCCTGTACTCATGACTCCCGAGCCCCTCTTCGCAACGGCTTGCGACAATCATGTGTCCTCCATCGGCGAGGATTTGAAGCGGTGCAACCATTCCTTTGACGGTCTGATAGTACGTCTTATCGAGCGGGTAACCCGCAGCGCTGGTAATCAAAGTAGCGAACTTTTGCTGGATTGGAACCTCCGCGTACTTGCGAACCAACTGGACGCTCTGAAGGTGGCTTTGGACACATTCGCCAAAGTTCACGAAGCTCATTTGGCGCTGCTCGTCGATGATTGTATTGACGGCATAAGTCGGCCCCAGGAGCTTGAGGATTTCCAGTTGACCGCGATGCAAGGGGTTATCGATCAAGTTGCCGTTGCATGCCAAAGGGTTGGCCATGAACTGGTAATTGTGGAAAGTTCGGATGGTTTCTTCCCCCGCAACACCCGGTGCGACAACTTTGCGACCCCCAGAATAGCCTGCCATGAAGTGGGGTTCGACCAATCCGACGACGATGCGCAAGTCCGCATCGACCAAGTGACGATTCAGGATGACCGGGATTCCATCGGTAGGTGTGCGGCCCAAATCCACCATCCAAGCCGTATCGCGAGCAAAGTGATTCTCGATTCGGATGTTATCAAATACCCACCGGTCTCCGACGACTTCCAGCATCTCTTGGCCCAGGTTCGGACGGTGAAGTCCGGTGGCGATTAGGATGGTGATTTGCGCGTTGGAGACCCCTGCAGCATTGAGCTCATCGATCATGCCCTTGAGAATCGGGCCGTTGGGAACCGGGCGTGTGATATCGCAGATGACGATGCAAACTCGGGTAGATCCTCGAGCCACCTGCGAGAGCGACGGGCAACCGACCCCCGACCTAAGCGCATCTTGAATCGCTTGCTTGGGGTCTGCCAGCAGAGGCATTGGGGGTTTGCGAACCACCACAGGCTGACAGCCTTTGGGAAGTCTAATTGGTAGTTCACTTTTCCCGTAGCGGATCTCTACAGTATCGAGCATCCAGTCATTCCTCTTATAGTTTTTGATAACAAATCACCGTTCCAGGTGGGTTGTATCATAATAGAAATCTGGGGCCAATCCCAGCGAAGTCTTCTCAATTCCCCAAACACTTCTTTGGCCTAAGTTGTCTCGGGTCGGGTGCTGCAGAGCATGAGGGACTCGAGCCAATCGCGCCAGTGTCGCATCGAAATCGCGTCCATGGTGGGAATTCCAAGAGAGGGTACTGGCAGTTGCTTGTTTCCAGCCAGCCAAGTGATCGAGCTGTTGAGCATCCCATTGATGTCGGTTTCAAGGTTCAGTTGCAAGGGGTCGGCGGTGTGGCGATCCTCGAAACAGGTTTGCAGATCGACACTGGCCAATCGATTCCAATTGAGACTGCCAAATCGAGTTCCCTCGACGAATTGCAAAACAGGTTGCTGTTTGCCTTCGCGGGTAAATCGCAAGGTTCGACTGACTTGCTGACCCAAAGGAGTGTCCTTGGCGATCAGAACCTTGGGGGGCTGTACGTGTCCTCCAGGCTCTTGGATGATCAATCCGAAATCGTAGCTTGAAGCTCCGTAAGCGATCGGGTTCTTTGCATCCAGAGGTGGCATCAAGTGACGAGCTTGGACGGCAGCTCCCCGGGCCAAATCGGTCGATCCCATCGGGATGACTCGGGCTTTGGGATGTACCAACGAGGTAATACGGCTTTGCAAAATCGGTAGCCACCGGATGTCTCCGATGAGGATCAGTGTTTCGATCTGGCGAGGATCGACACCGGCTCGAGCGATCGCCTCTTTAGAGAAACTCTCGCAGTCTAAGACCAAATCGTCGACCCATTCGGCCACTCGATCACGCTCGAGGCTCCCTTCGTACTTGCCCTTCTGCAGTTCGATGATGAAGGGGACTTTCTCGGCTTGGCGAAGCCGTTCAAAGGCTCGTTCCATGGTGCGCTGGAGCTGAGATGCGAGGCCTAAGTTTTCTCGGGCGCTGATCCCATGTTTTTTCTCGATGATCCCGGCGAGTTTCTTGGTGGCGACATCATACCAGCGGATGGTGCCCCGCCGCCAATCACCGATCGATCCAAGCGTTTCGACCCGCGTTGTCGTCGATCGGACCACTGCGGCTTCGCAGGCACTGCCGCTGAGCATTACGACCAGAATGTTCTTTTGGTAGTCGGTGTCCCCGCGAGCTTGCGCCAATCGGGCTTCGATCTCGCAGTGTGCAAGCGCGGCGGCTAAAGGCTTATCAAGCAACTGCAGGACTTCCAAGCCGGCGATCGAGCAGGCGACTTTGGTGCTGTGTCGTTGCATTTGGTCGTAACAACCCGGCACGGTGACAACCGCATGCGAAGCGCTGGGGTACTTGCGCCTAGTCTGCATCACGATCTGTCTTAAAATGCTCGCAACGAGAACCTCTGGGGGTACCCTGCGTCCCCCGAAAGGTTTCTCCAGAAGCGGTAAACCATACCAGCGCTGGATGCCGTAGAAGATCTGCTCAGGATGCGCAACGCGTTGCTGGGCCGCCGAGGCCCCGATGCGAACCACCCCTTGATCGCTAAAAACCATGTTTCGCAACTCGGGAAGATCTCCATCCAATGGAACTTGCTCGATTTTAAATTCGTGGTTCACATAGCTCGAGCGGGAATGGATCAGGCCCAAGTCGATTCCAAAGGGGCCGAACGACTTACGGGACGTCGATGTCCCTTGGCCAATACTGGTGGGTCGATCTCGCAACTGGCCGCCAATCCCATCGCCCTTGCGACTTGCTACCGAAACATTGGGTCGATCAAGCAGCCTTAGCTCATAGAGTTTCTCAAGCAAATGGTGGGCCGACGGGCATCGATCGACAACATCCTTGGCAACCAACCATTGAAACACCGAGTCGATGCGCAAATCCAGGTCGCTGCGAAGTTCGTAGAGGGCCGGTGGAGCGCGACGCAACTGAGCCATGGCCGTTTGCATCAACTCCCCAGTGAACATCGGTCTGCCGATGAGCAAATAAAACAGAGTCGCTCCCAACGAGTACAAATCGGTCCGATGATCCACCAAGTCAGGGGTGTTGATCTGCTCGGGCGACATGTACTCGACCGTACCGATCAATTGACTCTTGGTCGTGTCGACCGGACCGCCGATGTCTTTGAGGACGGCTAATCCAAAATCGAGGATCTTGAGCACCCCTTGGTGCGTGAGCATCATATTGCCTGGTTTAATGTCCCGGTGAACAATCCCTAAACCATGGGCATATTCGAGCGCCACGGCGGCTTGCTCAAGGATCTTGATCGCCTCCTGACCGCTCAAAGGACCCTGAACTCCCACGCGATGCGATAACGACTCGCCTTGGATCAGTTCCATCACCAAGTAATGGACCGTATTGGTTCGAGTGCGATGGCACCCGGCGTCAAAGGCCGTGACGATGTTCGGGTGCATCAGCTTGCCCTGGGCCCGAACCTCTGCATAAAAACGCTCGACGGCTTGAGCATCGCTGGACATGCGTCTGGGCAATACCTTCAACGCAACTTCGCGGTCCATCGTCCGATGCCTAGCTCGATAGACTTGACCCATCCCACCAGCACCCAATCGATCCAGAACGATGTACTCACCCAGGACCGGCGTGCGCCGTTGGCCGGTCACCAAAGAACGTCCAGAATCGAAATCGAAATCGAACTCATTCTCCGGTACCCATCCCTTTTGAGTCTTGTCGTCAGGATCCAGCCGACGCGTGACCCCGGCATCCTGGTGCCCATCTTTGGGCGTCTCGTTGCTCATGACCTATTTTGAGTACCCTTGAAATCCCATCGGCGCGAAAAACAACCCTCGAATTCTAGCTCATCGGTATCATGGAATCGCCTTTTTTAAGCTAAAATCCTCGTCCCATGCAATCCAACTTCCGTCCATCGCCAGACCATCCCAATCCACCAAAGATCCTCGAAGTTCACAACGTATCGGTGATCCGAGGCCACAGTTCTTTGCTGCAGAACCTCTCTTTGAGCATCTCCATGGGACAGCATACGGCGATTCTGGGCCCAAACGGTTCCGGGAAATCGACCCTGCTGAAACTCCTGATGCGAAATCTCTACCCGTCCTGTGTCGACGGACAGCCTGGCAGTATCGAACTACTTGGGCAAACCCATTGGAATGTCTGGGACCTGCGAACCCAACTAGGCTTCGTCAGCGGGGAGATCGATCAGCATTTCCACGCCGGCAGGTCCGGTAGGTTGACAGCCCAGCAAGCGGTCTTAACCGGGTTCTTTTCCAGCGAATTGGAGCCTGATCCAGAGGCGATCACCGAGCCGATGCTCCAAGCGGCCCGACATGCCATGGATCTTATGGGCGTCGCATCGCTGGCGCATCGAACTCTTGGGACCATGTCCACCGGAGAACGACGCCGAACCCTCCTGGCTCGGGCCATTTGCCACCGCCCGTTGGCTTTGGTCCTGGACGAACCGACTGCGGGTCTAGATCTGGGCTCTCAGCGGCAATTGCTTGAATATCTGGAAAAAATCGCTCAGCAAAACACCACCTTGATCCTCGTGACCCATCAGCTCAGCGAAGTCCTCCCCTGCATCGAGCGTACGATCCTACTTCGTCGCGGTTCGGTCGCCTTTGACGGTTCTACCGAAGTTGCCTTGCAAGCCGATCGGCTCTCGACGCTATTCGAGTGCCCACTGCGCGTAGAAAAGACTCCCTCGAACTTCTGGCGAGTGGAATTGCAATCCTAAAGAGTCCGCCTATCACAGATCGCTTCAGAAAGGATGCCAACGGCAAAACCTGACTTGCTTGCCAAAGTTGATTAGAATACCCTCGGAGAACCTTCCTGGGATCCTCGAATCCAACGAATCCCACAACCACCCACCTTTTGCCAACGTTCTATCAAGGGCCATGCACAAGCCTTCCTCGATCCACCCATTCGCTTTGCATCGGTCCAATCGCTTGATGGCTATCGTCTGGCTTGCGCTGGGATTGGTCCTGCCGATGGCAATGGCCCAAGTCGAAAACCCAAGCGATCCGTCCGAGACGATCGATACGCTCATCGAAGCAGGGTATGCGAAAGTTTCCATAGATCGAAATTCGTTAGAGTGGTGCACCGACGAGCAATGGATTCGGCGCTTGACGATCGATCTTGCTGGTCGCATCCCAACCCTGCAAGAACGCAAGGAGTTTTTGGACAGCCCAAGTCCGCACAAACGCCTCGAGTGGATCGATCGTCTTGTGCAAAGCGAAGACTACGTCGAGCATTTTGCAGATACCTTTGACACCCTGCTGATGGGCCGTGCTCCGACCCAAAAAATAAACGAGCGACGAAAACACTGGAGACCTTATCTCGAAAACGTATTTCGCCAAAATCGCCCCTGGGATCAAGTCGCTCGAGAGATCCTTCTTGCACGCCCCGAAAGCGACGACCAAGCCGGTGCGGTTTGGTTCCTCTACGAACGCAATGACAACGCCCAAGCGATCGCCGAAGCGGTCGCTCCGGCTTTCTTCGGCATCCGCATCGACTGCGCTCAATGCCACGATCACATGATCGCTTCGGAAATCCATCAGCAGCATTACTGGGGTCTAGTCGCCTTTTTCAACCGCAGCAAAAACCAAAAAACCGAGGTCGGGCCACGTATCAGCGAATCGGCCATCGGAGGGTTTTCTGATTTTGCAAATATTCATGGATCGAGCTATCCGAACGTGTTGACCTTTTATCAGTCCGAAACCATCGATGAAGCGCGTCCGGAAAAAGATTCCAAACAAGAAGATCTCGACGAACTCTATCAACCTTCTGCCAATCCCAAAGAGCCCCGTACGCCAAAGTTCTCCAGACGCCAAAAGTTTGTCGAGGAGATTCTCAAAGGTCATCCCCAGTTGGCTCCTGCCTTCGTCAATCGAGTCTGGGCTATGCTCATGGGCCGAGGAATCGTCCACCCATTCGATCAGATGGATTCGGTGCACCCACCCTCACACCCTGAGTTGCTCGAGCGACTCTCGAAAGACTTCATCGATTCAGGGTATGACATCCGACGGTTGGTTCGCAGGATCGCCGCAAGTCGCACTTATCAGCTCAGTTCCAAACCGCTTGCAGGTGTCCAAGACCCATCCGCCTTTGCTTGGTCGATCGAACGCCCGTTGACCGCCGAGCAATTGGTTCGCTCGATGCACCTGGCGATGCACCAACAAGTTGACCATGACCTGCCGCTTTTGAGCGACCTTCGAGATCGAATCCCCGAAGTCCTCCCCGAGACGATCACCACCGATATTTCCGATGCGCTCTTTTTGACCAACAATTCCAAAATGCATCAAATGCTTCTTGCAGCTAGCAAGCCCGAAGGTCTTGTCAGCCAGCTTGCTCAAAACGCAGATCCCAAGCTTGCCATCGAGCACATGTTCCTGTCTGCGTTAGGTCGCCAGCCAAGCCAAGAGGAAATCGAAACGGTGCTCGATTTTGTCCAGAGGCGTTTGAGCAACAAAGCGAGTGTGGACCCAAAGGGTGTTTGGCAAAACGCACTGTGGGCTGTTTTGACCTCTGCAGAGTTCCGATTCAATCACTAGTTGCTGTTTTTGTGTGAGCTAAATTTTGTCCGAGAATTCCAAGCAGACGCATAGCAATCCAATCGACTGCGGCAGTCCTGAGCACCGCACCCATCGGCGGTTGTTTCTCCAAGGATCCATGGCTTCGGGGATCGCCTCGGTGGCCAGTTTCAATGCCCTTTTTTCGGTCCCTGCGATCGCTCAGGAAACCAAGAAGCAAGGCAAGAAGTGCATCCTGCTGTGGCTCTGTGGTGCCCCGAGCCAGTTCGAAACTTGGGACCCCAAGCCTGGGACGATAACCGGTGGACCTTTCGGTGCGATTGGAACTTCGATTCCCGGTGTTCAAATCAGCCAGTTGATGCCCCGTTGTGCGACGATCATGCATAAGCTCTCGGTGATTCGATCGATGAGCACTGAGCCCAGCGAGCACTTCCAAGGCATCGATGTATTGACGCGAGGCGAGCAACCTAGGCCACCCTTTACTCGGCCCATCCTCGGATCGGTCGTCGCACAGCAGCTTGGCCAACTCGACAGCCCCGTCCCTCAATTCATTTTGCTGGACCCTTGTCCTGAGGGGAACGAATTCAGGTCGTTCAAGGCTGGCAATTGGGCCGGATGGCTTGGGGCCCAATACGGACCTGTCCGCTCGGGGGGTGAGTATTCGATCCCCGACATTCTCCGACACGAATCGACCTCGCAAGTCGACCATGAGGATCGCGAAGCGCTTCGCAAGTTCCTGAGTCGCAAGTTTGAAAATGACCAGCGTAGCCAAGCCGCAGCTGGTTACAACGCTGCCTTTGAACGAGTCAAGGGCTTGATGAGCTGCGCGCCACTGTTCGATTTAGATAAGCTTCCCGAAGCGGATCGGCAACGCTATGGACCAGGTGCGTTTGCGCAGCATGCGCTCCAAGCCCGCCATCTGATCGAAAACGGATCGACCTTTGTCATGGTCGCCAACGGGATGCCTTGGGATAACCATGTTTTCCAGCACGAAATGCATCAGATGCTCGTCCCCGAATTGGACAACATCCTCTATCAACTCGTCAGCGACCTTGAACAACGCGGTTTGCTGCAGGATACCTTGGTGATCGCCATGGGCGAGTTTGGTAGAACTCCGTGGCTCAACGAAGCCAGGGGCCGGGATCATTACTCCAAAGCTTGGAGCTTGGCGATGGCCGGTGCAGGAATTCGCCCCGGTGTTCTGATCGGTCAAACCGACCCCATGGGTTTTGAAGTGACACAAGATGCGATCGATAACCGCAGGCTCTTTGCGACAATTTTCAAAGCCCTGGGGATCGATCCCAAGGAGCAGTACGATCTGCCCGACCTACCGACGTTCCATCGGGTCGAAGGAAATGTGCAACCCATCGAAGAACTGCTTGTCGGGTAAATCATGCAAAAAAACATCAAAAGGATTCATGACTTTAAGCTGCCCACGGCGATCCTGGGCGCATGCTTGCTGGAGAACCACAGTCAGATGATCGCTGCATGCATGGATGGCATCTACCGAATCGACATCGAGTCCAAGAAATACGATCGCATTTCCCAGCACGACAGCTATGCGAGCTCTGCGGTTTCGCTGACAGAGCATCAAGCGTTCGTCACGGCCGGTTACGATGGAAAGCTCAAGTGGTTTTCAGCCAGCGACAACGCGCTTGTGCGGCAGGTCAAAGCGCATGATTTTTGGTCCTGGGATATGGCCGCATCCAAAGACCAACGATGGATTGCAAGCGTCACGGGTCAGTATCTACCAGGCGATTACAAATACACGCCCGCCCAAGAAACAGAACCTTCGGTGAAGATCCTAGATGCGGCCAGCGGGGCTATTGTTCATAGCCTCTCGCATGTGCCTTCGGTGCAGTCGGTTGCTTTTAGTCACAACAGCAAGTGGATTGCAGCTGGGAACCTGATGGGCCAAGTCCGAGTATGGGACGTCTCTACAGGGGAGCAGATCTCCATGTTTGAGTCCAAAGACTTCACCAGTTGGGGCATCATTAAAAGCCACTGTTATCTAGGTGGAATCTTTGCCATGGAGTTTTCCCCAGATGATCAGCATTTGATCATCTGCGGGATGGGTGACATGAGAGATCCCATGGCCGGCAACGGCAAGCAGCTCTGGCAGCGATGGGATTGGCAATCGTCCAAACTGATCCTGCAGACAAACGACAAACAGTCTGGCGAAGGCCTTATGGAGGCTTTGGTGCTGCATCCATCAGGGACCAGTTTTTTGATGGGTGGGCGTCTGCGCGGTGGGGAGTGGAATGCAGCCTTGTTCGATCTTGCAAGCGGAGAGCGGATTGGAACGATCAAATCGGGGTATCGCATCACGCAAATGCTCTTTAATGACCAAGACAAACTGATCGTGGTGGGGGGACAAGGCCAACCGAGCAAGAGCGACGAAGGAAAGTTTCCTGATTTTGGCCGAGTTGAAATCTATGAAATCAACGCTTAAGGATGCAACCAGAATCCATGCCGCGATCCGCCGAGAGAATTCCTGGATTTGACTGGCTTAGAGTTTTGGCGTTGGGGTTGGTCGTTGTCTTTCATATCCTAGTCCTCTTGGGACTCAGGGACTGGACGAAAGTAGCAAACGTAAGCTTAGGTTCGCTGGGCGTTACGCTATTTCTAGGGATCAGTGGAGCTCTGATCGCACGCGATCGGCGTCCCCCTACGGATTGGCTTTTGGCAAGATTCACGAAGATCTACCCCGCGTACTGGATGGCAACGTTTTTAGCATTTGGCGCGGCAGCAGTTTCGGGCTACAAGCAAGTTAGCCTCGTCCAATTCGGTTGGCAACTCAGCGGTTTGGGCCTGTACTTCCTGGAAGACCTCATCAACGTCGCCACTTGGTTTATCGGATTGCTTGTGGCGCTCTACTTAAGTGTGTTTCTAGCTCGCATGGCAAGCAGGCCTCAAAAGCCGATCCAACTGCTTGCTATCGCTGCATCGGTATTGGTATTGTTCGATTGCGATGCAGGATACTTCGCATACTGCTTGGTCTTCTACGGAGCCCTTCTGGCGTTCATGACGGAATGGCCGGCCAAGTCATTGTTGGTGCTTGCTGCTCCATGTGTTGTCCTATCGGGTCTTCGGTATGAGTTTCTCAGTGTCGGGCTCGTTTGGATTCTACTTGCTGTTTCTTTATCGATAGAAACCCTTCCTTGGGTCGTCTCTTGGATTGCGAAATACTCCTATGAATTCTATTTGCTGCATGGTATTTTCTTGGTCGGGTGTTTACGGGTATTTCGTGCGCAAAATGTCGGCTACCGATCCATGATTGCGATGCTGATCGGACTGAGTGTCACGACGCTTGCCGCGATGGTGATCCAGAAGTTATCCCAGGGGATATTCAAGAGGTAATTCAAATACCATGACGATCAGCACCAAAGGTAGCTGGGCTGGCATGGTATTTAAGGCTAGCGAGTTCGAGACGATGCTCAATCCATACGGTTTTGCCGGGTGGGAATTAGTGTCGACAACCAGTCTTAATGAGGTCCAAGGTCGAACCGTTGAGATGGTTGCCGTTTTCAAACGACCATCGAGGTAGGGGCTTCCAGACTGCCAAGGGACCAGGCAGCCAAGGGGCCAGAGATGAGGGCAAAGAGGGAGCAAACCACAAAGACACCCTAGACGCACAGAAGCGGAGGACAAGGGATTCGAACACCCTTCGAAAACCGCAGAGAATCAAGTGGTTTTCAAAAAACGTGTGATAAATCCGACGCAGGGAACCGCCGAAGCCGTGGCCGAGTTGCTGGACATCATCGCGGATTTGGACGTTGAAACGATGGCCGAGATGCTCGAAGTGGCTAAGGCGAAACGAATCGTTTCCAAGGCCTCTGGAGGCCGTTAGAATGGATGATAGGGCAAGGGTACGCCGCCCCAGTTCTAGGTACTTTCCAGTCCTTAGAACATTCAAAGCGACCGGATAAGTGGCAGTTTTCGCAAAGAATGAATTTCTGTGAGCCGTTTTTTTCGAACGGGTAAGGGAACCTACGGATGGAACTGGCATCCAGAGCCGACATTGGGCTAGCACATCGAGCGATTCGCGAAGGCTGGAACGTCGATAAGCCAAAGGTGGTGAAGGCATTGATGGCATGTTTGGAGAATCCAGATTTGACCATTGAGGCCGCCAAGGTGCTATTGGTCGCGGATGCTTTGGATGCGAAGCGTGAGAAGGTGGAGGCGAAGGCGAAGGAGGCTGAAGAAGCTTACCGTTCAAGGCTTATCGCGGTTCTCCGCAGAATTCCAGAGCCTCAGTTGCGAGCGATGTTTGAGGCCTCTGGCATTGATGGCATTCCTCAAGGGCCACTATTCCCAAGCTAAGGCCGGTGCTTTACCCCAATCTTTCTAATAGAAACATTGTCAAGGGTGGTTGCTTCATGCTACCCAATGCCGGTGCTTTACCCCAAAGGGTTCGGCAGAATTGCCAAACCCTTTAGTTGCATCATGCTCCCCAATGCCGGTGCTTGGCAACCGAAAACTCCCAATCGGACAAATTGGTTGCCATACGTGGCACAGGTTATAAGTAAAAAGTCCGAATCGGACAAATTAGTTATACCCGATGACATCAAAAGCCACACCGACAAAGCCGACTTCCGCATGCTCCCCAATGCCGGTGCTTTACCCCAATCTTTCTAATAGAAACATTGTCAAGGGTGGTTGCTTCATGCTACCCAATGCCGGTGCTTGGGTGGGAGTACCAATAATGTTTCGAGCTGCCTTCGCCGATCGCTCGCTCTCGCATGTGCGATCTTTCCCGAAATTGGCGTTTTCAATTCCTGCTAGGTCGCGGGCTTGGCCTGTATCATAAGGAAATATTTCCTTACCTTCTTTTGGCCTACCAACATCCATTCTTTTCTTTGCCTGTTCCGCTTCGTGCTTCCGATCTTTTCTCCGTCCAGGTCGCGGGCTTGGCCTTTTTGTTCAGGAAATATTTCCTGAACAGAATCGCTGGGCTTCCGCACTTGCCTTCTCTTTGCCAGTTCCGCTTCGTGCTTCGGATCTTTTCGCCGTCCAGGTCGCGGGCTTTGCCGGTGTGTGGAAATGTTTCCACAGAGCTAGTGTGCTGGTTGTGCCCTGCCTTCTCTTTGCCAGTTCCGCTTCGTGCTTCGGATCGCTTGCTCTCGCTTGTCTCAGGCTTCCGCAAAATTAGAAACCTCCAACAACATCCCGGCAAAAAAATCTGAATTATTTTTACCTCTAAATGTATTACATTTAGCGAACTATATTGCATGGCTTAATCGTTGGTTCTGTAAGGACTTAGGTGTTGTGATATTAGGCCTAAACGCCCGATTTGAATCGTAATAGGCAGAAATGCCGAGAGTTTTCTAAAGTCTTTTGCTTGTTGACTTAGTTTCGCCCTGTGCTGTCAAATTGCAAATCGTCGCATTGCATCGGAGCAAGTGGCGATTATTCAGTGGTACCAACACAGGATTCTTCGAAGATGGAACGGAACGCAGATTTGCTGGAACCGATTCGAGCCGCATTCGCAAAAGTGGCCTCAGTTGATGTTCACGATGAGACTCTAAGGCGATGGCATCGCAGAGGGGTAGGTGGAATCAAGCTTAAAGCTTGGCGTGTTGCCGGTCAGTTGGTGACAACGGCTAGCGAGGTGCTGGAGTTCATTCGTCGGACAAACGCAAAGGAGCCGGGCGCATGAAATCGGACTCAGGAAACGAAATCAGCCGGATGGCAGTCCGGCTGGTTCGTTGGTTTTCACCATGTTTTCTTCCCATTGGTTTAAGGAAAGGTAGTTTCAATGTATTACAGCTTGTGGCCTAGGTCAATCGAACCTAGGAGGCTTTGGCCAATTTGGCCAAGTTCTTCATCCTCTGACGATGAAGTTAAACGGCTAGAGGCCATCATCGAGCGAGCACAAAAGCGAGCCGCCGAGAACGCACATCGAGCGGTTCGTGGCTGTCGATGCCGGCGATGCGAGGACATCCGGTTCCTCCATCCGAACCTCCGCGAATTTCCGCTGGAGTCTCGAAGGCCGTGGTGGTGGTTTGGAGGCCGAGCATGACATCCAGACCGAAACGCAATTCGTTTTTTGCGCATCGGTTGGTTCGGTTGCTATTCAAAACGTGTGCGACTCTGGACATCGGAGAACACGCAGTTCTTTTGATTATCCACATCGCGCATACCGAAGATGCGGTTCGATACGCCAAGCCGGTTCGGTTCTGGAATAGCCAGTTGGATTCGGTGCTAGGGTTCAAAAGTCCGAAGCAGTTGAATCAGGCTAGACAGCGAGCCATCCAGGCCGGCTGGTTACACTACGAACGCACAGGCGATAGACAGCCAGGACTTTACTGGACGGACATTCCAAGCCGGTTTGAGGCTTTGAGTGACGCACCTATCGAAAACGAACGCTTTCCGAATTCGGAACACGAAGCGGAAAACATAAACGCGATGCTTTCCGAAAACGGAACGCAAAGCGGAAAACAAAGCGGAAAGCCTTCTAACCCTAATCCTAAACCTATTAAGAGTGGACGAACCGCCGAGCGGTTCATTCCTCCATCGGTTCAAGACGTTCAAGAATTCGCCAAGGCTGAAAGCCTCAGGATTGATGCCGAGCGATTCGTGGACTACTTCGCATCGGTTGGATGGGTGATAGGCAAGGGCAGGAAGCCAATGAAGTCTTGGCAGGCCGCAGCGCGGAACTGGGCGAGGACTTCCACAGAACAAACACCACAAACACAAAGGAGATACGATTTTGTTAATCCAACGATTTGATATCGCGTTAGATGATGTAGGCAACGAAAGAAACAGCCAACACCGAGCCATTCGAAAGGCTTGGAGCATCATTGATGATGTTGAGGCCGGCGAGCGGTTTGAATGTCGAAAGTCTGAAAGGGCAGCGGTCGCCGAATGTCTCAATGGCATGATTCGCGAAGCCGCAGAGCGATTGCTTTCGGTTTTGTATCCATTTGAAAAATTGGCCTTCGCAATGCGAGCCATCGACCAAGGCGAATTCTGGCGTGAATGCGGATTTTCAAGCTTGGAGGATATGGTGGAAAGCTTTGGCCTTTCGATGGATGTTCTAAACGAAGTCCAGAGAGCATCGGAGAATCTGGCTGGTTGGAATAGCCAGAATTACGCTCAATGGTGTATCGATGAAGGCTTTGAACCATCGGTTCATTCTGACCCCTTCGCATCTAAGGAGGAGAGCCAATGAACCGAAACGAACAAACACTTCGAGACGAAGAAGGTTTGATGGGTGGCCTTCTATGCAAGCCGGCTGATTTTTTCAAAGCCTCCGAGCATGTCAGCGCAAAGGATTTTTTCGACGATGGCCTAGGGCTGATTTTCGCAACGATGCAAACACTACTGGCCGCGAATGTTCCTCTGACGATGAATAACGTGGTGGTGGAACTGAACCGTGCTAGAGTTCTTGAACGGGTTGGTGCTGTCCGAGTTGCCGAGCTTCTCAAAGATGGTTTTCCGCATCATGTCCAATACTACGCCGAGCAAGTTTCCAAGCATTCGCAGATTCGCAGATTGAAGGCCGTGGTGGCCTCTGTAGCAGATGAACTGGACGGAATGGACGCAGAGCCTCAGGACATCGCAGAGCGAGCGCAAAGTGCCATTCTGGAGGCCGCAGCGGTTCGCCTCCAAGACATCCGAAGTGCTGGCGAGATTTGCATGGATGAATTTGACCGGCTGGAGAAGCTTAAAGCCACTGGAGCCTCTGGAGTTCTTGCTACTGGTATTCCTTGCATCGACGCAGCGTTAAGCGGTGGTTTGCCGGTTGGCGTTACTGTTCTTGGAGCAAGGACAAGCATCGGAAAATCCGCTTTGGCGATTCAGATTGGATGCAAGGTAGCCGAACGTGGCGAGCCGGTGGTGTTCGTGTCCTTGGAGATGTCAGCAAGCCAGAACGCACATCGATTGCTGTCAATGCGGAGCGGAATTCCGATATCTCAGATTCATTCGGCGAGCTACTCGGAGAGCGATTCAAGCCGACTGTTCAAGGCCGGCGCGGATGTTTACCAATGGCCTATTCAGATTTGGCAAGCCTCAGGTGCAAACGTGTTGCGAATCGAATCGATGCTTCGAGCCGCGAAGGCGAAGTTCGGATGCAAGCTAGCGATTGTGGACTATCTTGGCCTAGTTGCTAGCGATGGCCGGAATTCGATTTACGAACGCACCACATCGACTAGTCAAGCATTCTCAACGATGGCCAAGCGGTTAGAGATGCCGATTATGCTTTTATGCCAGTTGAACCGATTGGCCGAAGGCCAAAGGCCGGAACAACAACATCTCCGCGATTCAGGTTCTATCGAGCAAGATGCGGAGGTTATTTGCTTGCTACATCGCGAAAGGGACGATTCGGATGAAGCGGAATTCCTTGTTGAGAAATACCGCCAAGGAGCACGAAAGGCCGCGAAGCTTAAGTTCGAGCGAGGTTGGTTCTCTGACCCGAACGAAGCATTCGCCAGGGACTTCCATGGCATCGGAGGTGGAGCATGATTCACGATAAGCCTCCGGTGGTGCTAGTGCCTTTGGCAGTTGATGAGATGCAAGCCGCAGCGATGTTAGGAATCTCTGTCCGAACACTGTGGACTTATCGAAATGCTGGCGAGATTCCAGTGGTACGGATTGGCCGGCTGGTTCGGTTTGCCGTGGATGATTTGCGACGGTTCATAGAGGCTAAACGCGAAGTTTCGCCGAATCCTTCGATGGCCTCTGTGGAATCTGTCGATTAAACGTGGTAAGGTGTCTGTGTCCTGTGGCTAGGCTAGCTACCGAACACCGGTTCCATCATCGGTTGCCACAGGATTTTATTTTTGATGGAACGATTCTGGATGGAGAATTGAAAAATGGCGAGCATTGCAAAAAGTTCTGGCGGTTCGGTTCGTGTTTTCTTCTATGGCAAGGATGGCCGCCGAAAGGCTGTTCATCTTGGCCGAGTTTCTGACGACATCGCCGAGAGTGTGAGCCGACGCATCGAGCGATTCCTAAACGCACAGATTCACGGCGAGGAACCGACTCGGAACGATTCGGAGTGGCTGGCGAGTTCTGGACTTCGCAAGAAGTTCGTGGCCGTTGGATTGGTAGAGCCATTGCCATCGGAGGCCAAGGCTGAAATTCCGACTCTGGAACAATACATTCGAAGTTACATCGAGCGCAGAGCCTCTAAGGTAAAGCCGGCGAGCGTTACGGTTTGGACTCAGGTAGAGCGGAACCTAAAGGACTTGATGCCAAAGGGTATTAGGCTGGACAAGATTACCGTGGGACACGCCAAGGACTTCCACGAATCGCTTAAAGCTAAAGGAATGCGAAACTCCACTATATCGAAAAGAATCGGATTCTGTCGGCAATTCCTGAACGATGCGGTGGATAGAGAGTTGATACCGAAGAATCCTTTCGCCTTTGTGGATGCGCCAAGGCCTAGGTTGAAATCAAACACTTTCGTTAGCCGAGCGACCATCGAGCGCATCATGTCCAAGGCGAATATCCGCTGGCGTGTTATCATCGCATTGAGCCGCTTTGGAGGCCTTAGAACGCCATCCGAGACATTAAGCCTCAAATGGTCGCATATCGATTGGGAACGCGATAGGATGCACATTCCAGAGCCTAAGGTGGAACACCACGAAGGGCGAGGTGTTCGAGAGTGCCCATTGTTTCCAGAACTGCGAAAAATCTTAGAGGATGCCTTCGAGATTTATGGCAAGTCCTCCGAGTTCGTGGTGGATGCCGACGGATACCGCGCCGCAGCAAACACCGATGCCGGCTGGAAGAATTCAAATCTTCGAACGCAGTTCTTGAAGCTACTGGCGAAGGCTGGCGTGGAACCGTGGCCGAGAGTTTTCCATTCGATGCGAGCCAGTAGGCAAACGGAACTGGCCGAATCGTTTCCTTCGCATGTTGTCTGCAGTTGGCTTGGCAATTCCGAAGAAGTGGCCAAGGGCCATTATTTGCTAGTCACGAATGAACACTTCGAGCGAGCCGCAGAGCCAGAGGCTAAACGTGTGATAAATCCGACGCAGCAAGGCCAAAAAACGTGTGATAAATCCGACTCCGCAGAGGGCACGCAGGGAGCACGCAAGAAGCGGATTGGCCAAGGAAAACACAGCAAAAAAGGCGGTTTTCGCCAGTTATTACTAGTTCTCGAAGCGGAGGACAAGGGATTCGAACCCTCAACCGGTTTCCCGGCGCCTGATTTCGAGTCAGGTTCCTAACCATTCGGCTATCCTCCGAAAGCTTGTCGTCAAGCTTACCGCCCGAGTGCGACTCTTTGTAGACCCTGCAAAATCCAAGACGGTTCGCTTAAAAATAACTTGATCGGGACGTTCTGTAAAGCGTCAGCGCCTCGAAACCCACTCACAGAGCAGTGGGGCAATGGTCCAACGGCTGCTCAAACAGGGCTTGGGACACCGTTGACGATGTGTGCCAACGGGAGATTTCTCAGGGCGTTTGCGGCGTGAAGAGCGGCTGACTCGCGTAGCTTCCGGACCGCTTTGGGGCTGGCCGAAGCGATATGGGACGCGGCGATGACGTTGGGCATCCTGCGCAGTGGGCTATCTAGCGGAATGGGTTCGGGATCGCATACATCGATCGCTACGGAACTCCATTGCCCGGTTTCTAGTGCTTGGACCATCGCTGCTGTATCGATCAAATCCCCTCGAGCAAGATTGACAACCAAGGAGCCTTTCTTCATGGTTGCGATGGATTCGGGATTCAGAAGTTTTCTTGTCTGTGGGGTCGATGGGCAATGGATGGTCACGATGTCGCTGGTGGCCAGGAGCTGCTCAAGCGACACGCTACGCGCTCCTAAGGCTTCGATTTGAGCGGAGTCGACAACAGGATCATAGACGAGGATTTGGGGTTTGAAGGCCCTGAGTCGCAAGACGACTTCGCGACCAATACGCCCCAGTCCAATGACTCCGACACACTGGTCTTTGAGAGTTCGCATGTGACCAAGGTCGGTAGCAAGTCCCCATTTTCCATCCCGTATAGCGATGGCGTTGGGGACGACTTGGCGAGTCATGCTCAGTATGAACGCAAGAGTGTGATCGGCGACTTCGTCGATGCAATAATCGGGTACGTTGCAAACGGGGATCCCTTTCCGCTTGGCGGCTTGAAGATCGACGTTGTCGACTCCGATCCCGTAGCGAACAATCACTTTAGCGCGCCGCATCGATTCGATGACCGCCGCGTTTACCGGAGCAAACTGGGTGATCACCGCATCGGCATCTTGCACCAGTTCAATCAAGGCTTCGGGGGTCCTGCACTGTCCTCCGACGACCTGAGCCATGGGATCGAGAATGGATTTCTCGATCCCTAGATCGGCAAAGGTATAGTCGGTGATCGCTACAGTTGGCATCGCAAGGCTCAATCGATGTCAGCGGTTTGGGCTAGTTCGGCATCGATGTCGGACATTTCGACGGCCGCTGCGGCTTTGGTGCGAGATTCGCGAAGTCCGCGGCTGAGGATATCCCGCAATAAAGGGGAGTAGTCCTCGAATCGAGCTTCGCTAGCAGGCCCATCCGCGTACTGGAAGATCGCGTCTCGGGGTTTGGGTCCCAACGCGATCAGGGTGCTCGATACCGTTCCGTATTCACCACCTTGAATGACCATGCTAGCGCGGGCTAGTGGGTTGGGGGTGCGAGCGAAAACCTTGCTGGCAACAGCGAGGAATTTCACAGGGGAATCGAGGTTCTGAAGCGTCAGCAATCGGCCTGCAAGTTGGACGCGTTCGTCGCGCGGATCGTTCAGATTCCGCCCGCCGATGATGCTCAGTCCAGGTTGCAAGTCGACGACTTCGTCTTCCTGATCATGATGGACCGCAAAACCGAAATCGCGGTCTGCGATGATTAAGTTGCAGGCTTCGAAGCGGTGTTTTGCGGTCTCTTCCAGAGCCCGCTCGACAGCTGCACGACTACTGGGAGCTTTCAACACCTCTTTGACGAGCAGACCTCGGGAACGGTTCGAACCCAAGGGTTCCGAAACCCTTCGGTTGCAAATCCCGACGAAGACTCCATGTTGATTGACTCCCAGCCAAGTCCCTCCGTTACGTTGATCGAGGGGACACAGGACACGGGGTTTGCCAGATTGGATACTCGGCGAATGACTTCGACGATCGTAGAACTCCTCGCGATTGGTGGCCACGAGGATTGGACTCTCTGGAACCACGCGATATTGAATGGCGATCAAGCACATCGCAACATCAGCACTTTCTATGGCTGGAGTGGGGAAACGAGCCACGGCGCAATGGCCACGATTCACGCATACAAAGCGTGATAGCAGGCCCGCAGTAGCCGTAGAATCTAACTTGCCCACCTAGGCGTAGTCACCCCCCAAAACGGAGGAATCGTCAAAATTGTTGAAATCTTGTCAAAATCCTTTTTCGACCCCGACGCCTCGCAGCTCTGGGATATGCGGCATTGCAAAAGCGGTATTCAGTTAGCAGTGCGTTGCTATACTCATCGCCTCATGCAGGAAACCACCCACCCGCACTGAGTGGATTGCCTGAGTGGATTCTGTACCAACGCCTTCACGGAACATGATGAACGATTCGTTAGTCCAGAGTGGGCGCAGCCGACTCGGCAAACCCTTATCGGTCCAAATCGCATCGACGGGGATGTATGTGCCTGAGCGGGTTGTGACCAACGAGGACTTGGCTAGCCTTGGATGCGATAGCGATTGGATCGTTCAACGGACGGGCATTCGCCAGCGTCGCTTCGCCAGGGATGATCAAGCCACAAGCGACCTTGCGTATTTGGCCGCCTTGGATTGTCTAAGCCGAGTTGAGTTGGATCCTAGCCAAGTCGATTTGGTTTTGGTTGCAACGATCACCCAGGACTACATGACTCCGTCGACGGCGTGCATCTTGCAGCGGAAGCTCGGTTGCATCGCTCCGGCTTTTGATCTCAATGCGGCTTGCTCGGGGTTCATGTATGGACTGATTGTTGGATCGCAGTTCATCGCCAATGGGTTGGCTCGCAATGCGTTGGTCGTCGGCTCGGAGGTCATGAGCCGGACGGTCAACCCCACGGATGTGAAGACTTATCCATTGTTTGGGGATGGGGCTGGAGCGGCGCTGCTTGGGCCATCGGGTGGCTCGGGCGCTGGCCCGGGCCAAGAATCCCCAGGGATCCTAGCGTTTACGCTTGGATCCGAAGGATCTCCTGAGGCTTTGTGCACACCAGGTGGTGGGTCCAGAGAGCCTTTGACACCCGAGCGATTGGCCCAAGGCCGTCAATATATGCAAATGGATGGCAGGACGGTTTTTAAGTGGGCTGTACGGTGTGTGGTCGATAGTTGTAGGGATGTTCTTGCGACGGCCGGCTATACGATCGATCAGGTCGATTTGGTGCTGATGCACCAAGCCAACACTCGGATTATCGATGCGGCGGTCGAGGATCTTCGGATTGACCCCGACAAAGTCGTGGTCAATTTAGACCGTTATGGAAACACATCGGCAGCCAGTATTCCGCTGGTTCTTCACGAAGCGAACCTGCAAGGTCGACTGCAAAAGGGTACATTGATTTTGCTTTGCGGGTTCGGGGCCGGTCTGACTTGGGGAACGGCCTTGGTCCGCTATTAGTACTCCAGCGTTCTGCGTCCGGCTTTTGCATCGAAGGGGTTGACCCGATGACGATTCTCAAAGTATCCGATCCGTGTCGAGAGTCTTGCGATAGGGACTTTCGTGGTTTTGTTTTCGCTCTGCTGGTTGGCTTTCATGCGCTGAGCCTACCTGCGATGGCCGATTGGCCTGGTTTGCTTGGCCCCAATCGCGATGGATTTGCGGCCAAGGATGCCAAGGTGTCCGACCATGCCAAGAAACCCCCAAAGTTGCTTTGGGAGATCGATGCAGGTCAAGGTTACGCGGGGGCAGCAATCGAGCAAGATCAAGTGGTGATGTTCTTTCGCGAAGGTGCAAACGACGTCGTCCAAGCTGTTTCGCTAAGCAATGCAAATCCGATTTGGAAAACTACGTATCCTGCCGAATACAAGCAAGGCATCGATTCGGATACCGGGCCTCGATGCGTTCCTCAGATCGCCCAAGGCAAAGTCTTCGCGTATTCGGCCTCCGGTACGCTGCATTGTTTAAACGCCGCTGACGGCAAGAAACTTTGGACTCGCCCATTGCGAAAAGAGTACGGCGCCGATGATGGCTACTTTGGTGCAGGTAGCACCCCGCTGGTCGCCGGAAATCTAGTGATCGTCAATGTTGGAGGGCGAAAGAAGGGGGGCATGGTGGCCGTAGGGGTCGCTGATGGGAAAACGGTCTGGGAGGCCACCGATGCCGATGCCAGTTACGCATCGCCGATCCTGTGGAACCAGCAAGTCGTCGCGGCCACTCGGTTGGATACTTATGGGCTCAGTCCAAGCGATGGAACGGTGCTGTGGAAGTTGCCATTTGGACAGCGAGGACCGACGGTCAATGCAGCCACTCCGATTCGTACGCAAGACAACAGTTTGTTTTTGACGGCCAGTTATGGAATCGGTTTTCTGATCGCAAATTCCAGCGATGGGAAAATTCAAATTGCGCACAAAGGGGACGCAATATCGAGCCAGTATGCGACTCCGATTTCGGTAGGACAGAACGTCTACGGTTCCGATGGTCGCGAAGATGGCGGGAGTGCAAGTTTCGTATGCATCGACAGCAAGACCGGCAAAACGGTCTGGACTCAAGAGGGGATGCCGATTTGCCATACGATCGGAATTGGATCCGAGGCTCAAAGCGATCTGTTGTTGGTGGGGATCGATGGGAAATTGTGGTATGTGCCTGCCAGTCCCAAGGGGTTCAAACCCCACTGGGCGACCCAATTACCCTCCGGAAAATACCGCGCTTTACCCGCCTTGAGCAAGAATTTGCTTGTCGTAAGGACTTCCGGGGGTTCCAATGCTAAGTGGCGTTGCTTTGAACTGTAATCTTGACGTGCATGCCCAGCATCGACGGCGATGAGTGAAACCAGCCCCAACGAACCCGATTCTCCCCAACAAAATCATCCTTCGATGCGCCATTTGGTCGGTTCGTCGTTGCTGAGTTTGCTGGTGGTTTTGGTCCTGCTAACGGTGCTTCGTTTTCTATTGCCTCCGATGCTCGAGTCCTCCAGGTATTCCTGGCATCGAGGGCACTTAAGGGCTGAGTATGAGCAATCCGCTGAGAGTCTCGGTCAGATTTCTTGGGAGGGGTTGTCTCAAGTATCACGGTTGGTCACCAAACGCGTTCAACCCAGCGTGGTGCACATTACGGTTTCGAATTCGCAGCCTCTAAGTTCGACGTTGAGCCGCAAACCAAAGGACTTGGTACCAAAAGTAGGTCCCAATCGCGAGACCCGATGGAACTCCGACAGCAGCATCGATGCTTATAGTTTCAGCGGACAAGGCAGTGGTGTGATCGTCAGCGACGATGGCTATATTTTGACCAACCACCATGTCCTAAACGGTGGAGTCGACATCACTGTTTACCTTGCTGACCAGAGGATGTTGGCTGCAGAGATTGTGGGTGTGGACAAGACGACCGATTTGGCACTGCTGAAGATCGACGCTCAGGGGCTTATGCCGATCGATTGGGGCAACAGCGATGCTCTCGAGATCGGCTCGCCGGTATGGGCAGTCGGTAGTCCATTTGGTTTAACCGGATCGGTCTCATTTGGGATCCTCAGCGGCAAGCATCGCGTCGACTTGAATGCCAATCCTCAGTACCGCAGTTCGCGCGAAAGGATCTCGTCCCGCTACGCGGACTTGATGCAAAGCGATGTTGCTGTCAATCCCGGCAACAGCGGGGGGCCTTTGGTCAACGGACGAGGGGAGCTCATCGGAATCAACACCGCCATTGTTGGGGAGTCCTACCGGGGAGTGAGTTTTTCTATCCCATCGAATATCGCCAAAGAAATCTTTGATCAATTGATCGAGCATGGACGGGTTCGCCGAGGTTGGTTGGGCATCGAATTGGTCCCTGAAATACTTTCTGATCCATCGATCCAGACACCGGCGATTGTGGTCCGAGCCGTCGTGCCCGATTCGCCAGCCGCCCAAGCTGGCCTTGCGCCAGGTGACCGCCTGATCCAACTCAGCGACATCGAAGTGGTGTCGGTCGAACAAGCGATCGACACGATACGCGATACACCTGCAGGTCAGTCGATCGAAATCCATCTGCAACGCGACGGCCAGCGGTTGGTCGTCCAAGCCATCCTCGGAGAACTCAGTTTCGCACCATGATACAACCCCTCGCACCTTTTCCCGGTATTCGCTCTGCAAGACACTTCGCTTTGCAATTCGTAAGCTTGATGTGCCTGTGTTGGGCTTTGTTGAGTGTTCAAGCCGCCGAGCCGGTGAAAGTGCTGGTGATCACCGGAGGTTGTTGCCACGACTACGATTACCAGACCAAGGCGATGCAATTGGCGGCCAAGGAGCAGAGGGTGGAAATCGAGTGGACGATCGTTTTTGAAGGTGGCAAAGGGACGCGTGCCATGATCGATCTGTACAACAAGCCGGATTGGGCCAAGGGTTTTGATGTGGTCGTCCACAACGAGTGCTTCGCCGATACCGACGACCAGGAGTACATTCGAAAGATCACGGAGCCGCATCGCCAAGGGGTAAATGCGGTGGTGATTCATTGCGCCATGCATACGTATCGATCTGCCAAAATCGATGACTGGCGAGAGTTCTCGGGGGTGACTTCCAAGATGCATGAACATCAAAGCCGATATCCCGTAGAAGTCGTCGACAAAGATAGCCCGATCACCAAGGGGATTCCGGTCGATTACAAGACCCCGATGGATGAGCTCTACATCGTCGAGAAAATATGGCCCAACACCAAGGTGCTTGCGACGACCAAAAGCGAGAAAACAGGTCTAGTTCAACCGGTTTTCTGGACCAATCAGTTTGGCAAAGCCCGAGTTTTCGGAACCACTTACGGGCATTCCAATGACACTTTCACCGATAAAGTTTTCTTAACGACTCTTGTGCGAGGCATTGTCTGGGCAGCGGGCCGATAAAAGCCGACATCGATTGCAAAATAGCAGCCTAATCGTTACATTCGGCTTTCGAAAATCCGCAACGAATCGGCCCACAAAGCCTGAGATTATCCCACTGAAAGGAACCTTTTCTTGAACGCATCATCGAGCACCCTTGGCGATCTGGCAATCAATACCATCCGAACTCTGAGTATGGATGGAGTGCAAGCCGCCAACAGCGGTCACCCCGGCACTCCGATGGCCTTGGCCCCGGTGACTTATCAGCTCTGGGCTCACCATCTCAAATACGATCCGAAGAACCCCCTGTGGCACAACCGCGATCGCTTTGTCCTGTCCTGCGGTCATGCGTCGATGCTCCTGTATTCGATGATTCATTTGGCCGGGATTCATCATGTGGATAAGCATGGGAAGGTGACCGATCGGGAGTCGCTCTCGATCGAAGACCTTAAGAAATTCCGACAACTCCATAGCCCATGCGCAGGCCACCCCGAGTTCGGTTATGCAACGGGAATTGAAACCACTACCGGGCCTTTGGGCCAAGGTGTAGGGAACTCCGTCGGAATGGCCATCGCTTCGAAATTCCTCGGAGCCAAATACAATCGCCCAGGCCACACTCTGTTCGATTACGATGTCTACGCGCTGTGCAGCGACGGCGATCTGATGGAAGGTATCTCAAGCGAAGCGGCTTCGATCGCCGGGCACCTGAAACTATCGAACCTGTGTTGGATCTACGACGACAACGGGATCACCATCGAAGGCCACACGGACTTGGCCTTCAGCGAAAGCATGGCTGTGAAGTTTCAAGGTCTCGGCTGGCACACCATCCACGTCACAGATGCCAATGATGTTCGAGCGTTGCAAGCTGCCTTCGAGGAATTCAAGGCCACAGCCGATCGACCGACGCTCATCGTCGTTAACTCAGTCATCGGATTTGGTTCGCCCAACAAAGCCAACACCCACGGCGCTCACGGTGCTCCGCTCGGAGAAGACGAGTGCAAGCTGACCAAGCAGTGTTACGGTTGGCCGGAGAATGAAAAATTCTTGGTGCCTGCGGAAGTCCGCGAACACTTTGCAAAAACTCTCGGTGCTCGCGGTTCTCAAGCGACCGCTCAGTGGAACGCACTGTTTGCTGCTTACAGCAAACAGTATCCGGCTGAGGCCGCTCAAGTCCAATCGATCCTCGAGGGCAAATTACCAGCAGGTTGGGACCAAGGTCTCAAGGCCTTTGCGGCAGATGCCAAAGGGATGGCCACGCGAGTATCCAGCGGCAAAGTGCTCAACATGCTCTCGCCTCACATTCCGAATTTCATCGGAGGTTCTGCGGACCTGGCTCCATCGACCATGACACTCATCGATGGCGAAAAAGGTTTCTCGCACCACGATTATTCTGGACGCAATATGCACTTTGGTATTCGCGAGCACGGGATGGCTTCGGTCCTCAACGGCATGAGCCTGTGCGGTTTGCGTCCTTACGGTGCAACCTTCTTTGTGTTCACCGATTATATGCGACCTTCGATGCGTCTAAGCAGCATCATGCATCAACCGGTCTTGTATGTTTTGACCCACGATTCGATCGGCCTTGGAGAAGACGGCCCGACGCACCAGCCCGTCGAGCATTTGGCAGCTTGCCGAGCCATCCCAGGTTTGTACGTGTTTCGACCTGGGGATGCCAACGAAGTGCTTCATTGTTATCGTGCGGCGATGCAAATCACCGATCATCCCAGCGCTATGGTTCTTTCCAGGCAGAATGTCCCGACGATGGATCCAGCCAAGGTGGCAAGTGCTGCTGGGGCTCAAAAGGGTGGCTACATCGTCAGCGATTGCCAAGGGGCACCGCAGGCGATCCTCATCGGAACTGGCACCGAACTGATGCTTTGTTTGAAAGCGCAAGAGCAGCTTGCAACCCAAGGCATAGCCGTTCGGGTTGTCAGTATGCCTTGCTGCGAACTTTTCGATGAGCAGTCCAAGGAATATCGAGACGAGGTGTTGCCACCGAGCGTGACGCTCAGGCTCGCTTGTGAGGCCGGTTTGCGTCTAGGTTGGGACAAGTACATCGGACTCGATGGACTCTTTGTCGGCATGACCGGCTTTGGTGCCTCAGGGCCCGCAGATCAGTTGTACAAGCACTTCAAGATCACGTCCGAGCAGATCGTGCTTTTGATCCGAAACGCACTTGCATAATACGCCTAATCGTTGAGATGATCAGCGTGGATAAGTGCCCATGAGCGGTCAGTGAATCCGGCACTTACGCGAACCCCCCAAAACTCAAACTGGATGAGAAATTCAAAAAGCGTATGTCTGATCGGTGCATCCTGTCGGGCCGCAGCTCAATCCTGCAAAAGAGCGCAATGCGAAACGATCTACGCTTGGGATGATTTTGCCGATGCCGATCTGGTCCATATCGCACTTGCCAAAGCGTTATCGGATTTGCAATCGGACTTGCAATCGGATTTGGTCCAATCCGAACGCTCGGAGAGAATGCCGCTGGTGCTATGCGGAGGGATCGAGAACAAACCCGAGTTGCTCAGCTTGTGCATCAAGCACGGAATGCTCTGTGGTCTGAGGCCCCAGGCTTTGCAGGAGATCCGTAGTGTCCAGCGATGGCAGGACTGGGCGCATCAATCGGGTATCGGTTGGCCATCGACCTTGCAACCGCCGTTCTCAGAGGCCCAAATCTCCTGGCAATCGCCCTGGGTGCTCAAACCAAAACTTGGTGCTGGAGGGGTCCATGTTCGGTACATCGAAACAATCGCTCAATTGATTGAATCTGTTTCTAGCATCCAAGATACCAATCCGTGGTATTTGCAGCGTTTTATCCCAGGGGTGACGATTGGGGTGACCTACTGCTCGGACTCAAAGAAAACTTGTTTGGTCGGTGTTGCCCAAGCTCTCCGAGCCGAGCATCTGGATGCTCCATCGGCCTTTATCTATGCCGGAAACATTGCACCCTTTCGAGTCAACTCGGGCTTGGATATGTTGCTGCAGAAATTTGGTGAGTTGGTTGCCAAGCAGACCTCTTTAGCAGGGCTATGGCAAGCTGACTTTCAACTCGATCCGATGGGACATCCGTGGCTCCTGGAAATCAATCCGCGTTGGTCAGCGAGTATGGAGTTGCACGAAATCGGCCAAGGTGTTTCATGGATGCGGGAGCATTTAAGAGTCATCCAAGGAGGGCAAATCCAACCCGAATTGGAACTGGTAGCGGGCGATTGGATCCGACCTCAAGTAACCTGCGGGCGCAGCCTAGGAAAAGGAATTTTGTATGCACCTAGTGACATCCATGCCGATGCCACGCAGTTAGATAGGCTATGGCAATCCAGGTGGCAAGGCACCCTCGGGGAACTGGATCGTTTTGCGTTTCGGATGGCCGATATCCCGCAGATTCCAGTCACTTACGGGCTTGATGCCAAGGTCGCGTTTGCCGCTGGGATGCCGATCGCTACGGTACTGTGTTCCGGAGGCGACCCACAGCAAGCGATTCACAAGCTCCAGCAGGCAAAGCAGTGCGTTTGGGAATGGTTAAAAATATTTTGAACCAAAATCGGGCAGTTTTTCGAGTTTTTTGAACAATAGGAGATTCACACAGACTCGATCCGCATTTCAGGTTTGCCAAGGAGGATACCGATGCACTCGAACGTAGGTGGTACTGAGGGTGATCGCACTCAGGCATTCGGCTTGCAAACTCAGCGTCTCATTGAACGCGCACGATTGGTTCAGCAATCGCTAGAGTGCCGCGAACAAGCTGCGCGCTACCGTGCCCAAGCGGCCTGTTTGGCCGAAGCCATCGCGCTTGCTGAAATCGGGGATCAGACCAAGCTGCAAGCGTTGCTTGGCTCCTGGAGTCATGATCCCATAGAACTGTCTCCCGCACCGCTGGTGACGCAAAATCCATGGGCCAGCATGCTCGAAGGAGCCAGCAGAAGGGCTTGTCACCCTGCCAAATCGACCGAGCCGTTGGGTGAAGGTAAAGAAAACAGCACCCAGATCGACTTTGACTCCGGCAGGTCGGTCAACACCGATGCCGCACCGCTTGAAACCAAGGCGCAAGCCCAGCAACCACGGCCGACGCCGCTTGGTCTGCGAAAACGGAAGCTGGCGAAATATCGATTGGATCTTTGGATCAGTCTTGCGGTCCATGGGCTGATGCTTGGGATCTTGGCTGTCTGCGTGGTTGTCACGGTGCACAACACACCGGTGTTAAGCGTGGTTGCTTCGACGGTCGAGTCCAATGAAGTGCTGATGGAAACGCCGATGGAGTCGATTTCGGAATTGGACTCAACGAGCGTCGATACCGCAAATCTGACATCGCCGGATACTTCGCAGATAAAGATCCAAGTCGACACCGATGCGATATCGGTCGATCAGGTCGATCTGGGGATCGAGGCTGTGGCGCAGTCGAGTTCGATTTCCCAGCAGATGACCAAGGCTGGAGCACCGGGCAACAAGGTCACGCAAGGGGCCGAGTTTTTTGGTTCCAAAGCGGTGGGAAATCGGTTTGTCTACATCATCGATGCCTCCCCGAGCATGCGTCGGGATCGAGCTTTTGATGCGGCCAAGGAGGAGATCTTAAGGTCGCTGCGGTCGATGCAATCCAAGCAGCGATTTGCATTGCTTTTCTTTGGTGGCCAAGTCGAGACGCTTGAGTTGGAGCCGGGGCAGAAAATTGACCAGCCCGTCAGCGCAACTCCGGAAAATATTGAAAAATCGGTCCAGTGGCTTCGAAAAATTACGATTCAAAAGGATGGGAAACCTCCGATCGAAGCGGTGAAATCCGCGTTGGAATTGCAGCCCGATGGGATTTTCCTACTGTTCGACGGCGACACCAAACTCGATAATTGGACCCAGGTGGTTCGCAAACTCAATACCTCCCAGGGGTTGTTATCCGACGGAGGGACCCAGGTCCCGATCCATGTCATCCATTTTTTCCGCGATGAATTCCAACGTTCGATGCAACTGCTGGCGCACGAAAATGGCGGCACCTATCGCTTTGTTCCCAGGCCCCAGAACCGCATCTTGCCGTAGACCTGACACCCTGGCGGTGTGCTTATGAATCTGCCGCCAGTTGAAGACTCCAGCGATCAGGCTCCAAGGATGCTCCCTAGGGCACAGTCCCTAAGCGCCATCCTCGTAAGCCTGTGTGTCCACTTGAGCCTACTGGTTGGAATGGCTTTGTTTCTCATCGGAGGCAGTGGCCAAGAAGGAGCGGGGATTCGATTGTTGGTCGATTCGAGCCAAGAATCACTGACAAGCGAACTGACACATCTGGAGCTATCCAGCAGTATTGCAAGCGACGCATCGCAAGAGGAGATGTCCAAGACGCCAGACGTCCAAGACTCGGTGGCTTCGACCACGCTGACTTCGCTCTCAGCAAGTCCTACGCCGCTAGCATTCGATGGTGGACTTCTGGTATCCTCGGCTCCATCGGGAGTGTTTGGAGAAGCGACTGCGGCGGCTATGGCTGCTGGGAAAAAATCAATCCTTTCTGAGAAAGAGCCCGGCTATGGTCAAGGAGCTTCCTTCTTTGGAACGTATGCTCCAGGACAGCGATTTGTTTTCGTGATCGATAGTTCTCAATCGATGCTTGAGGGTTCTCGATGGGGAACGCTTCGTCGAGAACTACTGCGGGCCATCAAGGGATTGTCTGTGGATCAAGAGTTCTTTGTGATCAGTTTTGACATAGGAGCTCATCCGATGTTTGATTTGTATCCACCGACGGGTTCTTTTTTACCGCCGACGGATCAAAGCATTTACCGTTTGAATTCATGGCTGAACAGCATCAACCATGGCGGTGCGACGTTACCTGCAAGCAGCATCGGATTGGCGCTGAAGCTTAAGCCTGATGCAATTTTTTTGCTCTCCGATGGTGAGATCCAAGACCGCACGGTTGAAGAGCTCAGGTTTTACAATCGAGTCAAGCAGGACGATGGTACGGTCTCGGTAAGCATACCGATCCATACCGTCCTTTTACACAGCCCGATCGGAGCTGCGACTTTAAAGGTGATCGCAGATGAAAACGATGGAGTTTTTACCCCGGTGAAAGTGCCACCTGCGAGGCCTTGAGCCACTTACCAACGGTTTGCTCAATCACCGATTGGGATCAAGTGGACCTCGCGTATATCCGCTACAGCCGCGGCGGCTTTGGTCTTCGGTTTGACGCGAAGTTTCCCCGCTCCGGCTTGGAGTTTGACAGTCCCCAAGGGTTCGATGACGATGTTTTGGAAGTGGCCTGTATCGCGAACTTTCCATTCTAGCGTATGCGTGGTGATTTCAGAGTTGTCGGTGTTGTTTGGGTCGGCTTTTGGGCAGTCGATTTGGACATCGACCATCGATCCGCCGTTTCCTGAGCCGCATCCGCAGTGAAGCTCGACGCGGTAGACGCCTGATGCGGGGATTTGCATCGACCACTCGACCCAATCGTCGACTTCGGTCCAGTATCCGACGACATTTTTGTAAGTCTCCGGTTCGTATCGGATACGTTTTCCTTGAGGTTTCGAGTCGCTTGCAAGCAGCACTAGTGCACCTTGGGTCTTTTTCAGTTTTGCGGGGATCTTGTCGATCGCACGGTTCATGCTGGCTCTCCAAGCGGCCCAAGCGTCTGCGATTTGTTGGGCGGTTTGGTTGCGTCCATCGATGGTTGAAGCGTCTTGAAGGGTGTACAAATCCGCATGGAGCTCTGGATTGACCTTCGGGTTTGGCAGGCACTCCTGGGCAGCGATGCTGTTTTTCCAATCTGCCAAGAGTTGGTGCATTTGAGCCGAGACCTCTGGATGGCTCTTGGCAACGTTGTTTTGCTCAGAAATATCCTGGCTCAGATCGTACAGCGCACCGGTTTGCATTTCATAGTCTTCGACCCATTTCCATTTGCCTCGTCGGACCGCTCCGGTAGGCTTGCTCCCTTGGTTGGTGTAGTGAGGCAAGTGCCAATAGAAGACACGGTCCTCGGGAGGCGTTTTGCCTTGGGTCCATGCTGCCAGTTGGCTTTGTCCATCGATCGGTCCGACACTTCTGCCTGGCTCGATTCCAGCAGCTTCGAGAATCGTTGGCAAGATATCTAGCAACGAAACCGGTGCATCGATGGTCCTGGATTGCTGAATCTTTGCAGGCCATCGAACTAGCAACGGGATCCGCAATCCACCTTCATAAAGATAACCTTTGCCTGCCCGATAGATGCCATTGTAAGTCGCTGGAGTTGGGTGCCCCTCGGGTACGTGCAAGCCACCGTTGTCGCTTGAAAAGATCACGATGGTGTTGGCCGCTTGACCCGATTCATCGATAGCCTTGAGTAGCCTTCCAATCGATTCATCCAGAGATTCAATCGTGGCTGCATAGAGAGGATTCCAAGCCTTTGCGTTGCGATCGATCTTGCTCTGCTGCTCATGGAGCATGATGTGTGGAGAGTGATGGGGAACGTAGCAAAAATAAGGCCTATCGCCGTTTGCCTTGATGAACTCGATCGCATTGTCAGTGATCAGGTTCTCGTTCTTTCCCCCGTTGCTCGTCGGATCGCCGTTTCCAGGAGGCTCGACGCTAACATCAAACCCCTGTTGCAATGCCGAGGATTGGCCGGATCCCAAATGCCACTTCCCGAAGATTCCAGTCGCATAGCCGGACCGTTTCAAGACCTCGGCAAGCGTCTGGGCGCTGCTGACAAGTGCCGGCTCGATCTGCGGTTGAATAAGTCGTTGGCTAGCCGCATCGGCTCGGCCCGGTAAGTAGGTTGTCAGGTGCAATCTGGCTGGATACTTGCTAGTCAGCAATGAGGCTCGCGAAGCTGAACAGATGGGCAAACCGCAGTAAGCGCTCGTATGCTTGATCCCCTGCAAGGCCAGTTGATCTAAGTGCACCGTGCGATGATCGCTCCTGCCGTAGCAGCCCAAGTCAAACACGCCCATGTCGTCGGCGAGGATCAAAACGACGTTCGGAGGCCGCTCCTGTGCTTGGGCAGATACGATCCAAGCAGAAGGGGTCCAAGCTGGGCAAGAGAGGATCCACAGGCTCAAGAAACCGAGGATAGCGCGCATTGTTTTTGTCTTTCACAAGCAGGAGGGTGTCGCTCAAATCATTCATCAATGATAGCAAAACGCGGGATCCTTGGGCAGTTTGGGAAATTTCCCAAGCGTTGTTATTTGATCTCAATTCGAGCTTACGTGTGTCCGATGCTAAAGAAGCGGTATTCAGTCCCATATTTCAACATGCCTGGAGTTTTATGCTGACTCAGATGCCCAAACCCACCACACCCGCGAGCGTAACGAGTGGATCGAGCAAGCCGATGATTGAGAGTGCTGGCCCCAAGTCGGATGCTATGGAATCTCCTGTTGCAACTCCCTTGGCTCCAAAGGCGATCGCCATCGGTGGGCATACCGAGTCCCTGAGGTACCTTCTTAGGCATTTGACAGCCAGTTGGGCGGCGAAGCCTCAGACGTGTAATCCGGGCGCTGCAAGTCCGGTGGACCAACAGGAACACTGATGATGAAATGGCGTCGTTGGCTAATCGGAATACTCTGCATCCTTGCACTCGCAGGAGTCTATTCCGCACGACGCTCGTTGATCACTTCCTATTTTTCGTCGAAGTTTCCGGTTCGCATCGCCTCGAAATCGATGGAGACCTCGTTCGAGAATTCGACCATTCGGTATGTTGATGCGCAAGTTCAGTTTGGCGACGGCCTGAGGGTTCAAATCGATCGAGCCGATGCGATTTTGGATATGCGATCGATTTGGAAGGGTGACTTGATTGTCAATGAATTGGACCTTCAGGGGGTCCGTGTTCCGACCCTTATCCCAAACACACCGTCTATTCAACTTCCCACGCTTCCCGATGAATTGGGTACGCCACCGGATGTTCAGGCTTGTATCGAGCCTTGGCTAAGCGACATAGCTGGTTCGATGGATCGCGATGCTGGCCGTGTTCTTTTGACAGCGCGAGAGCTTATAAGCCGAGCCGACCAGCTTCGATCGGATTTAGATCGAACGCTTCTGTCCCAGCGTTCGAACTTGGAGGATCGAAGGTACACTGCATGGATGGCCAAGGAATTCCATGCGATCAAGCAGCGGATGGCGGAGCTTCGAATCCAGGCAAGAGGTCATGGCAAGGACCATGCGAAACGATGGGCGCAGGCCTCTGAATCGTTATCGGAACGGTTTCAATCCAAACTGATGGAGATGGTTCCAGACGCAGACCTTCAGATTCAGCAACTTGCCAAAACCTACTCGCAACGGGTGTGCCCGACGGTCCTTGCTTATTGCGATTTAGTCAGCTCTGCCATGAAGATGAGTCCTATGGGCAAGACACCTGTTGGGGGATCTGGTGCTAGTTCTACTAGCAAATCTTCATCGCTGATTCGGCGAGCGTCACTAACTGGGCAATTGGTTGACTCAAGGGGCTCGAAGTTGAGTGTTCCCTTTGAATGCCAAAGTTGCCAGTGGGCATGGGGCGGAGCGATTGAGTATCCAACCACATCGGTTTGGAATTTTGAATTGCCTGATAGGAAAGGTCGGCTAGAGATTCAAGCGCAGCGGCGTCTTGGGGGCCAAGGTCCATCCGATGGCGCGGCGCAGATCCTGATGGATTGCCATTGGTACTTAGGTCCGGGGGAGCAAGCCTTTGAAGCCAATCCCAGCCGTTTGAGGATCCAGGTCCAGCAAGGCGACGATGAGCGGACCGTGAGCCTCGTAGCGCCATGGGATCCCCGGCAATCGACCCGGGCATCCGAGCAACTTAGACTCAGTCCGCTAGCGATTTCTTTTCGGCAAGCCCTTCAACGCCCAGATCGCTTAGAACCTAAATCGATCCCTGTGGCATGGGAGTCGATCGCGGTAGAGCCACGAATACTTTTCGAGATGGAAAGTGCTTTGGAGCACAACAAGCGACAATGGCTCAGTCATGCCCAGGAGCAATGGAATCAATTTGCCTCAGCGACGATCGCTTCCAAACAAGAGCAATCGTATCAGATGTGGCAGAGTGTTTCCTCAGAGACCATGGATCAGCTTCGGAAACTCGATCTGCAAATGGCCAAATGGCAGGAGCTTTGGGACGCTTCTACGTCGATCCAGCAGCACCGTGTAGGCAACAAGCTATCGGTCCATCCAGACACCTACTTGTTGCCTAGTCGCTAACAAGGCCAATGGTCCATGTCTTCGGATGATTTCTCCGAAATCATCCGAAGACATCTTTGTGGCATCCAAGGTAATAGGCACACTCCGTTGTTTGTGTCAGACAAGGTAATAGGCACACTCCGTTGTTTGTGTCAGACAAGGTAATAGGCACACTCCGTTGTTTGTGGCGGACAAGGTAATAGGCACACTCCGTTGTTTGTGGCGGACAAGGCAATAGGCACACTCCGTTGTTTGTGGCGGACAAGGTAATAGGCACACTCCGTTGTGCCGTTGTCCTGGGAACGATCTGCACTTGATGAAGTACGACAGAACGGCACATGAAATGTGCCTAATAGTGCGCCTTTGAAGGCGTTTAATCAGTAGCCTGGGTTGTGCTTTTGAATTAATCTTGTTGCAGGCTGAGCAGTATCCTTGCCATGAGTGCATGCATGAGTTCCGTGATAGAGCGTTTTGACCAACTGGTAGATAAGTTACCAACCTTCACGCCCATTGAGGTGGAGGATGTAAGGCGTTTCACCAATGCGGGCGAATGGCAATTGGCGTTGGATTTGTTGGTGGCGACGGCCATCATGCGAAAGCGAGGCCTTAGTCAGGAGGTTTATGCCGAGATCTGTGCATTGGCGCTTTTGGTGCACCTGGAGCAACCTGAAAGATTGTCGCTACTGACCGTCGATAAGCCCGATAGAGCAAGCTCTTAGGATGGTCGGCGAAGACGTTTGCAATATCCTCGGCAGGAAATTTTTTTGTCAGATCGTGAGGGTATCGTGCCATTTTGGATTAAAGGTTGGATTGAAACGTCAACTGGTCCGATTAGCGACAGTCCGATCTGGTTTGCGACCGTGAATCTCGCGCCGCTGATCGACACCTGGGATGAGGTCTCTGAGACACTCTTTGGACTCTCTAAACGAATTGCTCGCGATCAATCCCGAATGCAAGATGTGTTGTTTCCCAGTCGCGGAGTCGTCGTTCTTGACAATGGAAAATCTATCGCCGCGACTCGGTTATCGCGGTCGTTAGGCGCACAACCATGACACCCATGGGCGGCATCCGGATGGCGGACGCGACCCGAGCCGAGTTCAATGACTCGGCATCGGCGGATGACTTTCGCGCTCTCGCAGAAGAGCCGCGTCTGCGGGTTCTCCAGTGCTCCGAACCGGTCCGCGATGGCGTGTGGAGTCTGGTCAACGAGCACTTCTGTACAACGCGGCCGGACGTTCAACTGCGAGTTTATGGACACTACTCGCGTGAATGCGACCTGAGCTTCGTCCGTCTACTTCCAAACGTCCGTCACTTTGCTGCAGACTGTTTGATGCAGGCATCTCGCGTCGAAGCCCTCTGTGAGCTTCAAAGCCTGGAGTCGTTGTCTCTTGGAATCTTCGGGCTGACCGACTTCAGCGTCCTTGAGCAGCTGCCGCCAGGTCTGACATCGCTAGCTCTCGGTGCTACACGATCGAAACGTCCTTCGCTTGCGCCGCTGGGGAGGTTCCGGTCGCTTCGCGTGCTGTACCTCGAGGGGCACAGCAAGAACATCGAGGTCTTGAGCGAATTGCGAGATCTCGAGGACGTGACCCTACGGTCAATCACCACACCCGACCTTCAGTACTTGGCCGATCTTCCAAAACTGTGGTCCCTTGACATCAAGCTCGGAGGAATCCGAGGCTTTGCGGGTGTCGAGGGAAAGCAGAGCATCAAGTATCTGGAGCTGTGGCAGGTGCGCGACCTACGGAACGTCGATGTCGCCGGAACCTTGGCCGGCTTGCAGAACCTCTTTCTGCAATCACTCCCACACGTCGATTCGCTCCCTGGACTGACAGACTCGACGGCTCTGCGTCGGATAGTCATCGAAAATCTCAAGGGTCTTTGCGACTTTACAGCATTGGAGACAGCGCCGGCGCTTGAAGAGTTCGCGCTGCTTGATGGGACCAAGCAGACTCCCCAGCAGCTTCTGCCCGTGTTGAGCAATCCGCGGGTTCGTAGAGTCAGCGCTTTCTTTGGAAGCGAACTTAAGAACAAGGAATTCTCGCAGCTTCGAGAGGCACACAGCAAAGCTGAGTTCGACAGATGGGAGCCATTCGAGTATCAGTAGTCACGGCGCCTAACAACAGCATGCAGCGGACGCCGCTGCATGCTGACCGTTCATCGGACTTAGGCTGACTGGATGACAATCTGCGTTCGGCGATTTGACGGAGGTCAACGGATTTGACATGCTATGCGTATCGTGCCATGAAGCTAATTTAAAATAGTTTGCACATCCCATGACGTAAGATCCAAATCCGTATATGCCGCTAGACCTCAATCAAGCATGGTTTTTTATTGAGATAATTTGAAAACCTCGAAAACCCTCGCAATTGATTGGTGTTTGATGAGTTGAACAAAATCTTCAACCACAACCAAAGGAGGGTTTCGAGTGAAC
>Ga0172376_10000565_pt1 | contig 47544 bp, 49 predicted proteins | sample Lak35m_FD_121114 | JGI IMG/M metagenome (GOLD analysis project Ga0172376, IMG submission 121114) | Freshwater microbial communities from Kabuno Bay, South-Kivu, Congo - kab_092012_35m | ecosystem: Environmental > Aquatic > Freshwater > Lake | place: Democratic Republic of the Congo: South-Kivu...
GTATGAGGCCGTGGGCGACCAAAACTGCAAGGCCAATAACCAGCCAACGGTTACGGCAGAAGGGGAGGGGCCTCGCAGGGGGGGGCGAAAGTCGGCGCATTCGGCTATTCTAAAAACCGATCAGACATTAGTGTGGCGCTCCCTATGCAAAATTCACCATTTAATCCCTTTGAATTTCTTACAACCCCATGGGGGAAGCTGCCTCTCGGCAGTGGGCTCTCCGGCACCTCAGGTTTCTCGTCAGCGGATCTGCAAGAACTCGACAAGAGAATCTCCGAGCTCAAGGCCGTCGAGCAATGGCTCTCCTTCAATCACCACCTTCTAAAGACAACCATTCAGGGCCTTGAGGTCCAGCGGGGGACCCTCGCTGCGATTCAGTCATTTGCCGACTCGATGAGTCAGCCCGCCGCAGAGAAAAAATCCCCCGACGCAGCTCCGACGGGCCCTTCGGATTTTTCGGCAACGCAGCCCGGCTCAGGCGGAGACCCGGGCGCTGCCTGGTGGGACTCTATTCAGCACCAGTTTGGCCAGATGATGCAGGCCGCACAGGCCAGCGCAGCTTCGATGGCCGAACCCCAGGCCAAACCTAACAAAAAACCGACGGCCAGAAAACGGGCCGATAACGATGCCCAGCCCTAGCCCGCGATGCGGCCTGTTCGGTGCCGCCAATCGAGCAGGGATTTTGTGAGATCCGACAATTCAGTGATGACTCTAATGGCAGGCGGAGGGCGACGCTGGAGGATTGGGCAGCGACCACCCGCCCATATCTCGGTCGTTAAAGGCAGTTTCGCCCTGAGTTCATTAAGCCCGTCCAGCACCTGATTCGGGTTCATCACCGGGGAAAAGGATAGCGCGACGATATCAATCTGCTGGGCGGTGGCCGCCAAAACAATGTCCCAGATTGGAGTCTGTGTACCGAGGGAGATGCACCGACAGCCCTCGAGAGCCAGCAGGGCCTCTGCCATCAACAACCCCATCCCATGAGCCTCTGAGGGAAAAGTGGTGAGCAAAACCCTAGGACGATCCCCGGGCTGGGGAATCGTGCTGATCGCGTTTCGAAGCACTACCTGCATCGACTCCGTAAACAGGTGTTCTTCAAAAATCTCCATCTGCCCGCGGGACCATGCATCACCGATGCGCTGGGTGAGGGGCGCCACAACTTCTGTCACAAAGCGAGCAAGACCCAACCTTAAAAGGCGCTGACCCAGCTGACGTCGAAGCTCGTCCACGTCGTGAGATTTCGCCATCGCCACGAGCTGAACAATATCGGGATGCAAATCAATTTCAGCCTCTAATCGGTTCGCGGCACCCGAGCCCGTCGACGTGTCCGACAGGGCCTGAAGCTCCTTAATGTCGAGGCCGATAATCTTTCCCGGTCGGTGCCCGATATCCATCAGGCGGCGAATGGCCCGAAGCCGGTCGACTTGATCAAGAGGGTATATCCGCTCGCCAAAGGCATCTCGGAGTGGGGTTGGGAACCCGTAACGTCTTTCCCAAACACGCAGGGTGTCTTTCGAGAGTCCGGTATCTCGCTCAACGGCGGAAATGCTCAGATGGACGGCTGTCGAATCAGGGAGTTCCATAAACCCTTTTTTGTCATGGACAAATATTTGACGAATGTTCTCACTACCCATAGTATAGATCCAAATTCATTCAATGACTAGGACAAATCTTTATGGTTATACCTAAGACGTTTCTTCCCCACTCAACAGGCACCTCAGGAGAGACTGGGTTAGACCCGATATCCCACAATCGGGTCAGTAGACTCTGGATGATGCGAGGCGCCATTCTCATGAGCCTTGTCGTTCTCGCCTTCGCCCCTCAGGTCTGGGCCAAACAAGAGGGCTGCCCCGCCCTGCTCGACCACAGCTTCCCCAGGCTTCAAGACGATGTCGCTCAAAACCTCTGCCAATACCGTGGGCAGGTCGTATTGGTCGTAAATACGGCTAGCTATTGCGGATTTACCCAACAATACGAGGGCCTCGAAAAGTTATACGCTCGGTTTAAAGACCGAGGGTTAGTGATCGTTGGATTTCCCTCAAATGACTTTGGAAATCAAGAGCCCGGCAACAATGCTCAAATTGCTGAGTTCTGCTCAAACACCTTTGGCGTGAAATTTCCGATGGTGGCCAAAACCTCGGTGAAGGGGCCGAAAGCAAACGCGCTATTCAAACAGCTTGCCCAACAGGCTGAGGCTCCGGGCTGGAATTTTCACAAATACCTAATTGATCGCGAAGGTCGTCTCAGCCGATCTTTCGCAAGTCAGGTGTCACCCTCCGATCGTCAGCTCATTTCAGAAATTGAACGGGCGCTCAACTCGAAGCGCTCATAACTCTAGGAGTCCAACTAATGAATGCTCCCGACAAACTCTTCACACTCAATGACCTCCCAGACGTTCAGTCTAATGCGGACACCCGACGACTTTCTATCCAACGCGTCGGTGTTAAATCGCTTGTCCATCCGGTCATGGTCCAGACGGCAAAAGGCCCGCAGCCTTCCGTAGCCACCGTCGACATGACCGTTGCCCTGCCCCCCGAGGTCAAGGGAACGCATATGTCACGATTTCTGGAGGTCTTTCAGTCGGAGACAGATGCGCTGGGATTTCACACCCTTCAGGATTTAATGTCATCGATGCTCTCTCGACTCGAGTCGGATGCGGGTTATATCAAGATCGCATTGCCATATTTCGTGCGTAAAGCGGCACCAGTTTCTGGGGTCGAAAGCCTAATGGATTACCAAGTGATTTGGGAAGCCGAAACCCTGCAGTCCGACCGTTTTACAACGCTCACAGTCGTCGTTCCCGTCACGAGCCTCTGCCCTTGTTCGAAGAAAATTTCTGAGTATGGTGCACATAATCAGCGATCCCACGTCACCATTAAGGCCCAGATCACAAGCCCACTTGAGGTTGAAGAACTAATTAATATCGCTGAAGCTGCTGCCTCTTGTGAACTCTGGGGCCTACTGAAGCGGCCCGACGAGAAGTATGTCACCGAGCGCGCCTATGACAACCCGAAATTTGTTGAAGACCTCGTGCGTGATATTGCGATTGCACTGAAAAACGATTCTCGGTTACGTGGGTTCTCAGTGGAATCCGAGAATTTTGAGTCCATTCATAATCACTCCGCTTATGCAAAAATCGATCACCTGTGCAAGGCATGAGAGTTGCTGTTATCGGAAGTGGAATATCCGGCTGCGCCGCGACCTGGTCTCTCTCGGAGTGGGCCGATGTCACTGTCTTCGAGTCCGAGTCTCGAATCGGCGGGCATACACATACGCAGACCATCTCCATTGACGAACAGAATTTTGCCGTCGACACCGGCTTCATTGTTTTTAACCACAGAACTTACCCCGGTCTGAAGGCCTGGTTCGAAGCGCTCGACGTAGACTGCGCTCCCAGCGATATGTCGTTCTCGGCGAGCCTTAACGATGGAGAACTCGAGTGGTGCGGTACCAGTTTAAATTCGGTTTTCGCCCAAAGAAAAAATCTTGTGGCGCCAAAATTCTGGGCCATGCTCGCTGACATTCTCCGGTTTAACCGTGAGGCGCCGATTGATGCCGCACGATTCCGGGGGTCCTCTGCAGTCGGCCCGACGCTCGGAGAGTATCTTGACCAGGGTCGCTATCGGGGCCTGTTCCTTGAGGCTTATTTGTTACCCATGGCGGGGGCGATTTGGTCCTGTCCGACGAGACAAATGCGTGAATTTCCGATGACAACTTTCACTAAGTTCTGTGAAAACCATGGCCTATTATCATTAATGAATCGGCCGCAGTGGTTCACCGTTCGCAATGGCGCAGTCAACTATCTCCAAAGATTAAAAGCGACGCTCACTGGCCAGCGGCGACAGGTCCGATGGAGAACATCCTGCCCCGTAGCGCACGTAGCGCCCGAAATCAGTCCACAGGGCCAGAACCGTGTCAGGCTGCAGGGTACGGAGGCGGGGTGTGGATTTAATGAGGTGTTTGATGCGGTTATCCTCGCCTGTCACTCGGATCAAGCGGCAAAACTACTTCCCAAGACAATGGCGCTGCAGTCAGTCGCAAATCAGGTTCGTTACCAGGACAATCTCGCGGTATTGCACACCGATCTATCGCTGATGCCAAAACGTAAAAGTGCTTGGGCGTCTTGGAACTATCTCCACAACACTCGGGAGGTCCACGATTCAAATGCTGTCAGCGTGACGTACTGGATGAATCGACTCCAACCACTACCCGTTACCCGTCCGATTCTCGTCACCCTAAATCCTAATCGTCCCCCAGATCCCGAGCAGACTTTAAACCAGATGCATTACGCCCACCCCGTATTTGACGGGCCGGCCATTGAGGCGCAACGGTTACTTCCCGACTCCCAAGGCGAGGGCTCTATTTGGCTCGCAGGAGCATGGACGCGCTACGGATTTCACGAAGATGGTTTTCAGTCAGGGCAGCACGCAGCGCAGTTAGTTCGTCAAGCCCTGCGCGCATCTGACCATGACGACCTCTATCCCAAAGCCGCATAAGCCAAGACTTGTCATCGGACAAGTCTGGCACTCGCGATTACAGCCGTTCCAGCATAGCTTTCGTTACCGTGCGCTGTATCTACAGCTTCCCCTTCGGTCAATGGCGCATGAGATCCCGAAGTCCGGATGGCGCTCGCTCGGCTGGGGGATCAATCGCGTCGCACTACTCAGTATCTCTGACAGAGATCATGGTGATGGTCGCCCACTTCTTGAATGGGCGGAAGACACTCTCAGGCAGCAAGGCATCCAGGATGCCGATGGTGAGATCTGGCTACAGACTTTTCCAAAGCTATTAGGCTACGTTTTTAAGCCCGTTAGTTTCTGGTTTTGTGAGCGACGAGACGGTAGCTGCTGTGCAGTGATTGCGGAAGTCAACAACACATTTGGCGAGCGTCATGTCTATGTCTTGACTCCCCCCGTTGGCCTTGGTAACGAAATTTGTAATGGTCAGACATTAACGACTACCAAAGCGTTTTATGTCTCGCCCTTTTTTGAAGTAAAAGGCCAGTATCAGTTTCGTTTTTTCCGATCAGCACTTGGCGGTCATGAGCTCTCGCGAATCGCATACCATGATGACAGTGGGGGCCTTCTCATGACCTCGATCAGTGGCCGGTCGTCGGCTCTCACCCAGGTCTCTGCGTGTCGCGCCTGGATCACCGCACCACTATTTTCACTTGGTGTCATCGTACGAATTCATCTCCAGGCATTACTCCTGTGGCGTAAAGGGGCAAAATTTGTCTCTCGCCCGAAGGCACCCTCCGCATCTCCCTTACACTAAGCCCGATCTAACCGACCCCCTGACTCTGGGCTTGTACAACACGCTATGAATAACAACGCTCCCTCAGCCTCGCTCGACCAGAAAACGGGGCTGCCCGCTCTGCCGAATATGCGCTCACGACTCGTATTGAGGCTTTTAGAGTCGATGCCCTTCGGTGAGCTTGAGCTTACTCTCCCGGATGGATCGACCCAATGGTTTCGGGGAAAAAGTACCGCCTTAGCGCCCGCGCAGTCTGCCCACCGCGCACAAATTACGATTCACGATCTACGCGCCTTATCCCTTGCAGTGTCTCGGGGTGATATCGGATTCGGAGAGGCTTACATACAAGGTCTCTGGTCCACAACGAACCTGACGGCCTTACTCCGGCTCTTGATTATTAATCGAGATGCGATCGAGCGCGTCATCTATGGTCGATGGTGGGCAATGATCACTGACCAGGTTCGACACCTGTTTCGTTCGAACCGAAAACAACAGGCCAAAAGAAATATCGCGGCGCATTACGATCTGGGCAATGAATTTTATGCCTGCTGGCTCGATCCCAGTATGTCTTATTCCAGCGCGCTTTTCGACGGTAACGGCGACTGGGACCGTTCCGTTAGCCTGGAACACGGACAGCACCAGAAAATTGATCGGGCAATCCAGCAAATGCGGCTTGATCCGACCAATCCTAGCTGCCAAGTACTCGAAATTGGCTGCGGCTGGGGCGGATTAGCCGATCGGCTGCTCGACCAATTTTCAGGCCATTATCTTGGACTAACGTTGTCGACCACCCAGCAATCCTGGGTCAGAAATCGTCTTGCCCGTCATGCGGGGTCTCGATATGCCTGCCAACTGCAAGACTATCGTGATGTGAACAGCCAGTTCGACGGAATCGTGTCAATCGAAATGTTCGAAGCGGTTGGAGAACGTTACTGGAATACCTATTTCAGAACCCTGGCACGGTGCTTAAAGCCAAATGGCCGGGCAGTCATTCAGACGATTACGATTGATAACAAGCTTTTCCCCCGTTACCGTCGCGGTACGGACTTTATACAACGCTACATATTCCCCGGGGGAATGTTGCCAAGCGCAGCCGAGTTCGAGAAGCGTGCCAAACACCACGGGTTGCGCATCGAGGATCGGTTCGCCTTTGGCCAGGACTACGCAAGAACTCTTGCTGAGTGGGCCAGAAAATTCGAGGGTCAACGCAGCGAGGTCGAACGCCTTGGATTTGACGGAAGTTTCCAACGCATGTGGCGCTTTTATCTCTCCTATTGCGAGGCTGGATTCTCTGAGAGGAATCTCGATGTCATTCAGTTCACATTACGCCATGACAAGGCCTAGTCGAAACCTAATTGCATCGCTGGTCGCTGGCCTACTAATTCCTGCCTCTGCAGGGCAGGTCAACACAGTGGGTTTTAGCCTGCAGGGGGAGGGGACTCTGCGTTGGCTGGGTCTCAAGATCTACGAGGCGAAGCTCTACACGCCAGAACCCGTTACGCATCAGAAGCTGTTTACAACTCCGTTTGCCCTTGAACTCACCTATGCCCGGGAATTCGTCGGCCACAAGATTGCAGAGCGAAGTGTCGAAGAAATACGGAAGCTAAAAATAGGTTCCCCGCAACAACAACAAGAGTGGTTCGGTGAGATGCGCCGACTATTTCCGAACGTCAAGGCCGGCGACAGGCTTCGGGGGGTATATCACCCAGACCAGGGCACGGACTTTTTTTTAAATGGTAAACCCCTCGGCCGTATTCAGAGCCTTGAGTTCTCGCGCGCATTTTTCTCAATATGGTTAGATCCGAAAACGGCCGAGCCGGGCCTGCGCAATGCATTGCTAGGAGCGGCCTCGGCAACGCCGGCTGAATGATTTCTCTATCCCAGAGTATTCGCTATGGTCTCCCAGGGTTTGCGCTCGCATTTTCTGCCCTGCCCCTTTACCTACTCACACCCTCCTTGTACGCAGAGCAGCTTGGGCTAAACCTTGGATTGGTAGGCCTTGTGCTGATGTCGACACGGCTCATTGATGCGATTGCAGACCCCTTAATTGGCCGACAGATTGACCAGAGCCGCAGTGGTCTCTGGCCCTGGCTCGTCGGCGGGCTGACGGTGATGGTCATAAGCCTTGCGCTACTCGTGAATCCCCCGGTGGTCTGGTTGCAACAGCAACCCTTCTCGTCCACTCTGGGGCTGCTCTGGATGGGCCTCACCGCATTGGTCGTATCACTTTCCAATAGTGTTGCAACCCTTGCCCATCAGAGCTGGGCGGTGGGCTGGACCGCGCAGGCGAGGGCGCAATCCCGACTCATCGCTGGCCGTGAGACCTGGGCCCTCATCGGTGTTATCACAGCGGCCATGATCGCTGCGCAGCAGTCTGGAAAATGGATGGCAATTGTCGTCACGATAGCCGGATTAATCGGAATTCTGCTCACCTTTGGCATCCGCCATTTTGGCGCGCGCCCCAAGAGCAAAGCCACTCCTCATCATCCTGCCGCTCAGCAGCAGTCCTGGCGATTTCTACTCGAGGTTCAGGAGTTTCGACGTCTATTATTTGCCTACAGCATCAATGCGCTTGCCAACGCAATTCCGGCAACGCTGGTTCTGTTCTTTATGAGAGACCTGCTTGGGGCCACCCATGACCACTCAAGCCTACTGCTCGGTGGCTACTTCGTTGCTGCAGCACTGAGTGTGGCCTTCTGGTCTTGGGCAAGCCAAGTTCTCGGAATAATTAAGTCCTGGAGAATTGCGATGACCATTGCCGTCGCTGCTTTTATCTGGACACTATCTCTAGGCCCTGGCGATACCGCAGGCTTTGCTCTGGTCTGTTTCGCCACGGGTTTTGCCCTCGGAGCCGAACTGGTCTGCCCACCAGCGTTATTGGGTCTAATTATTGATCGAGCAGGCCATCGCGGCCGACTCGAAGCAAGCTACTTCGGTGTCTGGAATTTAGTGATCAAGCTCGCCCTCGCTGCAGCGGCAGGATTCGCGTTGCCTGCGCTTGCGCTGCTGAACTACATTCCAGGCCAGAGCGATCCCGAGCAGAGTAATCTCCTTGCGCTTCAGTGGGCCTACGCAGGAGTCCCCTGCCTGCTGAAATGCATCGCTATCGTTTTTCTTGGAAAACTCAAATCACCTGAAAAAATCTAAAAAGGAAGCGCTATGACATCGATCTCGGCATCCAAACTCCCCCGTCGTTTATTTTCAAGTGCAGCAGTCAGCATCTGTTCTAATCGCCTCGTCGCTATTGGACTTGGCCTGCTCACTATGCTGACCCTGACCGGTTGCGCGGGCCCTGACCCCACCCAGTATCAGAGTCAAAAGCCCGCCTTAGACCTCAGACAATATTTCAATGGTGATCTCACCGGCTGGGGCATGGTTCAGAATCGAAGCGGCCAGGTCGACCGCCGCTTTGTGGTCACAATTAAAGCGAGCTGGAAAGGAGATGAAGGGATACTAGACGAACAGTTTGATTGGTCCGACGGAGAAAAACAGCGCCGGGTGTGGCGCATTCGGGTCGTCGGCCCTAACCGTTACATCGGCACCGCTGACGATGTAGACGGCGAAGCAATTGGAGAGGTCTATGGCAACGCGCTGCGTTGGCGCTACACGCTTAATGTCCCTTTTCGCGGGAGACAGATCGGGCTAGACTTTGATGACTGGATGTTGCTGATTGACGACCGCGTCATGCTAAACCGAGCGGTTTTTAGTAAGTGGGGAATTCGAATGGGTGAAGTCACACTCTCATTTAAGAAGTAATCCTTCATCAAATCATATGTCCTTTAGCCTCAACCCCCCAATTCGTGACTGGCACAATAAAGTCGTATGGATTGTGGGCGCCTCAAGCGGAATCGGACAAGCGCTGGCGCAAGAGTTAGTCCGCCGACAGGCCATTGTGATTGCAAGTGCGCGTAACCTTAAAAGCCTTCAGGAACTCTCTCCCGCGCCTCGTCGTACGCTTGCGCTCGATATTAGTGTCCCCGAGATGGTACGTGATGCTGTGCATACACTTGAGCAGGAATCGCTAACGCCTGATGTCGTCTTCTGGGTGGCCGGCGTCTATCACCCGATGGAGTCCGATCGCTTAAATCTTGAGCAGGTTCGTGAGACTTTTGATATCAATACCATCGCAGCCTACAGTGGTCTGGCGGAGATCATCCCGCTCTGGAACAAAGCGCCAAACTCCCCGCGTCACTGGTCCTGGGTTTCAAGCGTCGCAGGGTATCGGGGGCTTCCACAGGCTGCCGCCTATGGTGCGAGTAAGGCCGCGCTCAGCTATCTCGCCGAAGTGAGTTACCTGGAATTAAAGCAACGCCAGATCGCTGTTTCATTGGTTTGTCCGGGCTTTGTGGCGACGCGACTAACCCGGAAAAACACCTTCAGAATGCCCGCACTACTCACGCCTCAGGAGGCGGCGCTTGAAACGCTAACGGGGCTGGCCAATGGGGCCTTTGAGATTCATTACCCCAAACGCTTTACCCTCTGGCTAAAGTTATTAGGGCTCTTGCCGGATTGGCTCTATTTCCAAATAGTGCGTCATGCGCTGCCCTCACGAGATCAACACTAACCCTATCTGCGAACTAATCATATGAACCTTGTGCGCTTTCAAGAGGCAGCGGAGTCACTAAGCCCTGAATCAGTCGGTGAGTTCACCAAGTTCTACGCAGATAACGCCATTTTTATAGATCCTTTTCAGACTGTTCATGGCCGTCTAGCGATTCAGCAAATCTACACCCATATGTTTAAGAGTCTTGATCGTCCGCAATTTCGAAATATAAGACCTCTTGGCGGGCCATTATCCGATCAGGCGCTTGAGGTGATGGTGGGCTGGGATTTTGAATTCGCTCTCAGCCCACACAAGCCCCGACAGCGCATCGCCGGATGCAGTTTGCTCGAACTCAACGCTCAGGGCCTGATTACTCGGCACACGGATTTCTGGGACGCCTCGCGAGTCTTCCAAGCCCTTCCCATACTCGGCCCGATTATCCGTTGGCTAAGAGGCAGAATCGGGCACAGCTCCCAGGCTTGACCTTACAATGCAGGATCACTCTTACCGGAACCCTGCAATGCGAGCACCCAAAGCTGATGAAATGCTGTACCCAGAACTCTTCAGGGCGTTCGAACGGGTTCGTTGGGATTTGGACAAAGACATTAACTGGCAAGACTTTGATCCCTCCCGCCTCACAGAAGAGCAGGCGCAGACTATAAAAATGAATGCCATCACAGAGTGGGCAGCGCTCCCCGCCACCGAAATGTTTCTAAGAGATAACCGACATGACAGTGATTTTTCGGCCTTCATGTCGATCTGGTTTTATGAAGAGCAGAAGCACTCCTTGGTCCTGATGGAGTATTTGCGGCGTTTCCGACCAGATCTTCTTCCTACCGAACAAGAACTCCACGCAGTGCGCTTCGAGTTTGATCCTGCGCCAGCCCTCGAAACCCTAATGCTTCACTTTTGTGGAGAAATTCGCTTAAACCATTGGTACCGGTGTGCAGCCCAATGGCACACAGAGCCTGTGATTAAGCATATCTACGAGACCATCGCTAAAGATGAGGCCCGTCACGGTGGCGCCTATTTGCGCTACATGAAAAAAGCCCTCATCACGACCGGAGATGCGGCAAGGTCAGCCTTCGCAAAGATCGGTGTACTGATGGCAAGTGCGCGCCGAACCACTCAGGCATTGCACCCGACCAATCTCCATGTGAATCAATCCCTGTTTCCCAATGACACAGTCCAGAGCCGCACGCCAAAGCCCGGCTGGTTGGAACACTGGCTGGACCAACAGATACATTTCGATATGACCTGGGAGACCAAAGTTGCGGAGCGTATTTTGCATAATGTCTCGCTGCTCTTTGAGCAATCGTTTCTAACTGTCCAAGAGCTCAATCGGTTTAGAAAGACCTTCACAGCCACTACATCCGCTAGCAATGCCTCCTGTCTTTGAAAAAAAGATTGCATCACCAGATCAAATCGCATCGCGCATCGGATCGCTCGCCCGGCCGATTGTATTCACTAATGGTGTGTTCGATCTCCTGCACCGAGGTCATGTCACCTACCTCGCTCAGGCTCGAGAACAGGGCGCCTCGCTCATCGTTGCACTCAATGACGATGCATCAACCCAGCGTCTTGGGAAAGGCGCAGACCGACCTCTCAATACACTCGCCGATCGACTTGCCGTAGTCGCTGCGCTTGAGAGTGTATCCCTCGTTACATGGTTCTCAGACAACACACCAATTAGATTGATTCACGCCATCACGCCGCAGATATTGGTCAAAGGCGGTGACTGGCCAATCCCTGCAATCGTCGGTGGTGATTGGGTTCAGCAGAATGGTGGACAGGTCCTCTCCATCGCCTTCACCCATGAGCGATCAACGACCCGAATGTTAGAAAAAATTCGTCAGCGATAAGGGATTAGGTCCGATACTGGGCAAGCGCCAATAGCCCAGCAAAACAGACTGAAGGGACCTCCTGCGCGATTGCGCAGAAATTAGGCCGATCTTTTTCGAGTTCGATAAGCCTTGCATGCCACGCTGTAGCATGCCCACCGTGGATCCAGATTCGACTGACCTGATGCGTTTGTGCAACCTGATAAATAAAGCCGGTCTGCGCAAGCCCAATACCCTGTGAAATTGCTAACGAAGAGTCACGAGGGATCTCTTGGTCGATAGTGGCCCGCCCCGGATTGGGCTCAAGGTCAATGACGTTGTCCGCGAGCGACTGCCCCATCAGGCCATCTAAGTGACGAGTTCCTCGGCGCAGGCTCTCCGTCATCGTTTGAATTCCGGGTAAGATCCAGCCTCCCAGAAACGTCACCTTTGGGCCTGCATTACCTCGAAGCAGATCGACGGTGGTCGCGGTTCCCGCGCTGACGACAAGATGAGTCTCATTAGGTGCAATAAGGTCCTGACAGGCGACTCCCAGCCCCGAGACCCAGCGATCGGCCCCAAGACGCGCGGGATCAAGGTAATCGTTATGAAAGCGCTTCAGTTGAATTTTCTGGAATTCAACTTTTTCACAGGGTCGCCAGGCCGGTGGTGGCCGATTTCCGGAAAGCTTCTCGAATGCACTCGAGACCGCCTCATGAACCGTCTGAGGCCCAACGGAGAGCCACGATAGTCGATAGGTCGTCTCACCTTGCCATTGAGAGACCAGCTTAGCGGTACTCACCTCTGAATTTCTAATTCTTGTAATCGTCGCCTGATTTAACTGCGCAAAGAGACTGCCAGGCCGATCATCCGTCTGCAAGGAAATCTCTAGGCGCTGATACTTCAAAGCAGAGTTTCCGCAATCCACTAATAGCAATGTCTCTTGCAATCTCTCTCCAGTCATTGGTAAACCCGTCGTAACGAGAGTTCACCAATCTTAACGGGAAGCGTCTGCTGACCCACTTGAAGTAACAAATCCCCTTCTGATGACACACCGCTATTTTTTCCTCGGTGCAACACCTTACCCGTAAGCGGATGCACAACATCAACATCGCAGCCCAACAACGTGTCACGCTTCATGAACACGTGCTCCCAGCCATAGGCAGGAATTTCACCCCGCCAGAGGCGCTGTAGTTCCAAGAAAATATCAGCGACAAGTGTTTTAGGGTCGGGGCTCGTCACGCCTAAGGCCGTTAAATCTGTCACGGGCCGCCCAAGATTCGGCGGATCTTTCCACAACAGATTTATTCCAAAACCCGCAATCAACCAGACGAAGCCGCCAACCTGATGCCGAGACACCAGTACCCCTGCGAGTTTTGCGTCCGCACAAATAATGTCATTGGGCCATTTCACGCCGAGCCTCTGATGGAGTGTGGGATATACGCGCTCCAAGACAGATAGCGCCAGAATACTGAGGCGGGCGGGCAGCGCTGGGAGTGCGATTCGACTCATTGACTCCGGCCAAGCAATCGATAGGGCGAGCCCACCCCCAATACTGTCTTGCCATCGACGACCATGGCTGGCGAGCCCCTCGGTTTGCTGTAAGGTCCAGAGCCCAAACGGCTTCAAGGGCTCTTTTGGCATACGGGTGTCTGCGCCGCGCAAAATACGCCTGAGGGACTCTTTCTGAGTCGAATCGACCGTCTCAATATGCTCACAGACCAACATTCTTGGCATCATAGCCGTATGAATCGCGAGTGTTCATGCGCCTAAGCCGCGCCAACTCCTTACTGTTCGCAGGCCTGCTCTACGCGGGTGGCCTCGTTGTCATTTCGGTCTCGCCCGTGACCGAGTGGCGCTTCATTCCTGAGATGCCGTGGGAATTTCTGGCCAGGGGATGGCCAAAATACTGGACGAGCCTGGACGTTTTCTTAAATGTGCTCGCCTATATTCCCCTGGGGCTGCTCATCGGCCGCGCTGCAAGCCATCGCCTCCGCCAACTGACCTGGGGGCCACTTCTTGCTTTTGTTTTAACGGTGTGCGCTAGTATTTTTTTGTCGATTCTGCTTGAGGCCTTGCAGACCTATCTGCCGAGCCGACGGCCTTCACTGTCGGATGTTCTCACCAATGGCGCCGGGGCCGGCATTGGTGCATTCATTGCCAGTGCCTACGCTCAGAACAAAGCGCGACTTCAGATTATCGACGCCAAGCCTATCGAGGTCGGCGGACTGATGCTCCTGGGGCTATGGCTACTCGCGCAGGCTGCTCCCCAACCCATTTGGTTAGCCCTTGGCGACGTCATGGCCCAGGCCTCCGGCTGGCGGCAGGGCCTTGCCTCATTCACAGGCATCGATCAGAGCCCGGCGGTCGCCCAGGAGATTTTTGCTGCGCAGAGAATTCTTGCTGAAGCCCTCTGTGTTGCTACGGCAATTATCAGCTGTGCATTGCTATGCCACCTCACGATGCTGGAATCTCCGCGCTGGTTTTCTCGTTATCAACCCAGCCACTGGCTGTATACCCTGATCTGTGTTGTGGTTATTACCATCGGGGCGCGTACCGCATGGATTCTCTTGTTGCATAGCCCCGAGGCGATCCTGGCCTGGCTTGGCGCTGGAGCGCAGGCCGGAATTGTTCTGGCACTGCTCAGTGCCTACGGGCTAGCAGGGGCAAGGCCAACCCTACAGCGAACTGCGGCAGTTGCGGGAATTGTGATGATGTTGCTGCTCTCAAACAGCCTGCCTCAGAACGACTTTGCAAACGAGGCTTTCACGGGCTGGTCAAAAGGCGCATGGTTAAATCTTCGCAGTCTCGCCAACCTCGCGGCGAGTGCCTGGCCCTTTCTCGCCCTTAGCTGGTTTTTCATTGCCCTGACCCATCGGTCAATCCGCGCCCTAGAGCGTGACCTCTTCATCAGTCGCAAGCCCGCTAGCTAATTCCGGCGGGCTAAAATATCGGGATGAGCTACTTTGAGAAACATGTCTTTTTCTGCGTCAACGATAGAGAAAATAACGTCGCCTGCTGCGCAGGCTGCGGCGCCAACGAGATGCAAGCCTATGCGAAAGAGAAAATAAAATCTCTAAAAAAAAACGGGGCCGGCATGATTCGGATTAACCGTGCAGGCTGCCTTGATCGCTGTGATGAAGGTCCAATCCTGGTGGTCTATCCTGAGGCGATCTGGTATCACTATGTTGACCGGAACGACATTGACGAAATCATTAACGAGCATTTGATCCATAACCGCCCGGTTGAGCGACTCAAGATTTGAATTCAGCAACCGAACGATTTTTAATTTCCGGGCCTGCCGGTCAACTCGAAGTCGCCTTGGATCGTCCCGGTACGGGCACCCTACCGGCCGGTCTGGCCGTGGTTGCCCATCCGCATCCCCTGTTTGGCGGCACGCTAGATAACAAAGTCGCTCAAACAATCGCAAGAGCCTTTGTAAATCAAGGGGTGATTTGTCTGCGCCCAAACTTTCGGGGGGTCGGTCGAAGTGAGTCCTCTCATGACAATGGCTACGGCGAGGTCGATGACCTTTGGGCTGCATGGGCCTGGTTACACCAGGAGTTTTCGACGGTGGGTGGGCACCGCTGGATTGGGGGGTTCTCATTCGGCGCCGTGACTGCAACCCATCTAGCTCAGCAATGGCCCAGTCACGCAGTCAGCCATAATGCCCCGCCTCTTGACCGCGTTATTCTGGTCGGCCTTGGAATGGCAGAGGATCGTCGCCCACCGGGTGCCCTCACCGCTGAGGCCCGACTTATCCACGGGGAAGACGATGAAATCGTTGCGCTAAAAACCATCCTTAGCTGGACTGCCCCGCAACACCATCCGGTGTTGGTCATACCTGGGGCGAGTCACTTCTTTCACGCAAAGCTTCCGGTGTTAAAAGAGTGCGTTAAACGAGCGCTACTGGCCTAATTTGAACCCAGCAAATCACTCCGCCAAGTCCAAGAACTCCTTTTCAGTGGTCTTCTGGGCCTGTTTACTGGCTTTATCGGTGAGTGCATGGTCTCGCGTTAGTCTCGCCCAATCCTGGCCTGTACCCCCCAAACTTGCTGCACCGAGCTGGATGCTGGTTGATGCGACCACGGGCCAGACCCTGGCCTTAGCCAATGCAGACAGGCCAGTCTCGCCCGCATCGCTCACTAAACTCATGACCACCTATTTGACATTCTCAGCCCTGCGAGAGCGTCGGATCCGATTTGATCAAACGGTTGCCTCGCCCCCAGAGGCAGAGATACCGCAGGGGGCTCGGATGTTTCTCCTGCCCGGCAAATCAGTATCTGTAAACGAGCTCTTACAGGGCATGATTACGCTCGGGGCTCACGATGCTGCAATTGCACTTGCGAACGCAATTGCCGGCTCTGAGGCTGCGTTTGTGGACTCCATGAACAAGACGGCCCAACGTCTCGGACTACAACAGACCCGCTTTATGAATTCCACCGGTGTTACCCATCCCGACCACCGGACAACAGTGGCAGATCTCGTTAAGCTCACGATTGCACTGATCAATGAATTTCCGGAGCAGTTACGAGAGTTTGGTCGCCGGGAATTTACATACAACGGCATACGGCAGGTCAACCGGAATCGTCTTCTATGGCTTGATAACTCCGTTGACGGACTCATGACCGGGCGCACCGAGACGGAAGGTTTTGCAATTGCAATCAGCGCCCATAGGCCGCAACCGATTGGTGCTCGAGAGCGAATTCAGCGTCGGCTAATTGCCGTCATCGTTGGGGCCGCCACAGAAGAGGCCCGGGCTCAGGAAGGCTTAAAGCTTCTCAACTATGGCTTTCAGCAGTTTGATGTTGTCCGGCTGTTCCGCGCGGATGAGGCCAGCGAGACAGTTCCCGTATTTAAAGGCAATATGGGGAATGCCCGTCTGCACTTCCCAAAAGACGTTCTTGTGGCAGTGCCCAGGGGCCGATCCGATACGATTCGAACACAGTTAGAACGGCCAAACGCGTTACTCGCACCAGTCGCCTTTGGGCAGCCCGTAGGCCAGCTAAGAATTTGGCTATCGGGAACAGAGATCCACCAGGTGCCAGTTACTGCAGCAGAGTCGGTCAAGTCTGCAGGTCTGCTCGGAAGGGCTATTGACTCTCTACGCCTATGGTGGAGAACATTGTAAGACAATGATCAGCCCGAATTTAATATTTAATTTCTAGTGATTGAGAGCAACATGATCCAAGGACTTGAGGGTAATCCCACTGTGTTTCTGAATGGCCAATGGCAGCCGCTCTCCGAGGCAAAAGTCTCAGTGCTTGACCGCGGATTCATCTTTGGCGACGGAATCTATGAGGTTGTTCCCGCATACAGCAAACGTCCTTTTCGAATCGAGTCTCATCTTAATCGACTCATGAGAAGTCTCGCCGCGATACGCATTCGTTCGCCGTATGACAAACAACAGTGGGCTGACTTGTTTCATGAAATCATTGCAAAAAACACTGGAGATGATCAATTTGTCTATATTCAGGTTACCCGGGGCGTTGCTAAACGAGATCATGCATTCCCTATTCCGGAAGTAACGCCAACCGTCTTTGCAATGTCAACAGCCTTTCAGCAGCCAAGCCAGAAGGTCCGAGACGAAGGGGTTGCAGTAGTGTCCCTGCCCGATGAACGCTGGCTTCATTGCGACATCAAGTCAATCGCCTTGCTCGGCAACGTACTAGCCCGCCAATCGGCAGCGGACCGCGGCGTAATGGAGGGCGTAATGTTTCGCGACGGGTTTCTAACCGAAGGATCATCGTCAAATGTCTGGATGGTTAAGGATGGGGTGCTCTGTGCCCCAATCAAGAACCACCTCGTGCTAGAGGGCGTTCGTTATGGGCTCTTTGAGGAGCTTGCTGCAAAGCTCGGCGTCCCGCTGCAGATTCGCAGGATCCGGCAGGCTGAGGTGGCAACGGCTGATGAGTTGATGATTAGCTCAGCCACGAAAGAGGTACTTCCCGTTGTCGCAATGGATGGTCGTCCGGTGGGTCATACCTCCCACGCCGGCAAGCCGGGTCCGATTTACAAAAGACTCCGTCAGGCCTACGACGAGGCGATTCATGCCACCCGAAAAACTTAGCGCCAATACAGCAAGCGTTCTGCAATTCCCCTGCAGTTTTCCCATCAAAATCATGGGTAGATGTGTGGATGGATTTGCCGAACAGGTCTGTGCGCTGGTGAAGGGCTATGCGCCCGACTTTGATCCGTCTTCAATCGAGATGCGGCCAAGCCGCAATGGGAACTATCTGGGACTAACCGTCACAATTGACGCGCAATCTCAGGCTCAGCTCGATAGTCTCTACCAAGCACTGACCAAACACCCTATGGTGAAAATTGTTCTTTAGCGATCAATGATCGAGAGTAAGACCCTTCGATCCGCAGACTACCTCAGTATTCTGCAAGAGATGCGTCAGTTCTCTGAGGCTCGAGGTGCGACAACTCCGGATGCCCTCTGGCAGGTTGAGCATGTTCCAGTATTTACGCTTGGGCAGGCGGGACAAGAAAAACACATTTTGAATGCGGGTGATATTCCGGTCGTTAGAACAGAGCGTGGCGGTCAGGTGACCTATCATGGCCCTGGCCAAGTCGTGGTCTATACGCTGATTGATATCCGTAGGCTCGGCCTCTTCGTAAGAGACTTCGTATGCCGCCTTGAGGAGTCCTTAATCAACACGCTGTCCGACTACGGGATTACGCAAGCCCAACGAAAAACCAATGCGCCCGGTGTCTATGTCGCCTATCGAGGCGAGCTTGCAAAAATCGCTGCGCTGGGCCTGAAAGTATCTCGCGGTAAAACCTATCATGGGGTTGCGCTAAATCTCCAAATGGATCTTGAGCCATTCTCACGTATCAACCCATGTGGCTACCCCGGACTTCGAACGGTAGATATGGCTACAATCGGAAAAGCCCCGGCGTGGCAGCACGTAGCCGACCGGCTCTGTGATCGAATCAGCGAACAACTTCTACGACAGTAGTGTTTAATTTTTTGGGATAACTCACGGGTGTACGATCCTCTAAAAAAACAAAAAGGTTCCGAAAAGACCTCGCGCATACCTATTAAGGTGGTCACAGCCGAACCGCTGGCCAAGCCCGAGTGGATCCGTGTCAAGGCGGCAGCGACCTCTTCCCGTTTTTTAGAGATTAAAAAGATACTGCGCGAGCACCGGCTATTTACGGTTTGCGAAGAGGCGTCCTGTCCAAATATTGGGGAGTGCTTTGGAAAAGGCACGGCAACCTTCATGATCATGGGTGACAAGTGCACCCGTCGATGTCCCTTCTGTGATGTTGGTCACGGACGCCCAGACCCACTTGATTCGTCTGAACCCGCCAATCTCGCTAAGACTATCGCTGCGCTCAAACTAACGTATGTCGTGATCACCAGCGTTGACCGAGACGATCTTCGTGATGGTGGTGCTCAGCATTTTATCGACTGCATTACAGAAGTGCGCCATCAATCACCGTCGACCCAGATTGAAATCCTAGTCCCCGATTTTCGAGGGCGCCTCGACCGCGCATTATCAATTCTCAAGGCGGCTCCACCCGATGTCATGAATCACAATCTTGAGACAGTGCCGCGTCTTTACAAGGAAGCGCGCCCAGGGAGCGACTATCAGCATTCCTTATCGCTACTCAAGCAATTCAAAGCTGAGGTTCCCGGTGTTCCAACGAAGAGCGGGATCATGGTGGGACTGGGCGAGACAGATGAAGAAATTCTTCAAACCATGGAAGATATGCGAAGGCATGATATCGATATGCTCACCATTGGGCAGTATCTGGCGCCTTCGGCCAGCCATCTGCCAGTGCGGCGCTATGTGCATCCGGACACTTTTGAATTCTTTGAAGAAAGAGCAAAATCGATGGGCTTTTCTCACGCTGCAGTCGGCGCACTTGTTCGCTCGTCTTATCACGCAGACCAACAGGCACATCGTGCCGGGGTGATTAACCCCGTCAACTGAAATGACAACGAGTAATCAGAGGGCCGCCACTAGGCCCCCACCCCATGGCCTTGCTTGACCTTCGGATTGAAGGAATGACCTGCGCGGGGTGCTCAAACCGCATTGAAGGCGTTCTGAATAAAATGCCGGGCGTAAAGGCCAATGTGAGTTTTCTTGATCACAGGGTACGAATTGAGGGACTAGCCGTTGATGACGCAATTGCGGCTATCCGTCGGGCGGGTTACGACGCCTGGCCCATTATTGAAAAAAATCGACAACCGCTTCTCGCACAGACTCTGGATCCTGTCGAGTGCTATCGACTCTGGATCGCTATTGCAGCAATGTTTCTGATGGTGATTGAAATGGTGGGCATGGTGATTGGTCACCATGGCACCATTCCCATCATCGTGCAATGGGCACTTGCAACCCTATTACAGACCTTCGTTGCCTGGCCTTTTTATCGAGGTGCGTGGCGTGCACTGAAAGCTCGAAGCGCCAATATGGAAAGCCTCGTAAGCCTCGGCACGCTCGCAGCCTACGGCTGGTCCGTGATTAGTTTCCTTAACCCAAGCCCCGTCTTTTACTTTGAGACGTCGATTGTCGTAATTGCGATGATCAAGATCGGTCGTTACATCGAGCACCGTGCTCGGGATCGGGCCCTTAAAGGATTCGGACATCTGTTTAGAGACACCAATCAGCCGATTGATCGGTGGGATCCAATAAGCGCAAGTTGGCGCTCTCTTGCGGCAAAAGCGCTACAAGTAGGCGACAAGATTCGCATCCGTGAGAACGGCCTGATTCCCTGTGATGGCGTCATCGAATCGGGCCAGACAGAAATTGATGAGAGCGCACTCACCGGGGAGAGCGATCCAAATGCTAGGGTGCCGGGAGACTCTGTTTATGCGGGATCGCTCAACCTCTCGGCGGTTATTACAGTCACGATCACCAAGACCGTTAACGAGTCTCGTCAGGCCTTGATTGGGGAAAGAATTCTCGCAGCGCTTTCCACCCGGGCGCCGATTGCCGCTCTGGCAGACCGAGTCGCGGCAGTATTTGTTCCGGTTGTCCTTGTCACCGCGCTTCTGTCGCTGCTGGGTCATTGGCTTGCCGGCGAGATCCCCTCGGATGCTGTTGGTCATGCAATTTCCGTACTAGTCATAGCCTGCCCCTGCGCCCTCGGCCTGGCCACGCCCGCCGCAATTGCGGCGGGCTTAGCGAAGGCCTCAGGCCGCGGGTTCCTCTTCCGCAGTGCCCAGGCCCTTGAGCGCGCCGCAGAGATTGGTCACATTGTTTTTGATAAGACCGGAACCCTAACTTCCGGCAGGCCAAGGCTCATTGCGCTTACAGGCCACGACCTCAGGATTATGAATATCGATTCAACAGAGAGGCCCGCAGATAGATCCCAATACTGGCCTGACTGGCTACGCCTCGCGACAGGTGCAGAGCGGGGAGTTGAACACCCACTCGCGGGTGCGCTCCTTTCCTATGCCGCGGGTCGAGAAATCACGCCTTGCAGCAGCGCATACAACCATCCCGGAAAAGGCGTAACCGCTCAATCAGGCGGCCAAAAGATCGCAGTTGGAAAGCCTAACTGGATCGCATCTGAACTTGGGGTTCGGTCAGTGCCAGCCGATGAATCTCTTTTCCTGGCACAACAGAAGCACCATCTCGCCGATGCGACCGCCATTGACGTCGCAATTGATGGCCACTGGCGGGGTCGAATCTGGGTGGCCGACACGCTTCGCCCTGACGCTGTCTCTGCTATTCGTGATCTGACTCGCCTGAAAATTCCAGTAACCCTACTCAGTGGCGACCGAGCCTCTGCGGTCTCAAGAGTCGCAACGACTCTTGGTATTGCGAATGCATTAAGTGGGCAGACACCTGAGGATAAGGCCAATTACCTTGACTCTCTAAAGTCAGCGGGGGTAAAGGTAGCGATGGTGGGTGACGGCATCAATGATGCATCAGCCATGGCCCATGCGCATCTCGGAGTTGCGATGGCATCAGGATCGGGTCTGACACTAGAGACTGCTGACCTTACAATCTCTAGCCCCGCTCCCATTCTGGCGGTAACCCAGAGCCTCCTGCTTGCAAAAGTCGTGATGCGTCGAGTAAAAGAGAATTTGATCTTCGCGTTTGGGTTTAATGCGATTGCGATTCCTGTTGCTGCTTTGGGTGGCCTATCGCCCGTGATCGCAGGCACCCTCATGGCGCTCAGCTCTGGGCTTGTTATGGCCAATTCCGTGAGAATTCTGAGTTGGCAGCCCCGATTAATTCAACCTGAAGGCTAGCGAATCGGGGTGACCACAGCATTGCCGTCATTCGTAGGCGTAGCGGCTGCCCCACCCGCGGATTGCGCGCCGGGCACCGAGCCCGGTGAAGCTGGAGCGGGTTTTGGTGTTGTAGCGGCCGGGTTATTGCCTCCGGTTTGCAACTGCATCCGCGACAAGTCGGCTTCAGAAATTGTCTCAAAGGCACGGACAACCCGTCGAACTCCGGATACCCGAGAGGCAATATCCGCGGCACGATTGGCCTCTCGCTCTGTAACGATACCCATCAGAAATACGGTGCTTGATTCCGTGTAGACCTTAATCACATTCGCCTGCAGATCTTTTGCCTCCAACATAGAAGCCTTAACGCGGGTTGTCAGAATAGTGTCTGAGCCATAGGTTCTGATCGAGGGCGGCAGACCCACCATAATTTCATTGAAAGAAGTTCTCACGTTCTCGATACTGCTCACTAACCGCGCCGCCTCTGCCTTAGTGGCTTCGTCGGGAACATACCCCGTAACAAGAGCGATGCGATTAAAGCTCACAACCGATAGCGAGACCTGATTTGACTTGAATCGCTCACGAAATCGATTAAAAGCCTTGATCTCGATCGCCAGGTCTTCTGCCTGTGCGCCCGTTGTTCGACGATCGGATACCGACACGGCTCCAGTGACAACGCCGGTCGCCACCACCGGAAAACATCCGGGCAGTCCAACAAGGGTTAGCCCGAGAACACTGATGGCCAGCGCCTTTTGGCATGTATTTCGGAGGCCTTGTGCCTGAAATTGTGACAAGCTGGTTGGGCGAGCCTGCATAGAGAATCCCTTCATCATGTCTTGAATCAAGCGGTAATTATAGAGTGCCATCGAGCCCAAAAGCATTGGGGATCCACTGAATAACGCTTCCATCAATTGCAATGACATCAAATCGACATGGTGGCCTTGGATGATCGCGACACCGAATAAGCCAATACTCTGCCGCAAGGATCAGCCGATGCTGCTTCTGACGGCCGACCGTCTGTGCTGCGCCACCAAATCGGCCGGGGACAACAGCCCCGTGTCTGTCGAGAGAGGCCCTGCGGGATCGGACCTCCACAAAGACAATTGTTAAGCCATCTCGCATGACTAGATCAAGTTCGCCCACCTTAAAGCGAATATTTCTTGCGATTAGCGCAAGACCTTTAGCACAGAGATAGTCAGCCGCCTGCTGTTCGGCCATAAATCCCTTTTGTTGGGCAAAGGTCATCCGCCGACGCCGACTTGGGAGAGAATTAGAGGATGGGAAAGAACTCATTTGGGCCAGGATTGTATGTTGCGGCGACGCCCCTCGGCCATTTGTCGGATATCACCGAGCGGGTTCGCGATGGGCTTGTATCCTGCGACCAGCTCTACGCCGAGGATACCCGACGGGCCCAACAGCTCTTGAGTGCTCTGGGCCTGTCGCGCTCAAAATCAAGTATCTATTCGCTTCATGATCATAACGAGTTGGTGATGACCGGTCAGGTGATCACTGCGCTTGAGAGTCAGCAGTCCGTGATCTTAATTTCTGATGCGGGAACGCCTGCAATTTCTGATCCTGGTTTTCAGGTTGTGGATGCGGCCTGGAAACAAGGTTTCGCCGTTCACCCGCTCCCTGGGCCAAGCGCAGTGATTGCGGCACTCAGTGTCTGCGGCTTTGCCCGCTGGCCAATGAGTTTCTGGGGTTTTGCACCAAGCAAGGCCTCAGCACGTCGTCAATGGCTAAGACGAATTAAGGCCTCTACAGGCCTTGCGGTAATTTTCGAAGCGCCACACCGGGCGGAAGAGTCATTAAAGGACTGCGCGGAACTATTTGGCCCGCAGACTCCAATGCTATTCGGTCGAGAACTGACAAAACAACACGAAACTATTTTCCGATCAACGATTGCAGAGATTCAATTGAGAGTTCAAGCGCAAAACCAGATTGATCCGGGCTCGACCAAAGGCGAGATGGTCTGGGTATTTGATCTCGGTGAGCAAACACCAGAGAGCCAAGAGGTGGGCGCCGCCCGCCAACAACTTGAGCAATGGGCATCTGTTCTAGCGCCCGAAATGCCTGCCGCAGCCGCCGCAAAATGTATGGTCAAGTTGCTTGGCGTCTCTCGGGAAGATGCCTACAACGCGGTCCTAGCGGCCACGAACCCTAAAGAGCGCAGCACTTAAAATCGGCGAGAGCCGAAAATTAATTACTTGCGACGTTTCCTCTCTTGGGCGATTAGATAATCAACAACCTGCAGGGCTCGTGTATGACTGCCACCCACCATTGCCGGCGATGTGACGAATCGACCATTTACCCCGAAGGTTGGAACACCCTCAACCTTGTAGCTCTCAACCAAGGCATTTGCACGCTTTTGCTGAGTCTGTACACCAAACGAATTCCAGAGGCCCTCAAACTTCGCAACATCAATGCCTTGTGTCTTTGCCCACTCCGAGACTTCCAAGAGCATTCCCATCGCGTTACCACGCTGATGAATCTGCTCAAAAACCTTGCCACCAAGGCTGTCTGCTTTGCCAAGAGCTTCTAGGGTGTAAAAGATTTTCTGATGAACATCACCACGAAACGCAACATGAACCTTCTTAAACACCACATCACTTGGCAGTTTCGTCTTCCATTTGTTGAGATGGGGCTCAAGATGAAAACAGTGGGGGCAGGCATACCAAAAGAACTCTAAAATCTCAATCTTGCCTGGGCTTGAGGTGGCAACAGGCTCCCGCAAGACCTTGTAATCGATTCCCTCATCAACGTTTGCCTGCGCAGATGCAGGACGCAGCAGGCCCAATTCTGGCCCAGCAAGCCCCGCCATAAACGGTGCAGTCAGCGCTGCCAGGCGCATCGAAAACTGACGTCGATTAATCGACATAGTCCACAACCCTTTCTTAGGAAAAGCGTTTAAAAGCCGCTCAAAAAGCGAATCCACTAAAGCCACTATCGGACATTGACTCGAATCACCGCCGACTCAATTCCGTTTTCAGACACGCGTGCCTTTGCTTTGTTCAACTCTTCAATTGATCCGTAAGGTCCAAGCCGAACACGGTGAAAAATGCTTCCCTCGCGCTCCGTCTCGCTGACGCGCGCTTCAAAACCCAATATCGCCATTCGCGCACGCATCTGCTCTGCATCTTCGACGGCCTTAAACGCACCGACCTGAATTAAATAGCTCATCCCTGTTGGCGAGAGTACTTTTGGTTCAATGCCGGCCTCGGCGGGAGTCTCCGTCTGCCCCGCATCTTTGGCGAGCAGCCCTTTATTGGGATCGGGAGTTTCTTCAGGCTCCGATCGCTGGGTCGCCGGCTGACCCTTACCCGAGACACTCTTTGTACCAACGCGATCCACGAATGGCAGGGGCGACTGCGTAATGTACAGAGCAATCAGAGCGGCGGCTAAAAGCCCGCTTGCCAACCCCGCCATAAAGGGATTTGTCCGAAAGAGATTCGGCTTCGCGGGCTTCGATTTGGCATTAGGGACCGCACTCTGTCGCATGGGGATTCGATTCGAGGAAGAAGTGAGAAAACTCTACCACTACATTCGATTTGGTGCAGACACCCCGAGCAAGGAGAGTCCATTTTCTAAGGTCTGCCCTGTTGCTGCAAGTAAAAGCAGTCTCGCGCTACGCAGGCTTGCATCGTCAACTAAAACACGTTCGCTATTATAAAAACCATGGAAATCTGCCGCCAATTCCCGCAAATAAAATGCCAGAAGGTGTGGTGACAATTCTGCTGCTACGTTGGCCAGAACATCGGGAAACTCGGATAGACGGTTGAGCAGCGCCTGCTCACGAGGCGCCACAAGAGCGCTAAGTAAATCATCGGGCTGATCTCGAAAATCAGCAAACACAGACTCCCGAGACTCTGAGGCCTGAGCGAGCACACTACAGATTCTTGCATGGGCATACTGGACGTAATACACGGGGTTGTCTTCGCTCCTGGATAGCGCAAGGTCGACATCGAAGACAAATTCCGCATCGGCTTTACGTGACACAAGAAAAAATCTAACCGCATCACGGCCTCGCTGCTCATCGGTAACCGATGTCTGGCTAGGCGCGAGTTCGGTCTCGCCGGACCAGGTAATCAGATCCCTGAGCGTCACGTAACTACCTGCGCGCTTAGAGAGTTTTACCTCCTCTCCGCCCCGCATGACGGTTACCATTTTGTGCAAGACGTAGTCGGGAAAACCGGGAGCAATACCGATATTGAGGGCCTGTAGCCCCGCACGGACTCGGGCAATTGTTCCGTGATGATCGGCACCCTGGATATTGATCGCTTGTTTAAATCCGCGCTGCCACTTCGTTACATGATAGGCAACATCGGGAACAAAGTAGGTATAACCACCATCGGACTTTCGCATCACACGATCTTTGTCGTCACCAAAATCGGTCGTTCGCAGCCACAGCGCGCCCTCGTGTTCGTAGGCATAACCACTCTGAACTAACTTTTGAACGGTCTCCTCAACCCGGCCCTCGACATAGAGTGACGATTCAAGGTAGTAGCGATCAAACTCTACGCCGAAGGCGCGCAGATCGAGATCTTGCTCGTGTCGAAGATAACTTACCGAAAATCTGCGAATTGCGTCGAGGTCCTCTAAGTCCCCGGATGCGGTAACAGCGACTGAATCCGCGGCCTCGGTCGTGGCTCTCGCGCAATACGCTGAGGCAATCTCGTAAATGTAGTCACCCCGATAACCGTCGGCCGGAAACGCAGGATCCCCAGGAAGTATTCCCTTCGCACGGGCTTGGACAGACACGGCAAGGTTCTGAATCTGTGCCCCAGCGTCGTTGTAGTAAAACTCTCGGTGTACCTTTAAGCCAGTCGCCGCCAGGATTGCTGCAAGGCTGTCGCCTAAGGCCGCCTGGCGGCCATGACCGACATGGAGTGGCCCAGTTGGGTTGGCGGAAACGAACTCAATTAAGACCGTCGGTGCATCTGCGGTTATCGGCACAATCCCGAATTGGTCGGGTGCGCGGGCAACGGCAACAAGGACTGCGGCACGAGCCTTCGGCAGGAGACGGAAATTAATAAACCCGGGACCTGCAATCTCAACCGACTGCAGACACTCACGGCTAAAAGATAGGGTTTTAAGTGTCGTGACGAGCTGTGCCGCAATCTGCGGTGGCGACATTGCCAAGGGCCTGGCAAGCCGCAATGCAATATTACTGGCGATATCGCCATGCTCAGGCTGCCTTGGCTTCTCAAGAGAGCCCGCGACGCCTGCGCAATTAAGCTCTCCGAGAGATTTTCCCTGCCGATCAGCCAATGCCTCACACGCAGCGAATAATGCTTCGGCAAGTTGGGATCGTTGAGAGGCGAGCATAGGGGCCTATAAAAAATTTGGCGCGTCTGGCAGGAATTGAACCTGCGACCCTTGGCTTCGGAGGCCAATACTCTATCCACTGAGCTACAGACGCATTTTTGCGCCGGAAATGAGGTCCCAGCGTTGCAAAAGCCCATGATTCTAACCCCTGGCGCTTACTTAGAATCGTCCGGGCCCGGGCCGCTTGCTCTTAGGGAGATAAGATTACCCGACCATGTTGCGATGCAGTAAACTGGGGTCAAGGAAATTCCCGCCGGGCGGTATTAGGATGCCTCCTTTCTTTTTTCACAACGGAGTGTGAAGTCTTGCGTAATTCGACGTTCCAGGGCCTGGAGACCTCATCGGAGGGAATTCTCGCTGTCAACATTGGCTCATCGTCGATTAAGTTTTCAACCCACCTAATCGTTGTACAGACCAACGCCTTCGAACATGGCAAAGGGGTGACGACCTCAGTGTTTGGCGGGAGTGTTCAGGGGCTTGAACCCGGTGGCACTCCAGTCATTCGTTGGTCTGAAAATGGCCTGTCACGAGAAGAGGCGCTGCAAGAGAGTTCGGATGCGTTTCAAGCCTCTATCGAGTTTTTAAAATCTCTTTTTCAAAGAGCGCTCTCAAACCTAAGTCTTCGAGCCATTGTTCACCGAGTCGTCCATGGCGGCGAGACCTTCACCTCGAGCGTTCAGATTACGCCCCTCATCATGCAGAAGTTAAGGGCTCTCGAACCACTGGCCCCACTGCATCAACCCCATAATCTCCACGGCATTGAGGCATTCGCCAAGATTTTCCCGGACCTTCCTCAGATTGCCTGCTTCGATACCGCCTTTCACTCCAGTCTGTCTGCGGTTGAGAAGACATTTCCGTTAGACCAGGCAATCGCGAAGAGGGGCATCCATCGCTATGGATTCCACGGACTGTCCTATGAGTACATTTCCACTCGATTAGCCGAACGATCACAAGCTGCTCGGGGCCGATTACTCATGGCTCACCTGGGAAACGGCGCAAGCTTATGCGCAAGCATCGGCGGGAAGAGCTTTGCAACGACCATGGGGTTCTCAGCAGTTGGGGGATTGATGATGGGTACCCGCTGTGGCGATATTGATCCGGGAGTCCTGCTCCACCTCATTCAAGAAGGTTTCGACGCTCAGGCCATTGAGAACCTCATCTACCGGGGCTCTGGTCTTCGGGGTGTCTCAGGCATCTCCGCGGATATGCGCACCTTACGAGCCGACCCCTCGACTCAGGCCCAGTTCGCAGTAACACTTTTTGAGCATAGGATTATTCGCGAAGCGGGCGGTCTGATTGCCACTATGGGCGGTATATCGGCGATTGCCTTTGCGGGCGGCATTGGAGAAAATGATGTTCAACTACGCGAGAAGATTTGTAACGCCTTGTCTTTTCTTGGCGTTGAGATCGATGTCGAAAAAAACCGCAAACACCCAAAAGAAATTATTGCTCTTCATCGAGGCGACAGCCGAGTAGAAATCTGGCTAGTCCCGACCGATGAGGGAATCATCGCGGCCGAACAGGCTCTAATGCTGCTCGGTACACCATGGCGCTGATCGTCTTATCTAATGCAAGCCTGGCCTTTGGCCATGTTCCACTCCTGACTCGCGCAGCTGTCTCACTTGAAAATAATGAACGTCTTGGGCTAATTGGCCGTAATGGCACAGGTAAATCATCCCTTTTAAAAGTGTTGTCGGGGCAGCAGCCGCCTGATGATGGGACCCTTCAATATCAGCAGGGCCTCAGAATTGCATCCGTCGCCCAAGAGCCCGTCCTCAATGAAGGGCTAACAATTTTTGAGCAGGTCTCAAGCGGGTTATCAGAAATCATCGCGCTTCGTGAGACCTATGAGACGATCAATCTATCGGAGAGCAGCGCCGCTGACCACGAGCGCCTCGAGAAACTCCAGGCCCAGCTCGACTCAACGGGCGGCTGGAACTGGGAGCAGCGTGTCCAAGAAGTTCTTGATCGGCTTGATCTTGACCCCACTGCGCGAATTTCAACCCTTTCGGGGGGCAATAGAAAACGGGTCGCTCTGGCTCAGGCCCTCGTGACATCGCCCGATGTCTTGCTGCTCGACGAGCCAACAAATCACCTTGATATCGATTCAATCGTCTGGCTTGAGAATCTCTTAAAGAGCTGGCGTGGTGCCGTAATCTTTGTTACCCATGATCGATCATTTCTTGATTCAATCTGCACTTCGATTATCGAGCTTGATCGCGGAACCCTAAGGCGTTATCCGGGAAACTTTACCGCCTATCAGTCCCAGAAAGAACTCGAGCTCTCTGCCGAGGTCCTTGCAAACGCACGAACCGATAAACTCCTCGCGCAGGAGGAGGCCTGGATCCGAAAGGGTGTCGAGGCCCGGCGTACACGCAGTGTCAGCCGAATCAGCCGTCTCGAGACACTGCGCGCAATACGCGCAGAGCGCCGAGAAGTGCTCGGGAAAATAAAGCTTGCGGTTGCCTCTGGTGAACGTAGCGGCAAGATCGTTGCGCAACTCGATGATGTCTCAAAGTCCTACGATTGGCCAATCGTTCGAGACTTCTCCTGCACAATTCTGCGCGGTGATAAGGTAGGCCTAATTGGCCCAAATGGCGCAGGTAAGACCACGCTCTTAAAACTGATTCTGGGCGAGATCGCACCCGATTCTGGCGATATCAAGCTCGGCACCAAACTCGAGGTCGCCTACTTCGATCAGATGCGCAATTACCTTGATCTTGACGCAAGTCTAGAAGACTTTATTAGTCCGGGCAGTGAGTGGGTTGAGATCAACGGGGTACGCAAACATGTGAAGAGCTATCTGGGGGATTTTCTGTTTCCCCCGCAGCGCGCAAGCGCGCCCGTAAAGACCTTATCAGGCGGGGAACGCAATCGGCTATTGCTTGCACGGCTCTTCGCAAAGCCCGCTAATGTCTTAGTGCTTGATGAGCCCACCAACGATCTCGATGTTGAGACCCTCGATCTGCTCGAGCAGCTTCTACAAGACTACAGTGGCACTGTGTTTCTCGTAAGCCACGATCGCTACTTTTTAGATCGTGTCGTAACAAGCGTTATCGCCTACGAAGGTGGTGGCGGCTGGCGTGAAAATGTTGGCGGCTATGAGGATTGGGTCGCCTACTGCCAGCGGACAAAGAGTTCTTGCCATGAGCCGTCGAATAAATTCCGGCGGGCAACAAAATCAATTGCCTCTCCCGAATCCGGTCTCCCGACTGCGGTCATGAAATCACAGCCACCAAAAAAGATTTCAGGTAAAGAGCGCCAAGAACTTGCAGGAATTCCAGACCGAATTGAGGTGCTTGAACGAGAACAACAGGGCATTCATCTTCAGCTGGCTGACCCTCTGGTTTATAAAAATGAGCCGGCACACCTTGCAGCTCTGGCCGGACGACTCAAGACACTCGAGGAGGAATTAGCAGCGCTCATGCGTCGCTGGGAAGAACTCCTAGAAAAAGAGGCTGCCGCGTAGGCTAGATTTCATAGGGATCAACATCAATCTGTGCCTCTAGGGTCTTGTTTTCTGCTTGCCATTGTTCCGCGTAAGAGAGGAGTTGATGAAGGGCCCGACGTGAGTGGGACTCCAACACGAGTTGCCCTCGCCATCGCCCCGCCTGCACCTCTGGATAGCGGGCGACTGGGCCGTAGATCAAAGCCGGCCAGTTGTTCTCCTTCGCAATAGTCTGCAAGCGGTCCCGAAGCCCACGAAGCGCAGTAATGGCCGTCGTCATGTTTTTATGGGCGACACGTAGGGCTGCCATAAACCCAAATGGCGGCATCGCTGCTGCCTGACGATCTTGCATCTCAGCGCGGGCAAATCCCTCTACATCTTGGGTAATCAATGCGCGATAGAGCCGATGTTGGGGATAGCGGGTCTGAACCAAGACCACGGCTGGGCTTCCTCTTTGTTCATGCCGACCCGCACGGCCAGCGACTTGCATCAGCAACGCAAACAGTCGCTCGGGTGCACGGAAATCTGGATTGAGAAGCTGCGCATCTGCATCCGCAACGACGACGAGTCTCATTCTTGCGAAGTCATGCCCCTTAGCAAGCATCTGGGTGCCCACAACAATGTCAACCTCACCACGTTCTATCCTTGCGAGCTCTGACTCAAGCGCCCTACCCCGCTTGACGGTGTCACGATCAATCCGACTGATCCTGGCCTTTGGAAATTCCAGCTGCAATGTCTGCTCAAGACGCTGTACACCGCGGCCGATAGGCTGGAGATCCGTATCCCCGCAGTCAGGACATCTCGGAGGGACTGTGCTCGACAACCCACAGTGATGACACTGCAGCCGCCAGGAACCCTTTGGTTTTTCTGTGGCGGGCCGGTGTAAGACCGTGGGTACCGAGCACGCGTCACAGGCGGATGACCAACCACAGCTCGAACAGGCCAGCACGGGTGCGTATCCCCGCCGGTTTAGAAATACGAGAGCCTGTCCGCCCTCTGCCAATACGCGGCTCAAGGCCACGCGACTCTCTGAAGACAGCCCCTCTCGCGCAGGGTCCTTTAGCGTGTCAATCAGCCGAATCGGCGCAGCAGGTTCGCCCGTGGCGCGGGTCGGCAATTGTAAATATTGATAGCGCTTACGATCAATCTGCGCCCATGTTTCAATGCTCGGCGTGGCGCTCCCTAGAACCAGTGACGCGCCCGATTGCTGCGCCCTCCAGACTGCTAGGTCTCTGGCGCTGTAGCGCATACCCTCTTGCTGCTTATAGGAATGGTCATGCTCCTCGTCTATAAGAATCAATGACAGCCTTGGCATCGGCGTCATGATCGAAAGCCGGGTTCCAATCACAAGTCGGGCCACGCCCGTCGCTGCTGAGAGCCAGAGTTTGGCGCGTTCACGCTCTGAGACTTCGCTGTGGAGCACCGCGATCTCGGTACCCGGTAGTGCGCTCTGAAAGCGCCTTACAAGCTGCGGGGTTAAACCAATCTCGGGCACGAGCATCAGGACCTGCGCGTTCGGACGTTCAGCCAGGGCCCTGCGGGCGGCCTCGGTGTAGACGCGTGTCTTTCCGGAGCCGGTAACACCGTGTAGAACGTGGACCCCTGGTTCTGCCACTGCCAGAAGGGCCTTATGTTGCGCAACATTTAATGGCGGCTCTGATTCTGTTGGGGTTCCGTGCAGTTGCGCCTCGGGCGAGGTCTTTGATGACTGAGCCCGGGGTTTTAAAGCGGCTAAAAGTCGATCGAAGTTGCTCGGGCCCTGTCCGCCCTTGGTGGTGGCTTTGGGCTCGTAGTTTTTTAGATCTCGAAGCCATTTCGGCAGCAGACCAACCGACACCGTACCAAATGGCCTGCGGTAGTAGCGGGCAGCAAAGGCCATGAAATCAATCCAGCCGGCGTCCATTTGGAGAAGACCCCTGACCGGCGCCTCAAGCTGTCTTATCTTTTCGGGGGAGAGACCAACCCGTCCAGGGAAAAACTCCTGCGTCTTTCTGGAGAGAGCATTCGCTTGAATGACCAGCCCAAGAACCTTTTTACTGCCAAGTGGGGCACAGACCCAAGTGCCATGGGGCAACTCCTCACCGAGCCAGGCGTAATCAAGGGTTGCAGCGAGTGGCATGTCGACAGCCACTGAAATCAAGGGTTTCCGGGCTGTGGATAAGTCTGTGGGCAATTAGTCTCTCAGAACTGATTAATCATGACGGGATAGACATGGGGCCAGGGCATATTCCATAGAAGAATATTTAATATCAATTAAATCAATGATTTGCGCCAATTACTTAAATCGCGCTTGGAAAATTACTGCGCAAACCGATGAGGTTTTAATCTGTGCATAAGCCCTCGCTAACTTGACGCATAAACCGGGATAGGCGACTCACTTGTCGTGACTAGCCTCGGCCAATACGGTCAGTTATCGGAGGCTTTTTGAATAGTTAGCAACCGCTTCAACTAGACAGGACACGTTATCTGGTGGGGTGAACTGGGAAATTCCGTGGCCAAGATTGAAGACATGGCCAACCCCAGTCTCGACTCTGCCAAAACTATCGAGGGTTCGAGCAACTTCGGACTCAATATGGGCGGGGGTCCCCAAAAGGGCGGCTGGATCGAGATTTCCCTGAAGTGCACAACGATCACCAATCAGACTGCGTGCATAGCCAAGATTCGTTGACCAGTCAATGCCAACCGCATCCGCCCCGGTACGGGCGATAGATTCAAGCCACTGCCCACCACCCTTTACAAACACGATCATGGGTGTCGATGAATGATCTGTTTCGCCATTGGACCGACGAATTCCCACGCTGGCTTTGGTGACCTGCTCAACAATCGTCCGAATATGTCTCTGGGAGAAACCCTCAAAGTGGGCCTCGGGCAGAAAACCTCCCCAGCTATCAAAGACCATTACTGCGTCCGCACCCGCCTCGATCTGCATAATCAAATAATCGCTGACGGCCTGCGATAACTTTTCAAGCAATTTCTGCAACGCATCCGGCCTGCTGTAGAGCCACCTGCGAACGCTTAAAAAGTCATCGCCACTTGATCCACCATTAATCATGTAACAGGCCAACGTCCAAGGGCTGCCAGAAAATCCAATGAGTGGGACGCGTCGATCAAGAGCTTTCTTTATCGTCGAGACCGCCTGAGCGACATAGTTCAACTCCACTGAGGGATCTATTCGCCCCAGAGCTTCAATATCCGTCTCCGACTCAATGCGCCGCTTAAAACAGGGGCCTTCCCCCTGCACGAAATAAAGCCCTAAGCCCATTGCATCCGGGACGGTCAGAATGTCTGAAAACAGGATCGCAGCATCGAGACCATAACGATCGATAGGCTGTAGGGTGACCTCACAGGCAAGTTCTGGATTCTTGCAAAGACTCATAAAATCGCCAGCCTGCTTACGGGTGGCGTTATATTCAGGAAGATAGCGGCCTGCCTGCCGCATCAGCCAGACCGGAGTGCGCTCTGTGGCCTGACGGCGCAGGGCCCGCAGGAAAAGATCGTTTTTAAAATTCTGAGCCATGTGGACGGGAAAGGCTTGTGGTGGCGCGAAGGGTGCGCCCCCTAAGCAGGTTCGCCAGAGTTGATGAATCGTTACTTTTTCTTACGAAGGCGCTGTATCGCGTTGATCTCGGCAATTGCCTCCATCAATTCCGCCTGTGCTTTAGCGTAGTCGATTTCCGCAGACTTGCTTGCCAACACCTCTTCGGCGGCACGCTTAGCCTCGAGTGCCTTGGCCTCATCGAGGTCTTTTCCCCGGATTGCGGTATCCGCCAAAACTGTCACGCCCCTGGGCTGAACCTCAAGAATGCCGCCTGCAACAAATACTAGCTCTTCATTATCCGGACTACCGTTCTGAATTCGAACTGTACCGGGTCGGATTCTAGAAATAAGTGGAACATGGCCCGGCAAGATACCCAACTCGCCAGACTCCCCGGGTAGCGCAACAAATGTCGCCGGCCCCGAGAAGATGCTCTCTTTGGCACTTACCACATCGACTTGAAAGACTTTTGACATGACGCTTCCTGGCGTTAAATGAGAGACGGGTCCGAGTTGAGGCGCGTTCCGATGGGATTACTGCAGTGTCTTGGCTTTTTCAAAGGCCTCATCAATTCCGCCAACCATGTAAAACGCCTGTTCCGGCAGGGCATCGCACTCTCCATCAACAATCATCTTAAATCCGCGGATGGTCTCTTTCAGTGTGACGTACTTACCGGGAGAGCCAGTGAAGACCTCGGCCACACTGAACGGCTGGGACAAGAATCGCTGAATTTTTCTGGCGCGTGCAACCAACTGCTTGTCCTCTGGGGAGAGCTCATCCATGCCAAGGATTGCAATAATGTCCCGCAGTTCTTTGTAGCGCTGGAGGGTCGCCTGAACCCGACGGGTCACGGTGTAATGCTCCTCACCCACCACATTGGGATCTACCTGACGTGAGGTTGAGTCGAGCGGATCAACGGCCGGGTAAATGCCCAAAGATGCAATATCTCGGGATAACACAACCGTCGCATCGAGGTGGGCAAACGTTGTCGCTGGTGACGGGTCCGTCAAGTCATCCGCAGGAACATAGACTGCCTGAATTGACGTAATCGAGCCCACCTTAGTGGACACAATCCGCTCTTGCAGGCGGCCCATCTCCTCGGCGAGTGTTGGTTGATAGCCCACCGCAGAGGGCATACGACCGAGCAAGGCGGAAACCTCAGTACCCGCAAGCGTGTATCGATAAATGTTGTCAACGAAGAACAGAATGTCTCGGCCATCGTCACGGAAACGCTCGGCCATCGTCAGACCCGTCAGCGCAACCCGCAGACGGTTACCTGGGGGCTCATTCATCTGACCAAACACCATGCCGACCTTATCGAGAACGTTGGACTCTTTCATCTCGTGATAAAAGTCATTGCCCTCACGGGTACGCTCACCAACACCCGCAAAAACCGAGAGACCTGAGTGCTGCTTCGCGATATTGTTGATGAGCTCCATCATGTTGACCGTCTTGCCCACTCCAGCACCACCGAAGAGCCCCACCTTACCCCCCTTCGCAAACGGGCAGATGAGGTCAATCACCTTAATTCCCGTCTCAAGGAGTTCAACGGAGGGTGAGAGGTCTGCAAACTTAGGAGCTGCCTGGTGAATTTCACGAAGTTCGTCACACTTCACCGGGCCCGCCTCGTCAATCGGCCGACCAAGCACATCCATGATGCGGCCCAGAGTCCCCTCGCCGACCGGCACCGAGATGCCGCGCCCAGAATTGTTAACCGTCATCCCACGACGCAGACCATCCGACGATCCCATCGCGATCGTACGCACCACGCCATCGCCGATCTGCTGCTGCACCTCAAAGGTTAGGCCTTTTTCAACCAATGCGTGCTCTGCGCTCGCATCAAGCATCAGTGCATCGTAGACCTTGGGCATTGCATGCGATGGGAACTGGATATCGACCACGGCGCCGATACACTGAACGATCTTGCCTTGTGCCACGCCGCCTTTTGCCGCATTACCGTGTGATGTGTTCATTTATTGATCCTTAATTCATTAACTAGCATGCAAATAATCTGGTGCAACATTGATCTTCCCCGGGTGGGTCAGACAGCTGCGGCACCGCCCACAATTTCTGACAATTCTTTTGTAATCGCCGCCTGCCTCGCCTTGTTATAGGTGAGCTGCAGATCATCAATCACTTTCTTCGCATTATCCGAGGCCGCCTTCATTGCCACCATCCGCGCACTCTGCTCACAAGACATATTTTCGGCGACCGCCTGATAAATCACGGATTCCACGTATCGCAACAACAAGTCATCCAACACGGTTGCCGCATCAGGCTCGTAGAGATAATCCCAGTCGTGACTCGGATCAGTACGATCTAAACGATCGTCCGCGAGCGGCAACAACTGCATTACCTGGGGCTCTTGCTTCATTGTGTTAATAAACTTGTTGTAGCAGAGGTACACCGCATCGATATCGCCCGCGATAAAGGCATCAAGCTGGACTTTCAGAGGCCCAATCAGTGCGTCAAGGTGCGGCTGGTCCCCAAGGTGAGTAGCCTGGGAGACAATCTTGGCGCCCGCACGTGAGAAAAAGCCGAGGCCCTTGTTGCCGATCGCCGTGACCTGCGAGTCGATTTTCTTTTCAGACCACTCCCGCATTTGTTGCAATACGAGCCGCAGAAGATTCGTATTTAACCCACCACAAAGCCCCTTATCGGTCGTGATCACCACGGCGCCGATGCGCTTAATCCCTCCGTGTTCGGCAAGGAAGGGGTGCCGGTACTCAGGATTGGCATGACTCAGATTGGCACAGATGGCGCGAATCTTTTCACCGTAGGGGCGCCCCGCACGCATACGCTCCTGGGCTTTACGCATCTTGGATGCCGCCACCATCTCCATTGCCTTGGTGATCTTTCGTGTGTTTTGCACACTCTTGATCTTGTTGCGAATTTCTTTTGAACCGGCCATTTGGTTTCCTGAGAGTCTCTAGGTTCTATCGAATAGCGATATCAGGACTTAGAACGCGCCTGTCTTTTTAAACTGTTCGATCGCACTGCGCAGCGCCGATTCGTCGTCCTTCGACAAATCCTTCGTCTTCTCGATACGATCCACCAACTCGGCGTGCTTTGAGCGTACATGATCACGCAAGGCCCGCTCGAAGCTCGCCATCGCTTTCATCTCGACACCCTCAAAAAATCCATTATTTACAGCAAAGAGTGTTAACGCCATCTCCCAGACTGCCATTGGCTGGTACTGGGGCTGTTTCATAACCTCCGTCACGATACGGCCGTGCTCGAGTTGCTTGCGAGTCGCCTCATCAAGATCTGAAGCAAACTGTGCGAAGGCCGCAAGCTCACGATACTGCGCAAGCGCTAGCCGCACACCCGCACCCGTATCCTTGCGCTTCATAATCTTGGTCTGAGCCGCACCACCCACTCGGGATACCGAAATGCCAGCATTAATCGCTGGACGAATACCTGCGTTAAACAAATCCGTTTCCAAAAAGATCTGGCCGTCGGTAATCGAGATCACGTTTGTGGGAACAAAGGCCGATACGTCGCCCGCCTGTGTCTCGATGATTGGCAACGCTGTCAGTGATCCTGTCTTTCCCTTGACAGCGCCATTCGTGAATTTCTCAACCCACTCCTCACTCACGCGAGCAGCCCGCTCAAGCAGGCGCGAGTGGAGATAAAACACATCACCCGGGAAGGCTTCACGGCCAGGGGGGCGGCGCAGCAGCAGCGAGACCTGACGATACGCAACGGCTTGTTTTGAGAGGTCGTCATAGATGATCAGCGCGTCCTCGCCACGATCACGGAAATACTCACCCATCGTGCAACCCGAGTAAGCCGCGAGGTATTGCATCGCCGCGGAATCAGAGGCTGTTGCGGCCACCACAATCGTGTAGGCCATTGCACCGGTCTCTTCAAGCTTGCGAACAACGTTTGCAATCGTGGATGCCTTCTGCCCGATCGCCACATAGACGCAGAACATGTTCTGGCCTTTTTGATTGATGATCGCATCGACGGCAACAGCGGTTTTCCCGGTCTGGCGGTCGCCAATGATGAGCTCGCGCTGGCCACGGCCAACCGGCACCATCGAGTCAATTGCTTTTAGACCGGTCTGAACCGGCTGCGATACCGACTTACGCCAGATCACACCGGGCGCAACCTTTTCAATGATGTCAGTCATCTTGGCATTGATTGGGCCCTTGCCATCAATCGGCTGGCCTAAGGCGTTCACAACCCGGCCAATCAATTCTGGGCCAACCGGTACGTCAAGAATGCGCCCTGTAGACTTAACCACATCGCCCTCAGAGATATTTTCATACTCGCCAAGAATCACCGCGCCGACGGAATCCCGCTCAAGGTTCAATGCAAGCCCAACGGTGTTGTTAGGAAACTCCAGCATTTCACCTTGCATTACGTTAGACAGGCCGTGGACGCGACAGATGCCGTCCGTTACCGTGACCACCGTTCCCTGATTATGGGAATCGGTTGCCAGGTTAAGGCCCTGGATTTTGCTCTTCAGCAGTTCGCTGATTTCGGAAGGATTGAGTTGCATTCAGTTAACTCCTAGTTCATCAGGGCGGTGGCCATGCGCGACAACTTGCCGCGCACAGACGCATCAAAAACTTCATCACCAATCGCGATGGATACACCGCCGATCAGTGTCGGATCTACAACAACTGTGACTTTGACTTGCTTGCCATGTTTTTTTTCAAGAAGCCCGGTCAACTCAGCGATCTGGCCCTCAGTCATCGGAAACGCCGATGTCACCGCTGCCGCCAGAACCTGTTCTGCCTGGTTACGCAGCGACTCATACATGGCGGAGATCTCCGACAAGGCGCTGAGCCGCTCATTCGTTGCGATCAGTCCAAGCAAAGACCGCTCGCTCTTCGATAACCCAGGCTGAGCCGCCGCAATTAAGTCCACCATTTTCTCTACCGGCAGCTGTGGGTTGCCGATTAACGCGGCGACCTCAGGCACCTGGACCGCTCTGGACAGGCCCTCCAGTGACGAGGACCAGTGCGCAAACGCGCCCTCTTCTTTGGCGAGCGCAAACGCAGCCTCCGCATAGGGCCTCGCAATCGTGCGCAGTTCGGCCATAAATCAGAGCTCTTTCTTCAGGTTGGCCAATAATTCAGCATGGGCCTGCGCGTTAATCTCACGAGACAAGATCTGCTGCGCACCCTTCACGGCCAAAGCGGCAACCTCTTCACGAAGTGAGTCGCGAGCGCGCTGCATTGCTGCCCCGGCCTCTGATTCAGCGGCCTCTCTGGCCTGGGCGATTAATCTTGCAGCCTCGGCACGCGCCTCCTCAATCAGTGTCGCGCCCTGCTTTTCAGCGGACCCGCGTACATCGGATGCGACGTCTTTTGCTTTTGAAAGTTCGTCTTGTACGCGGCGTTCGACAGCGACAAGATCTGCCTTGGCTTTGTCGGCCGCAGCCAACCCGTCGGCGATTTTTCTAGCCCGATCATCGAGTGCCTTCATCACCGGCGGCCACACAAATTTCATGGTGAACCAGGCCAGGATAAAAAACACCACCAGCTGGGCGATGAGTGTTGCGTTCAGATTCACGTTGGAACCCTTTTCATGTGTTAGTCATTCAGTCAGACGACTGGCGAACCGATTTCGTTATCTAGCACCGCGTCAATCGCTCGATTGACGTACGATGAGACGACTTATCCGGCAAACGGATTCGCGAATGCAAACATCATTGCAATACCCACCCCGATCAGGAAGGCCGCATCAATCAGACCCGCGAGTAGAAACATCTTGGTCTGCAGCGCATTCATCAGCTCGGGCTGACGGGCGGAGGCCTCAATAAACTTGCCGCCCATGATTCCAATACCGATACAAGCACCAATAGCACCTAAGCCAATGATCAGACCGCAAGCAAGTGCAACAAAAGCAACGTTCGTCATAACAACTCCTCAGGGGAATAAGTAAAAACCACTGCCAAAAAAACCAGGCTCTGATGTGCTGCTTCAGTGCCCCTCATGAGCCTGGCCGATATACACCAGGGTCAGCATCATAAAGATGAAGCCCTGCAGTAACACGATCAGGATGTGAAAGATTGCCCAAACAGAGCCTGCCAACACATGACCAATAAAACCAAACACGGTCGCTGTGCCGCCTAGCAGAGCAATCAGACAAAACACCAATTCTCCGGCATACATATTTCCAAAAAGCCGCATACCAAGGGAAACTGTTTTTGCTACGAATTCAATAATGTTGATGGCTAAATTCGGAACCCAGAGCGCAGGATGGGCGCCAAACGGGGCGCAGAACAATTCGTGGATAAATCCGCCGAGACCCTTAATCTTTAAGTTGTAAAACAACATCAGGGCCAATACCCCGAGAGCCATCCCGAGCGAACCATTCAGATCGGCTGTTGGAACAATCCGATGATAGTGAATCACACGATCAAGGCCCGTTAACGAAAAGACGGCGTGAGGCAGATCGACTGGCAAGAAGTCGAGTGCATTCATAAAAACTACCCAGAGAAACACTGTGAGCGCAAGTGGCGCAATGAACTGACGATTCCCATGAACGATAGACTTGGACTGCTCTTCGACGAGCTCAACCACAAGCTCCACACCAGCCTGGAGCCTGCCGGGAACTCCAGAGGTGGCCTTTCGGGCAACCGACCAGAGAATCAAAATAACTAACAAGCCCATGGATACCGACCAGAACAGCGTATCAAGATTGATAATTGAGAAATCGATGATGGCTTCTTGTGGTTTGCCAGTCGTGGTGAGATGCCCCAGGTGATGAATGATGTATTCGGCAGAGGTCGGGGCAGTGTTGGAGGCCATCTAGGGTTTGCTCGCGTTTATTGTTCGTTTGGTCTGTAACGTCAACTTTGTCTGAATCGTTATTTTAATCTTCACTCGTCTTCGTTGGCTTGCCGGGCAATCGGGATACTCCCTGCTCAGCACACCGGCGGTCGAGATAGCCCTGGATCCAAGGCACCGGCAGAAGCGATTTCAGTGCCAAAACAATCCCCGACAGCAAACCCAACCAAGATAAACCTTCTATCCAACGAACTGCGGCCCACATTAACAGCACCGATAACCCAATCTTAATCGGTTCGCCAATCAAGAGAACCATCGGCCCCGCCTCAGGGCGGCCCGCAGACAAACGCAAGGCCAACAAGGCGTTTGGAAGGGCGATGGAAACTCCCCCGGCAACCAGCGAAAGACCGACGAATGGGCCCCACACCAGCCACGCAATAAGTCCCGCGATAAGTGTGCATACCGCTTGGGTTACGACTGCGGTAAGCACGTCCGATTGTTGTTGTTTTGGGATCGCGGAATTCGCAAACCAAAGCTCGCGAAAACCCTAGGAGGATATCCGTGACAAGCCGCGTGTGTCAATTCGAAAGCCCCTCTGGAAGAAGCCGCTCGATGACACCATCAAGCTCGTCAAAATTTGAAAATCGGATGCTGACCTCTCCCCTGGTCCCTCGACCCGGCTTGAGAAACACAGGCAGACCGAGCGCATCCGAGAGCTGATCCTGAACCCTCCCCCAGTCCCTTGTCTGAGCGGTCTTGCCTCTCCCTTTGGCGGGCTTCTGGGTAGGCAGGCCACCGGTGGCTTGAATTTTCGAGGCGATCCGCTCGGTATCCCGAACCGACAACCGCTCCCGGGCGATTCGCTCGGCCAGCGCCCTTTGTTGGGCGGGTCCGAGCGGAAGTAGCGCTCGGGCGTGGCCCGCATCTATGCTCTGCTCACGGAGCATGGTCTGCACCGCAACGGGGAGTTGTAAGAGCCGAAGCAGGTTAGAGGTCGCACTGCGCGATCGGCCCACAGCTTTGGCGGCCACTTCGTGCGTTAATCCAAACTCGCGAATCAGCCGATCGATACCCTGTGCCTCTTCGAGCGCTGTCAGGTCCTCGCGTTGCAGGTTCTCGATCAGCGCCATCGCGAGAGCAGCCTGGTCATCAACCTCCCGCACAATGACGGGAACTTCGTTTAGGCCAGCGAGCTTCGCTGCACGAAAGCGTCGTTCTCCAGCAATAATTTCATAACGAGCAGCGCCGGCTGGCTTTCCCGTCAAGGGTCGCACCAGAAGCGGTTGCATGATTCCTTGCGCCCGGATCGAATCTGCCAGCTCATCAAGGCCTTCCTGATCCATTTCTTGTCTTGGCTGATATTTACCTGGCTTCAGTACAGACAGCTCTAGGGTCTGCTGATTCGCAGTGCTGTTAGGGCCCGGAGCCGCTCCCCCCAAAAGAGCATCGAGGCCTCGTCCAAGGCCCTTTTTTTTGATCAGACTCATGCTGCCTCCGACTCCAATTTACCTAATCGATTAATGAGCTCTTGACCAAAATCCAAGTACGCCTTAGACCCTCGTGATCCCGGGTCATAGACGATGCCAGGTTGGCCAAAACTCGGCGCCTCTGCAAGCCGCACGTTACGGGGGATGACCGCCTGGAAGACCTTGTCTTTAAAGTGCGTGAGCAGCTGGTCCGAGACCTGTTGTGAGAGTGTTACGCGAGGGTCAAACATCACCCTTAAGAGGCCCACAATCTGCAGCTTTGGGTTGAGATTCGCATGGACGCGCTTAATCGAATTTACTAAATCGGAGAGCCCCTCAAGCGCGAAGTACTCACACTGCATTGGGATAATTACCCCATGAGCCGCGCAAAGGCCATTCAGAGTGAGCAGAGAAAGCGACGGGGGGCAGTCGAGGATAATAAAGTCATAGTCGTCGGCCACCATCTGAAGGGCATTTGCGAGGCGATGCTCACGCCCATCAAGGTCGACTAACTCAATTTCCGCGCCGGCGAGATCACGGTTTGCCGACAGCACATCATAGTTACCCGCGCCTGCGCGCATTTTTGCATCAGGAACGGTCATCATGCCGAGCAACACGGGATAAACCGATTGCTCAAGCTCATGCTTATCGATTCCGCTTCCCATTGTGGCATTGCCCTGAGGATCAAGATCGACCAACAAGACCTTCTTCCCCAAATGTGCGAGGGCTGCCGATACATTTACCGCAGTTGTTGTCTTTCCCACCCCACCTTTTTGATTGGCCACTGCAAAGATCTGCGCCATTAAATGGACCTCCGAATCCATAGCAAATGACGATCTTCGTGAAGGCCGGGGACTTCGATTTTGATGACTTCATCAAGTAGAAAATTATTTTTATGGTTCTTCATTTTTATAAGTGTGTGCTTACATATTTCTGGGTCTATCCGCCCAACTAATGCAGCCCACTGCGTGTGTTGGGAAGAGATGGCGAAGGTCTTATCTAAAAAATCGGGCAGGGCCGCAAACGCCCGTGACGTGATTAGGTCATAGCGGAATGGCCCAGGCCCAGCCGCTCGAGGCGCTCCCCCGAGACCCATATGCCCAACATCATTCGTCAAAATCCCAACCCGCCCCTGAAATTTAAGCTGCCCACAGACTTGGCGTAAAAACGCGGACTTCTTTTGCGACCGTTCGACTAAATCGACCCGTGATTGTGGCATGACCACAGCCCAGACAATCCCGGGAACACCCATCCCTGAACCGATATCCGCAATACGAATGACGGGATCAGGGCCAAATCTGCTGATAATCTCAGGCCAGACGGCTAGGGCATCAAGAATATGCCGTATTACCTGATCACCAAGCCCCTCTACGGCGGTGAGGCTATGAACTCGATTCCAACGATTCAATGTCTCAAGATACTCAGCCAAGGCTGAAATCTGAGCGTCAGATAGAGGAAAATTCCTGCGATTCCATCCAAATCGAATCTTCTCCTCTGCCGCGATCTGGTCGATTGGCTGAACTTGTGAGGCCCCCAACTCAGGCGGCCCTGTCTGAAGACTTTGGCAAGACTGGGTCGCCAAGGGGCTGCCCGGAGCGGAGTCTTTTTAGATGAATCCAGAGTAATGAGATCGCGGCGGGTGTAACTCCGGAAATTCGACTGGCCTGCCCTAGGGTGCGGGGCGAAACCGCCTCTAGGCGCTGACGAACCTCGTTTGATAAACCACTGACCTCTCGATAATTCATACCCGAAGGAATAAGCGCCTCGTCTTGCGCCCGGTGTCGCGCAACCTCTTCAATCTGCCTGGAAATATAGCCCTGATACTTGATCTGGATTTCGACCTGCTCTTGCACGGCTCGATCGAGGGGCGACTGCGGTGAGAGCGAGGCCACGCCTTGATGGTCAACCATCTCCATTAACACCTTGTAACGAACATCCGGCCGTCGCAACAGCTCTAGGGCGCTTACCTCCTGGTCAAGACCCGCTGATACGGCCACCTCAATTGAGGACCTAGGAAATCGTTTCGGCCCAACGAGCGAGGACTTAAGCCGGGCCATTTCCCGCTCAATCGACTCCCTCTTGCGGCAAAAAGCGCTCCAACGGTTATCGTCAATGAGACCCAAGCGCCGGCCTGTCTCGGTTAATCGTATGTCGGCATTATCCTCTCTAAGGCTCAGTCGGTACTCGGCACGACTGGTGAACATTCGGTAGGGCTCGGTTACACCCCGAGTAACCAAGTCATCAGCAAGAACACCCAGATAGGCCTCATGGCGGGCGGGCACCCACGGGTCAGAACCGCGAAGTCTCAGGGTGGCATTAGTGCCGGCCAGGAGCCCCTGAGCGGCCGCCTCCTCGTAGCCGGTAGTGCCATTAATCTGACCCGCGAAGAAAAGCCCCGCAATTGCCTTAGTCTCCAGCCAGGGCGTTAGGGCCCTCGGGTCGAAATAATCATACTCAATGGCGTAGCCCGGCCTAAGGATGTGGGCACTTTCAAGTCCTCGCATCGATCTGACGACCGCCAACTGGACGTCAAAAGGCAGGCTAGTCGAGATGCCATTTGGATAGATCTCATGCGTGGACAGCCCTTCCGGCTCCAAATATATCTGGTGAGAGTCCTTATCCGAGAATCGATGGACCTTATCCTCAATCGAAGGGCAGTATCGAGGGCCAACACCCTCAATCACACCCGTAAAGAGAGGCGACCGATCTAGTCCTTGTCGGATGATCTCGTGGGTTTTGAGGTTCGTATGAGTGATCCAACAAGGCACCTGGCGTGGATGCATCTCTGCCCGGCCCATAAAGGAGAAGACTGGCTCAGGGTCATAGTCGCCGGGCTGCTCTGCCAGGTCTTGATAGTTGATAGTTCGGCCGTCTATTCTTGGTGGAGTCCCCGTTTTAAGTCGTCCCTGAGGCAGCTTAAGCTCCTTGAGCCTTGCCGAAAGCCTTACGGAGGGCGGATCGCCCGCCCGCCCCCCAGCGTGGCTCTCTAGGCCAATATGGATTTTCCCGTCAAGAAAAGTTCCCGCCGTGAGGACTACCGATTCGGAACGGAAAATCAGACCCGATTGGGTCACAACGCCCCTTACCCGGTCCCCTTCGACCAGAAGATCGTCGACTGCCTGCTGAAACAGAAGAAGATTTTCTTGGTTTTCAAGTCGAGACCTTATCGCGCCTCGGTATAACACTCGGTCCGCCTGGGCTCGGGTAGCCCGGACTGCCGGGCCCTTCGAGCTATTTAGGGTTCGAAACTGAATCCCCGCCTCATCCGTTGCGATCGCCATCGCACCCCCGAGGGCATCAATTTCTTTTACTAGATGCCCCTTACCAATACCCCCAATAGAGGGATTACAAGACATCTGCCCCAGGGTCTCCAGGCTATGGGTCAGCAATAGCGTCTGTACACCCATTCGGGCAGCGGCGAGAGCGGCCTCAGTTCCTGCGTGGCCCCCCCCTACGACAATGACATCAAAATGTCTGGGATAAATCATTTTGTTTCACGTGAAACATCAGATGCCCGCAATTGTGACGTATTTGATCTCAAGATACTCTTCAATCCCGTACTTGGAGCCCTCTCTGCCCAGGCCGGACTGCTTGATTCCGCCAAACGGCGCCACTTCGTTGGAGAAATTCCCGGCGTTCACCGAGATGATGCCGGCCTCAAGGGCCTCAGCAACTCGAAAGACCCGACCAACATCTCGAGAGTAGAAATAAGCAGCAAGGCCGAACTCTGTGTTGTTCGCAAGCCCAATGACCTCGGCCTCAGTATTAAAGCGAAAAAGTGGCGCGACCGGCCCGAAGGTCTCCTCTCGGGAGACCAGCATGGAAGGCTTGACCTCAGTCATAACCGTAGGCTCAAAAAATAACCCGCCAAGCCCGTGCGGTTTGCCCCCTACGAGTATCTTGGCTCCCCCGGAAACAGCATCGGCGACGTGTGCCTTAACCTTTTCCAATGCGGCCTGCTCAATTAATGGGCCAATCTGAACGCCTGACTGGGTGCCCGGCCCGACTCGGAGCTCAGCCACCTTCTCGGTAAGCTTGCGCGCAAACTCATCGTAGACGCCATCCTGAACATAGATTCGATTTGCGCAGACACAGGTCTGACCAGCATTTCTATATTTTGAGGCCATCGCACCTTCGACTGCGGCGTCCACGTCGGCGTCATCAAAGACCACGAAAGGCGCATTACCCCCAAGCTCCAGCGAGAGCTTTTTGATCGTGTCGGCCGACTGTCGAAGCAGAATTCGGCCAACCTCGGTTGATCCCGTAAAAGACACCTTTCGAACTCGAGTGTCCTCACAAAGCACCCGACCAATCTCGGGAGCCGCATTCGCATCTCCCACAACAACATTAAAAACCCCTGGAGGAATTCCGGCCCTCTGGGCCAAATCAGCAAGGGCCAGGGCACTAAGTGGCGTAGACTCCGCGGGCTTAACAATAACAGTGCATCCCGCGGCGATAGCAGGCGCACACTTACGAGTAATCATCGCCATCGGAAAATTCCAGGGAGTAATTGCAGCGGCGACACCAATAGGCTCTTTGAGCACCAGAAGCTTCCTGCCCGCAATGGGAGACGGAATGACATCACCGTAAATTCGCTTAGCCTCCTCTGCAAACCACTCAACAAATGAAGCCCCATAGAGCACCTCGCCTTTTGCCTCGGCAAGTGGCTTGCCCTGCTCATGCGTCATCAACAAGGCGAGACGATCAGACTCCGCAAGAATCAGACTAAACCAATCCTTCAAACGCTGACTCCGCTCACGCGATGTCGCAGCCCGCCATGCCGGCAAGGCAGCATGCGCGGCGGCAACCGCAGCGAGCGCATCCTCTCGCCCCATATTTGCAACCATTGCAATCGTCTCGCCATTGGCGGGATTTGACACTGCAAACTCGGCACCGGACAGGGCGTCTACCCACTGGCCGTTAATAAAACCACGCGTCAGCACTGATTGAATCTGCATAAATTAATCTCTCTAGAGAAACGACATTCGATTAGAAAACGCCTTGCACTGAGATCAAGGCGCCAAAAAATTCGCACCAGAAATTACTTCATAGTGGGCATTACAAACTCTGCACCCGAGCGAATCCCCTTGGGCCAACGCTGAGTAACCGCCTTGTAGCGAGTGTAAAACCGAACGCCTTCAGGACCATGAATGTGATGGTCTCCAAAGAGAGAATCTTTCCAGCCGCCAAAAGAATGAAATGCCATGGGCACA
>Ga0172376_10000566_pt1 | contig 47494 bp, 20 predicted proteins | sample Lak35m_FD_121114 | JGI IMG/M metagenome (GOLD analysis project Ga0172376, IMG submission 121114) | Freshwater microbial communities from Kabuno Bay, South-Kivu, Congo - kab_092012_35m | ecosystem: Environmental > Aquatic > Freshwater > Lake | place: Democratic Republic of the Congo: South-Kivu...
ATTGAGGAGATCATTGCGGTCGCCACCATCAATCGTGTCGTTGCCTGTCCCGCCAAAGACGGTGTCGAAGCCGTCGCCGGTTGTGATGCGGTCTGCTCCCGCCACTCCCGTTACCGAGTCGTTGCCGCTGCCGGTCGTGATGATGTCGTTACCGCTGCCTCCGATGATCGTCGCGCCGGAGGATGACGTGGCGGTGATCACGTCGTTACCCGCTCCGCCATCAATCGTCACGGACCCGGTGAAGGTCGCGGCGTTGATCGTGTTGGCACTCGTGCCGCCGGTGAGACGCGCGGCTTCGAGGCTCGTCAGCAGGTCGGTGCCTTGTCCCGTGAGCTGCGTGTTCGACAACGTGAAACTCACATCAGCGCTGGCTTCGAGGATGTCGGTCCCCGGACCTCCGACGACGACGTCATCTCCCAGTCCCGGCACGAAGACATCCGCAAAGCTCGACCCGGTCAGTGTGTCGGAGCCGTCGTTGCCGAGGACGCGAACGCTCACGGCGCCGACATTCGAATAACCCGTCGTCGCCGAGATGCCGCTCAGGTCGACTCGATCGGCTCCAGTGCTGCCTTGAATCACGAGGCTCTTCACAGCGGCGGCGTTGATGGTGAGTTCCGTATCCAGCGTGCCATTGACTCGCAGCTCGACGAAGCCTGCGAGTCCCGAGACTTCCACTTCGGACGCGGCCAACAGCGTGATCGTGAAGAGCCCCGTGCCGGCATCGAAGCTCGTTGAGTAGCTCGCTTGAGTCCCGAAGTTGATGTCAGTGGAGGACGGACCGTTCGCCGTGAGCCTCACTGTTTGAGCCGGTCGACCGGGACCATTTCGCAGCGTGCTCACGGTTCCCGCACCGCTGTTGACGACGATCAAGTCCGTGTCTTGATCGCGATCGAGATTCACGGCCGCGAGCGCGAAGCCCGCTGCGTTCGTCGTTGCATTGAAGAAGTTGCCGAGATCCGCCGCTCCATACGCGATCGAATGCGCGAACGGCTCCGCGGGATCTGCCGAGTTGAAGAACAGCGTCAGAGGTTGAGCACTGTCGCCATCGCCTTGCGTGACCGCTAAGTCCGGACCGTTTCGACCATCGAAGTCCGCGACCGCGACTGCTGTTGGAGCCGACGTTCCGGCGAGCATGCTGAGCAACAAAAAATTCGCCGCGCCATCGTTCTTCCAAACAGTGACCGTGCCCGCCAGTTTGTGAGCGACGGCGATGTCGATCCCCGTGCGGTTATCAAAATCACCGACCGCCAGCGCGACCGGCCCGTCGCTCACCGTGATCTCGCGCGGCGTTGAGACGAAAGTGCCAGTGCCCGCTCCTGATCCGTTGCGATTGAGCCAGACGAGCACCTTGTCGGAATCAAAGTCCGTCGCCGCGAGATCGATCGCTCCGTCGTTGTTGAAATCGCCCGTCACCAAATCCGACGGCACTCCGGCCATCGTCAGAATCTGCGGCGCGGCGAACGACGACGACGTCAGCGTGTTCCCGGTTCTCAGCCACACGAACACGCGGTTGAACTCGCCGCTGATGTCGAGCGTCGCGAGGTCTGCTTTGCCATCGTTGTTGAAGTCTGCCGAGATTAGCTTTGACGGTGCTCCAAAGTCCGTCCCACCGGGCGAACTGAGGATCAAGATCTGACTGCTGGCATTCACGACATCTGGCACGGTTTGAAACTGACCGTTGCCCAGATTCTTCACCAGCGCGATGTGCCCGAACTGCAACCGCGAGATCGCCAGATCCGGCAGTGTGTCGCTATCGAAGTTGCCGAGCGTCGCGGCATACGGAACTCCGCTGACGGTCAGCGTCTGCGGGCTGACGAGTGCTTGATCGCCCGAGTTCAGCAGCACGCTGACCTTGCCATTGCCCGAATCAACGAGCACCGCGTCGTTATCGCCATCGCGGTCGAGATCTCCCGAGACGACCGCACGCGGCACCGCTCGATTGGTCAACGACAGATCGCGCGCCTCCAACGAGACCTCATGCGCGGTCGACAGCGATTGCCCGCGACCGACTTCCGCCGGCAAGACGTCGTACAAGCCGGGCTCGAGTCCCGTGAAGCTGTACTCGCCGGGTTGCTCGATGCGATCGTTCGTCGCCGGGTCATCACCACTGAGCGTCACGGTTTGCCGATCGGTCGGATCGAGCGTGCCCGAGTGATTGAGATCGAGATACACGATCTTGCCCGGCAAACCGACCTCGCCATTGTCCGCGATGCCGTTGCCATTGAGATCCTGAAACAGCCGCCCGCGAATGCTCTTGTTTCCGCTCGCACCAACAACCGCATTGGGGTCATACCGAGCGAAGTCGACATTCTCCGCGACCATGCCCGGAGTGAGCGTGATGTCCCAAGCGCGGCTATTCGAGGTCTCATCGACATGCACGCTGCGCGACGGAGTCTTGTTCGTGAGCAGATCGACTTTCCAAATCGTGGCCTGCGGATCGAGCGCGTTACCGTTGTCGATGACATACAGCGCATCGTCGAAGTAAGTCAGTTCGCCGAGCTGATCAAACCGCTCATCGGCGGCGAGCAACGTCGGAGTCCCTCCCGTTGTGGGCAGGTCATAAACGGCGCGTTCGCCGGTCACTAACAAACGATTGCCAAACACGGCGATACCGCGCGGTCTACTGGCTGGAATGGTCGTCTCGAAGGCAGTGAATGACGGCAATAGCCCTTCATAGAGTGTCGTATAACTGCCTCCGCTGAGTGGAAGAGAAAGTACACGCGGCGGTTGGTCGAGCGACCGATCCGTTCCGGGATGCACGTAGCCCTGATCAACGACATACACGACGCCATTGTCTGTTTCGATGAACTGCGCGCGGGATGTCTCCAAGAAGCCGCTATACCGCGTCGGTCCCAGGATGGAGACTTCGTTGGCCGCCACACCGGCGTGCGCGGGCAAACGTATGACGCGGCCGCCCACGGTATCGACCGCCAGCAACGTCGATGTCTCACTCATTTCAGAGGGCGGAACGACAGCCAATCCCGAGAGGGCGACGACCCCTGTCGCTATTCCCGCCGTGAGCAAGCTGTCCGCCACCAATTCCACCGGACCGCCGTTCAGCGCCTGCCGATAGATTGCCGACCGATTCGCGTCCGCATTTTGAACGATCCAATAGGCAAACGTGCCATCGCTAGTGACCCCTTGTGGATGATCGGCCACCGCGAAGCCCGCGATGGATTGTCCATCGGCGCTGACTCGAAACACCGATTGCTCGTTGAAGCCACAGTCTGTCCCATCGGCACCGGTGACGAGGAACCCGCCTTGGCCATCAAACGCCACATCCGCACCGAACCGCAAGGAACTATCGGAAATCAAGGGCGTGATATCGACCGTCCCTTGGACGCGCGTTGGCGTGGTCTGGATGAATTCCAAGCGATCAACGCTCACATCTTCGACGACTCGAAAGGTCCGGTTGGGGTGGGCCACGCTCGTGAAGGCATTGAGGCCGGAGAACTCATAACGGCCCTGCGCATCGACCACCGCCAGGGGTTCACTCGCATCGCGTGACTCGTTCAAATTGGTGTCGAGAAACACCTGTCCGCCCAGTACTGGAAGCTCTCCTACGTCGCGGATGCCGTTTCGGTTGCGATCGTCAAATAACTGACCTCGAATTGTTGTGGGAGGAGGAAACAGTCCGAAGTTTAACGTCAGCAGTTCGCCGCCGTTGAGCAATAGCTCGTGCGTGTTCGACCGGCGACCAAATACGACATAAGTTGCTCCTGCGATGCCGTTTACTCCAGGAGCCCCGATCAGCAAGTCCGCGATGCTATCACCGTTGATATCGCCCGCACTCGCCACAGAAGAGCCGCTCACTGCGGCCCCTTCAGAGCCGTCAAGTCGGAAGCCAGTCATGCCATCCAGCGTGGAAAGGTCCAGAGTTGGGGCAAACCCACTCGACTTCCCGAACACCACATAACTTTCGCCTGCTTGGAAGTTACTGCTTCCATTCGGGGTACTCTTGTAAGCCCCGATGAGGATGTCGTCGAAACCGTCGCCGTTCACGTCTCCCGCGCTCGACACCGAATGACCGGAGCGGTCCTCGGCGTCAATGCCGTTAAGCCGGAAGCCAGTCGTGCCGTCAAGGGTCGCGAAATCGAGCGTCGCGACGAAACCGCTCGACTTCCCAAACACCACATAACTCTTGCCTGCGTAGCTGTCCCCATCCGGATCGCCTCCCTCGGCCCCAATAAGTAGGTCGTCAAATCCGTCCCCGTTCACATCTCCCGCGCTTGAGACCGAATGCCCGGAGTAGTCGCGTGCATTGATGCCGTCGATTCGGAAGCCGATTGCGCCGTCCAAAACGGAGAGGTCCAGTGCCGCCGTGAAGCCGCCCGATTTCCCGAACACCACATAGGTCTCGCCGACGAATAATCCTTCGTTTGTATTGGCTCGATCTGCGCCGATGAGCAGATCATCGAAGCCGTCACCGTTCACATCTCCTGCACTCGACACCGAAATACCAGCGCGGTCATACGCGTCAACTCCATCGAGTCGAAAACCGGTCGTGCCATTCAACGTGGAGAGGTTGACTACGTCCGCGAACCCGCCCGGCTTCCCGAACACGACGTAGCTCTCGCCCGCACTCTCGTCGCCGTTCGGATCGGCACCGATAGCGCTAATAATCATGTCATCGAAGCCATCACCGTTCACGTCTCCCGCACTTGACACAGCACGGCCGGATGAGTCGTACGCGTCAATGCCATTAAGCCGGAAGCCATTGGTGCCATTGAGCGTCGAGAGATCCAACGCTGCCGGGAACCCGCTCGACTTCCCAAACACCACATAGCTTTTGCCTGCGGGGTCGTGCGCAGTCAGTTCGACATCATTGGTTCCAATGATCAAATCATCGAAGCGATCGCCGTTCACATCCCCTGCGCGTGACACCGACACACCAGAGAAGTCGAACGCATCAATGCCCTCGAGACGAAAGCCGGTAGTACCATTCAGCGTCGAGAGGTCCAACCTGGCGGCGAAACCGCTCGACCTCCCGAATACCACATAGGTCTCGCCTGCGCTGCTGTTTCCGTTCGGATCGGCACCCGGAGCGCCAATAATCAGGTCATCGAAGCCGTCGCCATTCACGTCTCCCGCACTTGAGACGGAAGCCCCCGATTGATCACCCGCGTCAATGCCGTCGAGTCGGAAGCCGGTCGTGCCGTTCAGCGTTCCCAAGTTAATGCTGCGCGATCGAGTGACTTGCAATCCATTCGGCTCAACCAAAGTCACGGGGAATGTCGCGCGGGCTGTTGGGAGATTGAGAAACGCGTAGTCGCCGTTCGAGTCCGTGACCGTCGAACTTTCGCTGTCATCCAAAACGCCGTTGCGGTTGGCGTCCAAGAACACGTTCAGACCGGGGTAGACCACTTCGTCCGGATCGCGAATGGTGTCGCCGTCGAGGTCGAGGAAGACGGTGCCTCGGATTTCTCCGGGTAGTGAGTAATTACCGAAGATGAAGTTCGAGCGGTCTTCGCCGGGGGAAAGCGTGAATGAGTAGCGGCCATTGGTTGGGGAACCGGGATTCGGTTGCGTTTGAACCCAACCGGACTGCAGGACTTCGGCAATCACATAATTGCCTGGAGCGACCGTGTTGAAGGTGTAGGAGCCGTTACTTCCAGTGACCGTGTTGCGTTCGCCGTTGTTGAGCAGGCCGTCGTTGTTCGTGTCGAGGAAGATCGTCCAGCCGGAGAGAGTAGGTTCGTCGGGGTCGCGTTGGCCGTCTTGATCGAGGTCGTGATAGGCGAGGCCGCTGATGGAGCCGAAGAGCACGAACTCGACGGCGCCGATGTCGGACGTTGAGGTGCCGTTGTTGTCTCCGTCCGTCGAGCACGCGAGGTTGCGTTGATCCGTCGTCAGGCCAGAGACCGCAACGCCCTTATCAATCACTCCACTGCCGACGTTGGGGCGATGCGTCAGAGTCGGGCCGCCGTAGTTCGCTAACGGAGCGAGGTTCACATTCTGAGGCGTTGCGGCAGTGCCGATGATGTCCTGCCGGCTCGCGTCAAAGCCCGTTGCGGTGCCGACAATGCCGATGAAATTGTTACCGCTGCCGCTCGCGCTGATCGTGCCCGCGACGTCGACGTTCGGAGCACTCTGAATCAACGAGTTCCCCGCCACGATCGTGTTGACCAATCGCGCGGTGCCGGTCGATCGCGCGAGTCCGCCGCCTGCGCTGTCGGCGGTGTTGAGTGTTGTTGTCACGTTCGTCAGCAGTAGCACTCCGGCATTCAAGTGCAGTCCGCCGCCGATCGTTCCGGCTGTATTTGTTGATACCGTCGAGTTCGTGACCGTCACCGTATTGGCTTGCACGAACATCCCGCCGCCCGACGTGCCTGCGGTGTTGTGATGCAGCGTGCTGCGCAGAATCGTGGCTTTGCCTTTGAGATTCTTCAGGCCACCGCCTTCTGCTCCGGTCGCGGTATTGAAGGACAGCGTCGAATCGAGAATCGTCAGCGTGTCGTTCGTGCTCGTCGTCGTGACGTTGTTATGCACGCCTCCGCCGCCTCCCGATGAGGCGGTATTATTTGTTACCTCGACTCGATCCAACGTCACGAAGCCACCATTCAACAGCCCGCCGCCGCCGAGTCCGTCGTTCGTCAACCCGCCGCGCACCGTCAAGTTGCGGAGCGTTAATGAAACTCCGGGATGCACTTGAAACACTCGGTCGAGCCCGGCCGCATCAATGATCGTGGTCGAGGTGCTCGCGCCTTCGATCGTCAGGTTTTGCCGGATGTCGAGATCTCCCGTTGCCGCGTTGTCTTCTCCCGTTCCTGCCAACGTCAGCGTGAAAGTCCCCGCTGGCAACTTGATGGTGTTGGCGTCCGCCGAGAAATTCGATTCTTGAATGGCAGCGCGCAGAGTCGCTCGGCCTTGCGAGTCCTCGGGGCGTCCATCACCGAGGTTGCCATCGACGGAGTCGAGCGTGCTCGTGACGCGCAGGTCATCGGGGTTTGGAATGTTGATGACGAACGAACCCAACACGGCGTCAGCGGCTTTATTCCCGACTGTGTCCGCCACCTCGTTGCGTTGCAGACTGACGCGATAAGTCGCGTTGTCGGCATTGGTCCAACCGCCATTGGGAGCGGTCAGGCGATACACGACATCGATCGGCGAGCCATTCGCATTCGGCGAGACGCTCGTCACGCTGACAGTCGTGTTGAAGGTCACTCCGTCCGCGCGAGTAATCGTGACATCGCCTGCTCCGAGGCTGCTGACATTCACCGCGACGTTGTCCGTGAAGCGGACGGTGACATCTTGTGTCGTCCCGCCGCGCACGAGGATGTTGGGAGCGCTGCTCAAGGTGGCTCGCGGGGCGACCGAATCGAAATTCAACGTCTTCGCCAGATTCAAGCGGCCTCCGCTCAGCACTTTGCCCGCCAGTGCCGCGACTGGATCCACGCCGCTGAGCACCGCTTGCTTCACTTCCAACGCCGAGGCTTCGGGATACCTCGCCCAGAACAACGCCGCCGCGCCTGCGACTAACGGACTGGCCATGCTCGTGCCCGTGCGCGTGCCGTACAGACCGCCGGGCTCGGTGCTCAGCAAGTCCAAACCGGGTGCCGCGAGATCCACGCGGGTCGCTCCGAAGTTGCTGTTGAAGACCAGTCGATCGCTGGTGTCCGTCGCCGCGACGCTCAGCACGGCATCGGGCACGGGATTGATCTGCGGTCCCATCGGCGGTGTGTAAGCCGCTGGGAAACTGGGGTTCGCATCGGTGTCGAGATTCAACGGTCGATCATCGACTCCATTACCCGCCGCCGCGACGAGCAACATGCCCGTCTGCAACTGTTGAGCGATCGCGTTCGACAACTGCGACGACGCACTCTGAGTGACGGTGCGAATCTCCCAACTGTTGTTCGAGACTCGGACATCGGGAGCACCGCTGTGATGATCCAAGAAACGTTGCCGCGCGGTCGTCACATAGTTGAGCGCGTTCACGGCTTGAGTGGTATCAGCATGCAGTCGCTCATCGAGGAACTTGACGACCATCACATTCGCCGACCAATTCACGCCCGCGACGCCCACCCCGTTATTGCCAATGGCCGCTAACAAACCACCGACATGCGTGCCGTGACCGTGATCGTCGAACGGGTCATTGTCGTTGTTGGCAAAGTCCCAACCGATGAGGTCGTCTGTGAAACCATTGCCATCTTCATCGACGCCATTGGCCCAGCGCTGATCGGCCAGCAAGTCTCCGGCATCAATGAATCCGGAATGATTGCGGTCGCTGACGAAGGTTGAATTGATCGCTTGATTGAGGTCTCGCAGCGTGATGAGCGAATCACCATCCGCATCGCGCAGCCCGGACTTCAAAGCCGTCGGCAACTCACCCTGATTGAGCCACACATTGAGATAGAGATCGGGATGCGTGTAATCGAAGCCGGAGTCCACCAGCGCCGTGACGATCCGCGACGAACTCTGAGTGACATCCCAACCTTCGATCGCGTTGATGTCGGCACCCGGCAGGCCTCCGTTCTGACTGGTGTTGTGCAGTCCGACCTGCTCCGAAAATCGCGGATCATTAGGCGTCGTACTCAGCAGACACCGCGACTCCAGCCACTCGACCGAGCGACTTGCATATCGCTGAGACCGAATTTCTCGATGGCGAAGAGCACGTTTGAAGCGAGCGCTTATAGATCGGCATGAAAGCAACATGTGGAGTCTCTGCCAGTGAGTCAGGTCATTCGAATCGAGCACAACTAATGCTGTCTAGCGAGGCTCCGCCTCGGACGGACGAGACCCGGGCGAGTTACAGGGCTACTCAGCTACAAAACTAGACACGGAATTCATGACATCCGACGTCAAGTGACCTAATCAATAGAATTGTCGAGTCAGATGATTCGCAAGCTTATTGAGGGGAGCTATTAAATCGAATCGATCCATCCGGGAATCGACGCCAGCACGTTCACGAGAACCATGTCGAAGCCGTCGGCGACTGGGCCGTGTCCACAATCTGCGATTGCGCTACAGCTTCGGCGTCTGAGGGATCGTAGAGATTCGTGATTGGTCTTCATCAAGGATGATGAAATGGGGTGTCAGGGGTTGTCTGACGAACCATGGGAAGCGGTGCGGGCGGTGTTACCTCCGGCGGCTCGCCCGGGGCGACGGCCAGTGGATCGGCGGTTGATCTTTGGAGGGCATCTTGTATGTCCTCAAGACGGGATGACCGTGGCGTGATCTGCCTGCGGAATTCGGCAAGTGGTCGACCTTTTCTGAGCGTTTTCGCGTGGGGGCGCACAAGGGCACCTGGCAGAAGATCTGACAGGCACGGCAAGCGCGAGCGCATGCCGAGGGACGGATTGAGTGGGACTTGTTCTTGATTGATGGCTCGAATGTTCGGGCTCACAAGGCGGCCGCAGGGGCCTCCCTACAAAAGTGGTCGACGAGCCCTCAGACCACGCTTTAGTCCGTTCCCAATGCGGTTTTGGAACCAAGTTGCATGTGCTCTGCAATGCGACCGGCTGGTCACTGGCGGTGGTGCCGACCGCTGGGTCAGTCCATGAAACTCATGCCTTCGAGTCCTGACTGGAGAGCGTGTCGATCAAGTCGCTTTGCGGCCCGGCGAAGCGTTTGGCAGGCGATAAAGGGGATTCGTCGAATGCCATTCGCAACTGACTGAAACAACATCGCATCGAGCCGGTGATTCCTTATCGCCGCAACATGGTCGAGAGGTTGCTGGGCTGGCCGAAGGAATGCCGTCGCATCGCGACTCGTTATGACAAGCTCGCCAAACACTTCTTGTCGATGATTCACATCGCCATGATTCTGAAATTGCTCACTTAAGCATGATCCAAATGAACTTCTTGGACACGGCCTAATTTGTGATGGCGGCAATTGTCATCACAAGATGATCGAAGTGCAGTCAAAAATGATTCGAGCGAACCTTTCGGATTATTGAGGTCGCATTCGTCACGCCCTAGCTAGAGCGCATCACGGATCTGTGTAGCGGTATCCGCAGTGTCGGAAGTAGTTCTGCGATTCGGTGGGTGTGAAGCGGTCGAGGAGTTGGCCGCAGAGGTTCCACAGGCCCTCAACCGTGCGTTCGTTCGCGCTGCGGACCAACCACTTGAACTGGTCTTCTCCAAACTCAAATGGCTGGTCCGCAGCGAGTCCTCGCGAACCAGCGAACGCCTTTAGGCCTTCCTCAGACAAACTCTCGATCACTTTCGCCCCGATGAATGCCTCCGTTACTTCCGACCCTGCGGCTATGCTACTGGTCCGTGAGAGTGGGACTAACCACGCCACCGGATGCGAGTTGCAGAGCGATCGTTGCTGGCACTTACCGTCGTCGCAAACCTCGAATCATAGGGATGCTTATGGCTCGTTTTGTTGTTCGCTCGTTGAGATTGGCTGTTGGACTTCTGGGTGTGATGGGCGGAACGGTTTCGGCTGCTGAGCCAATCCAGCTCAAGGGGCATCAGGAGGTTGTGTATGACGCTCAGTTCTTGCCGACCGGTCAGCACGTGGTGACGGCGAGCTTTGATCGCACCTTAAAACTGTGGGATCTAGCCACGCTCAAACCGACACGCACCATGGAAGGGCATACTGGGATCGTGCTGAGCGTCGCAGTGTCGTCGGACGGCACGTTGCTCGCTTCGGGCGGCGGGGACAATCAGATTCGTTTGTGGGATGTCCCCAAGAATTCACCGGTAACGAGCATTACCGCGCATGATGCGGCGGCCACGTCAGCCTCGGTGAGCCCCGATGGGAAGACCGTCGCCACGGCCGATGCAACCGGCGTGGTGCGTCTTTGGGATGCGGCCGCCGGGACTCAACGGCTGCAAGCCAAGTTGCCGTTGAGTATTTCGCTCCTTGATTGGCGCAAGGATGGCGGGCAACTGGCTGCCGGAGCGAGCAATGGTTTGGTGTGGCTCATCAATCCGGCTGACGGAGCGGTACAAGCCGCGTTTGGGACTCATGCGGGTGAACTGACGGGGCTCGCCTGGGCACCGAACAATCAGCTCTACTCAAGTGGTGCGGATGGAGTGGTACGGCGTTGGCCGAATCAAGTCGCGCCGACGATTGTGGCTGGCGACAACGGCGATGCCGTGCTTGGGGTTGCCGTCAATCCCAATGGCTCGACGGTGGTGACGGCAGGAAAAGACAAGACCGTCCGCGTCTTGAATCGAGCTGACGGCAAACAAGTACGAACGCTAGACGGGCATGGCGGCGAAGTTAGCGCGGTCGCCTTCAGTCGTAACAGCGTGCATGTTGTCACGGGTGGTGCGGACAAGACGCCGCGCGTGTTTGATGTGAATAGCGGGATGCTGGTCAAAGCCTGTGCGGCATTACCGGGCAACATCACGGCGATCGAAGTGAGCCCCGATACGGCGCGCGTCTTGGTCGCGGACGATGCTGGCAACGTGAAGTTGTTCCAGATCAGTGACGGTGCGGAATTGAAGTCGTTTGTGGGACATCAAGGGGCCGTGAAGGCTGTGGCATTTTGGTCGAACGGCACGCAGGTGCTGACGGCCGGTATCGACAAGTCGGTGCGCTTATGGGCTGTCGATTCGGCTCAAGCGGTGAGAAAGGTCGATCTCGATCAACCGGCAACGGCTTTGGCATTAGCGAACAATGACTCGGTGCTGGCGGTGGGCGCGCAGGACGGCAGCGTGCGACTGTTGAATCCAGCGGACTTTGCCGAGACCGGTCGCTTGCTCGGTCATCAAGGTGCGATCACGAGTGTCGATATTGGCAGCAACTTGCAGCAGTTAGCGTCTGCGAGTGCTGACGGCACGGCGCGCGTTTGGGATTTGTCGACGAAGCTGACAAAGCAGTTCTACGTGCAGCATGCCGGGGTGGTGACGAGAGCGAAGATTCTTAATGACAACGCGACGCTCGTGACATCGGGGTCTGACAAGACTGTTCGTATCGAACCGATTGCGGCGCAGTTCGCAAAGGTTGCAGACGAGAAGCGAATCAACGCGCTGGCTGTCGCTGCGAACTCTGCTTGGTATGCGACGGCGAGCGCCGATGGGACCGTCAAGATGTGGAATCTGAATGATGGTGCGCCAGTCCGTGCGTATTCGGGGTTTGAGGGGCCGGTACTTTCTGTGACCTTTAGCTCGAACTCGCAGCAGATCGCGGCAGGCGGCAAAGACAAGACGATCCGGACCTGGAATCCCAATAACGGGCAAGCTCATTTTCGTATGGTGACGACGGCAGAAGTGCGGCACCTCGCGTACTCGCCAGACAATCTCAAGCTGCTGGCGTCGTTGTCGGACAAGACACTGCCGTGCTTCGATCCGACACCTCTTAATCCTCAACCCGCAGAACCACCAGCACGCGAACCATCGCAAACGCTCAGTGGGCATGGTGAAGTAGTGAGTGGATGGGGATGGACTCCGGACAGTCGTACGTTGTGGACTGTGTCGGCGGATAAGACGCTCAGGAGTTGGTCGGTCGCGGCGGCCTCATCGACCGCGACTCTGACCGGGCACGGTGCTTCCATCTACGGAGTCGCGTTCGCGCCGAGCGGCAAAGTGCTGGCCTCTTGTTCGAGCGATAAAACGATCCGCACCTGGGATGTCGAGAAGAAGCAGGCAATTAAGACTCTGGCAACGTTGCCCGTGAGCGTGAATGCGATTTCCTACATGCCGGACGGCAATACGATTGTCGCGGCGATTGCGGATAACTCGGTCCGTCTCTTTGACGCCAATTCGGGCGCGGAGATTCGCAAGCTGACTGGACCTGAGTATCCGATCTATTCGATCGCGATCAGTAACGACGGAAACCTACTCGCAGGAGCAGGGATGGGTATCGGAGCAAAGCGTCCCATATTTGTCTGGCAGCGGGATAATCCACAACCGCAAGCCGTGCTGACAGGGCATAAGGATGACATTTATCGCGTCCGCTTTAATGCTGCCGGTAATCGCCTTTGGTCCGTCGGTTATGCCGGGACAATCAAAGTGTGGGATTTGGGGTCGAAACAAACTGTGCTTGAAGCAACGACGGGAGTTGTTTCGTATTCGGTGGCGTTGTCTCCAGAGGGCACACGAGCAATTGTGTCGTCGAATGACCGCGTGGCACGCATCCTGGAAGTACCTGCGAACGCGCGCTAAAATTCGTCTGAGATGTGCGCGTATCTCGTGATTGGACGCGACATCCGATCGTGAAGTGGTTGCTTGGTCGTTGTGGCTTGATGTCGACAGAACCGCAATCGGAGGATTGCGAAGTGAACGGCTAAGGCGGCGTGCCTCGCATTTGTCTTTGGGAAACTGATTGAAGGAGCATCGAATGACTGGCTACACCGTCAACACAGGCACGAACGAAAAGTTCTCGGCTGGTTGGGATCGCGTCTTTACGAAGGGGACGAAAAAGACGGCAGAAAAGAAGGGTGGTAAGAAAAAAGACGACAACATGGTGTATGTCGACAAATCGAAGTCGGGTCCTCCACCGTTGGGTCGGAAGTAGAACGCCGATTTGCGAATGGGGTCAGGTTCCTCGAAGAATGGCGAATCAGGGCAGGGCGCGAGTTGAACAGGCCCGGTACTGTTTCCGTTGTCATTTTTCGAAGTGCCTGACCTCAGTGTGTGTCGTGGACGAGGTTCATCATGTCGCTCGGCGAGGCCGCTCATGAAAACGCTCCGCCGGCAGTCGTGAACCGATTGTTTCGGTTGATGAGCGATGCTGCGCTCGTCGTGGATCTCAAATCGCTTGAGGTTCAGGATGTGAATGTCGCGGGGGCAGCGCTCTTGCGGGCTCACGAAGGTGAAATCGTCGGACGCGGTCTGGACGAACTGTTGGTGGGTTATCCGCCGCGTTGTGAATGGGGCTTGAATTCACCAGAGAATGCGTCCAGTTTTGAATGTTGGTTGTTCAATGTTGAGGATTCGCGGTCGTCCATCTGTGCGTCGGCGATCGTTGAAGAGTCTGATCCCGATCGAGCGATTTTGCTTTTGAAGCCGCAGTCGAAAGAGACCTCGCACTTAGCGAATGTGCTCTTCGAGGAAGCTCAAGCAGTGGCGGGAGTCGGTTGGTGGTCTTGGAGTGCTGAGACACAATCGCTGTTTTGCTCGTCCGCGATGCTGAATCTGTTTGAAGTGCCAGAGTCCGAGCGGGCGAATGTTTCGATGTCGACACTGCGGCAACGTGTGGTCGAGGAAGATCACGAGGCAATTCAAAGTTGCTGGCATCGGGCGACTCAGCTTGGTCAGACCACCGGTTCGGAATACCGAGTGCGATTGGCAAACGGCGATTTGCGTTACTTGCAGTCGTCGGCTCGTCCAATTGAGTTTTATGAGAGCGGCGTTCCGCGATTGGTCGTCGGAATGGTCCGCGATGTAACGGTCTTCGCTCGTAACCGCGAACTGGAAAAATCCCGGTTGTTTGAATTGGAGAAGTTGTGCGAAGTGCTGGCGGCGGCAGATGGCTTCGTGTGGGAATGGTGTCTGCAAACGCAACTCTTTGAGTACGTCTCTCCCGAAGCCGAGAAGGTGCTCGGTTATCCGGCGAGCGATTGGATCGGCGTGCCCGGCTTCTTTGGTCGCATCATTTTGGAAGAGGACCGTGAGCAGGTTCTGACGTTCTGCGCAAATCGCACGGCACTGGGGCTCGATCATACGATGGAATATCGAATGCTCGATGCCCGTGGTGAACTGCATTGGATTAGAGACCATTGTTTCGTGAAGAGGGACGAGCAGGGGCGAGCGACTCATCTCCAAGGCTTGATGATTGACATCACTGAAAAGATTCGCGCCTCGGAACTACTTCGCATGGGCGATGAACGCTATCAGCGACTGTTTTATGAATCGCCGATTTCGTTGTGGGAGTGTGATTGTTCGGAGACGAAAGCCGCATTGAACGAGATCGTTGCAAGTGGAGTCAACGACGTTGAGGCGTGGTTGCTGGATCATCCACAGCGGGCGATTGAGATCGCTAATCTCATTCGAGTCGTTGATGTTAATCGCGGCACGCTGTCGATGTTTGAGGCGGAGAGTTCTGCTGACTTCCTGAGCAATGTCGGCGGGATTTTTCGTGAGGAGTCGTTGCCGCCATATATCGGTTGGCTGGCGTCATTGGCGCGAGGGGATGCGTCCTATGACTTCGAGAACGTGCTGTATTCGCTGAAGACTGGGAAGCGAATGATATGCAGCATTCGTTCGCGGGTCGCGCGAGGCAGTGAGAAGAGTTATTCACGCATTTATTCGGCGGTTGACAACATCACCGATCGAAAGAGCACCGAGCAACTTCAGACGGCGCATCGTCGTGTGTTGGAATTGATCGCAGCCCGGCGGCCATTGTCGCAGGTTGCGGAAGCGTTGTTGGGTGAGATTGAGTTGCTCTCTCCGTACTTGCTAGCGACGCTCGTTTTGCCGGGCTGGAGTGATGAATCGCAAGCCGAGTACTACTCGGGAGGCCGCTATGAGCGGCAAATTCGTTCGTCTTTGGGCGATGTGAATTATGCCTATCTTCCTGGGGCTTCGGCGGTGCTTGGGGAGTTGGCGCTGCACGACCTGCGGCATCCGACGGGGGTTTCGCGTGAGGAACAAAGTGTGGCCGCGACGGCCGTGCGGCACGCATTGATCAACTGCGGTGTCAACCGCTGCGCGGCCGTGCGAGTGGGATCATCCGATGAAGGCTGCATCGGATTGCTGTTAGTGATGTCATCGTCTTCCGAATTTCCAGATAGCTTGTTGACGATGGTACGGAGTTTTGCGGATCTCGCCGGAGTGGCTTTAGAGCATGCACAGGCGGTCGGGGAACTCATGTTGCGCACGGCTGAGTTGCAGTCTGTCTTCGGTGCCTACCCCGATGTGTTGTTGCGTGTGAATCCTAATGGTGACTTGATCGAAGCTTTTGGTGCGACTTACATGCAACGGCTCATGGGGCCCGAAGTCAATAATGCGGCAACGCTGTGGGATGCTGTTTCCGAAGAGACCGCTGCACGCTTTCAGGACGCAATGGCGCTGGTGGCGTTGGGAAGTCGCGTTGAGGGTGTGGAGTTCAGCGTGACTCGGGATGGGAAACGCCACAGTTTAGAAGCACGCTTCGTATCCTTGCCTGATTCGCACGAGCAGATGGTTGTGATCCGCGACATCACACGTTTGAAAGAGACTGAGGCTGCGTTGCTTCATGCGAATCACCAGTTTCAACGACTCTTTGATCAGTCGCCGGATGCAATTTTTGTCGAGACGTTTGGCGGTGTGGTGCTTGACGCAAATCGTGCTGCTTGTGAACTGCACCAAATGGAGCGCGAGGAATTGATCGGACGACACGTGTTCGATCTTGTCCCTGAAGACGAGCGTGATCGCGTGGTTCGCACAACGGCGACGATGGCCAATGAAGGGGTGTTTGAATTCGACGGCTCAAGTCTTCGTAAGGATGGACAGATTGTCCCGATCAGTGGGCGCGCTTCCAAAATCGAATATGGGGGCCGGCCCGCGTTGCTCATTCATGTGCGTGATGTCTCGGAGCAACGCAAGCAGTTGCTGGTCAAGCAAGAACAAGATCGTCGCATGGCGCACGTTTCTCGATTGACGATGATGGGGCAACTCGTCGCGGGCATCGCGCATGAGATTCGGCAGCCGCTGTGGTCGACGAACACGTTTGCAGACGTGTGTCTCGAATTGCTGAATCAGCCGAACGCTCACGAGAACATCGATCGGGTACGCGATCTGACCATGAAGTTGTCTGCTGCCGCGCGGCGAGCGAGCGAGATCACGACGCGCATGCTGTCGTTTGCCCGGAAGGGGCAGCCAGAACGCACGATCGAGAATCTCGGAAAACTGATCGTCTCGGCGGGTGAGCTGGCAGCGCCACGTCTGCGCAGTTCGAATGTTTCGTTGCGAATTGGTCCAGTGGAGAACCTCCCCGATCTTTACTGTGATCGAGTTCTGATCGAACAGACGATTGTGAATCTTCTGAATAACGCTTGTCAGGCGTTGTTGTCGAAAGAGCACGGCACCCGAGAGATCGAAGTGAATGCGGCTGTGGACGACCATGAAGCCGTGATACGTGTGGCTGATAACGGTCCAGGCCTGCCTTCTGGGGTGGGGGTCGAGCAACTCTTTGAGAGCTTCTTTACGACGGAGAAAAGCGGAACCGGTATTGGACTGGCGTTGAGTCGGTCCTTTGTTGAAGAGCATGGAGGACGTATTCAGGCCAAAATCAATTCCTCGGGCGGAATGACTTTTGAATTCACTCTTAAACTCACTGGTGAGGTACAGGCAAATGCCGTCAGGAACAGTCTTCATCGTGGATGATGATCCGGCCGTTCGAGAATCCGTCGCGGCGTTGGCGGAGATTCGCGGTGTCAGGGTCAATGCATTTCCATCCGCAGAAGCCTTCTTAAAAGGCTTCGATCCGCATGAGCCGGGTTGTTTGGTGACTGACATTCGTATGGAACCAGGGATGTCCGGCATTCAATTGCAAGCGGCGTTGCGTCAACGCGGGTGTGAGATTCCGGTGATCGTCATTTCCGCGTTTGCCAACGTGTCAAACGCCGTTCAAGCCATGGCGGAAGGTGCGGTGACGCTTCTGGAGAAGGGTTGTTCGTCCGATCAACTCTGGAAGGCCATTTCGGAAGGGCTTGAACGCGATCGAGTCAACCGTGAGAAGCGTCGCGGTCAAGCCGAGCTCTTGGCTCGCTTCCGTGATCTGACACCAGAAGAGGTACACGTGATGGAGCGAATCGTCGAAGGGGCGCTGAATAAAGTCATCGCCCGCGACATGGGGCTCAGCTTGAGAACTGTGGAAGCGCGCCGTGCCAGTGTGCTCAAAAAGGTGGGCGCGAATTCCGTACCTGAGTTGGTACGTCAATACGTGGAACTGGAAAACGTGTATGGCCGACGCCCGGCGGAGTTGCTGCTTGGGATTGGATCGTGAGCAGGCAGATTGGTGAAATCTGTGACCAGAGTTCTTGAGACGATTTGGGACAGCCGCCAGAAGTGCGGTCTGGCGAGATCGCATGTGGTTTGTTCGTGAGAAGGGATCCGTTTGATGTTCGACTTTGGAGCGAAGTTTGAATCCGGTTTGAGTTACTCGGCATTCTTGGAGAAGCACGGCACCGCCGAGCAGCGAGCGCGTTGGGATGTCGTGCATCGCAAAGTTGAGTTGACTGCGGCTCAACGTACGTTGTTAGGGGGCTTCACGCGCGAGATGAAGTTGTTGGTTCTCGCTGGAGCTTGGTGCGGAGATTGCGTGAATCAGTGCCCCATCTTCGACCATATCGCTGCGGCTTCGCCCAAGATTCAGATTCGTTATTTCGACCGCGACGCCAATCCCGATCTCGGTGCGGCGGTCAGTATCTGTGGAGGGCATCGAGTTCCCACGGTTGTTTTTGTGAGTGAAGACAATTGTTTTTGCGGTCTCTACGGCGACCGGACCTTGGCAAAGTATCGGCAGATGGCCACCAGCCAGCTCGGTGCGTCGTGTCCAACGGGCATTGGTGCTCCTGAGCAATCGCTGCAGGCACAAGTTGTGGCGGAGTGGATCAACGAGATCGAACGCGTGCAGTTGATGCTGCGTCTCTCCGCTCGACTGCGGCAATTACACGGCGACTGAACTGCAGGTTGTTTCCAGGTCGGTAACGGCATTCATCACGATGCCGTCGTCCGCGCCCCGCGCGAGCACACTGTGGCGAGCGTGCTGTCGATCATTGAATCGAGTTTCCTCGCATGCCGCTTTCCGCAGAACATCATTCGCAACTGCTCGAAGCCCTTCATCGTTATTGGGGCTATGAGTCGTTCCGTCCCTTGCAGGCGGAGTCGATGAGTTGTGTGCTCGCCAATCGCGACTCGGTCGTTGTTCTGCCGACGGGCGGTGGCAAGTCGCTGTGCTATCAGGTGCCAGCGGTTTGTTCTGACGGGCTTGCTGTCGTGGTGTCGCCGTTGATTGCGCTGATGAAGGATCAAGTGGATGGTCTCAAGACATGTGGCGTACCGGCGGCGTTTATCAACAGCACGCAGTCATCTACCGAGCGATACAACGTCGCCAACGATGTTCGTGTCGGGCGACTGAAGCTGCTCTATATTTCGCCCGAGCGGCTAGTGCAGGACAAGACGATCGAGTTTCTGAGTGAGGTCGATGTGCGTTTTATCGCGATCGACGAGGCGCATTGTATCAGTGAATGGGGACACGATTTTCGGGTCGAATATCGGCAACTCAATGTCCTGCGCGAGCACTTCCCGCAGATTGGCATTCATGCATTTACGGCCACGGCGACTGAGCAAGTGCGACGCGATATCGCTCGGCAGCTTCAGCTTCGTGATCCCGAGGTGCTGGTCGGATCGTTTGATCGTCCGAATCTGGTCTATCGCACTGATCGGCGTGACAACCTGACAGAGCAAGTCCGCAACATCATCGACCGGCATCGCAATGAGTCGGGCATCATCTATTGCACCAGTCGCCGCGAGACCGAGGATGTCGCCGCGTTACTCAATGGGTTGGGCTATCAGGCGCTCGCCTATCACGCTGGTATGGACGATCACACGCGGCGCGAGAATCAAGAATCGTTCATCAACGAGTCGATCGACATCATTGTCGCGACCGTGGCGTTTGGCATGGGCATCGACAAATCCAACGTACGGTTCGTGATCCATGTCGGCATGCCTAAGTCGCTGGAGAACTATCAGCAAGAGAGCGGGCGTGGCGGGCGTGATGGACTGCAAGCCGAGTGTTGTTTGATTTACTCGATGCAGGACTTCATGCGTTGGAAGCGGACGATCGAAGACGCATCCTCAGAGAGTCGTGGCCCGGCGATGAGATCGCTGCAAGCCATGGCTGATTACGCCAACGGCATCGTGTGCCGGCATCGCAAACTCGTGAGTTACTTCGGGCAGGAGTACGAGAAGGACAACTGCGGCGCGTGCGATATTTGCCTGCAAGAAATGGATCTCGTCGACAGTCCATTGATCGTTGGGCAGAAGATCCTGTCGAGCGTTTATCGACAAGGGCAGCGGTTTGGTGTTGAGCACACAGCACTTGTCTTGAAGGGGTCGAAATCTGAGCAAGTGCTACGGAATGAGCATGACAAACTCAGCACCTATGGGCTGCTGAAAGATGAAGCGCAGGGGACGATTCGCGAGTGGATTGAACAACTCATCTCGCAAGAGTTCTTGGTCCGGGTTGGTGAGTACAACTTGTTGGAAGTGACGCCGCGCGGTTGGCAGTTGTTGAAAGGTGAGATCACTCCAAAGTTGATGAGGCCAGCCGATGGCTCGTCGAAAGAGCGCAATCAGACGCGCGCCGCCAAAGTGGCTGCGAGCTGGGATGGAGTCGATCGCGCGTTGTTCGATGAACTTCGTATCGTGCGACATGATCTGGCGGTCGAGCACGATGTGCCCGCGTATGTCATTTTCACGGACGAGTCTTTGCGGGACATGGCTCGGTATCGCCCCTCGACCTTGGATGGTCTGTCACAGATCAAAGGCGTGGGTGAAAAGCGGCTTGCGGATTATGGCGAGCAGGTACTGAGCACGATTGTCGAGTACTGCGAGAACTCGAAGCTGCCGGTTGACAATTGGCCGTCAGAGCGTGCCTCGGCACGCCGAGCGAGCAGTCCGCGCGACGTTTCATCGTCACGTGCCGCCACACCAGCACCCGCATCGCCGAAGGGGCTCGCGCTGCAACTGTTTGCGGACGGTAAGACCATTGATGAAGTGATGTCAGCCACGCAGCGGGCTCGTTCGACCTGCCTCAGCTATCTCTGCGAATACATCCGCAGCGCGGCGATCTTGGATGCTTCACCGTGGGTCGGTGCCGAGGCGTTTCAGCGCGTTTGCAAAATGGCGGCAGAGGCAGGCGACATTGCTTTGAAACCGATCTTCGATGGCCTCAATGCGGAGGTCAGCTACGAAGTCATCCATATCGCCGTCGAATGCTATCGCAACCAGGTTGGCCTTCACGAAGAGGCTGCAACTTGAACGGCGACTCTGCATCGAAATATGGGGCGCGATGGTGTCCGGTGGGGAGCTTTCAGACAGGCTCCACGCGGATGCGTTGGCCATCGGTTCTCGGCGAATGTCCCCTGCGCTACGCTCCGTCGTTCGATATGAGTGGCCTGCGCGCCGTTCATGATTCCGTGTTTTGAGGCGCGGATGACATGTTACCGGCTGTGAATTTCAACATGTTCCCGCCATCGTCGGCGTTTCTACAAACCTTGACCGGAGAACGAACTCGATGACCGCACCCCATGTGTCGAAGCCTCAAGGATCAAAGACCGGGCAATGGATGGCATTGCTCGCGGCATTGCTTGGTTGGCTGTTTGATGGCTTCGAAATCGGTCTCTTTCCGTTGACGGGACGGCCGGCGTTGAAGGAATTGCTGGCCAAAGGAGCTGGGCCGGAAGTGACGGACGTCATCATCGAGGCACAGGTCAACGCGTGGTTCGGAGTGATCATTGCGGTGTTCCTCGTGGGAGCAGCCACCGGCGGTGTGCTGTTTGGTTGGCTCGGTGATCGCATTGGTCGCGTTCGCGCGATGTCCGCGAGCATCATCTTCTATGCACTTTTCACGGGAGCCTGTGGCTTTGCGGATGAGGCTTGGCAAATCGCGGCGCTGCGATTCTTGGCGTCGCTGGGGATGGGTGGCGAATGGTCGCTGGGTGTGGCGCTCGTGAATGAGATCTGGCCGGGTAAATCGCGCGCTTTTATCGCCGGCTTGATCGGAGCGGCGGCGAATGTCGGATTCTTGCTCGTGGCACTGCTCAGCATGGGCATGCAAGAAATGCTGGCTGAGATTAATTCCAGCATGCAGGCGATCGGGCTGTCGAAAGAGTTCGTTGAGCGTCTGCTGTCCAACAATGGGTGGCGGTTCTTGATGATCAGCGGTGCCTTGCCAGCCGTCTTGACCTTTTTCATTCGAATCTGCGTCCCTGAGTCGCACAAATGGGAAGAGGAGAAAGCCAAGGGCACGACCAGCATGTGGTCCAATGTGGATTTATTCGGCGTCTTGGCGGCTTGTTTAGGGGCAATGTTGGTGATCTTCGTTTGGACTCCGCACGTCGAGAACCTAGCGATTCGGTTGGTGGCGAGTGTGGTGGGACTGGTGATTGCATTGGTCGGGTATCTTTATCCGGTGAAGCAATACCTCGCGCGGGCCGGAGTGGCAGGCACAATTGGGGCCGACAGCATCGCGTCGATCAAGCGTCGGTTGTTGTTCGGTGCTGGTCTAGCTGGTGTCGCGTTGCTGGGAACATGGGGCTCAGTGCAGTGGGCTCCCAAGTGGGCGGGAGCGTTGGGCAAGTCGGCGGGGGCCAAGTTCCCGGTCGAGTGGACTCAGTTTTGGCTCGCGGTAGGGGCCATCATCGGCACGATCGTGGCGGCGATGGCAGCGGATCGTTTTGGCCGTCGTATCACTTATGCCGGGATCTGTGTGCTGTCGTTGTTGTCGTGCGTCGCGCTGTACCAACTCAATGATGCGTACTCGACGAAGTATTTATTCTTCGTGTGTTTGACGGGTGGTTCGACAGCGGCCATGTACGGCTTCTTCCCGCTCTACTTTCCGGAGTTATTTCCGACAGCGGTGCGTGCGACCGGGCAAGGATTCTGTTTCAACTTTGGCCGCGTATTAGCGGCGGTTGGTGGGCTTCAAACCGCGCAACTCATCAAGCTGTTTGACAACGATTTTCCCAAAGCCGGCACAGTTCTCAGTGCGATCTATCTCATCGGCGCAGTGTTGATTTGGTTTGGACCGGAAACCAAAGGCCAACCGCTGCCAGAGTAAACGGAGTTCCCCATTCAAGAGGAACGTACGAGGCTGATCACCAATGCGGCGCAGATCGCCAGTTGCCTGTGAGAGTTAGTACCAAGCCTACTTGCCCACGAGGACGCCTCGCATGAGCGAACCTACTCTGACGTCTGCTCCTCAACCATCGCTGGTTCGCGCGATGGGTTTGGGGATGGCAGTGGCTCTCGTTGTGGGGAACGTCATCGGATCAGGCATCTTCGCAAAGCCCGGACGCATCGCTGCTGAAGCGGGTGACTTTGGACTCATCATCACCGCGTGGGTGACGGGCGGCGTGTTGGCGTTGATGGGGGCGCTCAGCATTGCGGAACTCGCGGCGATGCTGCCTCATGCGGGGGGGCTTTATGTCTATTTGCGAGAAGCTTATGGTCGCGGCGTGGCGTTCTTGTTTGGCTGGGCTGACGTCTTGTTTCAGCGACCAGCCTCAACAGGGGCGCTCGGTGTGATGTGTGTGACTAACTTAGCGGCCGCAATCGGCTGGCAAGCATCACCAAACGAACTGGTCCTGGCGGCGGGCGCGGTCATTGTCGGGCTGGCGACTGTGAATATCTTGGGAGTCGCTTGGGGTGGACGCATGCAGGCGGTCACGACCGTCCTGAAAGTCGGCTTCATTGTAATGATTATCGTGCTCCCCGGATCGATGTGGCTGTTCGGAATGTATCAGCCGCAGTGGAGCAACTTCGGTCAGGGCATCGCAGATCCGGGGCAAAAGACGTTGCTCACTCAATTCACAGCAGCTTTGTTGGCTGTCAGTTGGGCCTACAATGGATGGGACGGAATTACTCCGTTGGCCGAGGAAATCAAAGAGCCACAACGCAACGTACCGCGTGCGCTATTTCTAGGAATTGGCGTGCTAGCGCTGCTGTATATCTCCGCAAACCTGGCTTACCACCTTGTTGTGCCTATGTCCGAGATGGTGATTAAGGACCACCAAAAATTGGTAGCCACGTTGACTCTGACCGAGCTGCTGGGACCAATTGGTCGCACGCTGATGTCGATCGGTGTGATGTTGAGCACGTTGGGAGCGATGAATGGCAACCTGCTTTATGGCCCGCGCGTGTCGTTCGCCATGGGTCGGGACAAAGTGTTCTTTTCGCAGTTAGGCGTCGTGCATTCAACGTTTCGTACGCCAGCGTTTGCGATCACGGTGCAAGCCGTGATGGCATTGTTGTTGGTGGGCACTTCATTCTGGCTGACCGCGAATGTCGCAAGCTTTAAGGACAAAGCGTTGTTCGATTTGCTGACGGACTACGTGGTCTTCTCGGCAAGCTTGTTCTACGTCAGTTCGGTCGTGGCGGTGTTCGTCTTGAGAAAGAAGCATCCCGAGTGGCCCCGTCCTTATCGCACTTGGGGCTACCCGTGGCTGCCAGCGGCTTACGTCGTGTTCTATGCCTGGTTCTTGGGAATGGTTTTTGTTGGCAATTGGCGAGAATCGGTCATCGGTATTGGGCTGATTGTGTTGGGAATTCCAGTCTATTGGATTTGGAATCGGCGGCAGGTTGGGTAATGGTGGCTGGCAGGAGTCATGCGAGACGGCTGGCGATGAACACGGCGCATCGCAGGTGATGAGATGACTTGTCTCTGGTCTGCGGCATGACCTACGACTCGCTCCCGCTTGCCGCATCGTTTTCAGAAGAGTGGTCCTGACTTATGCAATTGGTTTATCACTGTCCGACCTGCAACCTCCTGCATATCGCTCAAGCCGGCGCGGCGCATCGTGACCTGAGTTGCAGTTGTGGTTGGCAACGCGACATCCCCGAAGCACACCTTGAGGGCGAACGACCGCTACGTTGTCTCTGTTGCGGCAATGAAGACTTGTGGCGGCAAAAAGACTTTCCTCAGGGAGTCGGCCTGTTGCTGGTCGCGACGGGAGCGACACTCAGCACCATTTTCTATTGGAACATGAATCCGGTTTGGGCGATCGGCGTGCTGCTGGTGTTTGCGGCCCTAGATATGGCGCTGTACTTCCTGATGCCTGACGTTTTGGTGTGTTACCGTTGCAAAGCTCGGCATCGCCGAGCGTCGATCGGCGAGCAGCATCCCTATTTCGATCTCGAAACCAACGAACGCTACCGTCAAGAAGCGCTCCGCCTGGCCGAGACCGAGAAGTCGTCGAGCCAGTAACTCTCTCGGCAACCAGGGATGTGCCATCGGTCGCAGCGAAGTTCGCTCACCACTGACACCACAGAGTTTTGCCAGAAACCGCTTGGTTGCGATGGGCGGCGGTGCTTCCCAGAATCCCGCGTATGGGCGTGGACGGCTTGAATGATCGATCAGATTCACATCGCGGGTGCGGTGTGACTGACGGTAGGTCAAAGGTCTGTTGTATGGCCGCCGGTGTGCGGCAATTCACGCATTTGCTCGGCGAGTCGGTTGGTTCTATCTGCGGCGGTCAGTGGGGCGATTGTGGCCGGTGCGTTTTCCCTGTCGCTCGCTCTCTTTTTCCCGAATGGATGCTGTCATGTCTGACGAAATTAAAATCACAGCGGAGCCTCAAGGTGTTGCTTCGATGTGTCGGTTTGTGGTCGATCGTCCGATCTTCGAGAACCGCTCATATTACTTTGGTAGTCGAGAGATTGCCGAGGTCTCGCCACTCGCGAAGCGGCTATTTGCCATTCCTGGTATCTCGGCGGTGTTGATCACGCACAACGCAGTGACTGTGACCAAGTTTGCGCCGGAGCCGTGGCAGATTGTTGGTCGACAGATTGGTGCGGCCCTTCGTGAGCACATCCAGTCTGGTGCCGCCGCAGTCCCCGAGGAGTTCTATGCCAAGCTTCCGTCAGCGGCGGAACTGCGTCAGCGAGTTGAGGCTGTGATTCAGAAGGACATCGCTCCCGGAGTCGGCTCGCACGGCGGTTCCATTAGCGTTGTCGATGTGCGCGATAATGTCGTGATGTTGAAGCTGGGAGGCGGATGCCAGGGCTGTGGCAATGCTGCCGCGACGCTCAAGTTTGGTGTTGAAGCAGCCATCCGCCGAGCGATTCCCGAAGTTGGCGAGATTGTTGACACAACCGATCATGCGGCTGGTCAGAATCCTTACATGCGGGCACCAGCCTAAAGGCCGTCGGTCGCCGACTGACATGCAATTGTTGCTAGAGAATCGATGCGATGAGTGCGAGGGCGTCTGGTGCAGATACGCTGGCTAGAGATCGGAATGTGTTGTGTCCGGTCTGAGATTTGTTGGCCTCGTCGGACGCTCATGTGTTCCGGCGAGTGACCATCTTGTTGGTAGCAGCTTGTCGTTGAGCGAGTTGCGTTCAAAGGAAACTATGTCGCGTTTTCCCCGCAGTGATCGAGGTCATCGGCCCGATGCCGGTCCGCGTTTTGATCGCCGTTCTGAGCGACCGGCTTTCGAACGCCGTCCGCCGGTTCGTATTAGTACGGATCAACATCCGATTGAAGAGACGACTCAGTTGGGGAATGTCCCGACAGTTGTGCTCAAAACGTCGACGCTCAATCCGAATTTATTTCGCAAGCGACTGCGCGACATTCCACTGACGGTGAAGCCGGGTGACGTTGTGGCCGTCGATCTCGAAGACGGCAGTCGACTTGGTTATGGAATCTGCAATCCGTTCGCCGAGATCGCCGTCCGTATGTTGTCGTTCGGTACGCAATTGCCGGATCGTGCTCATTGGCAGCAGCGATTGAGGCAGGCGGTTGCCTTGCGAACTGACTTGCTCCGAGTGTCTGAGACGGCATCGGCTTATCGTCTGGTGCATGCCGAAGGTGACGGGCTGCCAGGGTTGGTCATCGATCGCTACGGCGATGTGCTGTCGGTAGAAGCGTTCGCGCTGGGAATGTTTCAGCGTGCGGTCTCGATCGTTGAAATGCTGGGTGATTTGTGTGGCACAACGCATGCAGTCATTCGGACAAGCCCACATTCTGAAGATCAAGAACGCTTTGGATCGCCGCCGTTGGCCTCTGATGGCTGTCCATCAAGCGTGGTGATTGAGGAGTATGGGACGCGCTTTCGTGTCCACTTTGACGGAGGGCACAAGACCGGCTTTTTCTGTGATCAGCGTGAGAATCGAAAGAAGCTGGCTGAGTTCTGCGCGGGCAAGTCGGTGCTCGATTTGTGTTGCTACACCGGCGGCTTCGCGGTGCAGGCCAAGCATATGGGGCAGGCCGCCGACGTCACGGCTGTTGAAATCGATGAAGCTCCCCTAAAGCTCGCCAAGGAGAACGCGAAGTTGAATCAAGCGAAGATCAACTTCGTGCAATCCGACGTCTTCCCTTACATGCGCGACATGCTGCGGAATGGCAAAAAGTACGACGTCGTCGTGCTTGATCCTCCCAAGTTGCTGAGCCATCGCGACGAGTTGGAAGACGCGAAACGCAAGCACTTCGATCTCAATCGGCTGGCTATGCAGTTGGTCAATCCCGGCGGGATCTTGCTGACCTGTTCGTGTGCCGGATTGCTGAGTGATGAAGAGTTCCAACGCATGGTCTGCTCGGCGGCGCGACAAGCTGGTCCCGAGATCACTGATGACACATCGCTCGATGCTCGCATTCGTCACGCGCCGCGTGATATGCAGATCATCGCCAAAACCGGCGCCGGGCCCGACCACCCGGTACTCGGCAACTGTCCTGAATCAGAGTATCTGAAGGCATACTGGCTGCGTATGTGGTAGAGCTAACCTAGATCGCGTCGATCCAACTGGGGATTGAAGCGAGAACATCGGCGAGCACGGTGTCGAAGGCGTCGATCGTTCGAGTGTCACCGTTGCTACCATCGAGCGTGTCAGCTCCGGCATTGCCGGTGAGGGAGTCGGTCCCGGCAGTGGTGTCGGCTCGGGAACCGCCGACGAGTACGTCGTTGAACGCTCCGCCAATGAGAGTGTCGTTTCCGCTACCTCCCAACAGGATGACCGGGATTGCGGCTGTCGTGGCATCGAAACGGTTGTTGCCGGTGCCGCCCACAAGGGCAGCGCGTTCGATGCCCGTTGGTGTTTCTGTGCCGGTCGCGGCGGAGATAAGTTGTGTGGCGGTCAACGTGAAGTCGGAGTTGGCGACTTCATAGAGGAAGTCAGTGCCTGCGCCGCCATCCAGCACATCGTTGCTGGCTCCTCCAGAAACGACATCGTCACCGTTGCCACCAAAGATGTTGTCGACGAAGGGCGAGCCAAGCAGCGTGTCGTTCCCGTCGAGACCATTCAGGATCACTTTCACGCTCGAACGCCGCGCGTCGATCAGGTTGTGGCTGGACCCGCCGTTGAGATTGAAGCGTTCAATGTTCAGCACAGTTTCGGTACCCGTGAAGGACGAACTCAGTTGCAGGCCGATGATTACGAAGTTGGTGTCAGCCTCTTCTGAGATCCGGTCGCTGCCGCCGCCACCATCGAGCACGTCACTACCTTCGAAGCCGCGAAGTTGATCATCTCCGTCGCCACCGAGCACGATGTCGTTGCCAAAGTCGCCAAAGAGCGAATCGTTGTCTGCACCACCATCGACTGAGTCATCGTTTGCGCCGCCGAAAAGGTTGTCGGCACCACCACCGCCGAGCAATGTGTCGTTGCCGGATTCGCCGCGCAGGCGGTCGTTTCCGTTACCTCCATCGAGCCGATCGACTCCGTCCCCACCGGTGACAAGATCATCACCGTCATTGCCGCGCAGTGAGTCGTCACCTGACTCGCCATTAACCGTGTCGGCTTCGGTACCACCGTCAAGGGTGTCGTTGCCTGTGCCGCCCGCCACTTTGTCGACGCCCGCGCTGCCGAGCAACGAGTCGTCGTTGTCCTGACCATTGACGATGTCGTTGCCTTCTCCGCCATCAAGAGTGTCGTTGCCTGTTCCTCCAAAGATGGTGTCCAGTCCTGCTCCGCCGAGCGCGCTGTCTGCTCCCGCTGAAGCCAAGATCGAGTCGCGACCATTGCCACCCACAAGCGTGTCGTTTCCGCTCCCACCTGCGAGCGTGTCGTCGCCATCACTGCCAACGATGCTGTCTCGTCCGCTGCCACCAGTGAGCGAGTCGTTTTTGGGCGATCCAAGCAAGGTGTCTGTGCCATTACCGCCCGCGTCGAGAATCACTCCCAGCGCGCCTGTCCAACCGCTGGCGTTGATGCTGTTCGAGGAGACTCCACCGATCAGTGTTGCGGTTTCGAAGCCCGCCAGCAGTTCAGTCTCCGTGGTGAAGCCGACTCCACTGCGTGTCAGTGAGCTCGTCAGGACAAAGTTGAGATCATCTTGCTCGCGCAGCCGATCTGCCGTGCCGTTGCCGCCGTCGAGCACATCGACTCCTCGACCGCCAGTGAGTTCGTCGTCGCCGTCTCCACCAGAAAGTGAGTCTGCTCCGCTTCCACCGATGAGTGTGTCATTGCCTAAGCCGCCATCGAACGTGACTGTCTTGGCAAAACTCGCCGCCGTCAGAGTGTCGTTGCCGCCACGGCCATTGACTGTGAGTGATGCTGCAAAGCTCGATGGGACAGAGAGGACTCGCAGCACATCGGCCGCGACGTCGTCACCATTGAGGGTCAAGGCCGTGGTCGGCTTGATCGTGATGACGTTAAAGAGACCGGGCATCGCGATCGACACTTGTCCTGAGCCTGCGTCAACAAGATCGGTCGTGTGATTCAATCCATCTGCGATATTGATGGTTGCTGTGGCCAATGACGTGACGACCACACTCAGTTCTTCGATACCGCTGAATGTTGTATTCGCATTGCCGGCAGTCAGTGTGATTGTCCCGGCTCCGATGCTGGTCCCTGTGACGTGGAAGTCGCTCGCATTCAGACTTCCTGCGAAGCGCAAGGCATCGCCGCTGCCAGTACCGGCGTTGAACGAGAGACCTTCGGCACGAGGATCGCCGCCCGAGAATTCGACGATGAGCAGGTCTGCTTCGCCATCAGCGCCGGTGATCTGCACTTGCGTCGTCAGGGCTGCGGCGCGTGAGGCGACGACTGAGTTAGAGACATTGACCACCTCAATGTTTGAGCCGTTACGCCTTAAGCCAAACGTCGACGCAACGCCATCGGGAGTCACGGCGAAGCTCAGGGGGGCTCGGACTTGAATCGTGGCCGTTGCAGTTGTTCCACCCAGCGCAGCGTCATTCGCGGCGGTTGCGGCTTGCACGGTGAAGTGACCACTACCATTGGTGGTGGGTGTGAAGCGTAGGCCGACGTTGGCGTCGGAGTACGACACGAAGTCGCCGTTGTTGATAGGAGTCGTGCCGTTGCTGCGGAAGAGATTGCCACCTGTGATCTCGGTCACTTTTACAAAGGTGATTTCGTCACCATCGAGTGGATGGCGCGTGACGACCAGGCCGTTCATCGCCTGAGTGTTGATGACCGTAATGGAGTCCGTGACCGAGATTCCGTCGGGAATCCCAGCGACGTTCATGCCAAAAGTCTCGGTCGCTGTGCCGGTGCCGTCATTAACGGTGAGTGTGATTGTGGCCGAGCCATGCTGGTGAGCGGCTGGAGTTACGACGACGCTGCGGTTCACTCCGTTGCCACTGACGACGATGTTTGCGTTTGGAATGAGCGTGGTGTTCGATGACGAGCCCGTCACTGTCAGCTCGGTGGTAGCAGTGTCAACATCGCCGATCGTGAAGCTCAGCGAGCCTGTCGCGCCGTCTTCATTGATCGACTGGTCGTCGATGGTTGAAATCGTTGGAGCGTCGTTGACCGCGTCGACAGTCAATACAAACGACTCAGATGTTGTACCGCTGCCGTCGCTGACAGAGATCGTGATGGTCGCCGTACCGCTTTGGTTCGCAGCGGGAGTAACAACAAGGCTGCGATTCGCACCACTGCCGCTGATGGCGATGTTGCCGATGGGCACCAACGTCGTGTTCGAAGAACCGCGTTCGAACTCGAGCGCATCCGTCGCCGTTTCCAAGTCACCGATCATGAAATTGATGGCGTTCGTCGCGGTGTCTTCGGCAGTTGTCTGATCGTTGATCGTCGAGATCGTCGGTGCGTCGTTCACCGCGTTGACGGTGAGCGTGAACGTCTCCGTCGCCGTACTGGAACCATCGATGACTGTGAGCGTGATCGTCGCCGAGCCGAACTGATTAGCGACCGGAGTCACGATGACACTGCGATTGGCATCGCTTCCACTGAGCACGATGTTGGTGGTCGGCACCAGTGTGGTGTTCGACGAAGAACCACTCACCGTGAGATCAGCAGCAGCAGATATATCGTCGCTGATTGTGAAACTTAGCGAGCCGGTCGCGCTGTCTTCGTCGATCGTTTGATCGTCGATGACAGAGATCGTCGGCGGGCCGTCGATCGTGACGAGGAAGGTCTCGGTCGATGACAACTCACCGTCGCTGACCGTGAGCGTAATTGTCGCGCTGCCGGACTGATTAGCTGCCGGAGTGATGACGACACTGCGACTCGCACCGCTGCCACTGATGACGATGTTGCTGTTGGAAACGAGCGCTTCGTTGGACGACGTTCCGGTCACTGTCAGGTCAGCGGCGGCGGTTTCGATGTCGTCGACAGTGAAGCTCAAGGAGTCCGACGCCGTGCCATGAACGACGGTTTGATCGGCAATGGCGGAGATGGTCGGGGCGTCATTCTCGGCGCTGACCAAGAGCGTGAAGGACTCGGTTGCGGCAGTGGTGCTGTCGCTGACCGTGAGCGTGATTGTCGCCGAGCCGAACTGATTGGCCGCCGGTGTCACGACGACGCTGCGACTCGAGCCGCTGCCACTGATGACGATGTTGCCATTCGGGACGAGCGTGGTGTTCGATGACGATCCGGAGACCGACAACGAACTCGCAGCCGATTCGGGATCGCTGACCGTAAACGCGAGCGCGTCGGTCGCGGTGTCTTCGTCGATGGTTTGGTCGTCGATGACGGAGATCGTCGGGGTTCCGTTGACGGTCAACGTAAAGGTCTCGGTCGATGTCAACGCTCCGTCACTGACGGTGAGTGTGATTGTCGCGGTGCCGGACTGATCGGGCACCGGAGTGACGACGACACTGCGACTCGCTCCACTGCCACTGATGACGATGTTGCCGTTTGGGACAAGCGCTGCGTTGGACGAGGAACCCGTCACGGTGAGATCGGCGACGGCCGTTTCAGCATCGCTGAGCGAGAAGCCGAGCGCGTTCGATGCGACGTTCTGCGCCACCGTTTGATCGTCGATCGCGGAGATCGTTGGGGCGTCGTTGATGGCGTTCACCGTCAGTAAGAAGGACTCGGTCGCGGTGCTGTCGCCATCGCTGACTGTTAGTGTGATCGTGGCCGAGCCAGACAAATTGGCCACCGGCGTGACGACGACGCTGCGACTGGCTCCGCTACCGCTGATGGCGATGTTGCCATTCGGAACGAGCGTCGTGTTTGACGACGAACCGCTCACGGTGAGAGCCGCCGCAGCCGTCTCAAGGTCGCCGACGGTGAACGAGATGCCGCTCGTCGCGGTGTCTTCGTCGGTCGATAGGTCGTCGATGGTCGAGATCGTCGGCGCGTCGTTGATGCCGGTGACAGTCAGCACGAAGGACGTTGTTGAAGTCCGCGCTCCGTCGTCGACCGTGAGAGTGATCGTCGCCGAGCCGAACTGATTCGAGGCCGGCGTGACGACGACGCTGCGACTGGCTCCGCTGCCAGTGATGACGATGTTGTCGTTCGGCACGAGCGTTGTGTTCGACGAGGAACCCACAACCGTGAGGTCCGCTGCAGCGGTCTCAACATCGTCGACAGTGAAGCTCAACGAGTCCGTCGGCTGCTCTTCCGCGACCGTCTGATTGTCGATGCCGCTCATGGTCGGCGCGTCGTTGACGGCGTTAATGACGATCGACGCAGTCTCGACGTTTTGGCTGAATGCCGTTGTGCCGCCGCGCAACGAAATGACTGCGACATCGCCGTCTGCTCCGGTTGTTTGGTCCCAAGCAGCGAAGTCGATGACCGGATCGAGCGTGCCGTTGAAGTTCAAGCTCGGCACGAACCGCAGTCGCGTCGTTGTGGAGTTCGCGAGCAAGCGAGCGTTCGACGCGCTGACGATCCCTAGCGCGGTCCAAGACGAACCGTCGTTCGTCGAGAACTCGAAGACGCCTTGCGATTGGTCGGCTCCGAAGATGGCGATGCCACTCGTTGGATTCGGATCGAAGTCCGTGATCATCGCGAGTGGCGCAATACTGCCGAGCAACGCCGGGATTGTCGTGCCTACGTTCGTGATGTTGTCTTCGTCGATCGCCGCGAGGAAGGGAACCCCGGTATTGTTGAGTACCGGCGCGTCATTCACGGCAGTGATAGTGACGGTTGTCGAGACGGTTGGGCTCAAGCCGCCGTCGTCGTCGCGGACTCGCAAGCTGATCGTGACGACGGTCTCGCCTTGCGTACCACCGATACCGAATGCGGGAGTATCTCCGGTCTCGTCGCCGCGCTGGGCATCGACGCCAGTTTCGGCAAAGACACCGTCGCCGTCGAAGTCCCATTCATACGTGAGCGGATCGGCGGTCGAGCCGGCAGGGTCGGTACTGTCGGTCGCATCAAGCACCAAAGAGGCGTCCTCGGAGACCGAATATGGACCGCCGTGATTTGCCGTCGGGGCGAGGTTCGCGATGCTCAGAGTGGAGTTGAATGTGGCGATATTCGTACCGTCGGTCGCTTGGACAACGATTGTGCGATTGCCGTTATCGGTGATGCCCAGTGTGTTGAGAGTGGCCCATGCAACAGTCGGACTCGCACCCGTCGCATCTCCGAACGTACCGTCGTTGTTGAGATCCCAACTGACGCTGACTCCTGGTGTGGCGACGGCAGGCTGTGTGAAAGTGAGGCTCGCGCTGCTGCCTTCGTGGCTGGAATAGCCGCCGGGAGCGACGCCGAAGAGGGCGTTGTAGGCCCCGAGCGTTTCGCCATTCGCGCTGACTTCGCCGAGTCGCGCTTGCAGCAAGATGACGTCGCTGTTGTTGACGAGGCCATCAGCGTTGAGGTCTGCCGCTGCATTGAATTGCTGGTTATTGCTGAGCAGCACGGTTTCGAAGAGACCGATGTCGGTCGAGTCGACATCACCGTCAGCATCGAGATCACCCAGTCCTGCTCCAAAGACAGATGAGACCGCTTGGCCGGCAAATCGCTGCACGGAAGCCCGTCCAGATTGCTCGTAGGAGACAACGGTCAGTGTGTGATTGCCGCTTGTTAGTCCGCTCATGTCACGAGTGAAAAGATCACGGTCGATCTGCGCGGCTTGAGTACCCGCGCCGAGCATGGCAATGACTTCTTGATCGGTCTTTGCGGCCCCAACATCGAGCAGCACATGGACATTGTTAGCTGTCTTATCAACGGAGCGAATCGTGGCGCGGCGGTTCTCGTTCACTCCAGCGACGGTTGGACTGAAGCTGCTGACTGTCGAGTTTGCGGGCAGCCGATCGACGTAGATGGCTTTGCGAAAGTCTTTGTAGACGGCTTCGCCTTCGCCGGGTTCGCGATGCCGGAACGCGCGGACGGTGACGAAGTGCGTGCCTTCGCTGAGTCCCGTCGTGCTGATGGTTTGCTGATAGAGGCCGTCTCCCTCGGCATCGAGATAACCGGGCGAGTGCGTGCCGGTGAATTGCTCGAAGCCATACGACACTCCGCCTGGCGTTCGGTAATCCACCTGACCGCTGCCGTTGAGGTCGTAGCCTTCGTCAATCTTGAAGAGCGCTTCGTCGCCGTCGGCGGGGCGATCGCGATGGAAGCCGAGCAGATTGACCGGAGTTGTCGCGAGTGTCAGATCAAACGAGTTTCCTGTGATCACGTCGATCGAAGTCAGCCGCGCGGTACCATTGGTTGATGAGTCCGCTGTCTCTGCTGCAATCGTGCTCGCGACATTCGAGAGGCTCAATGAACCTTGAGGCGTCGCGAGGCCATACACGAGGTAGCCGCGATTGTGTGTATTGGCACCGCCTGGCGATGTGTTGCGCGGGATGCGGACATTGGCCGTGCCGTCGCCGTTGACGATGACGAGTTCCGGGAAGTCGTTGAACGGGTCGAAGTCGGAGGCGCTCGCATTGCCCGTCAATTCGATGAGCGGCGTGCCGGGAGCGAAGCTGGTTGAAATCGTGCGGGAATCAAAGCCGCCGTCCGTACGATTGCTGAGGAGCGCGAGCATTGAGTCTTCACGCTCGAAGACGAGCAATTCTTTTTCGAGGAAGCGCTCGATGTAGTTGCCGCGACCGTGCGTGTTACGAATATCGACCAACGAAGTGAGCGTGTTGCCGAACGTCCCACCGAGTGCATCGCCGCGTCCGTCCTTGGGGAAGTCGCGATTCGTCCCGAACTCTTCGGCGTTCATGTAGACGACCGAACTACCGGGCCTCAGTAGCGTAAAGGCATGCGCGACGTTGCTCAGATGCGGACCGTTTTCGTCGTGCGAGTTGACGAACGAGAACCCCTGCGAGCCGTTGTTCGCGAAGCCGTCGTCCTGCGAGTCTTGGCTGGCGTTGACGACATTGCGAAAGTCATTCGTGAAGCCGTTGCTCGTCAAATTGTCCCGTAGTGCGAAGAACAGCGGGAAGTCGAGTACGTCGCGATTGCCGCCGATGCGACCGGGGTCATTGGGGTTGATGGTCTTCTTGATGAAGGATTGCTGGTAGCTCTTACTCCCGTCGAAGACTTCGCTGAAGGCATAAATCTGATGCTGAGAGCCATCGAGCTGATAGCGGTTCGACGAGCGATAGACCGCGCGGTCGAAGAAGTCGAAGAAGAACCCGTTGACATGCTTGGCAGCATCGATTCGAAATCCATCGACCCCCATGGTCTGCACGAGCCACTGTGCATTGCGCATCAGATAGCCCGTTGCGTTTTCGGCGACGGCATCTCCCGCCAGCGGATTGGTGTTGTTGAACGGATACACCGGGATGTTCGACTCATTCGTGACCGGATCAAACAACATGATCGGCGTTTGCGATTGGTCGGGGTAGAACCGTGCGTTATTGGGATCAGGCACATTGGCGAGGCGACCAAATGCGGGAGTCGTGCCTGCTGGAATGTTGTTCGTCGCGCCAGCATCAACCGGGTTGCGAATGAGCTGATGGTTCTTCTCTTGGGCAATATCGACCAGCCCCGCCAACCGACCATTCAGATCGCCGCTATCGAACGAGCTATGGAAGTCACCGTCGATATCACCAGGCAGTGTGATTGCCAGTCCAGGATAGCCGCCCGCCGCTGCAAAGCCCGACGTCCCGAGATCGCTGAACCCCGCGTGATTGGCGATGTAGTCGACAATGTAGTTACCACCGAGTCGATGAATGAGATCGACCGCAGTCTTCATGCCGGTCTCGGTACCATAGAGCGTCGCATTGCCCGGCGAGCCAAGATCAAAACGGTCATAGACATCATAGCCGACTGAAAAATTGCTGAGGTCCGCGCGTCCCGGTGGCGGCATCCATACCGCGCCATAGCCGGCCATGAAGATGTCTGCGGCACGATCTTCGAGATTGGCATAGCTGCTATCGAACAACTGCAACGTCACCGGGGCCGACGTATTCGCCAACAGACATCGCTCTTCGAGTCGCTCGCTCGCTGGATGAGGAGTTTGATTCTGCTCTGAACTGCGACGACGAGTACGTCGAGGCAACCGTTGACGTTGCGATGCGCAGCCTTCAAAAGCGCGTTGAACGGACTCTCGCCACAACGCCCGAGTCATGAACCGAGTCAGCATGCTTTGTCGCCCTCAACGATGCTTGAGAACGCTGCTCAAGTTGACGAGCAGCGCAGAACATAGTCGCTTAAGAGGCGAGCATTTCAGCAGACGTTGAGGGGAAATGCACTCCCCGGTCAAAACTCGCCGAGCACCGTGCCATCCGCGCGGCGCATCAGGTTGATGTAGGTCTCCACGGCGACGCTGTCGCTGATGAATCTCACCGAGCCGTCGCCGAGCAAGGCTTGGAAGCCGCCGGGGTGGTAGCTGCTGTAGCTGCCACTGATGCTGGTGGACGAGTCGGTCAGCGCGGTGCCGTCGCTGAGCTTGTTGATCTTGATGACCTTGAGAACTGGAACCGGTCCTTGTGTGCCACGGAGCGGACCGACGAAATTGAGCAGGTCGGCCTCCAGATTCGCGTTGCGTTCTTCGGCCTCGGCAGAACTCGCACGAGGCAACTTACCGTCGGTCACCGTGGCGACGATCGCCAGCGGGCTCGTGCCGCGCGGCATACCGGACCAGTACGAGTTGAACGAGCCGTCGACTCGTCCCGGCATCCAGCTTGTCCCAGCACGCGGCATACGCCGCTCACCAACCATCACGACATTTGCGGTACCGTCTTTGATGTCACGAATCCGAACAGACGAGTTCTGTCCGAACAATCCTTGCATGAGTGTGGGATCGTGTTCGCGCTCGGGGAGGCCGACGCCGAAGTTGGCGACGTAGTTTGTCGTCCCCAGCGGCTGAATGCTGGCGGTCGTGTCTTGAGGCTGACCCAAGTCACTCGGGCAGCGGTAGGCGGGCAGCGCGGTGCTGGCGTATTTCTTCTCGCCGAGTGCTTGGGTTTGGAAGGATGGGTCTGCCGCATGGAAGTCGAGACCTTGTTGGTAGAGCGGAGCCTGATCCATGAAGAGCAGAATGTAGGTGCCCCAACCATAGGCCGACTCTTCGAACTCACCCGAGTGCGGCCCACGAACAGCCACCCAGCCTGGAGGAAGCCGTTCATAGGTCTCGTGGTAGTTATGCAGAGCAATCCCGATCTGCTTGAGCTTATTCTTGCAGTCGGATCGCCGGGCGGCTGGGCGAGCACTTCGCGTTGCCGGCAGCAGTAAAGCCGCCATGACCATCAAGATGACGAGCACGACAATTACGTCGATCAGCGTCAGCCCCTTTCGATCTTGCGCTTTCATGATACACCCCACTCACAACCAGACATGAAGAACAGCGCCGAACGAACGCTCGGCAAGAACACGCAATCGCGTGATAGATTGATGGCCACGTTATCGAGGCGGGGCGGGATCTCCAATTGGTTTCTGAGAAAGAAGCATGCCAGCCAGCCGGGGGCGGGTTCGTCGCAGCGTGCTCCGTCAGGCCGGAGCACATTCCGGACGTTTTCGTTACCGGGCGAGCCAACCTCCGTCGATGGGGATCACGCTGCCGTGCATGTAGTTAGAAGCATCAGAGGCCAGAAACACACACAGCGGTGCGAGTTCGTCCGGCGAAGCCCACCGGCCAATCGGGATGCGATCAAGAATCTGTGGGCCGCGCACGGGATCATCTTTGAGGACGCCGGACATCTCGGTCTCGATGTAACCAGGGCAGATGCAGTTCACGTTGATGCCGCGCGGTGCCCAACTGGTCGCCAGCGATTTCGTCAATCCAGCGATGCCATGCTTGGCTGCCGCATACGCCGTGATATTGAGACCACCTTCAAAGCTCATCAGCGAGCCGAGATTAATCACCTTGCCGCGACCGCGTGGAAACATGAATTCGCTGCACTGCACCGCCAAATCCATCGCAGCGAAGAGATGTACTTCCAACAGATACCGCCACTTCTCCGGCGGGTAGTCCTCGGGGGCGTAGCGGCCCGTGATTTCGGCATTGTTGACCAAGATGTCGAGCCGACCGAATTCCGCAGCGACGCGCTGCGCCAGACCGACTCGTTGTCCGGGGACACCGAGATCCGCTTGCAGATCGAGAAAACGTCGGCCGCAGGACTCTACGAGTCGCCGTGTTTCGGTTGAGTGGCCCGTGCGCGTGACCGTCGCGACATCAGCCCCCGCTTGAGCGAGTCCGTAAGCCAGGGCCTGTCCGATGCCTCGACCGGCGCCGGTGATCAACGCGACACGGCTATCGAGCTTAAAGAGATCCAAAATCATGTCGTGTGTTCCTCGTGTGGTCAGATGGTGAGCGAGGTCATCGGATGGTGGAAAGTATGGCCGATCGGAATGAGATGACCCATGCAAGGTTCGAAATCAATCCGCTGACGAGATTGTCGCGCGATGCGACTCGCCATGCTGAACATCGATTCGAAAAGCCGTAGGGCCTTCCGCAGAGAACTTTTGCCCGGCAGTATTGGGTATGAATGGCTGTGGTCAGTCCCGTCTCTCCGTCGGCTGACTGTTGGAAATAGTTCTTGGACCATGGCGCGGCTCTGTTGCGGCAATGATGTCGAACGTGGTTCAACGAAACGCCGCTCGCCGTCGAGATGTCCTACAGTGGAGGTCTGTCACAACCAATCTAATCTGCCTGATTTGACGGTTTGAGTGACTTGAAGGGGGGGAATGGGGCGACTAGTTTCCCGCCCGTCCTATGAGTTGTGCTGATTGTGCAGATCTCGCAATCGGAAGATTTTCACTGAATCGCGCCTTTGAATGGTTGCCCGGATGGCGGCCCAAAGGACTGGCTGTGGCGATTGGGCGTCGCGGTCGAGTGTGGGGGGTGGTTCGTGAAAGACGTGTCCTTGGTCGGGACGCAAGTGCCGTTTGGTGGGTGACTGGAAGTCATCCGGCAAGAAATGCGGCAAATAGGGTTCTCCTGAGCCGACGTGGGTCGTCGCTGCGGAGGACATTCACGGCAGGCCTGATGATCAGGTCGGCGTGACCCAGAGCATTACGCCTCGGGAGCCAACTGGGCTCGCGTTGTTATTGGCGATTGCTCGTCCTCGCGAGTGTTCCTGCGGGAGTTGGCGACGCTGCTCCCGTTGCGATTTTTCCTCGTGGTTTTTCTGAAAGGAGAAAGGGCAATGATGAATGGAGTCGCCGTCTCGTGTTTGTTGGCTGCGTTGCTGTCTGGGCCCGTTGGAGATGGGGAGCTGGATCGCTCGATTGACGACAAGCATGTTTGGCTTACGAAGCATCCGACAATTACTCGAATGCAAGAACTGCAGAATCAAGAACGTGCGCGTTGGGGTTTGCCACCGTTGCGGATGAACCCCGAGCTGTGTTTGCTGGCTCAGAAGCACGCCAAATGGATGGCGGATACTGGTTGGTACATGCACAGCAACATGGGAATCCCTGAGATCATCCACTCAGGACCGATGACTCCCGAAGACGCAGTCAATGGTTGGATTTGGTCGCCCGCACATCACGGGATCATGCTGAGCGGTTCGCAAGCTGGTTTTGGCTACATGGTCCGCAATGGGCAGACTTACTGGGTCACGCTGGTGCAATAAACTTGCTATGGCATTGGCTCAGTCATGTTGTTGCTAATTGTGCTGTCAATCGTATGACGTGACCCGGTTCTCTTTGAGGACCGGGTTTTGTCGTTTTTGAGGGTCACGCCATGTGGGTGAGTTTTCCTGAACGATCCGGGGCCCTCGGTACTAGGAAGCGATTCGCCAATTTGACCAGCAAGTTCGACGTCCTAGGTTTGAGCGCATGCGTTGCGTTGTCTTTCTAGGAGTTGTCCATGCTTGCTGAAGAAGTATTGCCCAGTACCTCGGCCACTCAACGAGGACCTCATCACTCGTCGCACCCGCTGAATTCCTCGCGACTGCTGCTGGAACTGGTGTCGTTGGCCCAGATTCAAAGCGATGAAGCCAACGGCTGGGACGCGCTGATTCATCGACCGGCGCTGCGATCGTTGATGCTGACGTTGCAATATCGAGACTCTGCAATCGTTAATCACTCGCGCCGAGTCGCCACTTTAGGGGTCGCGATCGGACAATATCTTGGCTGGGAAGGATTGCAGTTACAGGTGCTTGAGGCGGCGTGCTTGCTGCATGATGTCGGAAAGATCGGTATTCCCGACATGATACTCCAAAAGCCGGGGCGTCTGGCTCCGGAAGAAACCGAGTTGATGACCCTAATCGATGAAATTGCCTGCGATGTTCTGCAAGCCTGTCGAGCTCACGATGAGGTTATTCAGATCATCAGCCAGATGCACTTGCATTTTAACGGTGCGTCGCATGGCTTTAGTGCGGTTGGAAGTGAAGTTCATCTAGGAGCACGCATTTTAGCAGTTGTTGATGCTTATGATTCACTCGTAACTCCACAGGTATTTCGCGACAAATACACCCACACCGAAGCTATGGATATCCTGCACCGTGGTGCAGGCTCTCAGTTTGATGGGAATGTCATTTCAGCCCTTTCTCGCTGGTTTGAATATAGTGGTTTTCCGACGCATCTGTATGAAGAGACGCCACACTACCAGCTTGGGGCCGATGAGGTCTTGCGTGCTGGTTCCATGAGCCAAGTGTTCTCGTATCTATACCTACTCGAGAGTCTTTATGACGGCTTTTATATCAGTGACCCAGAAGGGCGAGTTTTGGTATGGAGCGCCGGCATGTCATCTTTACAAGGAGTCGCATGGCGTACGGCGCGGATGGGTTATGTTCCGGAGTTTGTTCAGTATCGTAATCAATATGGTGAGGCTTTGTTGCACACCGACTACCCGATTCGGCGAGCGATCGAGCAAGCGAAGCCACAGACAACAGAATTGCAACTTCAACACTGCAACGATGGATGGCAGTCGGTTGAAGTTCAGACGCTACCGCTGATTGATGGAAACGGCCGGTTGCAAGGCTTCGCTGAGATCATTCGCGATTTGACCGGAAAGCTCGCAAAAGAACGCGCGGGTGATCGCGATCTGCGTTTGATGGCCAGTCGTGACGCCCTAACTCATGTCGCTAACCGTGGAGAACTCAAAGCTCAACTTGAGTTGCGGATGAAAGAGTTTCACGAGACCGGCTTTAATAAGCCGTTCAGTGTCATATTTTTGGATGTCGACCATTTCAAACGCACGAATGATACTTATGGTCACGCGGCAGGTGACGAAGTACTTGTCAGTATTGCGCGACTCCTGCAGCACGAAACCTATTCTGGTGAATTGGTGGCTCGGTATGGAGGCGAAGAGTTTGTCATTTTGTGCCCAGAGACGAAACTTGATGAAGCCTTCGGCAAGGCGGAGCGACTTCGCAACGCGATTGCTCAAGCCAGGGTGGTGAGTAACGATCAATTCAAAGTGACATCGTCTTTCGGTGTCGCCGAGTCCGAACCTGATGACACAGCTGATAATGTTCTGCAGCGCGCGGACAAGGCGCTCTATATGTCGAAGCGGCAGGGGCGAAATCGCACTAATAAACTGACGTCAGAAGCGTTGCGTAAGACCGATCCCAATATGGTCGAACCACCCGTAGTTGCCGTCGATGCTTGGCGTTTTGAAGCGAAGTTCCGTGCTTGCCTGGCAGTCAATATGGCCGTCTACAAATTCAAGGCCTTGGTAGAAGAGCTTGGCGCCAAATTGCTGCATGTTAAGGCGGGCGAAGTCAAGATGCGGTTTGGCTCCAAGGGGATCGTCCCGTTCTGGGGGAGCAATCAAGATCGTCAACCGGTTGATGTTATCATTTCGATCGGCGACGAACGCAGTACCGTCACGCGGGGGGCGAGTAAATTAGCAGAGATTGGTGTCGTTATTACGCCTGTCGGTTGGGTAACAAACAACGACACCTTCCAGTTCCGTGCTCGCAGCGTGTTAAAAGAACTCCGCGAGTACTTTGCAGCGGAGTTTGATGCTCATTGATCGCAGATTGCGGGTGTCCGATGACGCTGATCACAGAAAACGAAAAAGGCCGGGACATTCTGCGTCCCGGCCGAACGCGTTGCGAATTGACTTCGCAACGCTGCTCATGTGGTTTGTTGAAGTGAACTTCGGAATTTAGCCCTTGCCGTTCACAAAGTGGTATTCAGGGTTCTCGACGACAAACGCCTTCGGTTCAAGCTGGCCATCGAGTTTTATGTTCTTAAAGGTGTAAAACTCAAGGAGCGTAGTGTCATCCAGCCGGTTAGGATCGGAATCCGAGACTCGCTCTGGCCATGTGAAATTCCGAGCAAAGACTGGAATCATGAGTTGCCGGTCGATTTTAAGGATGCATTTTCGGTAATCCTTAGAGACCGAAGGGTCGGCATAGCTAATTGTGAATTCGTAACATGCACGTCCATCAAACTCGCTGTTGTCGCGAACTTCAGCTTGAACTTTGTTACCCAGGCGTAGATCTTTTTTTCGTATTTCAAGCGCGAGCTCGGCGAATGCTTTGATACCGGCCATCGTGATGGGATACCGAGATTCGCTCATTGGTGTGGATGAAGTTGGCTCAAACTTGAGAGCGGGAAGTCGGTAGCCCAATCGCGGCAGCTTTACGATCAACCGGGCATCCTCTTCGGCAGCGGGGAAAAGGATCTCACGACCAATGTCTCCCTTTTCTACTTTAAAGAAGACTTTGTGAGGGGCGTGGTTAATTTTCATGAGCATGATTTGCTCATCAAGCAGCGAGCCGTCGATGCGTTCTTGCTTGGTGAAGGTGGCGGAATATTGGGGTATTTTTTCAAGTCGCCCAACTGCACTTTGAAGCAGGGCAATCTGCAAATGAAGGGCGACTTCTCCTTCGAGACGCATGGTCGCATCTTCCGGAGTTGGTGGAGCCTCTGGGCCGTCGCGTTTGACATCAACGGCCAGATTCCGAATGTCGGCCCCGATAGGCATGCGGTCCATTCCACTTGTCGCGGCGACGACTGTGGCAAACACAAGACCTAGAGAAATGGATTCACGAGTTGCCAACAGACGCCATGGGATTAGGCGTAAGTGGCGGCCTCGTCGGCGGATTTTAAAGTGGCCGGGGCGTGATCGCAGAACGCGATCTCCTCGCCGTGTTAGGCGTTGGCAGAACGAGCAACAAGAACTCCAAAATCGGCGGAGCATACTCAGGGAACCCCAAGAAGAATGGTCCAGATCCCTAATCGTCAACGATGGCCCCAGAGCTTCCGTGAGAGATATGAGCGGGATCGAAATGAGGGGCGACGCGAGGTGACTGATGGGCCTCATGCCCGGGCTGGGTCGCTGACGAAGCCTGAAAGGAATCGGCGAATTAGATACGTCGGACGGCTCAATTCTGAATGGGTTCGACATTGGAGTGGCAGACAGAATGCCTCCGTTAGCCCTGCGCGGAAACGCCCAAAAGAACGGGGAGTCGTGACAGGCTTTGTTATTCGGAAAGGTTTGCCGGATCGGACTAATTGGCTGCCGCTCGGCGTCGATGGAACTTCGCCCTCACGAGAGTTTCTGAACGGTTTGGCTTAATTTGTGGGTGTTGTTGAGGATTGGGCAGGCGTCGGACTGAAGATTTCGATGCGAAATGATGCACCCGCAGGTATGAGCGACCCGACGCGGGACGCATCAGTCAAGTCTGCTTGTGCTTGGCGACCATGGACGCGACTTGCCGCATTCAGAACGGCGGCGCTATGATCTCACCGAGTTGTCAATAACGGTCGATCTGACAGGTTGCGTCAACTTTGCCGATTTTTCGGAAGGTGACTTCTGGAAGAATGGTCGGCTCAATTCATCCACTCGTCGCGGATTGGCAAGTGGAATTGCCTCAGAACGAAGAATGGCCCTGCGGCCCAGGAAGGTTGGTCTATCCTAGGACGGGTAAGTGTCGAACCGACAAAGCCGAACTGACCTTCAATCTCAAATGCTTCGCTACCGCACTGAAACAATGAGCCATATGAATTCAGGCTGCTTTTTGTGTTTTGGCTGGATCTGAGATGTGTCGAGTTCTCCCGAAGTATCGCTCCTGCGAGACGTCGCGGCGCGGCGGTTGCTTTGGATGCAATGCCCGTCGGCAATCCGCCGAAATGACAGACCACCGTTTTGGGCCGCTAGTCCGACAGAGGAGAACTTTCGATGTATGAGAGATTTACCGACCGAGCCAGGAAGGTCATGCAGTTGGCCAATCAAGAGGCTCAGCGGTTCAACCATGAATACATTGGCACCGAGCACGTGTTATTGGGGCTCGTCAAAGAAGGCTCGGGCGTCGCGACCAACGTGCTGAAGAATTTGGATGTTGATCTTCGTCGTATTCGTGCCGAGGTTGAGAAAATTGTCCAATCGGGACCGGACATGGTCACAATGGGCAAACTTCCACAGACTCCTCGCGCGAAGAAGGTGATCGAGTACGCGATGGAGGAAGCTCGGAATCTCAACCATAACTATGTTGGCACCGAACATTTGCTACTCGGATTGCTGCGTGAGTCTGAGGGGGTGGCGGCCCAAGTATTGATGAACCTCGGTCTAAAGCTGGAAGACGTTCGCGAAGAAGTGCTGAATCTTCTCGGTCACGGTGGAGAGGGGGGCGAGGGTGCTGGTGGGGGGGGAGAGCGAGCAACTGCCACGGCCGGGGGGACCAAGGGGTCGTCAAAGAGCAAGACACCCGCGCTGGACAGCTTTGGTCGCGACCTGACGGAGTTGGCTCGTCAGAACAAACTTGACCCAGTCATCGGTCGCTCGAATGAAATTGAACGTGTCATTCAGATTCTCAGTCGACGCCGTAAAAATAACCCGGTGCTGCTGGGTGAGGCGGGCGTCGGTAAGACCGCCATCGTCGAGGGCTTCGCTCAAATGGTCGTCGACGGCAACGTGCCCGATCTCCTGCGCGACAAGCGGATCGTTGTTCTCGACCTCGCAATGATGGTGGCGGGAACGAAGTATCGTGGCCAATTCGAAGAGCGCATCAAAGCGGTGATGAATGAAGTTCGCCGCGCGAAGAACACGATTCTCTTCATTGATGAATTGCATACGCTCGTCGGCGCAGGTGGCGCTGAGGGGGCCATTGATGCTTCGAATGTGCTCAAACCGGCCCTCAGTCGCGGTGAATTGCAGTGTATTGGTGCGACAACGCTCGACGAATACCGCAAGTACATTGAAAAGGATGGGGCTTTGGAACGTCGCTTCCAAACGGTGATTGTCGAGCCCCCGTCCGCAGAGCAGACGGTGCTGATCCTGCAGGGGCTCCGCAAGGCATACGAAGAGCATCACAAGGTGCAGATTACCGACGATGCTTTGAAGAGCGCAGTTGATCTCTCGACACGTTACATCACAGCGCGCTGCCTGCCTGATAAGGCGATCGACGTCATCGACGAGGCGGGAGCAAGGATGCGTTTGAAGTCGATGGTTCGTCCGCCGGATTTGAAGGAGATCGAAGAAGAATCAGAACGCCTCAACGCTCAAAAAGAAGAGGCTGTCGCCAATCAGGACTTCGAGAAAGCCGCAGCTTTGCGTGATCAAGCCGACAAGCTCAAGAAGAAGAAAGACGCAATCACCAAGGAGTGGAAGGACAAAGCCAAAGAGAACGAGGGGATTGTCGATGCTGAAGTGATTGCAGAAGTCATCTCGAAAATGACAGGCATTCCACTGACTCGTTTGTCGAGCGAGGACGCCGTCAAGTTGTTGGAGATGGAGAATGAACTGCATCGACGGGTCATCAGCCAGGACGAGGCGATCAAGCAAGTCTGCAAAGCGGTTCGCAAGAGTCGCAGTGGTTTGAAGAATCCCAAGCGTCCGACCGGGTGCTTCCTATTCGCTGGGCCGACGGGTGTCGGTAAGACACTGTTGGCGAAAACTCTGGCGGAGTTCATGTTCGGCGACGAAGATGCGCTCATCCAAATCGACATGTCCGAGTACATGGACAAGCACAATGTTAGCAAGCTGATTGGTGCACCGCCGGGCTATGTGGGCTACGAAGAAGGAGGGCAGCTCACCGAGCGAATTCGTCGCCGTCCATATGCTGTCGTGTTGCTCGACGAAATCGAAAAAGCTCATCCGGATGTCTTCAACATGATGCTGCAGACGATGGAAGAAGGGCATTTAACTGACAGCTTTGGGCGCAAGGTCGATTTCAAGAACACGATCATCATCTTGACGACGAATGCGGGGGCTCAGGCGATCGCGCACGGCGGCGGGTTTGGCTTCGGTAAGAAATCGGAAGAAGCCAGTTACGGCAATATGAAGAAGGAAGTGATGAACGTCCTCATGCAGGAGTTTCGTCCCGAATTCATAGGCCGTCTCGATGAGGTCGTTGTCTTTAAGAAGCTCAACAACAATGACCTCAAGCACATCGTCGAAATCGAACTGTCAATGGTGCGTGAGCGATTGGGTGAACGCGGTTTGACGATCGAACTGACTGATGAAGCTAAGGAGTTCATCATCAAGCAGGGCGGCGATACGGATTACGGCGCACGTCCGTTGCGCCGCGCCGTCAGTACTTGCATTGAAGATCCACTGTCCGAGGAACTGCTCAAAGGTGTGTTCGAGGGTAAGAACCACATCATCGTGCGGTTGAAGAAGGTTGGCGATCAGGATCAACTCGACTTCGAGGGCATCACCAAAGACGTTGAAGTTCCAGCCGAGTTGGTTGGTGCTGAGTAGTTTTGTCTGCAAGCAGTGGGCAGACACACATCATCTCGAGCCCCGCAGGTTTGACCTGCGGGGTTTTGTTTTTGCCAACTTGCTCCTGCTTGTGGTGCTCAGCATTGACACAAGCTGGCTCGGTGACCGTCGACTTTGTGAGGGGGACACCTCGCAACAAGGATGATCTTATATGGCGACGTTTGATGTCATCGTGATTGGCTGTGGTGGATTCGGAAGCTCGTGTGTGTATCACTTAGCGAGGCGCGGTTGTCGCGTGTTAGGAGTAGATCGTTTTTTGCCTGGGCACGATCTTGGTAGCTCTCACGGCGACACTCGTATTATTCGTCAGGCGTATTTCGAGCATGCAGACTACGTCCCGTTGTTGCGACGGTCTTACGAGCTGTGGCATGAACTAGAGGCTGAGTCGGGACGATCGCTGCTACGGATTTGCGGACTGATGCAGGCTGGTTCGCCGACGGGAGAAGTTCTTACCGGCGTTCGAAGGGCTGCAGCGTGTTACAGCATCCCGATCGAAAACTTCTCGGCACGCTTAGCAGAGCGAACCTTTCCGGGGTTCAAAATCAGTGACGAGATGGAGGCGGTCTTTGAACCGGGGGCGGGCATCTTGGCCGTTGAGGACTGCGTCCGTACTTACGCTCAACTGGCTTGTCAGCGTGGTGCCCGGTTGTTGCTGGGCGCGGCGGTCGAAAGTTGGGCGAGTGAAGACGGTGTCACGCGAATTACCATGACGAGTGGCGAAACCCATGAAGCCGCTGCATTGGTG
>Ga0172376_10000569_pt1 | contig 47457 bp, 33 predicted proteins | sample Lak35m_FD_121114 | JGI IMG/M metagenome (GOLD analysis project Ga0172376, IMG submission 121114) | Freshwater microbial communities from Kabuno Bay, South-Kivu, Congo - kab_092012_35m | ecosystem: Environmental > Aquatic > Freshwater > Lake | place: Democratic Republic of the Congo: South-Kivu...
CGGAGCAAGCGGTCTACTTCGGAGCAAGCGGTCTACTTCGCGAGCGGATTCCCTGCGACGAGCCGGGGGTCGGGGACGTTGGTCCCCGACCCCGGCGCGTCTTCAGGTTTTACTACAGCCGCAGCCGCGACTCGTGGCTGTGGCTCATCGCCTGGATGCCGTGGTAGGCCACCAAGCCGAAGCCCACCTTATTGATGACGTCGGCGATGTTGTAGAAGATCTCGCGAAGCTCCCCGTTGCCCGAGCGGGCCATGAGGAATCCGATCGGATAGATCGCCCAGCCGATCAGCACGAACAGTCGCATCGTCTCCAGGGCCTTTGCCAACGGCGCGGGCGCCTCCGCGATGGCCTGGCCGAGCGACATGTAGAGCACGCCGACGATCAGCGCCTCACAGACGCACGACACCAGGAAGAAGGTCCACCACCGCTCGGAATTCACCGGCGACGTCTCGGCGATGAAGGCCGTGACGATCATGGCGATGTCGAGCAGCACGAGCTGCACGAAGAACTTCGTTCCGCGTTCGCCCATCCGCAGGAGCAACGGGAATTTCACGAGCAACAGCGGCGTCGTGAAGAGCCAGTCGATATACCGCAGCGCCGTCGGAAACGTGCCGCCTGATTCCTGGTAGACATACGTCATCTTGTAGTAGTGAAAGCAGGCGATCGCGCAGACCAGGCCCGCCACCACCATCGTGCTGCGGTAGGCCGGATCGACGTTGTCGCGCATCAGGAAGAAATAGAGGGCGCCTGCGCCCATCGCCACGGTGCCGGCGAAGAAGAGATACAGCGTGATCGACTGCAACGGTGTGTTTTTGGCAAAGTCGGTCGAGAGCGGAATGACTCCCTCCGCCACCGCGAATGCCTGGGCCAGAAGAGCGTTCATGAAAAACCTCCGGTAAGTGTCGGCACCGCGATCGAAGCCGCGATGCCCTTGGCAATTGGACGGTCCCTGCGCGAACCCGTGCATCGGCACGGGTCGAACGGAAGGCGTGTGTGCCTCCCGGAATGTTCCGGATGATCGGCGGACTGGTGGGACTGTATCGAGATGCCGGTCTCCGGAAAGAGTCCGCTGCAGCCGCGGGCTGCCTCGACCTCCATCCGGGGGGCATTATCCTTCAGGGAAATCGGCTGGCAACAGCAGAATTTTTGGTTGAAGCGGTTTGTCGCCTCAGCCGGCTGCGGCGCGGGCTTGTGCGGCGATGTCGAGACCGACGGTTTCGCTCCAGCGGGCCAGCAGGGATCGAAAGACCGGTCCGGGCCGGCCACCGCCGACCGGCCGGCCGTCGAATCGCGTCGCGGGGAGCAGGCAGTTGGGCGTGCTCGTGAGCAGGATCTCATCGGCGGAGGCGAGGTCGTCTTCCCGCAGAGAGGTTTCCTGCCAGTCGATGCCGGCTTCCACGGCGAGCTGCCGCAGGTAGTGGAGGCTCACGCCGCGCAGGGCGTCGGCCGGCGGCGGGGCCAGGATCATGGACTGCCTCACGATGGCGATGTTGGCCGTAGAGGTTTCGCTCACACGGCCGTCTGCATGGCAGAGCACCGCGCGGCTGCCGCGCTCACTCGTATCCGCCTCGCGGTCGGCGAGATGGTAGTGCATCCGGCTGCGGCATTTGAGGGCGAGCGGCCACGATGCTTCCGGGACCTGTCGGATCGAGACGCGGCGCAGCGAGACGCCCTCGTCGTAGGCCTTCGCCCAGAGCGTGAACGCCAGCGGAAACGAATGCACGGCCACCCGCGGCGCACCGCGCCGGCCCTCGTGCTGCGACGGCTGATCGCCCGGCGTCGCGAAGATCACGACGCCGAGGTCGCTCCCGCGCGGAACGCGCGAATGGTTGTGGCTGGCGACCGCGTCGGCCGCCTTGAAGATCGCCTCGACGGAAGGGCCGGGCTCGATCCCGGCCACGGCGAGCGAATCGCGAAACCGCGCCGCATGGAGATGCGGCAGAAAGAGCCGGCCGGCGAAGGTTCGCAACTGCTCGGTGACCGTCGCCCCGAGCACGAAGCCGGCATCACCGACCGGGAGGCCGAGATCGGCCCGAGCAAGCAGATCGCCGTCGAGCCAGGCGATTTCAGCGGGCCGGCCGTCGGGGCCGCGATCGTTCGACGTGTGCATCACGGTATGACGTGCGTCACGGAAATGAGTGGAGGATAGGGGATTCGAACCCCTGACCTTCTGGCTGCCAGCCAGACGCTCTCCCAATTGAGCTAATCCCCCAGCGGTTGTTCGTGTCCGTGACGCTGGGAAGCACGGGCCTGATTCGGCCCAACGGCACTTGGAAACTATCGGCCGCTTGCGGGAATGTCAACGCGAAGCGACTGTATCCAGTGTCCATGGCGAAAAACCCCTCCTCGACCGAGCCCCGCGCTGCCGCTCCGCCCGCGGAGATGGTGCGGGCCGCGGTCACCGTGATACTCGGGCTGTATCTCGTGGGGCTCGCGCTCGCCGTCGCGGGAAACTCGGCCAGCGGCTCGTCGGCGCTCGTGCGGACTATTCACAGGCGGCTCTTCTCGCCGTGGATGACGCCGCCGTGGCTCGACCTCGGCTACGACACGAAACTCACCTACGGCCTGCCCGACGACGCCGACCACCGGATCGAAGTGCGGCGGCAGGGATCGCCCGCGACGGCCAGGCCGCTCGTGCTGCCCGCGGGCGGCATGTGGGGCGAACGAGCGCGGCGGTGGCGGCGGCTCGCCCGCGCCGCGGTGATCGCCGAGCAGGATCCCGACCGCGAGGCGCTCCTCCCCGCGGCGATCGGCGCCGGGCTCTTCGACGATGTCGGCGGCGAGGATCTCGCGCTCCGCATCCTCCGCGACGTGCGGCCCGACCGGGCGGAGGTCGCGGCGGCAGGCGAGACGCCGCCGCGTTCGGAGCAAGCCTATGCGGCACGGGTGCGACGCGTTGATGGCGAACTGCAACTGATCAAGAACGAGCCGCAGGAAGAGCTCGCCCCTGTGATCCGGGAGCCCACGCCATGAGCCGACGGCACCGTATGAAAATTCAAGAGCGTTCGGTCGTTCAGTCGGTCTTTCATGAACCGCCGGCTCAGGGACGGCAGAAGTCTTCTCGCTGCGGCCGCGGCGGCCACACGCTCGTCGAGCTTCCGCCGATCCCCTCGCCTCCGTCCATGGTTAGCCAATGAGTCGCTGCACGTATTCCATGAATGCTCGCGCCACAGGGGCTGAAGGCGAACATTCGCTCGTCGACGCGATCGGTGCGACCTGGAATTGCTTTTGGTTCACGCCCGCCGATCCGCGGCCGCTGTCGATCGTGCGAATTCTCACCGGCTGCGTCGCGCTCGCGCTCTGGCTGAGTTATTACGACGACCTCGAAACCTGGTTTGGCCCGACCGGTATCATCTCGCGCGAACTTCTCGACGGCTGGCGCTCGCCGTGGGCCGTGTCGGTCTTCGATCTGGCAAGTGCACCGGCCTCGCTGCGCGCTGCCTGGTTCGTCGGGGCGATCGTCCTTGCGATGCTCACCGCCGGCCTCGCCACGCCAGTGGTGTCGGTGCTCGCCGCGATTCTCTTCTCATCGCTGTTGCATCGTGGGCCGATGCTCGCCGGCCCCGCCGACGACGTCGTCGCGGTGATCCTCTGGTGCCTCGCGATCGGTCGCTCCGGCGACGCAGTCTCGATCGATCGCGCGCTTGCCGCCCGCGCCGGGCATGCCGCGCCGCCGCCCAGCGTGCGCACGCGGATCGCGCTCGGGCTCCTGCAAGTGCATGCTGCCGTCATCGCCACCGTCGCCGCTGTGGCTCAGCTGAAGGGGGATGTCTGGTGGGACGGCACGGCCGCCTGGTGGTTGGCCACGCGGAGCGGCTCGCGGGTCGTCGATCTCACGGGCCTGCTCGCGCACAGTGAATACCTCACGAACCTCATCACGCACGCGATCCCGCTCTGGGAACTGCTCTTCGCCGCAGGCATCTGGTTCGTGCCGCTGCGCCGGCTGCTCATTCCCGCGGCCCTCGTGGCTTGGCCGCTCATCGGGATCATCGCCGGCGAGCCCGCCTGGGGCCTGGCTCTCGCCTCGGTCTCGGCGGCGTTTAGTAGACCGCTTGCTCCGCAAGCGGATCCGGACCCGCTTGCGGAGCAAGCGGTCTACTTTGCCAGCGGTCGTCCTTCGGTTTGACCCCACGCGTAGGATAGCGTGTCTTCCCGGCAAGGCTGCCGCTCATCTCGCGGAGCCCCGGCCATGGCCCACAAGCGGATTCTCTTCCGGTCGGAGGCCCGCGAGCGGGTGCTCCGCGGCGCGACGATCCTCGCCGACGCGGTGCGGGTCACGCTCGGTCCCAAGAGCAAGTGTGTGCTCGTCGAGAAGCCGTGGGGGCCGCCGCTCGTCTGCAACGACGGCGTCACGATCGTCAAGGAGATCGACCTCGAAGACCCGGAGGAAAATCTCGGCGCCCACATGCTGCGCGAGGCAGCCGAACGCACCGCCGATGTCGTCGGCGACGGCACGACGACCTCCACGCTCCTGGCCCACGCCATCTTCGCCGACGGGCTCAGGAATCTGGCCGCCGGCGCCAGCGCCGTCGACATCAAACGCGGGCTCGACCGCGGACTCAAGGCGGCGGTTGCCACGATCCGCGGGCTGTCGAAGCCGGTCGCAAGCCGGAAGGAGAAGGCGCAGGTCGCCACGATCTCCGCCCACAACGACGCCGTGCTCGGCGGGTTCGTGGCCGAGGCGATGGACCGCGTGGGGAGTGAGGGGGTGGTCACCGGCGAGGAGGCCAAGGGGATGGAGACCTCGATCGAAGTGGTGGACGGCATGCAGTTCGACCGCGGCCTGCTCTCTCCATACTTCATCAACGACGCCGAGCGGCAGCAGGCGGTCGTGGAACATCCGCTCATCCTGCTCTCCGAGGCGAAGATCGCGAGCCTCAAGGAATTTGTGCCCTTTCTCGAGGGCGTCGTGCCGCTGCGGCGGCCGCTCGTCGTGATCGCCGAGAGCGTCGAAGCGGAGGCGCTCGCCACGCTCGTCGTCAACCGGCTGCGGGGCATCCTCGATTGCGTCGCGGTGAAGGCGCCGGGCTACGGCGACCGGCGCAAGGACTTGATGCAAGACATGGCGATCCTGACCGGCGGGAAATTCATCTCGGCCGATCTCGGCGTGACGCTCGAAAGCGTGAAGGCCGCCGATCTCGGCTCGGCCGACCGGATCGTCGTGGATCGCGACACGACCACGATCATCGGCGGCCGGGGCGACAAGGGGGCGATCCAGGCGCGATGCGAGGAGATCCGCCGGCAGATCGCCGAGGCGAAGAGCGAATACGACCGCGAGAAGCTCGAGGAACGGCTGGCGAAGCTCGCCGGGGGCGTGGCGATCATCCGCGTGGGCGCGCCGACCGAGTCCGAGCTCAAGAGCCGCAAGGAGGCGCTCGCCGACGCGATCAGCGCGACGCGGGCCGCCGTGGCGGAGGGGATCGTGCCCGGGGGCGGCCTCTCGCTCCTGCGGGCGATCGACGCGCTCGATCGCGAGGAACAGCAGTGCGAGGGGGACGAGCGGACGGGCGTGCGGATCCTCAAGCACGCGCTCGAGGTGCCGACGCGGACGATCGCCGAAAACTCCGCGGCCGACGGGGGCGTGGTCGTGGGCGACCTCAGGCGGGGCGCGGCCAGTCATGGGTTCGACGCCGCGCGGGGCGTCTATTGCGACCTCGTCGAGGCGGGGATCGTCGATCCCACGAAGGTGGTGCGTACGGCCCTCGAAAACGCCGTCAGCGTGGCGGGCACGCTCCTGCTCACCGAGGCGACGCTCACGCAGGTGAAGGACGAGAAGGGGGAGAAACCGCAGCCCGAGATGGCCCTTTAAGGCCCAGCGTGCATGCTGCGGCGAGAAGGTGGAAATCGTGTTGATAGAGGTGAGGGGGTCGGCGAAAGCTCGAGGAGCCCAAAAGTAAAGCGAGCGCCGCCGCGGCCCACGCGACAATCCGAAGGAGTCGCAAAGCGACCGACTTTTGCCGCCCCCGAGCCGATGATGCTCACAAGCCGGGGCTTCTCGATCGCGGCTATACTGCCTGCATGCGAAAGCAGCGACGCAATCCCTTCTATCTCGTGCTCGGCCTCGTCGGCTTCCTCTTCACGATCACGGCCTGCGCCTACTGCATCTCCGTGCTCCGCGGCGTGCGGCCGGAGACCGCGAGGGCGGCGGTGCATCCATTCGAGAAGCTGATGGATCGGCACGGCACGTCGCTGCTCGCCGGCCAGCTCGTCGTGCTTGCGATCGCCACCGTCGGCGCCGTCGCACTCGATGAATACCACGCCAGGAACGGCAAGCCGTGACCGCGTCGGCCGCCCGGCAGATCGAATCGCTGCGGAACGAGATTCGCCGCCACGATCGGCTCTATTACGTGGAGGCCCGGCCCGAGATCACCGATCGCGAATACGACGCGATTCTCGAGAAGCTGCGGCAGCTCGAGGAGAAGCATCCGGAGCTCATCGCGGCCGACAGCCCCACGCAGCGGATCGGCGACGAGCCCGTGCCGGAGCTCGAGTCGGTCACGCACCGCGTGCCGATGCTCTCGATCGACAACACCTACAGTGCCGACGATCTCGCCGCCTGGGGCCGCCGCGTCGAGAAGCTCTTGCACGGCGAGGGGCATGCCAAGGAGCCGATCCGCTGGGTGCTGGAGCTCAAGATCGATGGCGTGGCCGTGTCGCTGACATTTGCCGACGGCCTGCTCGCGCTCGCCGCCACCCGCGGCAACGGCGTGGTGGGGGACGACATCACCCACAATGTGCGGACGATTCATGGCGTGCCGTTGCGGCTCGAATTGGAGCATCCACCGGCGCTCGTCGAGATCCGCGGCGAGGTCTACATGACGAACTCGGATCTCGTCGCGCTCAACGAGGAGCAGGCGGCGAAGGGGCTCGCCCCGTTTGCCAACACCCGCAACGTCGCCGCCGGCAGCATCCGCCTGCTCGATCCGCGGGAGTGCGCCTCGCGGCCGCTCCGCTTCATCTGCCACGGCGTGGGCGACGCGACCGGGCTCGGGGCCTCGTCGCAGACCGAGCTCCTCGCCTGGGCGCAGCACGCGGGGCTGCCGGTGGCGCCGCGGACGAAGACGTTCGACTCGATCGACGCGCTCGTCGAGCACGGCACGGAGTTGATCGAGGAGCTCCACGAACTCGATTTCGAGGTGGACGGCTTCGTGGTGAAGGTGGACCGGTTCGACCAGCAGAAGCGGCTCGGCACGACGGCCAAGAGCCCGCGCTGGGCGATCGCCTGGAAGTTCGAAAAGTTCGAGGCCACGACGAAGCTCGCCGGGATTCGCGTGCAGGTGGGCCGCGGTGGCACCGTCACTCCCGTGGCTGATCTCGAGCCGGTGGAGCTTGCCGGCACGACCGTCAGCCGCGCGAGCCTCCACAACGCCGACGAGGTGGCCCGCAAGGATATCCGCGTGGGCGACGTGCTCGTCGTCGAGAAGGCGGGCAAGGTGATTCCGCACGTCGTGCGCGTGGAGAAGCATCTGCGGAAGCACCACCACAAGCCCTGGTCGCCGCCGACGGAATGCCCTGAGTGCGGCACCGGGCTCGTGAAGGATCCCGACGGTGTCTACATCCGCTGCCCCAACGTCGATTGCCCCGCGCGGTGCCGCGAACGGCTCAAGTTTTTCGCATCTCGCGGGGCGATGGACATCGAGGGGCTCGGCGACAAGCTCGTCGAACAGTTCGTGGCCACCGGGCTCGTGAATGACTACGCCGCCCTGTATTCGCTCACGGTGGACCAGCTCGAGCCGCTCGAGCGGATGGGAACCAAGTCGGCGCAGAGCCTCGTCGAGCAGATCGAGGCCAGCAAGGGCCGCGGCCTTGTCCGCGTGCTCAACGCGCTTGGCATCCGCCACGTGGGCCCACGGGTGGCAACGCTCCTCGCGCAGCGGTTTCCCACCATTGAGAAGCTCCAGGCAGCCACGGCCGAAGAGCTTGCCCAGGTGCACGAGATTGGCGACGCGATCGCCGAGAGCGTCCACGACTGGCTGGCGAGTGACTATGGCCGCCGCGTGATTCGTGGGCTGGTTGCGGCGGGCGTGATGCTCGAGCTGCCGGCCGCGGAACGGATCGTGGAGGGGCCGCTCACCGGCAAGACGCTCGTCGTCACGGGCACGCTCGAGGGCTTTTCACGGCAGGAGGCGGAGGAGGCAATCCGCAAGGCCGGCGGCCGCGCGTCGGGCAGCGTGTCGAAGAAGACCGACTTTCTTGTCGCCGGCGCCGAGGCGGGCAGCAAGCTCGAGAAGGCGCAGAAGCTCGGCGTCAGCGTGATCGACGAGGCCGAGTTCAGGCGGCTGCTGCGCAAGTAAACTGCTTGCTCCAAAGTAGACCGCTTGCTCCAAAGTAGACCGCTTGCTCCGCAAGCGGATCTGTCCTGCATGCCATTTTGGCATCGCACCGGCTCGCGGGCGGCAGAAGTTCTTAGTCCGCCGTTCCGACGTCGGACTGGCGCGTCGCGGTGGCCCTCGAAGACTCGGTCCAAATGCTCCTCGAGCTTCCGCCGACCCGCTCGCCTGACCGCATATGTCCGGGAAGTTTTCCGCAAAATTGGCCTTGCCACGCGGGCGGGACCACGAAAAAATCCTCGCCCCATGGATGGCCCCCGCTCGATCGTCGTCGTGAAGCTTTCCGCCATCGGCGACGTGCTGCATGGCGTGCCGGCGGCGGTCGCCCTGAAGCGCGCGTTTCCGCAGGCCACCATTGGCTGGGTGGTCGAGGGCCGCGCCGGCGACGTGCTCGCCGGGCACCCCGCTATCGACCACCTCTTCCGGCTTCCGCGAGGCTGGCTCAAGTCGCCCCGCGCCGTGTTTTCCCTGCGTCGCCAACTCCGCGATTTCGCGCCCGACGCCACGATCGACCTGCAGGGGCTTTTCAAGAGCGCTGTCGCGACTTGGCTGTCGGGCGCCCGCGTGCGATCCGGCCATGCGTGGCCCGAATCCCGCGAACAGGCCTGGCGGTTTTACACGCACGCAATTGTCACGACTGCGGCGCATGTCGTCGATCGCAACTGCCAGCTACTGGCGCCGCTCGGCGTGCGCGAACCGGCGCCGGCCTTCGAGATGCCGCGCTGGCCGGTCAGCCGCGCGCGGATGCAGCAGTGGTTCGCCGCGCAGCGATTCGCCACGCCCCCGGCGCTGATCAATCCCGGCGCCGGCTGGCCCTCGAAGCTCTGGCCCGCCGAGCGCTTCGCCGAGGTGGCCGTCGAGCTGCACCGGCGGCATGGAGTCGCGTCGATCGTGGCCTGGGGTGGCGGCAAGGAGCGGGCGATCGCCGAGCAGATCGCCAACCTCGCCGGCCGCGCCGCCATCATGGCCCCGGATACCACGCTCACCGATCTCGGCGAACTCTGCCGGCTTGCGCGGGTCTTTATCTCAAGCGACACCGGCCCGCTGCATCTGGCCGCCGCCATCGGCACGCCCTGCGTCGGGCTCTTCGGCCCCGTGCCCGCAAAGCGCAACGGCCCCTATGGCCCGCTGCACCGCGTGGTCGAGCCGCCGTCGTCGCTGCGGCCCCCGTGGCAGGACCGCAAGACCGATGCGATCGCCATGCACGCGATCGACGTGGCGAGCGTGGTCGCCGCGGCGGACGAACTGTTCGCGCGACCGATCGCAGAAGCGGCTTAGTAGACCGCTTGCTCCGCAAGCGTATCACAGGCCGATCCGCTTCGGGACGAAGCGGTCTACTTTCGAAGCGGTCTACGTGCCGGCGAGGTCGCAGAGCATGGCGTCGGCGACGGTCTGCGGGCAGCTCCAGACGAGAAAGAAGAGCGACTCGCGGACGAATCTTTCGGCCGGATGGCCCGCGACGAAGCCCGCCCCCTTGGAGGCGGTGAGCGCCGCCTGCGCGGCGCGGATGACGAGGCTGTTGGCATCGCCGCGGAGTTGATCGCGTGATTCCGGGGTGATGCCCTCGCTGACGGCCAAGTCGAGCCGCGCGGTCAGCTCGATCACCTCGGCCCTCAAGCGTTCGGCGATCGGGGCGAGGCCGGGCCTGGTCGCCGCCTCGGCGTCGAGGACAGCGAGCGCCGCGCGGGTGCTGCCGAGGGCGAGCGCCGTCGTCGCCAGGCCACCGGTGCGCACGCCGCCGCCGGCGGGCGCGATCACGGCCGCCGGCCGCACGCCGTCGAATGTCACGCTCGACGTGCGGCTGCCCGAGAGCGCGAGCATCTCGAAGGGCGGCGCGATTGAAAGACCGGCGGCGTCGGTCGGCACGATGAAAAAGAGCTGTTCACCGGCGGCGGTGAGGGCGCCGGTCACGATCGAGTCGCAGGCGTCGGCACCGGTCACCCAGGGGCATGTTCCGTCGAGACGCCAGCCATCGGCCTCGCGACAGGCGGCGAGCGCCGGCGCGGCGAGGTGGCGGCGGCTCGTGGAAAGGTGCGAGATGCCCACGGTGGTGAACGAGTCACCGCGGGCAAGTGCCGGCAGCCAGGCCGCGCGGATCTCGGGCGGGCCGGCCGCGATGATCCGGCAGGCGCTCGCCCACTGCGTGAGCGCGAGGGCGGTCGTGAGGCAGCGCTCGGCGATCGCCACGAGCGCCTCGATGATCACCGGCTCGTCGGCCTCCGTGCCGCCGCACTCGGCGGGGATACATGCGTGGAGCACGCCGGACTCGGCGAGCAGGGAAAACGCCCCGCTGCGCCAGGGGCCGTCGCGGGCCGTCTCATCCGCGCGTTCGCCGAGTGCGGTACAGGGTGGTGTGAGTGCGGGGTTTTGGCGCGGGTGGTTCACGGGGAGAGGAGGAGATCCGCTTGCGGAGCAAGCGGTCTACTTTGCAAGCGGTCTACGTGACGCAGCGATCGACCTGGGGCGACGCGGGGAGCGGGGATTATGCACCCGACGCGCTGCGGGGTCGATGCAATTGCCGCGTCGCGTTATACTCCGCTCACTTCTGGCAGGTTTCCCACCATCTCCCCGCCCCGTCCGGAGCCATCAGCATGAGCCAGGCCGAAGAAACCTCCCGTCGCACCTCTGCCAAGATCCCCGCGCCGCCGGCAGTTCATCTCGCCCCGCCGCGGCTCGACGAGCTTTCGCCGCAAAACCTCTACGACAAGTGCATGGCACTGGCCCGCAACCTCTGGTGGAGTTGGCATCCGGAGGTGACGAACCTCTTCCGCGAGCTCGACCCGATCCGCTGGCGGCAGCTCGACCACAACCCGATCGCGCTGTTGGCCGAGTTCACCCCCGAACGGCTCGAGGCCCGCGCGGCCGAACTCGTACTCTACAGCCGGATCAACCAGGCCTACCGCCGGCTGAAGGAGTATCTCGCGACTGGCACGACCTGGAGCGACGTCAATGCCGGCGTGCTCGGCTCGAAGCCCGTGGTCTATTTCTCGGCGGAATTCGGCATCCATGAGTCGGTGCCGATCTATTCGGGCGGCCTCGGCGTGCTCTCGGGCGACCATATCAAGAGCGCCAGCGGCCTCGGCATCCCGCTGATCGCGGTGGGGCTCTTCTACGACCAGGGCTACTTCAAGCAGCAGCTCGACATCGACGGCTACCAGCATGAGGAATACCTGCAATCGCGGGTCGAGGTGCTCCCGATCGAGCCGGCCATCGACGCCGAGGGCAAGCCGCTTGTCGTTCAGGTCGACACTCGGTCGGGGGCGATTTTCGCCAAGGTCTGGAAGATGGCGGTGGGCCGCGTGACCCTTTACCTGCTCGATTGCGACGTCGAAGGCAACACGCCTGAGGATCGCGAGCTGACGAGCCGACTCTACGGCGGCGACACGCGGACCCGCATCCGCCAGGAGGTCGTGCTCGGGATCGGCGGCGTGCGGGCGATCCGCGCGATGGGGATCGTGCCGGGCGTCTATCACCTCAACGAAGGGCACTCCGTCTTCGCGACGCTCGAGGCCGTGCGGGTGCGGATGCACCGCGACGGCTTCGCGTTCAACGACGCCGTTCGCAAGGTGGCCCGCCAGACGGTCTTCACGACCCACACGCCGGTGCCCGCCGGCCACGATCGCTTCGACAGCGGCCTCATAGAGGAGCACCTCGGGCCGATGCGGGATGCGCTTGGCATCTCCCACGATCATCTCATGAGCCTCGGCCGCGTGGAACCCCACAACCACGATGAGCCGTTTTGCATGACGGTGCTCGGGCTGAAGATGTCGCGGCGGGCCAACGCCGTGAGTGCCCTCCATGGCCATGTGAGCCGTCGGATGTGGGCCAGCCTCTGGCCCTATCGCGTCGAGGAGGAGGTGCCGATCGGCCACATCACCAACGGCGTGCATGTGCCGAGCTGGCTCTCCTGGCAGATGCTGCAGCTCTACGATCGGCTCTTTCCCGCCAACTGGTTTCGCCGCATGGGCGAGCCCGACGTCTGGCAGAAGATCTACGAATGCGATCCCGGCGAACTCTGGGAGACGCACTACGCCCTCAAGAACCTGCTCCTCCAGTTCGTGCGCCGTCGCGTGAGCCGGCAGTGCCGCCGGCGCGGCGAGTGCGACGAAGCGGTCGAAATGGCGCGGACGGTCCTCGACCCCAACATCCTCACGATCGGCTTCGCACGCCGCTTCGCCACCTACAAGCGGGCGGACCTCGTGCTCGGTGACATCGAGCGGCTGGTGCCGCTCGTCACCGACAAGGAGCGGCCGATCCAGATCATCTTTGCGGGCAAGGCCCATCCCGCCGACGAGCCGGGTAAGGCGCTGATCCGCAAGATTGCCAACCTGCGGCACGACCCGCGGGTGGGCGGCCGGATCGTGTTCGTCGAGGATTACGACATCAACGTCTGCCGACACCTGATCCAGGGCGTCGACGTCTGGCTCAACAACCCGCGGCGACCGCTCGAGGCCTCGGGCACGAGCGGCCAGAAGGTGGTGCTCAACGGCGGCCTCAATTGCTCGATCCTCGACGGCTGGTGGGCAGAGGCCTACGACGGTCGCAATGGCTTCGCGATCGGCCGGGGCGAGACGCACGCCAACGACGAGATCACCGACCGCCGCGATGCGGAGGCGCTCTACAAGGTGCTCGAGGAGGAGGTGATCCCCACCTTCTACGACCGCGATGCCGACGGCCTGCCGCGCGAGTGGATCCGGATGATGAAAAACTCGATCAGCTCGCTGGCCTGGCGGTTCAGTTCGCACCGCATGGTGATGGACTACGCGCGGGCCTGCTACGTGCCGGCCGCCGGCGGCGTGTCGTGCGACATGCACAACCGGTAGACGACGGTGATTTCGCAGCTCACTTCCTGCTGAATTCGATTTCTTCCTTCCAGCGGTCGACGTGCTTCGCGGCGTCGGCCTGCCTGGCTTTGGCCGACTCGAACTCGGCCGTGGCGGCATCGAGCGACTTCTGTGCCTCAGCCAGTTGTGATTGCGCCACCTGCACCGCGTCGGCCATCGACTTCGACTTGTCGGCGGCCGCCTGCTCGATTGCCGCGATCTCGTCGAGGGCCGCCCGTGCCGCCTCGAGCCGCTGCTCCAGTTGAGGAGGGTTCGTGTCGGGCTTTCCGACGAGTTCCCCCTTGTCGATTGAAAAAACGGCGAGCGTTCCGGCGAGGTCGCCCGCGAACAGCCGCTGGCGGTCACTCGTGACCGCGACCCTCAGGCCGATGTCACCGAGCGCGGGGAAATCCCGCTCCTTGCCGCCGTCGCCCTTCCAGAGCACGACCCTGCTGTCGCGGCCGCAGCTGGCGAGACGGCCGTCGGAGAGCCAGCAGAGCCCCTGCACGCCGCCACTATGGGCTTCCCATTCCTTCATCTTTTCATCGGAGCGCCTGTTCCAGACGCGGATCTTGCCATCCTCGCTTGCGGTGGCGAGCACGTCGCCATCTCCCCGCCAAGCCACCGCCGTAATGCCGCCGCCGTGCCCCTTGAGCACCGCATCCTCGCGGGTGCCGCGCGTCTCCCAAAGGAAGGCGTTGCCGGCGCGGTCGCCGGTGGCGAGCATCCGGCCGTCGGGCGAGAACTCGACGGCCGTGATCCAGTCGGTGTGCTTGCGGATCTCCGCCTCCACGCCGTCGTCGGCTGTGCGGATGAGCCGCACCACCTTCTGCGGGCCGCCAAGCGCCACCACCCGCTGGTCGGCCGAGATGTCGGATGCGAGCACCTCGTCGAATTCGTCGCCGTACTCGCCGAGCGGCCTGGCCGTCGCCACGTCCCAGAGCATCACCCGCCCTCGCGTGGCCCCCACGCCGCCGCCCGCGAGGAGCAGCTTTGCGTTGCGGGAGAACCGCAGCGTCTTGACGTCTCCCGGTGGAAAGGGGAGCACCCCGCGAAGTTCGAGCGACGCGGTGTCGTAAAGCAGCACCTGCCCTCGGCTGCCCGCCGCCACCACCGCGCCATTGGGCGAGGCGGCCAGCGCCGTGATCGCCATTGGCCGCGCGGCATGCGACACGACCTCGAGCGACATTCTCGGCGGCACGACCGGTGGCCCGGCGGCCGCGGACCCAGCCTGCGGGTCGAGCGCGAGCGAGATCGACGCCTTCTTCGCCACCGGCGCGGCCCCCTTCCGCTCGACCGCGCCACCGGCGATCCATTGCTTGACGACGTCGAGCATCGCGTCCGAAATCCGGTCGGCCTGCGGCGGCATCCTCGGCTCCGCGGCATGGCTGGCGAGCTGCCAGAGGTAAGAGCCCTCGGCATCGCCCGGCTCGATCACTTCTCCCGACGAGCCCCCGGCCATGGTTCGGTCATACGACGTCAGATCGAGACCGCCGGCCTGCTTGTCGGCGTTGTGGCAGCTGCAGCACTTCTCCCGAAAGACCGGCAGCACGTCCTCCTCGAACGTCGGGGAGGCTTCGGCGGAAACCACGATGCATGCGAAGACGAACGAAATCATCACGACCGCGGACGCGCGATCCCTTGTGAAGAGGCAGGCGAGGGGGTCGGCGAATGCTCGAGGAGCTTTGGGCCGCCGCGGCCCACGCGACGAGACATTTGCCGCCCCCGAGCCGGCTGTCGCAGTTTGGTTCACCATGAGCGGCTTCATCGGGAGCTAGTGGTTGAACAGAAATTCGGGTGAGTTGAGCAGCGCCCAGAAGACGTCTCCGAGCGCCTGCGTGCGGTCGGCCGCGGGGATAACGGTCACGAGCGTCTCCACTCGCTCCCGCTCCGTGGGCATCCGGCCGTAGCACCGCACGAAGAGGTCGTCGATGATCTGCGTCGTGGGGCGGTTCTCCTTCACCCAGCCGGCGACGAGGCCGCCCTGACTGATGCGGTCATTGGCCGCATCGCCGTTGAGCAGGTGGAGCGCCTGCGAGAGATTGGGATCCATCTTCACGGCGCAGCTGCAGGCGGTCTCCCGCGTTGCCCGGCCGAAGGTCGTCAGGAAATAGGTCGTCGTTCGGCCGTCGGCCACCTGCACCGCGCGGGCCCCGAGCGGAAGCCCCGGAAACTTGTTCTTCGTGCCGGTCACCTGCGAGAGCACGTCGAGCAGCACCTCCGCGCGAATTCGCCGGACGACGGCGTGGGAGAAGCTGGTGTCGTCGAGCTTGTTGGTCTCGTTCACCGCATACGACCGCTGGTAGGTCTGCGATGTGACGATGTCGCGGACGAGCGCCCGGAAGTCCCAGCCCGAGGCGGCCAGCCGCCGGCCGAGCTCGTCGAGCAGCGGGCCGTTGGAGGGCGGGTTGCTCACCCGCGCGTCGTCCGGCTCGTGCACGATGCCGCGGCCGAAGAAGTGGGCCCAGGCGACGTTCGCGACGTGCCTGGCAAAATAGGGGTTGTCGGGCGATGTCATCCATTTCGCGAGCGCCTCGCGCCGGTCGCGGTCTTTCACCTGCGGCGCGGTACCACCGAGAAACTTCGGGGGCACGGTCGCCCCTGTCAGGGGATGCTTGAGATCGCCGGAGCCCGAGTCGAAGACGATCGTCTCCCGCGGGTCGGCCCCGCGCTTGCGGGCGATCGGCTTGAAGAATGCCGCGAAGCCGTAGTAGTCGTCCATCGTCCAGCGGTCGAAGGGATGGTTGTGGCACTGCGCGCACTGGATCCGCATGCCGAGGAAGGCCTGGGCGACGTTTTCGGCGAGCTTGAGCGTGTCGCGCTCGAGCTGGAAGTAGTTTGTGGGGGGATTCTCGAATGTGCCCCCCGAGGCAGTGATCAGGTCGCGGACCATCCGGTCGATCGGTTCGTTGGCCGCGATTCGCTGGTCGAGCCACCGGTGGTAGAGGAGCACGCCCTTGGAGCTCACGTCGTTGCCCTGCGAACGGATCTGCAGGATGTCGGCCCACTTCATCACCCACAGTTCGACGAATTCCTTGCGGCTCATGAGCGCGTCGACGAGCCGTTCCCGCTTGTCGGTCGCGGCATCGGCGAGAAACGCGGCCCGCTCCTCAGGCGTCGGAAGGAGGCCGACAAGGTCGAGCGTGGCCCGCCGCAGGAAGGTCTCATCGTCGCAGCGACCGCTCGGGGCGATCCGCAGCGCGGCGAGCTTGGCATTCACGAGCTCGTCGATCCAGGTGGCAGCGGGCTGCGCCGGGAACGTGAACGACGTCTCCTGCGGGATCACCACGACCGGCCTGCCGACGGTGATGGTGTCGTAGCGGGCCATGATGAAGGCCTCGCCGCGACCGCCGCTGGTGACGAGGCCCGTCGAGGCGACCTTCGCCGTGGGGTCGTTGTTGGATCCATACCAGCAGAGGTCGGTCACGTCACGGTCGGTGCCGTCGGCGAAGCGGGCGACGGCCAACAGCTGCTGGGACTGATCGCTGCCGGCCACGAGCGACGTCGGCGGATAGAGGTCGAGGGCCACCAGTTGCGCGACCGGCCCGGGATCGTCCGGCGCGCCGGCCGTTATCCATCGCACGAGCCTGTTGGCGAGATCGCCATCGGGCTCGAACCGCTTGCCTCCGGTGTGCGGCACGCCGCCGATCGCCTTCTGCACGAGCAGGCTCCGCAGCGGATCGCCGGTGTCGATCCGCCGACCGGGGAATTCGCGGGTGATCCGCTGGTAGTCGCCGGCGGGATCGAAACCGAAGAGGGAAAGCCGGAAGCCATCCTTGCCGCGGGCCGCGCCGTGGCAGCTGCCCATGTTGCATCCCGCCCGCGCGAAGACGGGCATCACGTCGAGCCGAAACGAGAGCGGCGACTCCGACGTGGCCGAGACGACATCGAGCGGGATCTCTTTCGCGTGTCCCGCGTGCTCGATCCGGATGGCAGCCGCGCCGTCGGCGAGTGGGCGGATGACGATCGTGCCGCCTGCGCGTTCGATCGCCGCGAGCTTCGGGTCGGTGGACGAGGCCGCGGCGGTGGCGGTGACGTCTTCCGTGCGGCCGTCGGCATGCATCGCCTGCACGACCAGCCGCTGGCGGTCGCGGGACGAATCGAGCCGCACGCGCGGCGGGAAGACCTCGATGGAGACGGGCGCCTCGGCCAGCGCACGTCCGCCGCACGCCACGAGGAATGCCACGCCGGATGCCAGCCGCATGAAGCAGCCGCCGCGACCGATCATGAGCCCCCCTCCTTTTCCCTCTCCGCAGGCAATGGCTTGTCGATCCGCAGCGACGTGCCGGCGGTCTGGTGAATCACCCAGGCATCCCCCTTCGGCACTTCGATGCGGCAGAAGATGTTGTCGTGCCTGCCGGCCGGGGCGTCGGCCGCCACGGTGACGACGAACTCGATCGACTCCTTTCCGGCCTCCCACTCGACCGCGGCCGCTTCGGCCTTCACCGGCAGGCCCACGAGCGTGGCCTTCGCCCTCCCCTCGAAGGCGGTCGGCTTCGTCGCCTTGAAGACGAGCGTCGTGCGGCCCCCCTGCTCGACCTGACCCTTCTCGGCGGCGAGATCGACCAAAGGCTCGATCACCGAAAGCGTCACGGGCCGGCTCGCGATCCAGCTGCCGCGACCGGCACGGCGGGCCTTCCGCTCCTCCTTCTTCGTGGCACCATCGGGAACGAGGCTCGCCGCGACCGCGATCTGCCAGTGCCGCACCGGCGCGTCGGCCGACGCGTTGATCGGAAGCAGCACCTCCGTCTGCCCGTCCTTCACCTCGACCATCGAGGCCCCGATGCCGGGCGGCTTGAACGGAAGTTCGAGCCGGATCTTGCCGCCGAAGCCCTCGGCGCGATGCACCTTCACCTTCAATTCGAGCAGTCCACGTCGGGCGATCGGCACGGGTGGCGGCTCGAGTTCGAGTGTCACCGGCGCCTCTTCGACGACGGCCACGGCGAGCCGGTCGCCGAGCGCGATGCGATAGGGCTCGCGGTTGGGCTCGCCGTACACCATTTCGGTTTCCTGCCGCAGGCCCCCCACGGGCATCGCAGACCCCTCCGTGCCGGCGAGCACGCGCACGGCTGCCATGGACGTGCCGACGGCCGCGTCGGGGGCGGCCTCGAAGACGACGACACCGCCGGGTGCCGGCTGCTCGAAGGGGGCCGACATTGCCGTCACGCCGGCCGGCAGACCGGCGAAGTCGAGCCGCACGGGGTCGCCACACTCCGTCCGCGTCGCATTGAAAAAGAGCGCCATCCGGTTGCCGCGGGGCACGGCCACGACGAGCCGCTGCTGCGTCTTCGTCTGGGCCGGCGGCACCGACACCATCACGCTCGGCGCGAGCGGCTCCACGTCGATCCAGTAGACGAATGCCTTGCCACCGCGTTGCTGGAAGTCGTTGACGCGGAGCAGGAAGGCCCCCTCGTCGGGCACGGTCAGTTGCACCACGCTGTCGGGGCCGCCCGTATCGTCGTTGCCCGTGATCCGCTGCCGCTTGGCATCGTCGCGGTGGACGTTGACGACGAGATCGACCGGCGACCCGAGCCGCCTGCCCCACCCGGTCACCTTCCACTTCGATCCCTTCGGCGCCTCGATGCGAAACCAATCGACGTCGTCGGCCTCATTCATCCGGCCCGCGATCGCGCAGGCCGCCGTCGCCTTCACCGCCTGCTCGGGCTCGTTGCCCGCCTCCGCCTCGATCACGATCGGCGCGGCCGTGGCTCGCAGCGTCACGCGCATCGGCGACTGCCTGCCGTCGCGTGACGGCCGCACGCGGCAGACGCCGTCGAGACCGGGGGGCGCGAGCGTGGCCTGCCCCTTGAACGCCCCCGTGGGATCGCCAAGCCACTCGACGTCGAGTGGCGAGCCGGCAGATCCTCCCGGCGGCCAGGCGACGTGTGGCACGGGAAAGTCCCCCACGTGCAGCAGATAGATGCCGTTGCCGCCGCCGTAGGTCGTCTCGCGGATTCGCAGGAAGTAGTCCCCTTCCTTCTCGACGGTGGCCGCCAGCGCCGCATCCTGCGCCAAGAGCGGGTGATCGTCGCAGGCGGCGATCGTGAAGCCATCCGCATCGATGAGTTCGAGATAGGGGTCGAGCATCTGTTGGTCGAGCGCGACAGCCTCGGCCACTGCGGCGATCCGTCCGCCGGCGGGCATGTGCAGCTTATAGACGTCGATGTCCTCGTTGCCGAGCGCGCCCCAGACGGCCGTGCCAGGCCCGACGGGCGACGCAGTGGTGGGGTCGTTGTTGGGCTCGGTCTCGGTCGCCTGTTCGGAGTCGTGCACGTGAAACACGCGTAGCTCGGAGAGCCCCTCGGCCGTCCTCAGCCGCATGCGATGAGGGCCGAGCGGGCAGTCGGCGGAAATTGAGAGCGTCGCCTTCACGATGTTTTCCTTCTCGGCGGCCACGCTCCTCACGGTGATCCGGCCCTCCTCGAAGAACAGTTCCTGGGGCTCGTCGAGCTCCGTGCCGGAGATCGTGATCTCGATCTCGCTCCCTTGCCTTGCGGCCGGTGGCTCGATGCGGTTCAGGGCCGGGGCGGCGACCGCCGTAGCCGTGTGGCAGAGCAGAAGCACTGTCCCAAATCGGGTGGCAAGCATGGCTTGGAGTGTGGCTGGGTGAGTTCGACAGGCTGAAGCCCGCCCTACGCCAGCAGATCCTTTCGCACGGTGCCGCCGTCAACGATTTCGACCGGCCGGTTGCCGGGAGCGACGAGCTCCTTGTCGGCCACGATGCCGAGACAGTGGTAGACGGTGGTCGCCAGGTCTTCAACGGTGAGCGGATCGGCGGCCGGCTCCGCCGCGATCGAGTCGGACGCCCCGTACACGAGCCCCCGCTTCATGCCGCCGCCGGCCAGCACGATGGAAAACACCTTCGGCCAGTGGTCGCGGCCCGCGTCCTTGTTGATCTTGGGAGTGCGGCCGAATTCGCTCGAAACCATCACCAGCGTGGAATCGAGCAGGCCGCGTCGCTCGAGATCCCGGATCAACGTGGCGAAGGCCTGGTCGAAGGCGGGCAGCGTGCGGTTGATACCGTCGGTGACCTTTGCGTGCATGTCCCAGCCGCCGTAATTGAGCGACACGAGCCGCACGCCCGACTCGACGAGCCGCCGCGCGAGCAGCATCCGCTGGCCCGCCTCGTTGCGGCCGTATTCATCGCGGAGGGAGGCTGCCTCGGCCGAGATATCGAACGCCGCCCGGGCCCGCGCGGAACTGACGAGGTCGTAGGCACGCTTGTAAAACTCGTCCATCGCCTGGAGGTTCGGGTTGTCGTCCATCTGCTGAAAGTGGCGGCCGACAATGTCGCGCAGCCGCTGGCGGGTGGCGAAGCGGGCGGAGTCGACGGCACCGGGCAGGGCCATGTCGCGAACGGAAAAGCCGGGGTTGGCGGGATCCGCGCCGAGCGTGAAGGGTCCGAAGGCGCTGCCGAGATATCCGGCGCCGGCGTCGGGGGCCGGCAGATTGGGGAAGCAGACATACGGCGGCAGGCTTTCCCGCGGCCCGAGTTCATGCGCCACGACGCTCCCGAAACTCGGATACGTGAGCGCCGGGCTGGGGCGATACCCCGCGAACATGTTGTGGGTGCCGCGCTCGTGGGCCGCCTCGCCATGGGTCATCGAACGCACCACGGTGATCCGGTCCGCGACCAGCGCCGTGCGGGCGAGTTTCTCGTTGAAGACGACACCGGGCAGGCTGGTCGGCACGGTGCCCATGTCGCCCCGATACTCGAGCGGCGCGAGCGGCTTTGGATCGAACGTCTCCTGCTGGGCCCAGCCACCCGGCAGCCAAATATGGATCAAACTCTGCGCCGTGCCGGCGAACGTGCTGAATGTCTTGGTGTCGGCTCGAGCCGCCTCGGCCCTGAAGAGTCCACCGAGAGAGAGACCGAGCCCCGAGATGGCACCGACCTGGAGGAATTCACGACGTGACCGACCTGCGAAGCCACCGGACATGGGATACCTCCCTGTCGAAGCAACGTGGACTCGTCGAACGCCCCTTCGCCCGACATTATACGGAAAGCCACGGGGGTCGCCACGGTGTCGGTTTCGAGTCGGGTAGACCGCTTGTGGAACAAGCGGTCTACGAATGACAGGCTGAAGCCTACTCGGGGCAGGCTGAAGCCTACCCTACCGGTCGAAGGTGCGTTTGCCGCGGAGCAGGTGGTGGTAGTGCTGCGCGAAGCGATGGGCCTCGTCGCGGACGTATTCGAGCAGCCGCAGCGAATACGAGTCGCGGGAAAGCCGCAGCGGCTCGCTCTGCCCCGGCAGGAAGATCTCCTCCTCCCGCTTGGCCAGCGAGATCATGCAGGGCGGCTCGACGCCGAGCGACTCGACGGCATCGAGCGCCGCTGAGAGTTGCCCCTTGCCGCCGTCGATGAGGAAAATGTCGGGCAGCGACGCGCCCTCGCGCAGAAGCCGCGAGAACCGCCGCGACACCACCTCGTGGATGCTCTTGAAGTCGTCGATGCCATCGACCGACTTGATCCGATACCGTTTGTAGCCCGGCTTGAACGGGAGGCCGTCGATGAACTGCACGAGGCTGGCCACCGTCTCGTTGCCATGCAGATGCGCGATGTCGACGCCCTCGATCACCCGCGGCGGCTTTGAGAGGTCGAGCACCTTTTCGAGCCCGGCGAGCCCCTTCTTCGGATCGACGAGAAACACCTCGGGCTGGACGTTCTCCTCGAGGTCGCCCCGCTGGTCGAGCGTTTCGAGCAACCGGATCTCGTCGCGGAGCCGGGCCGCCTTCTCGAATTCGAGTTTCGCCGAGGCCGCGAGCATGTCCTGCCGCATCTCCTCGAGCAGCCGCTTCTTGCCCCCCTCGAGAAACGTCTTCAGCCGGTTGATGTCTTTGCGGTAGTCGTCCTTCGAGATCCGCAGGTTGCACGGCGCCGTGCACTGATCGATCGAAGCGAGGAGGCAGGGGCGAAACCACCGCCACTGCTCGTCGGCCGCGTCGATGTCGAGCGTGCAGGTGCGGAACTTGAAGATCCGCTGCAGGACGACGATCGCCCCGCGGAGCGAGCCGGCGCTCGTGAACGGCCCGTAGAGCTTCACACCCTTCGTTCGCGGCGTCCGCGTGAACTCGACCCGCGGATAATCCTCGTGGGTCGTGATCTGCAGGTAGGGAAACGTCTTGTCGTCCTTGAGGTCGGAGTTGAACCGCGGCTGCACGTCCTTGACGAGCCGGCTCTCGAGCAGGAGTGCATCGACCTCGCTCTCGGCTTCGAGAAAATCGATGTCGCGGATCTCGCGGACAAGGTCGGCCGTCCGCCGATCCTGTTCGGCCGCCCTGAGAAAATAGCTGCCAGCCCGCGCCCGTAGGTTTTTCGCCTTGCCGACATAGATCACCCTCCCGACGGCGTCTTTCATCAGGTAGACGCCCGGCGTCTGCGGAAACGCTTTTACCTTTTCCGCCGCGAGCGACCGATCGCGGGCCGCGGCCACCGCATCAGTGTCGGCGGGCGTGGTTTCGGAAGTCTTGTCGAGTGGCGTGTCCACAACACGATTGTAGTGGGGGCGATGTTCCATGCGTGACAAAAAGGTGTCAGGACTCTTTTCCGGTCTAAACGGGTCTGGTCTCCAAAAAAGGTTAGCCGGAAAAGAGTCCTGACACCTTTTTGTCTACAAGCCGGCAAAGCTGCGCAGGTCTTTCTCGAGGGCGTCGAGGCGGGCGGTGAGAGCGGCCTTCACCTGCGGGAGTTCGTCGCAACGGCACGGAGGGGCCGCCGTGAACAGGTAGAACTTGATCTTCGGCTCCGTGCCCGAGGGGCGGGCCGCCACCGCGTTGCCGAGCGTGGGAAAGTGGCCGGGCGATCCTGAGCCGGCGTCGGGTAGGCCCGCGAGATCGAACATCACGAGATCCCCCTTCGCGCCCGCGAAGGCCACCGGCGCCGCGCCGGGGAGGGTGGTGGTGAGGCTCGCGTAGTCGCGCGTGCGGACGACATCGAGGCCGCCGAGGCGGGCCGGCGGCTTCGACCGCAGCGCCGCCATGATCTCCTTCATGCGATCCATGCCGCTGGCGCCCGGCAGCGTGATCGCCACCTGCCGCTCCAGATGGCAGCCGTGCGCGCAAAACAGTTCGTCGAGTTTTTCGTGCAGTGTCTTGCCCGCGGCCTTCAGGCTGGCGGCGAGCTCGGCGAGCAGGAGCGCCGCGACGCTCGCGTCTTTGTCGCGCACGTGCGTGCCAGCGAGATAGCCGTGCGACTCCTCGCAGCCGAAGACGAAGTGCCGCGGGCCGGTCTGGTCGATTGCCTGGCCGATCCACTTGAAGCCCACCTGCAGCGTGTCGACCGTCGTGGTGCGGTAGGACTCGGCGATCCGCCGGATCAGCCCGGTGGTGACGAGCGTGGTGATCACGTGGTCGGACGACGAGAGCACGCCGCGGGCCTTGCGGGTCGAGAGCACCCAGTCGACGAGCAGGGCGGCGATCTGGTTGCCGGTGAACGTCTTCCACTCGGCGGCTGGCTTCGCCGTCAGCGGTGCGGCCGCGCCGAGGCGATCGCAGTCGGGATCGCTCGCCATCACGAGATCGTCGCCGCGGCTCTTGGCCTCGTCGATCGGGCCGGTGAGAACGGCCGGGTTTTCGGGATTGGCCACGTGGCCCGGCACGTTGGGGAAATCGCCGTCCGGCTGCGACTGCGGGCCGTAGAGCCGCAACTTCTCGAAGCCCGCCCCGGCGAGCACGGGCACGACGGCGCTCGCGCCCACGCCGTGCAGCGGCGTATAGAGGATGGAGACGTCGCGCGGCCCCGGCGTGGCCTGTTCGAGCACCGCCGCCACGAAGGCCGGGTCGATCTCCGCTTCGACGAACTGCACGCGGCCGCCCGCCACTCCCGCGTCGAAGGGCTCGCGGCGCACCGCATCGACCGTCATCACGCGGTCGATGATCCCCTTGTCGTGCGGCGGCAGCACCTGCACACCGCCTGCCCAATAGACCTTCACGGCATTGTCGCTCGGTGGATTGTGGCTCGCCGTCACCATGATCCCGCAGGTGGCGCCGGTGTGGCGCACGGCGTAGGAGAGCTCCGGCGTGCTGCGGAAGCCGCGGAGGAAAAACACCTTGAAACCCGCCGCCAAGAGCACCTCTGTGCAGAGCTTCGCAAAATGCTCCGAGCGGTGCCGCGTGTCGTAGGCGATCGCGCAGCTGGGGGTCTCGCCCGGCTTCATGACCGTCTGCACGTAATCGGCCAGGCCCTGCGCGCTCTCGCCGATCGTGCGGTCGTTGATGGCGTTGGAGCCGACCGGAAACATCATGCCGCGGCGGCCGCCGGTGCCGAACGGGATCACCGTCCAATAGACGTCGTCGAGCTCCTTCCAGCGGCCCTGGTCGACGAGCGCGGCCAGCTCGGCCGAAAACTCCGCATACCGCGGCTCAGTGAGCCAGGCCCGCATCGTGGCGGCCGAATGATCGGTGATCGAACCGGCGGCATGGGCCGCGGCGATGGCCTCGAGGCGGCGGGCGGTGTCGGGGGCGGATGAGGGCATCGGCAACACTCCACGGGGATGCGAGCTGGGCGATTGTCCTAGGCCGGATTTATACTCTGCCGCACCAATGGCAGACACATTGATCGTGAGCGTGTCGGGATTGCGCGGCATCGTGGGGGAGAGCCTCACGACGGAGGTCGCCGTGCGCTATGCCGCCGCTTTCGCCGAGACGCTCCCTCCGGGGCCGATCGTCATCGGCCGCGACGGCCGCACGTCAGGCCCGCTTTTGCTGGCGGCAATCCGCGACTACCTCACGGGTGCGGGCCGCGACGTGATCGACTGCGGCGTGGCGGCGACGCCCACCATCGGCATCGTCGTGCGTGAGACGACGGCTGCCGGTGGCATCCAGATTTCGGCCAGCCACAACCCGGCGGCCTACAACGGCATGAAGCTGTTTTCCCGCGCGGGCCGCGTGCTCTCCGCCGCGGACGGCAAGCAGGTTCTTGCCCGGTTCGAATCGTTGGCCAGGCACGAGGCCGCGCTGCCGCTCACGCGGACCGAGGGAACCGTTCGCGCATTCGATGGAACACCGGCGCATCTGAAACTCGTCGCCGATACGATCGACGTGGCGGCGATCCGCCGACACCGGCCGCGAGTCTGGCTCGATTGCGGTCACGGCGCGGGCAGCCGCGTGGCAAAGCCGTTGCTCGAGCATCTCGGCTGCGACGTCGTGATCGAAGGGGGCGAGCCCGACGGCAACTTCGAGCACCTGCCGGAGCCGACCGCCGAGAATCTGGTGGCCTGGCTACCGCGGATTCCGCGCCAGCACGCCGACATTGGATTTTTTCAGGATCCCGACGCCGATCGGCTCGCGATCGCCACGGCCGACGGCCGCTCCATCGGCGAAGAAGCCACGCTCGCGCTCGCCGTTGAAGCCGTGCTCGCGAAGCGGCCCGGACCGATCGTCGTGAACTGCTCGACGAGCGGCATGGCGGCCGCGATCGCCGCCCGCCACGGCGTGGCCTGCCATGTGTCGGCCGTCGGCGAGGCCAACGTCGTCGAGAAAATGATCGCCACGGGGGCCGTGCTCGGCGGAGAGGGCAATGGCGGAGTGATCGATCCCCGGGTGGTGTTTGTTCGCGACAGCTTCGTGGCGATGGCGCTCGTGCTCGAACAGATGTGCGCCGGCAACACGCTCACGAGCGTCGACTCGCTGGCGCGGGCGCTGCCGCAGTTGGTGATGAAGAAGACGAAAGTCGATCTTTCCCCGGAGATCCGTGGCCCGGCGCTGGCCGCGGCCCTCGCGCGGATCGAGCAGGCCTTTCCGGAGGCGAAGCCCGACCGCCTCGACGGCCTCCGGCTCGACTGGCCCGGCGGCTGGCTGCTCGTGCGGGCGAGCAACACCGAGCCGATCGTGCGGCTCGTGGCCGAGGACCGCGACGCGGCGCGGGTGGACGAGGCGCTCGCGCGGGCCGCAGCGGCGCTCGCGTAGGGTAGGCTTCAGCCTGCCTGTCCCTAGCCAACCTTCTTCACAAAGCGGCACGAAACCTTTTGGGATCCGCTTCGGGACGAAGCGGTCTACTTTCTACTCTTCGAGCTCGGGGAGGACGGCTTCGGCTGCGGCGGCTTCGCGGAGCTTTTCGAGGGCCTTTGCCTCGATCTGACGGACCCGCTCCTTCGTCACGCCCAGCGCCGTGCCGACTTCCTTCAGCGTTTGCGGCTCGTGCTCATGGTCGAGGCCGTAGCGACGGATGATGATCGTCTGCTCACGCGAGTCGAGACGGTCGAGGAACTTGCCGACCTGCTTGAGCCGGTCTCCTTCCGCGATCCGCTGCTGATGCTCGTCGGCCCGCCGGTCGGCCGCCGACTGCAGCAGATCCATGTCGGCCGCGCGGAAACGGTCGCGGCGGCGATGCTCGTCGGGGATCGTGCGGGCGAAATTCTTCATGATCGCCCACGACGCATACGTGCTGAACTTGTTGCCGCGCGAGTAGTCGAATTTCTCGACCGCGCGGATGAGCGACATGTTGCCGTCGCTCACGAGGTCGAAGAAGCTGTCGCCGGGAGCCACGCGCCGCTTCGCGATCGAGACCACGAGCCGGAGGTTGGCTCGCACGAGGCGGTTCTTCAGCCCCACGATCTCCTCGTAGAGCTTCTCGATCTGATCCATGAGCCGGGTGCTCGGCCGCTCGGGGTTGAGCTGCTTGCGGAGTTCCGAGGCCTGGTGCTTGAGAAAGTTGAACTTCCGGAAGAGCCAGACCTCCTGCTCACGCGTCAGGAGCGGCACCTCATAAAGGCTCGCCAGGTAGGCCGGCAGGCCGGAGGGGCGGCGGACTTTCTTCGTGGGCTCGTCAGTGCCGGGGAAAGGCTGGTCGACCACCTTCTCGGCACTCTTCCGGTTGAAGAGCGCATTTGGAATGTAGTCGAGCGGCAGCTGCATGATGTGCTCGGCCCGCTGCGCGAGGATCACTCGATAGATGCTCGCCTTTGAGCGGCGATATCGCTTCGCGATCGACTCGACCGGCTCGCCCTGCGCGTAGAACTGATAGATTCGGCTGCAGGTCTCGGGACGAAGCTTCCCTTCGTCGGCGGCGAAGATTGCGGCCTCAGGATGATCCTGGTCGTGCTGCTTGATCGTGTAGCGGATCGTCTCGACGCTGCGGTTGAGTCGAGCGGCGATCCGCCGGTGCACGTCGGCCGGGCTCGCGCCCGCCGCCGCGAGCCGCCGGGCCCAGGCAATGATGCGATCGTGCTCCTCTTCCGTGAGCTGGCTGAACCGGGCGCCGCGCTCGATCCGCAGGGGATTGGAGGCGACGAAGCGTTCGACGGCGCTCTTGAGGAAGCCGACCCGCTTGCGGCCGCCGACCTCGTAACGCTGGGCGACGAGGCCATGCTCCCGCCACCGTGAGATCGTCTTGGTGGAGACGTTGAATTGCTTGGCAAGGTCCTCGATCGAGAGCACCTCGTCGCCTTCGTTTACGGTGCCCCCCTGCTCCTCTGCGAAGATCCGCAGCGAGGAATCGTTCGACGGTTGATCGAAGCCAAGAACGTTGGAACGCATGATATTTCTCCGTTGCCGGCGATCCATTACCGGCGTTGATGACCCGCCTCTGAAACATCCGTCCGCGTTGGAGGAGGGCCCTCATGGCCCAGCCTTGCTCGTCCTTGGGACGTGAGAGTTATACGCACCGGGGCCAACCCCGGTTCGCACCGACTGGCCCGGTCTTGAACCTTTTTTTCGCCGCCGGCACGTCCGGAATGGCGGTTCGCAGCCGCAATCCCCGATCGGCCAGGCGTTTGCGCCTTGTTTCCTTCGCCCGAATTGTCTCAGAATCAGCCCGCCAGGTCTAAAGAGTCTCAGTAAAATAGGCCGTTTTTGCGGGCGGACACTTGGTCTCTGCCCAGGGCGAAGCCGCCCTGTCGAACTCATTCCGGACACCTCCGGAGAGTTGAGATATGGCTGTGCGCTGCTGTGGATTTGTTTGGGGATTTGCCTGGGGATTTGTTTGTCTGACGGCGTTCGCGGCCTTGATGGCGGCCGGCACGTCGGCCTCCGCATCTCCCGGCGACACCGCGACCCAACGGGTGCGGGCGAAGCTCGACGTCTCAGGCGAGATCTTCGCCCCCGCGGGCGGCGATGCCGAGCCGGTTCGCCAGCCGATCGCCGTGGCGGCCGAATTCGACTTCCTCGAGACCGCGGCGCCGGAAGCCCAGGAGGGCGCGAAGGCCGCCGTGATCCGCCATTACGACCAGGCTGTGGCCGAGGTGACGGTGGCCGGCCAGCCGGCCCGCGCGGAGCTCGCCGTCGATGCCCGCACGCTCGCCGTTGCCCGCCTCGGCACCACGCCGATACCCTTCCTCCGCGCCGCGTTTCTCACCCGCGACGAGTTCGAACTCCTCGAGACGCCGTTTGACTCGCTCCTGCTCGACGAGTTGCTGCCCAAGAGCCCTGTCGCGGTCGGCGAGGCCTGGCAGCTCACGGGCGACGTGACCGCCGGGCTGCTCGCGATCGACACCGTCGAGAACGGCTCGATCGAGGCGAAGCTCCTCGAGGCCGCCGATGGCTCGGCGAAGGTGTCGCTCGCCGGCATCATCGATGGCGCGGTCGATGGCGTGCCCACGCATGTCGTGGTCGAAGGCAGCTTCACGGCGCCGGCCCGCGAGGAAGAGGATCGCCACGTGATCGACGGGCGGGTGGCGGGAGTCGATGTGGTGCTTCGCGAGCGACGCCAGGCAAGCCACGTGGCCCCCGGATTCGAAGTCGAGGCCAGGCTTGATCTCGATCGCACGGCCGTCACCGGTGGCGACGCCGAGATTCCCACTGACGCATCCCTCGCGACGACGCGCCGCCGCGGCGAAGGCAAGCCCGGGATCGTGTGGCATCGCGACGGCGAGGACCGCTATGACCTCGTTTACGACGCCCGCTGGCGGGCCGTCGAGGATGGGGCGAACGGGCTCGTCTTGCGGCTCGTCGATCACGGGGCGCTCGTGGCACAGTGTTCGATCACGGCCCTGCCCCGCGCCGCGGCCGACGTCACGCCGACGATCGACGAGGTGAAGCGAGACATCGAGAGGTCGCTCGCCGGGCAGTTCGCCCGCTTTGGCGAGGCCACACAAGACGAAGCAGGCGATGCCGAATCGGGCGGCCGCCTCACGCTCGTGCGGGTGGCCTCGTCGGGCACCGCCGAGGGGCTGCCCTTTCATTGGATCCACTACGTGGTTTCCGACGGCGAAGGCCGCCGGGCGGGGGTGACGTTCATGTTCGAGGCGTCGCTCCTCAAGCGATTCGGTGACGCCGACCGGGCTCTCGTGCAGGGGCTCCGGCTCGAGACGGCGGGCGTTCGCGAGGCCCGGCTGCCAGAGAAAACCGCGCTGCCTTGACGCCTCCCCCCAGGGGCTGGAATATTGTGGGTCTTTTCCCGGGAAACAGCGGCCCCGAAGTGTTCGGCAGCCGCCCGGGGCGCCTCCGGGAGGTGATGCACTGTTGGCAGATGCGCCTGACGGCTTTTGCCAAGACTGCGGCGGCCCATCCCCGGAAGCGAAGCCAAACCGCGACCGGAGCGTGAGCCATCGAGAAGCAGCATCGCATCAACGAGCAGATCCGCATCACGCCGATCCGGGTCATCTCCGCCGAAGGCGGGCAGCTCGGCATCATCCCGACCGAGGAGGCGCTTTCCATCGCGCGGGAGTCGGGGCTGGATCTGGTGGAGGTGGCGCCCAACGAAAAGCTACCGGTCTGCCGAATCATGGACTTCGGCAAGTTCAAGTATCAGCAGAAGAAGAAACAGCATAAGACCCACGTCCACCACACGAAGATCAAGGAGATCCGGCTGCGGCCGAAGACGGGCGAGCACGACATCGAGTTCAAGGTGAACCAAGCCAAGGGGTTCCTGCAGCACAAGGACAAGGTGATCGTGTCGGTCGTGTTTCGCGGCCGCGAACTCGCCCACATCGACGAGGGGCAGCGGGTCATGAAAAACATCCTCGAACAACTCGATCCGGTGGGGAAAGTCGATTCCCCGCCGCAGCAAATGGGCCGCCGGCTGGTGTGCACGCTGTCGCCCAAGTAACATCCTCCCGTCGATCAAACGAACGAAAGCAAGGAGTTTCCCGTGCCGAAGCAGAAGACCCATAAGGGCGTCAAGAAGCGTTTCCGGATCACCGCCCGCGGCAAGGTGAAGCACCGCCGCGCCGGCACGAGCCACCTGCAGGTTCGGCTCACCGCCAAGCGGAAGCGCGAGCTCCGCGGCACCGGCGTGCTCGCCAAGGTCGATACGCCGAAGATCGTCGAGGCGCTCGGCGCCTACAGCTACTAGCCGAAAAAAGGTGTCAGGACTCTTTTCCGGCGAATCTTTTCCGGAGCCGCTTACGTTGGAACGGAAAAGAGTCCTGACACCTTTTTTGCCGGCAGAGGCAGCCGTTGGCCTTGCATTCTGCCGCGGGTGAGCGACATTAGAAGGCTTCCACGATCCAAGTAAGGTAGAGAGTCATGCGTACGAAAAATGTCGTCCCGCGTCTGCGTGCCAAGAAGCGTCTCTTCAAGCGGGTGAAGGGCTCCGTCGGCGGACGTCGCCGCCTGCTGCGGACGGCGAAGGAATCGATCATCCGCGCTGGTGTCTATGCCCGCCGCGACCGCCGCCGCAAGAAGCGCGACTTCCGCCGCCTCTGGATCGTGCGGATCAACGCCGCCGTTCGTGAGCGTGGCATCCGCTACAGCCAGTTCATCGCCGGCCTCGAGAAGATCGGCTCCGATCTCGATCGGCGCACGCTCGCCGAAATGGCCGTCGTCGATCCCACCGGCTTCGATGCCGTCGTGGAGCAGGTCCGCAAGGCCCTCGGCCTGCCGGAGCCGGCCGCGGTCGCGTAAGGCAGTGGCAACCGTTTCGCTGGAAGCGTTCACGGCCGAGCTGGACCGACTCCGGGCCGACGCCACGGCCGCGCTCGACGTGGCCGGCGACGAGGCGACTCTCGAGCAGGCGCGGGTCGAATTCGTCGGCGCGAAGAGCGGTCGCCTGAAGGCGATCCAAAAAATGCTCGGCGGCCTGGCCGCGGAGGATCGCCCTGCCGGCGGCCGGCACTTCAACGACGCCAAACAGGTGATCACCGCCGCGCTCGAAGCGGCGCAGGGCCGCGTCGCCGGAACGGCCGCGGAGACCGAGGCCATCGATGTCACGCTCCCGGGCGATCCCATTCGGCTGGGCCACCTGCACCCGATCACCCAGACGATCCGCCGCGTGCAGGAGATCATGGGGCGGCTCGGCTTCGAAAGTGTCGACGGCCCTGAGGTGGAAGACCAGTGGCATAACTTCGAGGCGCTCGCGATCGGCGCCGAGCACCCGGCCCGCGATCCGCTCGACAACTTCTACCTCTCCGTCGCCCGCGCGGCCGACCCGCTGCTGTTGCGGTCGCAGACCAGCACCGTGCAGATCCGCGTGATGGAAAAGCGGAAGCCGCCGCTGCGGATCGTCTCGCTCGGCCGCGTCTATCGCCCCGACACCGCCGACGCGACCCACTATCCGATGTTTCACCAGGTCGAAGGCCTGCTCGTGGAGCCTGGCACCACGATGGCGCACCTCAAGAGCGTGCTGCGGCTCTTCGCCTCCAGCTTCCTCGGCGGCGACGTGCACGTGCGGTTTCGCCCGTCGTTCTTCCCGTTCACCGAGCCGAGCGTCGAGGTCGACATGGAGTGGGGCGGCCGCTGGATCGAGATGGGGGGCGCGGGCATGGTCGATCCGGCGGTGCTCGCGGCCGTGGGCTACGACCCCGATCAGGTGTCTGGCTTCGCCTTCGGGTTGGGCGTGGAGCGGATCGCCGCCCGCCGCTACGGCGTGGCCGACATCCGCGACTTCTACCGCAACGACGTGCGGTTTCTCCGGCAGTTCTGAAGCATGATCATCTCCACACACTGGCTTGCCGATTACGTGCAGCTTCAGGCGCCGACCGATGCGCTCGTGGAGCGATTGCTCATGTCGGGTCTCAATCATGAGTCGACGGCGACGGTCGGCGCCGATACGGCCGTCGAGATCGAGGTGACGAGCAACCGCCCCGACTGCCTCGGCCACATTGGCGTGGCCCGCGAGGCGGCGGTGCTCTTCGGCCGCCCGCTCCACATTCCCGATCCGCGGCCGCTCGAGGGGGGCCGCGCGGCGGCCGAGAGCGTGGCCGTGGAGATCCGCTCCCCCGACGTCTGCCCGTTTTATTCCGCGCGGGTGATCCGTGGCGCGAAGGTCGGGCCCAGCCCGGCCTGGCTCGTCGAACGGCTGGCGACGGTCGGCATCGAGAGCGTGAACAACGTCGTCGATGTCACCAACTACGTGATGCTCGAGTGCGGACAGCCGCTGCACGCCTTCGATCTCGCCAAGATCCGTGGGGGCAGGATCGTGGTCCGCCGCGCCGCCGCCGGAGAGCCGTTCACGGCGATCAACCACAAGACGTATCCGCTCACCGAGCAGATGTGCGTGATCGCCGACGCGGAGGGCCCGATCGCGCTCGCGGGTGTGATGGGGGGCGCCGAGAGCGAGATCGGCGACGCCACGACCGACATCCTGCTCGAGTCGGCACAGTTCGCACCGCTGGCCGTGCGGGCCGCCGCCCGCGGTCTCGTGCTCGCGAGTCCCTCCTCCTACCGCTTCGAACGCACGCCCGACCCTGCCGCCGTTGATTGGGCGAGCCGCCGCGCGGCCGCGATGATCGTTGATCTCGCCGGCGGCACGCTCGAGAAGGCCGCCGTCGAGGCCGGCACGCTTGCATGTGCGCCGGCGACGATCGAGCTGCGGCCGCACCGTATTCGCGAGGTGCTCGGCATCGACATTGCAGCCGACAGGCAACGGGCGATCCTCACCGGGCTTGGATTCGCCGAACTGGATCCGGGCGATGGCGTCGGAAAGCCCTCGCGCTGGCGGGCGCCGACCTGGCGCCGCGACGTCTGGCGCGAGATCGATCTCGTCGAGGAGATCGCCCGCATCGAGGGCTACGACCGCGTGCCCGAAGACTGGCCGATCACCGCGCGGCCGGTCGAGCTCTCGCCGCGCGAGCAGGCGATCCGCGCGGCCTCGGCCGTGCTCGTCGGCGCCGGGCTCTGCGAGGCGATGACGCGGAGCGTCGTCAGTGCAGCCCTCGAGTCCACGCAAAGCCCATGGGGCGACTCGGCCCCGCTCGTGATTTCCCCCGCGCTCGTCCGCGGCGCCGATCGCCTGCGGCGCACGCTCCTGCCGAGCCTGCTCGAGGCGCGGGCCGGCAACCTGTCCGTGGGCGCCCCCCACGCCGAGCTCTTCGAGATCGCCCGCGGTTACATCGGCCGGCCTGCCGGCACCGCTGCCGAGTCGCCGGTGGAAGAACCATTGCTCGTGTCGCTTGTGACGGGAGGCTCGTTCGCGGCCGCCAAGGGGCTCGTCGAGGCGGTGCTCGCCCGGTTTGGCGTCTGCGCCGCGTTCCGCCCCGTCGATCTCGACCTCTTCACCCGCGGCCGCGCGGCTGAGATCGTCGTCGATCAGCCGGGGCGGGCCCCGGAGAGGATCGGTGTCGTCGGCGAGTGTGCGGCCGGTGCGCTTGCAGCGGCCGGGCTCGACAAGGGCGTGTCGGCCGCGGAGCTTCGGCTCGACCGGCTCGAGTCGGCGCTCGGCATCGAAAGAAAGCTTCGCCGCCCGAGCGACTTCCCCGCCGTGGAGCGAGACGTGAATCTCGTGGTGGACGAGTCGGTGCCATGGGGTGATCTCGCGGCCGTCGTCGGCCAGACCGCCGGCGACCTGCTCGAACACTGCCGGCTCGTGCAGGTGTGGAAAGACGCGGAGCGGCTCGGCGCCGATAAGAAGAGCATGGTGGTGTCGCTCCGGCTCCGAAGCGGCTCAGGCACGCTCTCGAGCGAAGACGCCAATCGCGTCGTCAGCGACGTCGTCGCCGCCTGCGGCCGCAAGGTCGGCGCCGTCCTGCGGCAGTAGGTAGACCGCTTGCTCCGCAAGCGGATCTCCTGTTGCACGCGGTCAACTCGCCCAAACCGGCTTCGGGTGACCCGTACCCCGTCGCCGGACGCTCGCTACGGACATCCTGTCCTTCGCTCGCTCGGATGCCGCCTTCGCTTCGCCATCCTGGCTGCGCTTGGCGGCATACGCCGGCTCCCGGGGCACGCGTCGCCCGAAGCCTGTCCTACCGGTCAATCAGGTCTGGCAGTTTCGGCGGAGACGGTCGGTGGGCACGCAAAGAAGAAGGGAGTCGTTGAGGACTCTTGAGATGGCTAGGCCTGGAGGGCCGGGTCAGCACCAGCGGGCGGATGCCCGCCAAGCAAAGATCGGCAGGATGCCGATGCTTTGCGTGATCACAGATTCGAGCATGCCTCCCTTGGCTCCGAATGCGGTCGGTTTTCACACGCACAGCAGTCCGGCGACGGGTCAACCGAAGCCGGCTTGGGCGAGTTGATCGCGGTGAACGGGGGGATCCGCTTGCGGAGCAAGCGGTCTACTTATCGAGTTCTCAGCGATCGGCGTAGACCCGCGTGATCTCTTCCTTCGTGATCGGCGACGGGTGGTCGTCGCTCGTCAGCTGCACCTGCACGCGCTGGTCGCCTTCGCGATGACCGCGGACGCGGATCCGGAAGACGGCCTCCTCGGCGGGGGCGAGCTTGGCCAGCGGCTCGAAGCCGACGGTGAGGTTTTCGATCCGGTGCGCGGCCGGGCCCTTCGCCTCGACCGGCTCGAGCTCGCCGAGCAGCGTGGCCGTGAGCCGCACACCGCTGGCCGATTTCGTGCCCTGATTGCGCACGCGGACGACGTATTCCGTGAGACCGCCGACCTCGATCGGATCCTCGCTGTCGGCCACCTCGAAGGAGATGGCGGCCAGGCCCTCGACCTCGATCGTGTTGGCGACCTGGTCGGAAAGGCCGTCGGCCGACCGCGAGGCCGTCACGATCTTCTGCGGCCCGAGTTCGATCGGCATCACCACGAGCTCGACGGTGCCGATTTCGCCCGCGGGGAGCTCCTCGAGATTCCAGAGCACGCGGTGGCCGCGGTCGTCATAGAAGCCGGCGTTGTTGGCCCGCACGAACTTCATGCCGGCGGGCAGCTGGGCGGCGAGTTCGACGGATTTCGCCGGCGCTGTTCCCGTGTTGGCCATCGAGATCCTGCAGGTGGCGGGCCGCTGCAGGTAGCGGCGGGCCGGCATCTCGGCGGAAAGTTCGAGCGTTGGGGCGGTCACCTCGATCTTGAGCATGTGCTCCACCTCGATCTGGCCGTCGGCGCGGCCGACGAGCCGGATCGTGTGCAACCCCGGTCCCGTCGAGCCGAGCGAGAGGTCGATCGTGCGCGAGCCGCCGGGCTGGAGCTGGCCGACGTCGAACTCGAGCTCGCGGCCGGCACGATGGCTGAGCTGCTCGGGCAGCGCGCCTTCGAGCACGACGCCCGTGGCGATGCCCGTGCCGGGGTTGCTGAGCTTGATCGAGACGCCCACGTCGCGGCCGATGAGCACCGGCTTCGGATCGGCGGCTTCGATGAGTAGCGCGGGCTTCGTGGCCCGCGACCGGACGGAGGCATCGGCGCGGAACGTGACGCTCGCCACGCTGCCCACGTCGCCCTCGGTCGTGGGCATCACCTCCATCGCCACGCGGGCCTGGCCGCCGGGAGCGAGCGAGCCAACCATCCAGAGGAGGTCGCCGCTCGGGCCGCCGGCCGCTGGATTGGCGGGGCTCGACTGGCTGGCCGGGCTGGCAGGCGGAGTCGTGGCGATGAGCGTGGTGCCGACCGGCACGGAATCGCGCAACATGCAGTCGTGCGCCGTCGCACTGCCGACATTGCGCACGATGATTTCGTAGCGGGCCGGCTTGCCGACCTGCACCTCGCGCGGGCCCCGCTTTTCGACGCTCAGTTGCGGCGTCTGCACGCCTTCGAGCTGCATCGGGCCGGGGCGGCCCTGGCCGGTCGAGCCGTTGCCAGCTGTCGACGCGGCCGGCCCGTCGCCGAACGGCGGCGAAGCCGGCGAAGGGGGCGCGAGCGGCGGTGCAGCGGCGAACGGAACGGCCGCTGCGTTGGCCCGTAGCGGATTGCCGACGCTCGCCGTGGGAAGCAGGGCCGCGCCAGTGGCATTTGGCTGATGGGGGATCGGGGCCTCGGGGTCACTCGCCGGATCGGGGGGCGGAAACGAGGCCGGCGGATCGATGTCACGTGCGGAGAAGACATTGGCCTGGGGGGCCGGAGCGGCAGATTCCGGTGTCGGGACGGGCGCCGGCGGCGGGGCGAAGACGTCTTGCGGACGGGGCACGGTGGTCGCGGGCTGCGCTACGATGGTCGTAGGCTGCGCAAGGTCGCCCGCGTCTTCAGGGAGTGGCTCCGCGGCACCATCGGCCGGAGCCGCGGCCGACTGATCGGTTGGCAGGGCTTCGGCTTCGGCCTCGGCTGCATCCCTTCGCAGTGATTCGAGTGTCGCGGGGGCCGTGTCGAGCGTTGTCGGGGGCTCTGGGACACTCAGCGACCCTGGTTCGACCGGCTTGGCTGGTTCGGCCGGCTCGATCGGCTCATCGGCAGGCGCTTCGGCGTTGGCCGGCGAGACCGGCATATCCTCGGCGGAAGCGAACCGCGAAAACCGCGATCCGTGGCCGTCGGCGGCCACGACTGCATCGGGCCGATCGAGCGACGTGGGCTGGACCGCGTAGCGATCGCCCTGCGAAGGCACGGCGGGTGCGGCGGGTGCGGCCAAGTCGAGTGAGTGGGGCGGGGCGACGGAATCGACAACGGCGGGGGGTGGTGGTTCGATCGCCGCATTGGTTGCAGCTGGACCGGTCGAGCGGCCGAGGCCGAGTGCCCAGACGGCGGCGAATCCGACGCAGCCGCTGGCGATCGCGCCGAGCACGAGCGGCAGACTGGATCGCTTCTGGGAAACGACGAGAGCCTGGCGGGAGGGTCTGTCGGACATCGCTCAATCCTCGGCAGTAAGGACGCGTCGCGCGACGCTGCAAACAGGCAGCGGCGAACGCCGCGGTGGAAAGCCGGGGGGGAATCAGAACCGGTGGCCCCGGGAGAAGGTCAGCCGTGGCAGAGAGCGGCCGCGGCGCCGATTCAAGCAGGCGCGAGAATCTGGCGAAGATGGAAGCGAAACTTGCCCAGCTTGCCACCATAGTTGCCGGCCGAAATTGCGACGACATCGGCTGCCGCTGCCGCACGGATGCCTGCCACCATGGCCGCGGCCACGGCCGCCTCGTCCACGCCGTCGATCACGACCTCGAGGCCGCAGGCCGCGCCGTCAAGAAGCTGGGAATCCACGCGGCCGGCAAGCGACGGACAGAAGGCATCGTTTGTCGAGGCCTTCAGGCCGTTGTAGCGGGAGCCCACCTTGCTGCCCGAGCGGACGACTCCGCCGGGAAAGGGGGCGATCGTGCCGGGCACCGCCGCGATCGCGTCGACGGCCTGTCGCGCGGCGGCGAGCCCGCCCTCGAGCGATCTCGCCTGCAGGATAAAGTTGCCGCCCCCCACGCCCTTCTCGATTCCCATCGATTCCTCGACCAGGAATTCGCCGTCCATGACCGGCACCCGCCAGTATCGGCGGCCATCCACGAGCTTCGTCTTCTCGAAGCCGTCGCCGAAATAGCGGATGTGCCCGCCGAGCGGCGCCCGCTCCGCGCTCTCCGGCAGCCCGTCGAAGACGCTCGCCGTGGGGCAGGTGAGCAGGCACTGCGCCGTGCGGTTGGCCACCGCCTTCGCTACGCCCTCGGCGGAAAACCCGAAGGCCAGCACCGCCACGCCAGGGCGGCCATCGGGGGTGGCGTCGGGAGGCAGGCGGTGCTCCACGCCGATCTCGGCATCGCAACCGATCACGCTGGTGCCATAGCCGCAGGCCGCCCGCAGGGCCGCGTCGAGCCAGTGGTCGTCGTGGGCCGTCACCACCAGCCGGATGAATCGCAGCCGAAACGCCTCGGCGAACGTGTCGACGATCTGTGTGGAACCGATGAGCACGCGGCCATCCTCTGCAACGGGGGCTCTGGTGTCGCCGCTCGCCTGGGATTTCATGTTCTCGCCGGACGGCAGTTTCGCATATGTTACGGATTCACCCGTCCGGCCACCAAGCACCGGCCACCATGCAAAGGATTCCCCAGATGGCTGCCCTGCGTCTCCACACCCGAAACATCAGCTTTGTCGTCGCGCTCGCCGCCGTGATGCTCGCGTCACCCATCCGTGGCGAGGACGCGACGGCTGGAGGCATCTCGATGGTGCCACAGGACGCGGCCTTCATGTCGGCCGCGTTGCGGCTCCGCGAACAGTACGACCTGCTCGTCAACAGCAGTGCCTTCAAGGCAGTCCGCGAGATTCCCGCCGTGCAGCGCGCGATCGAAAGTTACGAGGAGCAGAAAATGCAGCCCGGCAGCCCGCTCTCGACGCTCGCCACGTTCATGGAGCTGCCGGAAAATCAGCAGGCCGTCGAGGTGCTCGAAGACATGATCGCGAACGACACGTTCGTCTATGGTGAGCCCTCGTGCATCATTTTCCTCGAACTCCTGTCGAAACTGCAGCAGGCGCAGCAGGCGGCGAACATCCTGCAGATGGCCCGCGGAGGCGGCTCGCTCGGTGGCATCGATTTCGACGCGATCGACGCCCTCGACGGCATCGAGATCGATGAGCTTCAAAATGACGACGATGACGACGGAGCCGCCGCCCCGAGGAAGCTCGGCGTGCGACCGGCGCGGTTTCAGGCCGTGGAGAAGGAACTCTCGTCCGACGAACTGGCCGGAAGGCTCGTGCTCGAGGCGCTCGCCGAGAACGTTGACAAGATCGTCGTGCCGGACGTTGTCTGGGGTTTCAAGACATCGAAGCGGCCCGCCGCGGAGGGGCAGCTCAAGCGGATCGAGGTGCTCATCAAACTCATGGCTCAGCAGAATCCGGCGCTCGCGGAATCGCTGGAGCGCCGCAAGGTTGCCGGCGGAGAGGTGGTGACGTTCACGGTCGATGGCGCGACGCTTCCCTGGGAGCAAATGGTCCGCGAAGCCACCGAAGGGATGGACGGTGAGGCGCTCGAAAAGGTGCAGGAACGCCTTCGCGAGCTCGATCTCGTCGTCGCGCTCGGCGTCGTCGGCGACTACGTGATCCTCTCGATCGGCGATTCGGCCGACCACCTCGAGAAGCTGCTCGCGCGGGGCGCGGCCGGCGGTCTGGTCGCCACGAAGCCCTTTGAGCCGCTCCGCGCCGACACATCAAAGAGGATTACCGGCATCAATTACATCAGCGAGTCGCTCGCCAAGGCGATTGCACCCTCGGCGGCCGACATCGAGCAGTTGGCGGAACTCGCCGACCAGATCGAGACCGCGGCCGACCTGCCGGAGGGTTTCGCCGAGGAGGCGCGGCAAGCCCTCTCCAAGGCTGCCGCAGGCTATAAGAAGCGGCTCCCGATCCCTGGCCCATGGATGTCGTATTCGTTTCTGACAGAGCAGGGCTACGAGGGCTACGCCTGGAACTGGGCGAAGAACGTGCCGATCGAGGGCTCGAAGCGGCTGGAGTTGCTCGAACATGCCGGCGGCGCCCCGCTCGGGGCCGTCGTCTTTCGCGCGAAGAACGATCCATCGCAGTTCGACGACATCGTCTCCTGGATCGACACCGGCTGGCGTTTGTTCAGCAAATACCTGCTCTCGAAGCAGGGGAACGACGCCCAGGAAAAGGTCGAGGAGATCGACGAGCATCTCGCGCCGCTCGGTGAGAAATTCGTCGGCATCCTACGGACGAAGATCCTCCCCGCGGCCGCTGACGGCCAGATCGGTCTCGTGCTCGACGCGAAGGCGCGAACGAAGCGACCGCAGGCGGCGCTGCCCGAAGCGGTGGAGCCGCTGCCGCTCCTCGAACCGGCCATCGTGGTCGGCCTCGACGACGCCAAGCTCTTCCGCGAAGGGCTGAGCGACATCTTCGCCCTCACCGACGAGCTTGTGGATGCGGTCCGAGAGATCAGCCCCGAGGGAGTGCCGGCCGACTACCGCATCCCCGACCCTGAAAAGGCGAAGCTCGACAAGGGCTCGGTCTGGTCGTGGAAGCTCGAGAAGAGCGGGATCGACGAGCAGGTGCGGCCGGCGATCGCCGTGGGGAACGACGTCGCGGTATTTTCGCTCGTGCCGAAGCAGGCCGGGCGGCTGCTCGCCGAAAGCCGGCTGGAGACGGGCTCGCAGCTCTCGAAGTTCGAGGAGCCGCTGGCCGGAGCCGCCGCGCTCGACTTCGCCGGCGTGGTGGACGCGATCCAGCCCTGGATCGTCTATCTCACGCGGTATGGCTGCGTGCAGCAGAAAGAGGGACGCGTCGATGCCGATGCCGACCTCTCCGCCGACGTGGAGACCGACCAGGCCCGCGAGGCGCTCAAGGCGACGGCGGTCGTCTGCGAGGCGATCAAGTCTTTGCGGGCCGCGGTGGCCGAGGTGGCAACCACCCCCGACGCCACGGTGACGCACTGGCGCAACGTGATCCGCGACATACCGGCCAAGTAGGCCGGGCGCGAGCCTTCTCGGCCCGGCAGAACGCCATTGGAGGAACGCCACGCGGGTGAACGCAGACGCCTCCGACACCGCCGGGCGGGGAAGTTTCACCGATGAGGAGCTCGCCGCGCAGGCGGCGCGGGAAGGCTCGGACGGCGCGGCCTTCACCGCGCTCATGGATCGCTACCGCGAAAAGGTCTGGCGGGTCTGCTGGCGGCTGATGGGCAGCGAGCATGATGCCGAGGATGCGGGGCAGGAGGTGTTTGTACGCCTCTTTTTCGAGCGCGGCAAATTCGCCGGGCGTTCGACCTATTCCACATGGCTGCACGGCGTGGCCATCCGCACCTGCCTCCAGCTGCGGCGCTCCCGGTCGCGGCGGCGGCGGCGGGAGGATGCGACCGACGACGTGCTGATCCAAGCACAGCCCGATGCGACCCCGGAGGCCGCGGCGGCGGTCGATGCCAGCCACGATATCCGTACATTGCTCGAGGGCCTCGACGAAGAGGATCGCGCGCTCGTCCTCATGCGGTTCGCGGAAAGCCACGACTACGACGAGCTCGCGGAGATGTTTGGCACGACGTCCGGTGCCTGCCGGATGCGGATCAGCCGGATTCGGGAGAAGCTGGCAGCGAAGGCGGGCCGGCTTTTCGGCGAAACGGCCGAAGGGCAGGGGGCACGGTGATGCAATACGGAGACGACCCGATGGATCCGTTCGAGCAGTTGGCCGAGATGAAGGTTCCGCCCGTGCCGGCGGCGAAGACCTTTACGGCGGGTGTCCGCCGGAAACTCCACCCGCGCCTGCTCGCCGTGCACGTGCTCGAATTCGCGTGTGGGGCGACGGCGTGGGCGGTCGTCAACATGGCGGCGGCCCTGTCGGCCGCCATCCGCTACACCATCACGGGCCGTTGGCCCGACCGCGACCGGCGGCCCTGAGAAGCCGCGAAAAAACGCCGCCAAAAATTTTTTTGTGACACGGCGGCTTTGGCCGGCAACTCACTGTGTGGCGACGGGAACACTTCCCCGTCGCCACCGAAAATACACTCGCCGGTGAGGTGCCGGCGATGCGGGGATTCGGGGTTCAGGATTTCAGCGGTTCGAAGGGGAGACAACAGGCATGTTCGCAGTGAACGAACTCACGAAGGTGGGCCAGACGGCCGCCGAGACAGTGAATGTTTCAAAGCAGGCGCTCGTCGATAGCTTCACCCAGGCGTGGAGCCAGGTGATTCTCTTGGCGCCGAAGGTGGTGGCGATGGCGGTGGTGCTCGTGGTTGGCTACGTGGTCGCCCGCTGGGTGGCCGGCGTGATCACGGTCGTCAGCGAGAAGATCGGCCTGCAGACAGCGGCCGAGAAGAGCGGACTGGCCAAGAGCATGAACGACGTGGGCATCCGTCGCCCGCTGCCGACGATCGTCGGCGGTCTCGTCTTCTGGCTCTTGATGTGCGTCTTCACGATGGCGGCATTCAACATCCTCGGCCTCCAGAGCATCTCCGACGCGATGGGCGAGGTGGTGAACTATATCCCGCGGCTGCTCGTGGCGACGGTGGTGGTGGTGATCGGCCTCCTGGCGGCGACCTTCCTTCGTGGTGTCGTGGCGACCAGCGCCGACCGTGTGGGGCTGTCGTATGCCGAATACCTGGCCGGCGGCTGCTACTGGGTGCTCTCGATCCTGACCTTCATCGCGGCCTTCAACCAGCTCGGCATCCAGTTTGCCCTGCTCGAGAAGCTGATCCTCATCGGGTCGGCCGGCCTCTCGGCCGGGTTCGCGCTGGCCTTCGGCCTCGGCGGCCGCGACGTGATGAGCGGGATCCTCTCGGGCTACTACGTTCGCCAGCGTCTCCAGGCGGGAGACACGGTGACCGTCGGCACGATCGAAGGCACGGTTCGCGAGGTCGGCCCGGTGGCGACGGTGATCGAGACTCGTGAAAACGGCCTCGTCAGCCGCCATAGCGTGCCGAATGCCAAGATGCTGCAGGAGGCGGTGCGGTAAGGCGAAGCCGCGACAGCATCAACCGGCAGTGCACTCAAGTCTGCCTGCCGTCGACAATCAGGCCCGCGGCGCGAAAGCGCCGCGGGCTGTTTGTTTGCGCCAACTCTCCCAATCCGGCTTCGGGTGACCCGTGCCCCATCGCCGGACGCTCGCGAAAGGCATCCATGCCTTTCGCTCGCTCGGATGCTGACGGCGCTTCGCCATCCTGGCTGCGCTTGTCAGCATACGCCGGCTCCTGGGGCACGGGTCACCCGAAGCCTCCCGTATTTGGAGGTACTCAGTCAGGGATTCGTAGGCGCTCAGCAGTTTCGGCGGAGACGGTCGGTGGGCACGCGCAGAAGAAGGGAGTCGTTGAGGACTATTGGCTCCTGATCAAAACCCACGAGACTTGTACTCTCAACACGACCGGATTCGAGCATGCCTACCGCCGGCTCCGAATGCGGTCGGTTTTCACACGCGCAGCAGTCCGGCGACGGGTCACCCGAAGCCGGATTGGGCGAGTGAAGGCATGACAGGCAAAAGCCCGCGTTACTGGCGGATGAGGACCTGTGAGCCGGGGCCGAGGATGTCGATGAGCTCTTCGAGGTCGCGGGCAGAGACGATCAGGCTCGCCTGCGGGGCCGAGTCGGCGACGACGGACGGATCCTCGGCCGCCTCGATCGTGAGGCCATCGCCGAGCACGATCGATGTGGAAGCCGCGGGGCTCACGAATGCCACTTGGGCTGCGGGGCCCGATGGCGCCGATGGAGAGGATGTGTCGCCGCGGCGGACGTCGACGACGGCGAGCGAGGCGCCGACGCGATCCTGCACGTGGCGGCCGATCGCCACCGGGAACGTGCCCGCATAGTTGCCTCCGACCTGCAGGCTGAGCCGGCGCCGCGACACGCTCACCACCGCGTCGAACGGGCCGCGGAGCATCTTCAGGTGTTCGCCCGGCACGAGCCGCGAGGGATCGTCGACGCCGTTGATCTTGGCCAGCAACTGCCACGGCACGGCGAGTTGGGATGCAATCGCTGGAAGCGTCTCGCCAGGTGCCACGACATGGGGCGGAAGCAGGAGATCCTGCTGCGAATAGATGACGGTGCCGGCGAGCTGGCCGAGCAAATCCTCGAGCCGCTGGCTCTCCTCGACGCTTAGTGAGGGATCGTCATGCCACACCGAGAGGGCGGCGAGGGCCTCCGCGTAGCGGGCGCCTGCGAGCATGTCGTGCGCCTCCGACCAGGCGGTCGCAAAGGCTGCCGAGCCCGTTGCGGTGCCGGGCGCTGCGGCAGCCGCAGGAAGCGCTGCCGATGCCGTGGCCGCCGTTGGAGGAGCAGGAAAGGAGGTCGCGGGGGGCGGCTCGACCGGGGCTGCCTGGGCAGCGAGTGAACTCTCTGCCACCGGCGGCGGAGCGGACTGGGCCGTGAGGAATGTCGGCGGCGCAGCGCTCGCTGGCGGAACCGTTGGATCGGCTGGAACCGGAGGGGCGGGGGCGGCCGCGGACGGCGGCGGAAATGCTGCGGCTTGAGCGGCAGGCAACTCGGCGATCGGCGGGGCGGAAGCGGTCACGGGCGCCGGCTGCTGCACCGCGGGATCGGGAATTTCAACAGCCGGCGCGGCTGGTGCGAAAGGGGGTGCTTCTCCGGCCAATTCGGTCTGCGACGACGTGGCCGGCGACTGCCATGCCGGTCCGCCGTTGCCGGGGCCCTTTTGCAGAATGCAAAAAGCGCCATAGAGAATTATTCCCAGCAGGCCTAGGACGAGTAGCGGCTTGAGCGCTTCCATGGTGTCAGACTCGCGCTCGCGACGGGCCGGAGCCTTGGAACGGTGTGCCATGTCTGGCCTTTCAGGGGATGCGACGGACGGCAGGAACGCGAAGGGGGCGGGGATCCTAGAAGACGCCCCCTCTCCGTGCCAGATCGCTTGAGGCCCGGAAAATGGCAGCATTGCTGGCGCGGCTCAACGGGCCCGGCCGCGGATCCTCGGAATCCCGCATCGCCTCGGCAGGGGGGGAGGGCGTATATTCAGACGAAGTTTCACGAACAGATCCCGAAGGAGCGCGGAATTCGGGAGGAGAGGTCAAAGATGCGTTCACGCGATGTGGACCAGAGCCGCGTGCGGGATGTCGTGGCGGTGGTGTTGGCCGGCGGCAAGGGCGCCCGGCTCGAGCCGCTTACGCGCGACCGCGCGAAGCCGGCCGTGCCCTTCGGCGGGAGCTATCGGATCGTCGATTTCGCGCTCTCAAACTGCCTCAACAGCGGGCTGCGGCAGGTGCTGCTGCTCACCCAATACAAGGCGAGCAGCCTCGATCGCCACTTGAATCTTGGCTGGCACCGTTTTTTCTGCCGCGACCTCGGCGAGCGGCTCGATGTGCTGCCGCCGCAGCAGCGTGTGGATGAGAACTGGTATCTGGGCACGGCTGATGCGGTCTACCAAAACATCTATTCACTCGAGATGGCGGCACCGCGGCTGGTTCTCGTGTTGGCCGGCGACCACATCTACAAGATGAACTACCAGAAGCTCATCGACGCCCACGAGGAGAACGGCGCCGACGTGACGATCGGCGCGCTGCCAGTGCCCCGGGCGGCGGCCCTGGAATTCGGCACGATGCAGGTCGATGCGTGCGGCCGTGTCTGCGACTTCCGCGAGAAGGTGGCCGACCCGCCAACGATGCCCGGCGACCCGGAGACGTGCCTGGCGTCGATGGGCATCTATTGCTTCTCCTGGCCGTTTTTGCTCGAGCAGCTGAAGCTCGACGCAGGCGAGCCGGCAAGCCGCCACGACTTCGGCCACGACCTGCTCCCCTCCGTCATCGACACGCACGGCGTTTACGCCTATCCGTTTCGAGACGAAAACCGCAAGCGGGATGCCTACTGGCGCGATGTCGGCACGATCGACGCCTACTTCGCCGCCAACATGGATCTCGTGGGGGTCGATCCCGAACTCAACATGTATGATGAGCATTGGCCGATCCGCACCCATCATCCCGCCTATCCGCCGCCGAAGTTCGTCTTCGCCGGCGAAGGACACGACGCCCGCCGTGGCGAGGCGACCGACAGCCTCGTGTGCCCCGGCGCGATCCTCTCCGGCGGCCGCGCGACGCGGTCGATTATCGGGCCGGGCGTGCGGGTCAACAGCTTCGCCCGGATCGAGGAGAGCATCCTCTTCGAGGGCGTCGACATCGGCCGCCACGCCCAGATTCGCCGGGCGATCATCGACAAGGGGGTGCGGGTGCCTCCCGGGATGACGATCGGCTTCGATCCCGAGCACGATCTCGCCCGGGGCTTGACGGTTTCGCCGCAGGGCGTGACCGTGGTGCCCAAGGGACATCAGTTTGACGATGCCACCGCTCCCGCCTCCGCCTACGCTCCCGCCTCCGCCTACGCTCCCGCCCGCTAGCCGCCCGCCCTCACTCCCATGCCGAAGCGCAACCTGCTGCTTGTCTTTCTGACCACGGTCATCTGCATTCTCGCCTGGATGGCCCGCGACCGCGGCCTGCATGGTCGAAAGTTTGGCGAGGTGATGGCGGCCATCGAGCGGAGGCACCTGGAGCCCGTGAATCCCGAGTCGCTCTTCGGGGCCGCGATGGACGGGGTGTTTTCCAAGCTCGACGAGCACTCGGCCTTCATCACCGATGACGAACGGGCGGCCCTCGACGCCGCGCTCGACCAGGAGTTTGGCGGCGTGGGGCTCGAACTCGCCATCGATGAACGCGACGGCGGGCTCGTGGTCGAGAGCCCGATCCTCCATTCGCCCGCCTGGCGGGCCGGCATCGCCGCGGGCGATCGGATCCTGGCGATCGACGAGGCATCGACACGCGGCATGAAGCTGAAGGAGGCGGTGGTTGCGCTTCGTGGGCCGGCCGGCACCGCCGTCTCGATCACCGTGGGGAATCAGGGCCGCGTGATCCCGCTCGAACGCGAGATCGTCAGAACGGAGAGCGTGCTCGGCGACCGCCGCCGCCCCGATGGCTCCTGGGACTGGTTCGTCGAGGGCGAGCCGGGCATCGTCCACCTGCGGATCACCTCATTCGGAGAGCACACGCTCGAAGACCTGGATCGCGCGATCGCCGAGATCGGCGCGGCAGAGGACCCGCGCGGCGTGATCCTCGACCTGCGCGGCAATCCCGGCGGCCTGCTCTCCACCGCGATCGAGGTCAGCGACCGCTTTCTCGACGAAGGTGTGATCGTCTCGACCCGCGGCCGCGAAGCCGCCGGTGGCGACCGTAAAGACTCCCTCGATGTTCGCAGGGCGAAGGCGGGCAGCGTTTTTGGCGGCCTGCCCATGGTGGTGCTCGTGGACGGGCTCACCGCGAGCGCCGGCGAGATCGTGGCCGCGGCGCTTCAGGACAACGGCCGCGCGACGATCGTGGGCAGCCGGTCATTCGGCAAGGGGACCGTCCAGTCGCTCGTGTCGCTCTCCGATGGCAGAAGCCTGCTCAAACTCACCACGAGCGAATATCTGCGGCCAAGCCAGGCCAACATTCATCGCCGCGATGGTGACGCCGAATGGGGCGTGTCACCCGAGCCGCGAAACGAGATCAATCCGCCGGCGCAGACGCTCGAGAGCGTGAAAGCATGGCGTGCGGCTCGCGACATCGTTTCGCCGCCCGGCGCACCAGCCAGCCCGCCGGCCACGCCCGACTCGGCCGCGGTGCTCCCCCGCCACGTCGACCCCGTCATCGCCCGCGCACTCGACGTGCTCGAGTAAACCGCTTGCTCCGCAAGCGGATCTCCTGTTGCATGCCGCCGTTCGCCCAACCCGGCCGTGGGACAGGCTTCAGCCTGTCATGCCTCCACTCGCCCAAGCCGGCTTCGGGTGACCCGTACCCCGTCGCCGGACTGCTGCGCACGTCGAAACCACCCGCATTCGGAGCCGGCGGTAGGCATGCTCGAATCCGGTCGTGTTGAGAGTTTCAGTCTCGTGGGTTTTGATCAGGCGCCAATAGTCCTCAACGACTCCCTTCTTCTGCGCGTGCCCACCGACCGTCTCCGCCGAA
>Ga0172376_10000570_pt1 | contig 47434 bp, 54 predicted proteins | sample Lak35m_FD_121114 | JGI IMG/M metagenome (GOLD analysis project Ga0172376, IMG submission 121114) | Freshwater microbial communities from Kabuno Bay, South-Kivu, Congo - kab_092012_35m | ecosystem: Environmental > Aquatic > Freshwater > Lake | place: Democratic Republic of the Congo: South-Kivu...
CGCTGGCGGGACGGTGTCGACGTGGCCTACGGCCGTCGCCGGTCGCGCGACGGCGAGACCCGCTTCAAGCTGCTGACAGCCAGCCTCTTCCATCGCCTCTTCGCGGCCGCGGTGCCATATCCGATGCCGGTCGACACGGGCGACTTCAAGCTCGTCGACCGTGCCGTCGTCGATGCGGTCAACGCCCTGCCCGAGCGGCGTCGCTACCTCAGAAGCCTCGTGCCCTGGGCGGGATTCCGGCATGAGCCGGTCTGGTACGACCGGCATCCGCGGGCGGCGGGCGTGACGAAGTACTCCCCCTGGAAGCTGATCCGGCTGGCCGGCGACGCGCTCGTGCTGTCGTCCGACGCACCGATCCGCCTGACGTGGGCCGCCGCCGCCGCCCTGCTCCTCGTCGGGGTCGCCGCGACGCTGACAGCCGTCGTCGGGGCGCTCTCCACGTCCGAGCCATCGACCGCCGTCTCCCTGTCCGCGATCGTCGCGGTCGCGTCCCTCGTGGCGGCGGTGCAGACGTTCTCCGTCGCGATCGTCGGTGAGTACGTCGTGCGTGCGTACCGCGAGGCCCAGGGTCGGCCGCCATGGGTCGTGCGGCGGGCCATCGGGTTCGGACCCGAGGCCGGCCGCGCCGCAACCCCATCCGGCTCGGCGACGACCGCCCGCGCCGCCTGAGCGGCCCCGGCTACTTGCCGAGCGCCGCCTCGACCGCCTGCACGAGCTTCGCGTCATCGGGGGCGACACCGCTCTTGAAGCGGCCCACGATCGTGCCGTCCTTGCCGATCAGGAACTTCTCGAAGTTCCAGCTCACCTCCCCCTTCGGATCCGCGGCCTCGGTGAGCGAGGCGTAGAGGGGCGACTTGCCGGAACCCTTGACCGTGATCTTCGAGAACATCGGGAACGTGACGCCGTACTTCGTCGAGCAGAATTCGCGGATGTCGGCGTCACTGCCCGGCTCCTGGGCGCCGAAGTCGTTCGCGGGGAATCCGAGGATCACGAACCCCTTGTCCTTGTACTTCTCGTACAGCGACTGGAGTCCGGCGTACTGGCCGGTGTATCCACATCGGCTCGCGACGTTGACGACCAGCACGACCTTGCCGTGGTAGTCGGCCAGGTCGGCCTTCGAGCCGTCGATCCGTTTCACTTCTCCGGCGAGCGGGCTCGCCGCCTGGCCGCGTGTGGCGGCGAACATGGCGAGCGCGCAGATGGCGACGGCGAGGCAGATGCGTGCGAGGGACATGGAGGGGCTCCCGGAGGTCGGTCGTTGCGAGGGCCGGTGCGTCGGTCCTCTCCCCCGCATTCTAAAGCGCATCGCGTTCGGGTGGAGCAACCGGCTCGTCTCCTGAGCCGGGGGCACACGTCGCCGCCGGGCGGTCAGGCCGGCCCCGCCGCGACGACATCGGCACCGGCCGCCGTCGCATAGGCCTGGAAGTTGTCACGGAAACGGGCCGCCAGGCGTCGGGCCGCGGACTCCCAGGCTGCCTCGTCGGCCCACGCGAGGCGGGGCTCGAGGACGCGGCCGACGACGCCGGGCACGGCGGTCACCGCGTCGAGGCCGAAGACACTGTCGCGTGTCACCGGCGCGTCGTCGAGGGCACCGGCATGGATGGCGTCGATGATGCGACGGGTCACGGAGAGATCGATCCGACGCCCCACGCCGTAGGCGCCGCCGGTCCACCCGGTGTTCACGAGCCAGGCCCGGGCTTCGTGACGACGCAGCCTCGCCGCGAGGAGTCGGGCATACTCCGTCGGGTGCCGCACGAGGAAGGCGGCGCTGAAGCAGGTCGAGAAGGCCACCTGCGGCTCGACGATGCCCATCTCCGTGCCGGCGACCCGCGCGGTGTACCCCGAGAGGAAGTGGTACATCGCCTGCTCGTGGGACAGGCGGCTCACCGGAGGCAGCACGCCGGAGGCATCGCACGTCAGGAAGATCACGTTGCGGGGATGACCCGCCGTACACGGCAGCTTCGCGTTGGCGATGAAGTCGATGGGGTAGGCGGCTCGCGTGTTCTCGGTGATCGCGCTCGATTCGAAGTCGACGGCCCGCGTGGCCGGATCGTAGACCACGTTCTCGAGCACGGTGCCGAAGCGGATCGCGCGCCAGATCTCCGGTTCCTTCGCCTCGGCGAGGTGGATGCACTTCGCGTAGCACCCTCCCTCGATATTGAAGATGCCGTCGTCGCCCCAGCCGTGCTCGTCGTCACCGATGAGCCTGCGGGCCGGATCGGCGGAGAGCGTCGTCTTGCCGGTGCCGGACAGGCCGAAGAAGAGGGCGACGTCGCCCCCCCCGCCGGCATCGGCGAGCGACTCGTTCGCGGAGCAGTGCATCGAGAGGACGCCGCGGGCCGGCAGGAACCAGTGCATGTACGTGAAGACGCCCTTCTTCATCTCCCCGGCATACTCGGTGCCGAGGATCACCTGCTCGCGCCGCTCGAGGCAGAGGTCGATGCTCGTCCGGCTGGTCATCTGCGCCGTGTACGGATTTGCCGGAAATTGGCCGGCGTTGTAGATCACGAAGTCCGGCGCACCGAACCGCTCGAGGTCGTCGAGCGTGGGACGCATGAGCATGTTGTGCATGAAGAGCGCGTGGTAGGCACGGGCACAGAGCACGCGCACCTTCACGCGACACGCCGGATCCCAGCCGGCGAAGCCGTCGACGACGTAGATCTGGTCGCGGGTATTGAGGTAATCGACGGCACGCTGCCGGTTCAGAAGGAACGTGTGCTCGTCGATCGGGTGGTTCACCGGGCCCCACCAGACCTGCGACTCCGATTCAGGGCGCCGCACGACGTGCTTGTCGGCGGGGCTGCGGCCGGTCTTGGCCCCCGACCGGATCGCGACGGCGCCGCTCGAGACGATGCCCGCCCCCTCGCGGGTGACCGCATCCTCGTAGAGACGCCCCGGCGGGGCGTTGCGGATCACGACAGGGACGGTGATCTCATGGGCCGAGAGGTCGACGTGCACCGGCATGGTGAGCTCCTGGAATCGGGGACGGAGATGCGGGCGGCGGTGCGGCGTGCCGGACGAGGCCCCCGGGGGCGGCGGACGGCTCCGCCGCGGCCCCGTGCGATCGCCACGCCAGCAGCGCCGCGAGGCCCCCGAGGGCGAGGGCCGCGCCGAGGAACAGTCCGGCCCACGGGCTCGGGCGCACGCGCTGGTCCCGCACGGCTCGCCGCAGCCGGCGGCTGAACTCGACCCAGCCCTCGGGACTCGTCCGGCTGCCGAGCGTGACGAGGCTCACGCTGCGCATGCCGCCGCGCCCGTCGAGGTGCACCTGCACGTCCCGTCCCGGCAGGGCGACGGTTTCCCCGGCCCAGCGTGCCAGCGGATCGAGCGCCGTCGCCACGCGGGCCACGATCGGGCGGAGCTGCTCGAGCGACACGTTGTAGACCACGAGCCGCGGACGTGACGCGAGCTGCACGGTCACCACCAGCAGGATGAAGCAGCCGATGGCGAGCACCCAGCGCCACGCGCCGACGATCGACGCGGGCAGCACGAGATCGATCGGGCCGAGCACGACCGCCGCCGCCACGGCACCCGCGATGCCGACGGCATCCCAGCCGCCGGCCAACGCCGAGGGTCGACGCCGCAGATGGATCAGGCCGATCGCCAGGAAGTAGGCCGCCAGCGGCACCAGCGCCGGCCAGATCGGCGCCTCGCCGGGACCACCCTTCATCGCGTTCACGCTTCCGACGCTCCCGGCCAGGGTCACCCCGTGCGACTCAGCGGATCGCCATCCAGGCCAGCACGGCGAGCCACAGCGCCTCCGCCGCCGCCGCCGCGATGAAGGTCGTCGCTGCCGCCGGCCACCTCATGTGCACTCCACGGGTCACGCCGGCGGCGTCAGCCCGCCTCGGGAACCACGAACGACAGATCCCGCGCGAAGGCCTCGGCGAAGTCGTAGACGCCCTGGAAGTCCTCCCGCTTGTCGGCCCGCGTCTTCCGCATCTGACCGATGTCGATCATGTTGAACACGATCGCTCCGACGTCGTCGGTCGAGCGGATGCCCCACGATCCGAGCACGGTCGGCGCGAGGTAGCCGTACTGCTGGAGGCCGTAGAGACGCACGGCCTCGCAGAGCTGCTGCCCCGACACGTGACGCTCCGCCCGTCGCTTCCGCCCCCGCTCGGGCCGCTGCGGACGCGCGTCGGTCGCGTCGCCGGCACGCCCCACCGCCGCGGGAGGCGGCTCCAGCTCCTCGATCGAGGGCTCCTGTCCCATGCCCAGCGATTCCTGCGCGAAGTTCAGCGCCTCGAGCACGAACATGTAGGCGTCGAGCGTGTAGCGACGATCCCGCTGGAGCATCTGGAAGAGCGGGTGCTTCGGATCGACAAAGGGCATCGGCGGGGTGCCTCCCGAAGCCCCGAGTATAGCATCGCGCGAGGGCGATCAGCGGGGGGCCGCCGGCCCCGGCGGCCGAGGCTGTGCGAGCGCCGCGGCGGGCGCGTTCGGCGGTCCTGCCGCGCTCGCGTCGTCGAGCACGTAGGTGTATCCGAGCGGTGTCACGGGGCGCGCGAAATCGCGGATGAGGTCGAGTCCCTTGTCGATGAGGTTGGTGTTGGGATCGAACTGGTAGACGTCGCGATCCTGCCCACCGGGCTTGTGGATCTGGATCGCGAAGGGCATGAGATCCCGCGCCTGGAGAATGAGCTCCACCTTCGCGAAGTTGGCGGCGTCGGCCTGGAACTTCGGCAGGGCCTCGAGCCAGATCTGGTCACGCACCTCGGGCGGCGTGATGATCCGCATCCAGTACCGCTTCTTGAGCGTCTCCGCCTTGGCGCCGAACACGAAGGGCAGCGGCCCGTCGCTGATCGCCTTGCCACGCATCTCGGGGGGCAGTTTCGTCTCCCGCAACTGCCTTTCAGTGTGGCGAAACTCGTAGATGCTCTCGCCGTTGCACACCCAGTGCTCGCCCGCCTCGGGGCCGCGACGCTCGTAGCGGCTCGTCTCCGTGCTCCACTGCTTCGACTCCTTGATGCGGAAGAGCCCTTTGTCCGGAGCGGCATACTTGAGTTCACCGGTGCTCTCGGCGAATGCGAGGCGGTCGCCACCGGGCGCCGCCGGCCCCCAGGCGCTGTACTCCCACTTGTGGAAGGTGCACGACCAGGTCCGCACCGACGCATTCCGGGTCTCCCAGGCGGCGAGGAGCCGATCGAGGGCCGCGGCGTCCTGCGGCGAGAGTGCCGGTGGCTGCACGGCGGCGGGTGGCCGGGCCGGCGGCACGGCCCCGACACGTGGCTGCTGCGCCGGGGCCACCGCCGCGACCGCGACCGCCCATGCGCACGGGAGGCCGTACCGGAGGATCGACCGAAACGGACGACGCGACATCAAAGAGCTCCCCTGGCGGCGAACGCGAGGCCGCGGACGATAGCAGGCCCGTCCGCGACCCGCGAGGCCGTTTCGGCCGGGCGGACCCGCTACTTCGCCGGTCCTGCCTCGCTCGCCACGGCCGCCCGGAGTGCCGCACACTCCCGCTCGAATCCCCCGGAGAGGATCGGAAAGCGGCACCACGTCTTGGGATCGAGATTCTGATCGTCGAGGTGGAACGACGGCGCGTACCGCTCCCGCTTCCACTGGTTCCGGCTCCACAGCCGGAAGAAGCGTTCCGTCCATACCGCGAGCTGGCGGGGGTCGTGCTGCGGATAGCGGGCTCGCACCTGCCGCCAGGCCTCCAGCGGCGTCTGTTTTTCGCCGATCGAGAGCCGCTCGACCGTGTCGAGCACGTCGTAGGGCATGAGGTCCGCCTCGTCGGTCTGACCGGAGGCGGCAGGGCGCAGCTCGGCGGTCGGCGCCTGCGCGTTCACGGCCGCGAGCGCGGGGATGGGCCCGAGGCCCTCGGGGCCGTCCCGCTCGAGCCAGCGCAGCCACCGCCGCAGGTATGCCTTGTCGATGCCGGCGATCGGCGCGATGCCGCCGGCGGTGTCGCCATCCATCGTGGCGTAGCCCACGGCCGCCTCGGAACGATTGCTCGTCGACACGAGCAGTGCCCCGGTCAGGTTGGCGAGCATCCACACGCCCGGGGCCCGCGTGCGGGCCTGGATGTTCTGCAGGGCGACGTCGTCCGTCTCCCACGAGAGCGCCCGGCCGATGGCGTCGGTCACGAGGCGCTCATAGCCCCGGACGAGCGGCTCGACGTCGAAGGTGAGGAACGTCGCCCCCAGCGCGCCGGCCAGGTCGGCGGCCGCGGCCCTCGTCACGGGCCCGGAGTTGGCCGTCGACTGGTAGACGCACGTGAGCGCGCGGGCGATCAGACGACGCAGTGCGGTCTCGTCATCCGGCACGGCCGGCGCCCCGTCCGACGACGCGTCGGGATGCCCGTCCGGGACACGGCCCGCTCCGCCGAGCAGCCGGGCCACCTCGGCGACCGACCGCTCCCGGGCCGCCAAGTGCAGGGCGATCGCCGCGAGAGACGCGACGGCCGACGAGTCGGCGCCGCCGCTCGCCGACACCACCAGTCCACGTGAGCCGCTCTTCCGCACGTAGTCGAAGAGCCCGAGGGCGACCGCCCGCGTGAACTCCTCCTCCTTGACGTGTGGCCCCCGCTCCCAGGCGTCGCGGAGGTCACCGCCGGATGTCGAGGCCTCCGGTCGCACCGTCGCGGGGGCGAAGTCGACCGTGATGCGGTCATCCCCGCCGGCGGGGCCGGTGGCGAGCGAGGTCCGCTGCTGGGCGAGCCGCACGGCGTCGAGATCCACGACGGCCTCCGTGGACTGGCACTCTGCGAACGGAAACCGCCGTCCAGCGGCGAGCAGCCTGCCCGCGGCGGCCACGAGCACACCCCCGTCGTAGATCGCGCGTCCCGCCTCGTTGCCGGCGAGATTCGCGTACACGTAGCCGCAGGCGAAGGCCCGCGATCCCTCGAGCACGAAGCGGCGGCGCACCTCGTCCTTGCCGAAGGCGAAGTGGCTCGCCGACGGGTTGAGAATGAGATCGATCCCGCGCGCGGCCAGCGACGCGCCGGGCCGCTGCGCGACCCACGCGTCCTCGCAGATCTCGAAGCCGATGCGCACCCCGCCGCAGTCGAACCTCAGGTCACCGATCGGCACGCGTTCACCGGCGACGACGATACGGTCGCGCCGCCCCTGCGGCCACGCCCGAAACCACCGTGGCTCGTAGTGGATGCCCTCGCCGGCCAGATGCTGCTTGCACACGATGCCGACGAGACGGCCGTCGGCCACGAGCGCGGCGGCATCGTAGACGGCGCTTTCAAAGCGGACGGGCAGGCCGAGCGCGACGACGAGGTCGGCCGTGTGCGGGAGGATTTCCGCGAGCACGTCGCCGGCCGAGTGCTGCACGCCGGCGGACTGGAAGGCGTCCTCGCAGCCGTATCCGGAGATGCAGAGTTCCGGCAGACAGAGGATCGACACACCGGCCACCCTGGCCCGGCCGATGGCCGCCAGGATCCGGTCGCGGTTTCCGTCCCAGTCCAGCGGCGTCTGATTCAGCGCGGCGCCGGCGACGCGAATGAGGTGCATGGGGGGCGCACGGGGGCTTGTTCCACAGCCAGCTAGCCCGGCTCCTCCAGGTACGTGTAGCCCCCGAGGCCCTCCTCGTAGAACCGCAGGAACCTTCCGGCCTGGCCGTCGCCGATGCGGCCCTCGCGCACCGCCTGCTCGATCGAGTCGCGCAGCCGCTGCACGAGATGATTCGCGTCGAACTCGACGTAGTCGAGCACCTCCCTCACCGTGTCCCCCTTGATGACGGCGTCGACGACCACCTCGCCACGGTCGTCGGTGCTGACATGCACGGCATGCGTGTCGCCGAAGAGGTTGTGGAGGTCGCCGAGAATCTCCTGGTAGGCCCCGATCAGGAACGCGCCGAGGTAGTACGGCTCGTGACGCCAGGTGTGCAGCGGCAGCGAGCGCTTCACGTCACGGCGGTCGATGAACTGGTCGATCTTCCCGTCCGAATCGCACGTCACGTCACCGAGCACGGCGGGGCGGACGGGCCGCTCGTCGAGCCGATGGATGGGCATCACGGGAAAGAGCTGCTTGATCGCCCAGCTGTCGGGGATCGATTGAAACAGGGAGAAGTTGCAGAAGTAGGTGTCGCAGAGGGTGGCCTGCAGTCCCTCCAGTTCCTCCGGCACGTACTCCAGCCCCCGGGCGAGCTTCGCGATGCGCCGGCAGATCGCCCAGTAGAGGTTCTCGACCGCGGACCGCTGGTCGAGCGGCAGATACCCGGTCGCGAAGAGGTTCATCGAGGTGTCGAGGGCCTGCTGGGCGTCGTGGTAGCTCTCGAGCAGGTTCCGCACGTTGATCCCCTGGTGGGTCTCCCAGAGATCGTGCAGCGGCTGCTCGGCATCGGCCGGCGGCTCGGCGACCTCCGCCTGGCCGCCCTGCTCCGAGACACCGAGCACGCCGAAGATCAGCATGCTGTGGTACGCGACGATCGCCCGGCCGCTCTCCGAGACGATCGTCGGATGGGGCACGCCCGCCTCGTCACAGGCCGTCTGCACGTGCGACACGACGTCGTTGGCATACTCCTGCAGGCTGTAGTTGACGCTCGACTCGAAATTCGTCTGCGATCCGTCGTAGTCGACGCCGAGGCCGCCCCCGACGTCGAGATAGCGCAGCCCGGCTCCGCGCTTGACGAGTTCGGTGTAGATCCGGGCCGCCTCCGTCAGCGCCGCCTTGATGTGACGGATGTTCGTGATCTGACTCCCCTGGTGGAAGTGGAGGAGCTGGAGGCAGTCCTCCATGCCACGGGCGGCGAGCAGCTCGAGCCCGCGCATGATCTCACCGGCGGTCAGGCCGAACTTGCTGCGAAACCCGCCCGACGACTGCCAGCGGCCGCTGCCTCGGGATGCGAGCTTCACCCGCACGCCGATCCGCGGTCGGACGCCGATCTTCTCGGCGTACTCGAGGATCAGCTGCAGCTCGGAGAACCGCTCCACCACGGGAATGATGTGGCGGCCGATCTTCTGGGCGAGCATCGCCGTCTCGATGAACTCCGCATCCTTGAAGCCGTTGCAGATGATCGGCGTGTCGTTGTCGGCCAGCGCGATCACGGCGAGCAGTTCGGGCTTGCTGCCCGCCTCCAGCCCGAAGCCGTACCGCCGACCGAATCGCAGCACCTCCTCCACCACCTGACGCTGCTGGTTGACCTTCACGGGATAGACGCAGCAGTACCTCCCCTGGTAGCCGGAGTCGCGCATCGCGGCGGCGAACGCCCCGTGGATCTCCCGCAGGCGGTGCTCCAGCATCTCGGCGAACCGCAGGAGGATCGGCAGATCAATCCCGCGCACCTGGAGGCGATCGACCAGCGCCTTCAGGTCGACGCTCTTCGTCGGCTGCTTGTCGGGATGGACGAGGAGGTGACCGTTGGGACCGATCGAGAAATACCCGCCTCCCCAGCGGGCCACCTCGTAGAGATCGGCCGCGTCGGCCGTCGTCCACTGTTCCGCATCGAGATCGACCGACGCCATGGACCACTCACGGGGAGGGAATCGGGGCCGTACTCACGCCCGCGACCCTGTGAGTGTAGCGTCGGCGGCCGGGGCGGCCATGCCGCCCCGGCCGCCGACGATGTCGTTCGCTCAGGCGAACAGTTCCTTGATCACCTTCCCGGCGTTGGCGATCTTCATCGGCCGGCCATTCTTGGCCGTGAACGTCGTCTCGAGCGAGATGCCGAGCGACTTGAGCACGCTCGCCATCAGATCCTCCGACGAGTACGACTCCCCGACCACCTCGCGACCGTCGGAGCTCGTCTCACCGACGGTGACACCTCGCTTGAAGCCGCCGCCGCCGACCACCACGCTCCAGCTGCGGGCCCAGTGATCACGCCCGGCCGTGCCGTTGATCGTGGGCGTGCGGCTGAACTCACCCATCCACATGACGACGGTGTCGTCGAGCATGCCGCGCTCCGCCAGATCCCCGACCAGGGCGCTCATCGCCTTGTCGAGCTCCGGCAGCTTCCGGTCGGCGAGCGTCGTGAAAATGTCGTTGTGCATGTCCCAGCCGCCCAGATCGACCTCCACGAACGGCACACCACGCTCCACGAGCCGCCGGGCCATGAGGCAGCCACGGCCGAACGCCGTGTCGCCGTAGAGATCGAGCATCCCCTTCGGCTCCGACCGCACCTTGAAGGCCCCCATCTGGTCGCTCGTCATGAGGCGGACCGTCTTCTCGAGCACGCGCTTGTGCTCGTCCGCCGACGGGCCACGCTTCTCGCCGATGAACCGATCCTCGATGGTGGCCAGCATCTCGAGACGCTGACCGAGCCGGGTGGGATCGATGCCCATGTCGAGGTTGCGCACGTTGCCGTTGGAGTCGACCACGAACGGGGCCCACGTCATGCCGAGGAACCCGGCACCGACGCTGCTCCCGCCCACCGAGACGAAGGGCGGGATCTCGAGATCGGGCACCTGGCTGGCGAGCTCGCGGGCGATCACCGACCCGTAGCCGGGATGCTCGACGTTGGGGTTCGGCACGTACCCCGTGTGCATGTAGTAGCGGCCGCGCATGTGGTCGGCCTCACGCGTGCTCATCGACCGCACGATCGCCATGTTGTGCATCTGCTGCGCCATCAGCGGCAGGTGCTCGCAGATCTGCACACCATCCGCGCTCGTGGAGATCGGCTTGAAGGGCCCGCCGGTCACGGTTCCGGGCTTCAGATCCCAGAGGTCCATGGTGCTGGGGCCGCCGCCCATCCACAGCAGGATGGCCGCCTTGTGCCGCTTGCGCAGGTCAGCGGCGTTGGCCATCAGCGTGTTGGTGAAGGTCGTCGCCGGACCGGCGAGCGCCGCAGCACCGGCGAGGTGGCTCGCGAAGTGCCGCCGCGACATGCCGGCGGGAAGGTCGAGGAAACGGCTCATGGCAGGGACTCCGGAAAGGTGTGGCGGACTCGGGATGGAAGGGGACTGACCTGGGTGACGTACGCGAAGGACATCGGGCGGCCGCATGGACCGGGAACGATCACGGGCTCAAGGCGTCAGGGGGAATGTCATGATCGGATTCAACGTGGACGAGCCACACGGACGATTCACCGGGACGACTCAGTGGTTGAGGATGAATTCGTTGGAGTTGAGCACGGCCCACCAGATGTCCTGCAGGGCTCCGGCGACGTCGCCACGGCGCCCGGCCACGAGCTTTTTGGCCGCCGTCAGTTCCTTCGGCGTCGGACCGCGGGCGAGGGCCGCCTCGTAGAGCTTCGCGAGCTTCGCCTCGTCGCGCAGGCCACCGGTGGCGATCGCTTCGAGGAACCCCCCCTTCCCGATCGCGGTCGCCGCCTTGACGAGATCCCCGTTGAACATCATGAGCACCTGGGGAATCGACCCGTTGAACATCGTCGCGTCGTCACCCTCGTCGGTGCCGAACGCGATGATGAACTGGGACAGCCACTCATCCTTCGCCTTGGCGGCGTCCTCACCGGTGCGCGACCGGTCGGCCTGGGTCGCCGTGAGGAGCGACTCGTAGAGCTGCTCCGCCTGCATCTGACGCATGTAGAACCGGCTGAACATCGGCTTTTCGCCCATCAGCGGATCGTCCTTCGCATTGCCTGCCGTGGTGCGACTCGACAGGGCGTATGCCTCCGAGAGGGTGATCCACCGCATCAGTTCCTTGAGGTCGAAACTGCTTTCCTGGAGACGCTCGGCGAGCCCGTCGAGAAGCTCCGGATGCGAGGGCGGATTGTGATCGCCGAAGTCGTCCACCGGCCGGGTGAACCCGTAGCCGAAGAACTGGGCCCAGATCCGATTGACGATCGCGCGGGGGAAATTGGGGCTCGTCTTGATGAGCTTGGCGAGCTCGGCCCGCCGATTGACTCCGTATGCGGTCCCGTCCTCCAGGACGGCGGGCAGATATCCACTGCGCGAGATCTCGGTGCCGTCGATGAAGACGGGATAGGCCACCTTCATCAGGCCGTTTCGCAGCTCGTAGTAGATTTCGGCCTCCTGCGGATCCCGACCTTCGCCCGGGAAGTCGCCGTCGACGAGCTCGATCCACCGCACGTCACGCGTGCCGTCGAACCGCCGCAGCGCCTGTGCCTGCCGGAAGAAGGCATTGAGCTCCCAGAACTGGTTTTGCTTCCCCTTGTTGAAGGGATGATTGTGGCACTGCGTGCACTGCACCTGGACGCCGAGGAAGATCTGGGCGGTCTTCGCGGTCGCCTGCACGCCGTTGGCGACACCCATCTCCTCCATCTTCCCGCTGAGGAAGTTGGTCGCACCGTTGAAGCCGTCGACATCGCGCCGATTCGTGTTCACGCCGGTGGCCGTCACCAGCTCTTCCATGAACTGGTCGTAGGGCATGTTTCTCGACAGGGCACGCCGCAGCCACTGCCGCATGCCCGGCCGACTGACGCGCTCATTCTCGACGTCACGGCCGATGAGGACGGTCGTCCACACGTCGGTCCAGTGCCGCGCGTACTCGTCGACGTAGTCGTCCCCCAGCAGCCTGCCGACGAGCACCGCCCGCTTCATCGGCGTCGAGTCGCCGACGTACGACTGCAGCTCCTCGATGGTCGGAATACGGCCGATGAGGTCGAGATGCACTCTCCGACACCACTCGCCATCCGTCGCCGGCTTCGCCGGCTTGAGGTCGCGCTCCTCCCAGCCGGTCGCGACCTTCTCGTTGATGAAGGCCACCGTCGGATTGTCGAAGTGCTCGACCGCTCCGGCGCATCGCCATGGCACGCCGATGAGGGTGGATGCCACGAGCAACGAGGTCGCAAGGACTCGCTGCACGATCTCGATCGCTCGACTCGACGCCGCATCGCGTCGGCCACAAACATCCCACGCGGGCACCGCCCGATCGCCACGCTCAGTCGCGATCATGCCGTTTCTCCCGTGTCACAAAGGTCGGTCACAAAGGTCGGTCTCAACGGTCGAGAATGACCCGCACGGCGCCAGACCCCTGGATACCCGGCCGCCCAACCATCCTATGGTATCGGAAAAACGAGCGCGGGGCGAAACCACTTTTGTGCCCGCCATCGTGAACGCCGAGGGGCACCGGCTCGGGACCGGCAGGCGGGCACTCGAGTCGCCCCCGGTCAGCCGCGTGGCCGGCCGGACGCGATCGGCCGCGGACGCACCGCCTGCGCCTGGGACTCTCCCCCCACGAACTCCAGCACCGCCCGCGGACCGGCATCACCCAACCGAGGGGACGCGAGCTTGAGGATTCGCGTATAGCCGCCCGGCCGATCGACGAAGCGGGGCGCGACCTTTTCGAAGACGATGCGGGCTGCCTGCTTGTCACCGAGCAGGCGCACGACCCGGCGCCGGGCCCGCACGGCGGGAGCCATCGCCTGAGCCCAGTTCCGCCAGGTCTCGCTCTCGCGCCAGCGCTTCCATTCCGGCGAGTCCCGCTCGGCCCGGGGGGCGAATTCCTTCGCCCGCTGCTCGGCGACGAGGCCCCGTCGCGCGATCGTGATGCACCGCTCCACGAGCGGCCGCACCTCCTTCGCCTTGGCGACCGTCGTCACGATCCGACCGCTGACCCGGGGAGCACCCGCCTCGCCCGGCTCTGCGTCCCGCTCGGTGAGCATCAGTGCCGAGGCGAGATTCCGCAGGAGCGCCCGCTGGTGGGACGGACTGCGGCCGAGAACACGACCCTTGCGACGGTGACGCATCGATGACTCCCCTTCCCTCGACGACTCAAAGCCCGGCGGTCGCGGCGACGTCCATTCCGAGGTGGAGCCCCAGTTCGCGGAGCTTGTCCTCGACCTCCTGGAGCGTCGTCTCCCCGAGATTCCGCATCTCCAGCAGCTCGTCCCGCGACCTGGCCACGAGGTCGCGCAGTGACGTGATCCCGGCCTCCTCGAGGCAGTTGTTGGCCCGGAGCGAAAGCCGCAGATCGGACACGAGCATGCCCAGCCGACTCTCCAACGGGGCCTCCACGCTGAAGAGGCCGCTCGCCGCGGGCAGCGGCACCGCCGGACCGGGCTGCGTGTAGCCGACGAAGGGATTGAGGTGCTTGCGCAGGATCTTGGCCGCCTCGACCAACGCCATCTCGGGCGTGACCGTGCCGTCGGTCCAGATCTCCAGCGTGAGCTTGTCGTAGTTCGTCTTCTGACCCACGCGGGTCTCCTCGACCTCGTACTTGACCTTCGTCACCGGACTGAAAGCCGCGTCGACCGGAATGATGCCGATCTCCTGGGACGCCTGGCTCTGCTCGCTCGCGGGCATGTAGCCCCGACCGTTCTCGACGACCATCTCGAGCTCGAACGGCACGTCGTCCGTGAGGGTGGCGAGCACGAGCCCCTTGTTCACGACCTCGACCGCGTCGTCCGTCTGGATGTCGGCCGCCGTCACCGGCCCCTTGGTCGACTTCTCCACGCGGATGACCCGCGTCGACTCGCTGTGGTTCTTCACCACGAGGCTCTTCACGGCCAGCACGATGTCGGTCACGTCCTCGACCACGCCCTTGATCGTGGTGAACTCGTGCAGCGACCCGGCCAGCTTCAGCTGCGTGACCGCACTCCCCTCCAGGCCCGACAGGAGGACGCGCCGCAGGCTGTTGCCCACGGTCGTGCCGAACCCCCGCTCGAACGGCTCGGCGACGAAGCGGCCGTACGTGGGCGACAGCGTCTTGGCGTCGGCCACGACCGACCCGGGAAGCTCGAGTCCTCGCCAGCGAATATGCATGAGACCCCCTCCGGTCACTTGGAACACAGCTCGATGATCAGGTTGGCCTGCACCGGAATCGAAACATCCTCGGAGGCAGGCAGCCGGTCGACACGGCCCTCGGGAATCGGACCATCGCCGCGCGACAGGAAGTCGGGCACCTCGCGGCGAAAATCCGCCAGAGCCGCATGGGCGAGCTGCAGGCTCTTCGCACGATTCTTGACCCGCAGCAGATCACCGGCCCGGACGAGGTAGCTCGGCACGTCGACACGGCGGCCGTTGATCGTGATGTGCCCGTGCATCACCATCTGCCTGGCCGCCGCACGCGATGCGGCGAATCCGAGCCTGTGCACGACGTTGTCGAGCCGCCGCTCGAGGAGCGACAGCAGCGTCTCACCGGTGTTGCCCTTGCCCCGCTCCGCCCGGGCGAAGTACGTGCGGAACTGTCGCTCCAGCACGCCGTAGTAGTGCTTCAGTTTCTGCTTCTCGCGAAGCCGAAGACCGTAGTCCGTCGGCTTGCTGCGGCGCTTCTGCTGCACGCCGGGAGGCGTCGGTCGCCTCTCGAAGGCGCACTTCGGCGAGTCGCAGCGGCTCCCCTTGAGGAACAACTTCAGACCATCGCGCCGACAGAGACGGCAGACCGGGCCGGTGATGCGTCCCATGGATCAGACCCTCCGCTTCTTCGGTGGACGACAGCCGTTGTGCGGCAGCGGCGTGATGTCCTCGATGCTGCGCACGTTCATTCCGGCCGCCTGCAACGCCGTGATCGCACTCTCGCGCCCGCTTCCCGGGCCGCGCACCCGCACCTCGAGATCCTTCACGCCGAACTTCGCCGCCTTCTCGGCAGCCTGCTGGGCCGCGCACTGCCCGGCGAACGGCGTTCCTTTGCGGCTGCCCTTGAACCCGCACGTGCCGCCACTGGCCCAGCACAGCGTGTCGCCCCGCGCATCGGTGATCGTGACGGTCGTGTTGTTGAAGCTCGCGGTGATGTAGGCGATGCCCGCCGTCACGCTCTTCTTTTTCGCCTTCGGTGCCTTTGCCATCTCGGTCATGCCCGCCAGGGCCACTCCGGTTCGCTGCTGATTCGGTGTGCGTGTGGGGTCGGACGTCCGTGGAACGATGCGGGAAACTGCGGCTCGCCGGTCGCTTCGACGCATGCGGCGACGCTGCCGACGCGCGCCCGCGGGGAAACGACGGGACTACTTCAGATCCTTGACGCCCTTCTTGCCGGCGACGGTCTTCTTCGGGCCCTTGCGCGTGCGGGCGTTCGTACGGGTCCGCTGGCCGCGCACCGGCAGGCCACGCCGATGCCGAAGGCCGCGATACGACCCGATATCCTTGAGCCGCGAGACATTTTGGGCGACCTGCCGACGCAACTGCCCCTCGACGACGTAGTCCTTGTCGAGCAGCGCGGCGAGTCGAGCGAGTTCGTCCTCGTGCAGGTCGCGTGCCTGGCCGAGTGGATCGACGCCCGCCTTGTGGCACAGCTCCCGCGCGACGCGCGGCCCGACCCCGTAGAGGTACTGCAGCGAGTACAGCGTGCGCTTTTCAGACGGGATGTCGACGCCCATCAAACGAGGCATGGACCGCTTCCGATCAACGTGGTGTCAAGGGGTGGGTGGGTCGAGGCGGGAGGACCGACATGCACACGGAACGAATACGGGCTGCGGAGCCGGCCGGACCGTCCACGATCGCCTCGGATCGAGACGTCCGGACCTCATCCCTGCCGCTGCTTGTGCCTCGGATCCGCGCACACGACGAACACCACACCACGACGGCGCACGATCTTGCACTTCTCGCACATGCGGCGGACGCTGGCGCGGACCTTCATGACGTACTCGTGGGCGGAGCCGCTCGTCTGGCGACGGAGACGACACAGGGAACAGGGACGGAACAGGGACGAAACAGGGACCAATCCGAGCCCCAGATGGTATCCCCGAGCCCACACCGATCACAAGGGGGTGGGCTTCAGGCCGCGGAACCGGCCGGTTTCAGCGTCTCGCCGGCTGCGGGGGGCGCGGTCAGGACGACCGGCCCCGCATCCGTGATCGCGACGGTGTGCTCGAAATGGGCGCTCGGCTGGCCGTCCACGGTCGACTGGGTCCAGTGGTCCGCGAGCACGCGCACCTTTTTCGAGCCCATGTTGACCATCGGCTCGACGGCGATCACGAGCCCGGGCTCGATCTCGAAGTCGTGATTCCTGCGGAATGCCGGCGTGCAGAAGTTCGGCACCTGCGGATCCTCGTGCATCGAGCGACCGATACCGTGCCCCACGAAGTTCTCCACCACCGAAAAGCCGTGATCGCGCACGTACTTCGCCATCTCCGACGCCACGTCGCTCCAGCGGTTTCGCGACGCCATCAACTGGATGGCCAGCGCGAGCACGCCCGCCGTGCAGTCGAGCAGGGTCTGGACCCGTGGCGAGACGCTGCCCACGGGATGCGTGACCGCGGCATCCCCACACCAGCCCCCGACGCTGCATCCCGTATCGACGCTCACGACGTCGCCTTCGAGGAGCACGCGGGAGCCGGGGATGCCGTGCACCACCTCGTCGTTCACGGAGATGCAACAGGTCGCGGGAAACGGCACCTTGCCCGGCACACCCTTGAAGAGCGGGATCGCATCGTGCTCGACGAAAAAATGCTCGGCGGCGGCGTCGATCTCGGCCGTGGTGACCCCCGGCCGCACGAGTGCGGCCGCCCGCTGGTGGGCACCCCAGACGACGAGCCCCGCGCGGCGCATGAGCGCGATCTCGCGAGGTGAACGAAGAGTGACCACGTCGACCGCTCACGGACGGGAGGGGAGCCGGCTGCCAATTGCGTCGAGTATACCCGCAGGCTTCGGCGCGTCCGCAAGCCGCCGTCGATCGTCCGTCACTGTTCCGGAAGCCGCGCCCGCCTGGCGAATCGTTCGATCGCCCGCGTCACCCGCGCGAAGATCTCGTCGGCGTTTCCGAGGCCGTCCACGCTCGCCAGTTTTCCCTGCCGTGCGTAGTAGTCGAGCAGGGGCGCCGTCTGCTCCTCGAAACTCATGATGCGCCGGGCGAAGATGTCCGGGTCGTCGTCCGCCCGCCCGCGCGCCAGCATCCGTCGCACCAGCTCGTCGCGGGGCACCGCCAGCTCGATCACGCCGTCGACGCTGATCGCACGCCGTTCCAGCAGGTCATCGAGCGTGGCCGCCTGAGGCAGCGTCCGCGGAAACCCGTCGAGCAGGCAGCCGCCGCGGCAGTCGGGCTCCTGCAGTCTCGCGCTCACCATCCCGACGATGAGCGGGTCCGGCACGAGCTGCCCCTGCGACATGTACCGGGCGGCCTGCACGCCCGCCGGCGTCCCCTCGCGGACCGCCGCGCGCAGCATCTCACCGGTCGACAGATGGGGCACGCCCAGGAGACCCGCGAGCCGCTGGCATTGGGTGCCTTTGCCGGCGCCCGGGGGTCCGATGAGGATGATCCGCATGGCACGCCCGCCGGGGACGGCGGCAGGGGAAATGGGCCCGGCGGCAAACCGGCGCGGGACGGTCACCGGTCACGTCTTCTCCAGCAGCCCGCTGTAGTTTCGCATCACGAGGTGACTGTCGATCTTCTGCACCAGGTCGAACGCGACGCTCACCGCGATCAGCAGCCCCGTTCCTCCGTAGAAGCTCGCGATCTGGGTCGGGATGCCGAGCGCACCGCCGACGATCGTCGGAATGACGGCGACGAGGGCCAGGAAGCCGGCACCGACGTACGTGATGCGCTCCATCACCCGCTCCAGGTAGTCGGCCGTCCGCTTGCCGGGACGATACCCGGGGATGAAGGCCCCGAAGTTCTTGAGATTGTCGGCCATCTCGGTGGGATTGAAGGTGATCGCCGTCCAGAAGTAGCAGAAGAAGTAGATGAGCGCGATGTAGCACACGTTGTAGAGATACGACTGGCCTCGGGTGAACGAGTCGTAGAGCGACCGCAGCATGTCGCTGCCGGGGAAGAGACCGCTGAGATACTGGAAAAACATCTGCGGGAACAGGAGCAGCGAACTGGCGAAGATGATCGGCATCACGCCCGCCTGGTTCACCCGCAGCGGCAGGTACTGCCGCGTCCCGCCGTAGACGCGCCGCCCGCGTACATGCTTGGCGCTCTGCGTCGGAATCCGGCGCTGGCCCTGCGTCATGAAGACCACGCCCGCCACGACGCCCACGAAGAGGGCCACGAGCACGAGGATCGTCTCGATCCCGAGCTTGCCACCCCCGCCGCCGAGTTCCCACGTCGTGTCGTTGCCGAGTTCGACGAAGGCGCTCGGCATCGCGGCGAGGATGCCCGCCATGATCAGCAGGCTGATGCCGTTGCCGATGCCGAATTCGTCGATCTGCTCACCCAGCCACATCAGGAAGATCGTGCCCGCCGTCATCGTCATCACCGCGACGAACTGCCACACGAACGGCAGCCGGCCGTCCACGAGAAAGCCCGACTGGATGAGCGACTGCTCCCCGACCTGCTGGGACGACAGGAAGGCGACGTAGGCCCAGCTCTGCACGATGCAGATGAGCACGGTCGCGTACCGCGTGTACTCGTTGATCTTCTTGCGACCGGCCTCCCCCTCCTTCTGCAGCCGCTCCAGTGGCGGCCAGACCGTGCCGAGCAGCTGGAAGATGATCGAGGCCGAGATGTACGGCATGATGCCGAGGCCGAAGATCGTGGCCTGCGACAGCTGGCTCGCGGAGAAGACGGCGACCGTCCGCAGCAGGTCTCCGATCCCGCCCGACTGATCGGCGAAGGCGTTCATCGCCTGCGGGTCCACGATCGGCAGCGGCACCTGCCAGCCGACCCGGTAGATGGCGAGCAATCCCAGGGTCAGCAGAATCTTCTGCCGCAGTTCCGGAATCGTAAAGATGACGCGGATTTTCTCGAGCACGGAGGAGCCTCCATCTGACGGTGCACGGCGGCAACCGCCATACCCTAGCCGCCGACGGGCTTTTTCCGCGACGTCTTCTTGGCTCCCCGGACGACCGGTGCCGGTCCCGGCAACAGCGTCACGGTTCCGCCGGCCGCCTCGATCTTCTGCCGGGCCGAGGCGCTGACGTGGTGGGCCGAGACCGCCAGCCGCTTCTTCAACTCCCCGCCCCCGAGGATCTTGAGGTCGTCCCATGCCCCCTTGAGCAGCCCGGCGGCACGCAGCGTTTCCGGTGTCACCTCGCCCCCGGCGGCGCACCGCTTCTCGAGCACCCCGACGTTGATGCTCACCACGGTCCGCCCGAAGCTGTTCGTGAATCCCCGTTTCGGAATCCGGCGGATGAGCGGGGTGCCACCGCCCTCGAAGATCGCCGGAGCGGACCATCCGGCGAGCTGTCCCTGCCCCTTGTTGCCGCGCCCGGCCGTCCGCCCCCGCCCGGAGCCGGGGCCTCGGCCGACGCGCAGCCGCCGGGTGTTTCGGTGAACGCCTGCATGGACGTCATTGAGCCGCATGGGATTCGATGCCTTTGCGAAGGGTGATGCCTGGCACGTCACGACCAGGCAGGTCGATGTCTTGGTAGTCGATGGCTGCCGGCACACGGTGCGGGGCCCGCGGCCGTGAGGCCGTGGACCGCCGGACTCGGGCGATCAAAGCGACACGCCGCGGAGCCGCTCGACCTCCTCCTTGGTGCGGAGCTGTTTGAGCCCCTCGAGCGTCGCCTTGACGAGGTTGACAGGATTCGTCGAGCCGTGGGCCTTGGTCAGCACGTCATGGATCCCGGCCGACTCGCAGACGGCCCGCACGGCGGCTCCTGCGATGATGCCCGTACCCGGACTCGCCGGGAGCAGGATGACCTTCGCCGTCTCGTAGCGTCCTTCGACCCGGTGGGGGATCGTCCCGGACTCGAGCGGCACCTCGATCAGGTTCTTCATGCCGTCCTTGATCGCCTTCTCGACCGCCGGAGGCACCTCGTTGGCCTTCGCGTAGCCGCAGCCGACCTTGCCGCGGCCGTTGCCCACGACGACGAGGCCGGCGAAGCTGAACCGCCGGCCACCCTTGACCACGGTGGCGCAGCGACGCACCTTCACCACCTTCTCGGCGAACTCGCCGCTCCGCTGTTCCTTTCCGCTCGACACGTCACGGTCTCCGTTGCGGTTGAATCCGTCAGAACTCGAGGCCTGCGGCGCGGGCGGCCTCGGCGAGCGCCGACACGCGACCGTGATACCGGAACGCCCCCCGGTCGAAGCAGACCTTCGTCACGCCTGCAGCGAGGGCTCGTTCCGCAACCGACCGGCCGATGGCCTCGGCCGCCGCGCGATTCCCCCCGAACGCCACCGCCTCGCGCAGTTCACGGTCGCGGGAACTCGCCGAGACGAGCGTCCGGCCCGTCGCGTCGTCGATCACCTGGGCGTAGATGTGCTTGTGGCTCCGAAACACCGAAAGTCGCGGTCGTTCGGCCGTGCCCTTGATGGAGCGACGGACGCGAAAGCGCCGCCGCAGGCGCTGGCGAAGGATCGTGCGGGCGTGTTCCATGATGCACCGGGTTTCCGAAAGGTTGCTTGGGAGGGATTCGTGCCGGGGCTCGACGCGTCACACGGACGCATGGCGGGCGGGCGACGGCGGCGCGAGGGGACGCGTCACTTCGTCACCGCCTTGCCGGCCTTGCGACGCACCTGCTCGTTCTCGTAGCGGATGCCCTTCCCCTTGTACGGCTCGGGCTTCCGTCGCGCGCGAACCTCGGCGGCGAACTGGCCGACGAGCTGCTTGTCGATCCCCTTGATCACGATGTGCGTCTGGTCCGGGCAGGTGACCGCCAGGCCCTTGGGAATCGGCACCTGCAGCTCGTTGGCGAAGCCGACCCGCAGCTGCAGCACGTCCTTCTGGACCGCGGCGAGGTAGCCGACCCCGACGATCTCGAGCTTCTTCTCGAAGCCCTTGGAGACCCCCTCGACCATGTTCGCCGCGAGCGCACGCGTCAGGCCGTGCACGGAACGGGCGACGCGATGATCACCCGAACGGGTCACCACGATGCTGCCCGCGCCGTCACCACCCTCGACCGCCACCCGCACGTCGGGGTGGAGCGCATGCTCCAGATTTCCGAGCGGTCCCTGGACCACCAGGCGATCGCCGTTCACGACCGCCTTCACGCCCTTGGGCAGCGGTACCGGTGATTTGCCGATTCTCGACATCGCCCGTCGACCTCCCCGACTACCACAGTTCGCAGAGCACTTCGCCGCCGAGCTTCCGCTGCCTGGCCTCGCGATCACTCACGACGCCACTCGACGTCGACAGGATCGAGATTCCGAGCCCGCCGAGCACGGGCTTCAGCCGCACCGAGCGGCTGTACACGCGACGACCGGGCGAACTGACCCGCTTGATGTGACGAATCAGTCGCTCGCCGTTCGGACCATATTTCAATTCGAGCTGGAGTTGCGGCACGGGATGGCCCTCGACCTCGCGCCAGTCCCAGATGAAACCCTCTCGCTTGAGGACCTCCGCCACGCCTCGCTTCACCTTCGACAACGGCATCTCCACCGTCGGGCGCTCGATGCGCACGGCGTTCCTGATGCGTGTGAGCATGTCGGCGATCGGGTCGGTCATCATATCTGCGAAACCCTCTCTCGGATGCGATTCATGTCGCGTCGCCTCGGCCGCGGTGCGGCGCCCCTCGTGCTACCAACTGGCCTTTCGAACCCCGGGAATACAGCCCTGATCCGCCAGCTTCCGGAAACAGATGCGACAGATCCCGAACTTGCGATACACCGCGCGAGGCCGTCCGCACAGCATGCAGCGACGCACGATCCTCGTGGAGAACTTCGGCTTCTGCTTTGCAGCCGCGATCTTCGATTTGCTTGCCATGGTTGGTCCGTTTTCCGTTCGCCTCGTTCAACGGGTCGGGCGACGCCGCACCGCGCCCCGCCGCACCCTCTCACGCCGAATGGTCACATCACGCTCCGTCATTCTTCCTTCTTGAGAGGGACACCCATCGCCCGCAGAAACTGCCGGGCCTCGTCATCCGTCCGGGCCGACGTCACGAGGGTGATGTTCATGCCCTGGGACGGGTGTAGCGGTCCGGGTTGATCTCGGGAAAAACCATCTGCTCCGACAGGCCCAGGCTGTAATTGCCGTGCCCGTCGAAGGCCGTGCTCGAGAGGCCCCGGAAGTCGCGGACCCGCGGAAGCGCGAGCGACACGAGCCTGTCGAGAAACTCGTACATCCGCCTCCCGCGGAGCGTGACCTTGCAGCCGATGGGGAGGTTTTCCCGCAGCTTGAAGCCCGAGACGGCCGCCTTGGAGAGGGTCGCGATCGGCTTCTGGCCCGTCACCTGTGCGAGCGCGCCGATCGCCTCCTCGAGGTGCTTCTTCTCGCTGACCGCCACGCCGACGCCCATGTTGACCACGATTTTCTCGAGCCGCGGGATGGAGTGCGGATTCGAACGGCCGAGCGCCTCGGCGAGCTGCGGCCGCACCTGCTTCATGTAGTGATCCAGCATCCGCGGCGTTTCCGCCGACGTCACTGCCGCCGCCTTCGCGGGCCTGCTCTTCTTCGCCATCGCTCGCGCCTTCCTCGAATCCCGTCAGCCGAACCGAACCAGACCACCCACCGCCGCCGCCGCATCCCGCGGACGGCCGCCCGGCATCATGCCTCCGCCGACCGTGCGACCCGGGCCGGCTTCGGCCGGCGCATCACACCATGTTCCGCACCGCACTTCCGACACAGCCGCACCTTGCCGCCGTCGGCCGCGACCCGCGTGCCAAGGCGGGTCGCCTTGCCGCACGCCGAGCAGACGAACAGCACGTTCGACGCGTCGATCGGCATCTCCTTGCTGAGACGTCCGCCCTGTGGATTCTTCTGGCTTCGCCGGATGTGCCGATACACCCGGTTGACGCCCTCGACGACGACGCGGCCGCCACCCGCCTCGCGGGAGTCGAGCACCTTGAGCACCTTGGCCCGTGTGCCGCGGGCGTTGCCGGTCCGAACCTCGACGATGTCACCCGCACGGATCAGCATCACACCACCTCGCTCGCCAGGCTGACGATCTTCATGAAGTTCCGGTCGCGCAGTTCACGCGCCACGGCCCCGAAGATGCGCGTGCCCTTCGGGTTTTGGTCGTTGTCGATGATCACGCAGGCATTGGAGTCGAACCGGACATAACTCCCGTCGTCCCGTCGCGTCGGTTTCTTGCACCTGACGATCACCGCCTTGACCACCGCCTTCTTCTTGACATCGCTGCCCGGGATGACGCTCTTCACGCTGCAGACGATGATGTCGCCGAGCCCCGCGGTGCGCTTGCGGCTGCCACCGAGCACCTTGAAGCACATCACTTCCTTCGCACCCGTGTTGTCGGCGACGGTGAGTCGCGTCTGCATCTGGATCATGGCTTCGGCCCCCGCGCGGGTTGCGTCGTCGCATCGGCACCGGTCGCCGCCGAATCCTCGGCACGGGCCGCCGTCTCCCGCATCCGGGTCGCCCGCGCTCCGCTCCGCAGCGATGCCACGTCCACGGCCGTGCTCTTCGCGACGATCCGCACCAGCTCCCACCGCTTGAGCCGGCTGCGCGGCCGACACTCGATGATCTCCACCAGGTCGCCCGGGGCGGATTCCTCGTGCTCGTCGTGCACGTGGCAGATCGTCCGGCGATGGAGGATGCGACCATACTTCGGATGCCGCGTGACCCGCGGAATCTCCACGCGCCTCGTCTTGCTGGCGGCGGCGCTGGTCACCGTTCCTGTCGCGACTCGCTTCGGCATTGCTTCGTTCCTGCTGTCCTAAGAGCGGCCACCCGCACCCTACGCGCCGGCACCACCGGCCCCTGCGGCCGGCGGCACGAGCGAACCGCGCTGATTCAGGATCGTCTGGCAGCGGGCGATCGTCTTGCGATGCTTGCGCATCTCGCTCGGCGCCGCCAGCTTTTCCGTCTGGGCCTGGACGCGGAGACGAAACAGCGTCTCGGCCGCATCCTTCCAGACGAGCCTGATCTGCTCGTCCGCCATGTCTCGCAATTCACTCGTCTTCGTCATGTGCTCCACCTGCCGCCCTACATTGGCCGCCGCTTCACGAACCGCACCCGCACCGGCATCTTGTGCGCGAGCCGCGCCATGCAGATGCGAGCCGCCTCTTCCGTCACTCCGCTGATCTCGTAGAGGATCATCCCGGGCTTGATCACCGCCGCCCAGAACTCCGGCTCGCCCTTTCCCTTCCCCATGCGCGTCTCGAGCGGAATCGACGTGATCGACTTGTGCGGGAAGACGCGCACGTAGAGCCGCCCCTCCGTGCGGAGGTACTGCTGGGCCGCGATGCGGCCGGCCTCGATCGTCGCAGCGGCGAGCCACCCCGGCTGCTCGGCCTGGAGGCCGTAGTCGCCGAAGACCACGCGGTTTCCCCGCGTGGCGTCACCTTTTATACGACCTCTTTGGCTTTTTCGGTGCTTGACCCTCTTGGGCATCAGCGCCATCGCCAGTCTCCTCGTACATGCCTTGATTCACCCACACCTGGATGCCGATGTTGCCCTGCGCGGTGGGCGCCTCGCAGAAGCCGTAGTCGATCTTCGCACGAAGCGTCGACAGCGGCATCGCGCCCGCGATCGCCTTTTCGCAGCGGGACATTTCCGCACCACCGAGCCGTCCGGCCAGCTGGACCTTCACCCCCTTCGCCCCGGCGTCCATCGTCGCGTCGATCGCCCGCTTGAGCGTGCGCCGGAAGGCGGCCCGCTTGGAGAGCTGGTCGGCGATGTCCTCGGCGATGAGCTGAGCCTGGATCTCCGGCCGCCCCACCTCCTCCACCTTCAGGTTCACGCGCCGCCCGAGCAGCTCCTGCAACTCCTCCTGGAGACGATCGACCTCCTGTCCCTTGCGGCCGATGATGACGCCGGGTCGCGCGGTGTGCAGGATGACCTTCACCTCGTCCCGGGTGCGCTCGATCTCGACCTTGGGGATCGCGGCCGCGCGGTACTTCGTCTTGAGGAAGCGGCGCACGCGGACATCCTCGAGGAGGAGATCCTTGAATTCGCGCTTCGACGCGTACCACCGGCTCTTCCACGGCTCCGTGATGCCCGTGCGAAACCCGGTGGGATGGACTTTTTGACCCATGGTGCTGCCTCACTCCGCTCCGCCGACACCACCGCCGACATCGGCCGCTTCCACGGCGACCGCGTCGAGGGAGACCCGGATATGGGACATCCGCCGCTTGATGCCGAACGCCATGCCGCGGGCACGCGGCCGGATCCGCTTGAACATCGGACCTCCGTCCACGCGGGCGTCGATCACGACGAGATCGTCCACCCCGGCGGCCTGCTGGTGCTCGGCGTTGCCGAGCGCGCTTTTGATCACCTTCTCCAGCATGCGGGCCCCGCGATGCGGCTGGAACCGGAGGATGTCGAGCGCCTCGTCGGCGAACTTGCCGCGCACCAGATCGGCCAGCGCCCGCACCTTGCGGGGACTGATCCGGGCGAAACGATGAATGGCTGTGTAGGGCATGACTCTTCACGCGGCCGGGGGCCGCCTCACGTCGCCGCCGCCTTCGCCTTGCCGCCGTGCCCGCGGAACGTCCGCGTCGGCGCGAATTCTCCGAGCTTGTGCCCCACCATGTCCTCGGTCACGAACACCTTCAGGTGCTGCTTGCCGTTGTGGACCATGAACGTGAGACCGACGAACTCCGGCACGATCGTGCACGACCGCGACCATGTCTTGATCGGGTCGCGGTTGCCGCTGGCCAGCTGCGCCTCGACCTTCTCGTACACGCGCGGATCCACGTACGGACCCTTTTTCGAACTACGTCCCATGCCGATGCCCTCGCTCCCACCCGGCCGTCGTCAGACGCACCACCGGGCTTCGTTGTCGTTCAACGCAGCTTGAGCTGCCCGTACCGCCTGCTCTTCCGCCGCCGGACGATCGCCGTACCCGACGGCTTCCGCGGCTTCCGCGTGCTCCCGCCCTTCGCGCTCTTGCCCGTGGGGCTGACCGGATGACGGCCACCCTTCGTGCGTCCCTCGCCACCGCCGTGCGGGTGGTCGATCGGATTCATCGCCGTACCCCGCACGTGAGGGCGGATGCCCATCCAGCGCGAGCGGCCCGCCTTGCCGAGCACGACGTTCATGTGCTCGCCGTTGCCGATGGCGCCGATCGTGGCACGGCACGTGGCCGGCACGCGGCGGATCTCGCCGGACGGCAGCGTGAGCTGTGCCCACTCTGCCTCGCGGGCCACGAGGACCGCGGCGGACCCCGCCGACCGGCAGAGCCGACCGCCGCGCCCCGGCTGCAGCTCGATGTTGTGCACCTGCATGCCGAGCGGAATCGCCGACATCGGCAGGCAATTGCCCACCTCGGGCGGGGCCGATTCGCCACTCTGCACGGTCGCCCCAGCCGCGAGCCCCTCGGGCGCGAGAATGAATCGCTTCTCACCGTCGGCATAGTGGACGAGCGCCACGCGGCAGGTGCGATTGGGGTCGTACTGGATCGAGTGCACCGTCCCGGGCACGCCGTCCTTGTTGCGCCGGAAATCGATCAGCCGATAGTGCTGCACGTGGCCGCCACCGAGATGCCGCGAGGTGATCTTGCCCTGGTTGTTCCGCCCGCCGGTCTTGTGCTTCCGCACACGCAGACGCTTGGGCGCTGCGGCGCCCGGCGACAGCTCGGCGAAGTCCGACACGCTCGCCCCACGGCGGCCCGGACTCGTCGGCTTGTAGTTGCGAATGCCCATGCGTGATCGTCCTCCGGCCCCGTTGCGGGACCATCCTCGAATCGGCCTGACCCTAGAAAATGCTGATCTTGAAATCGGGCCTGAGCGTCACGACGGCCTTCTTCCACGCCCGCGCGGGCGTGCGTCGGACGCGGCCGCGCCGCGCCTTCCCGAGACGGTTCTGCACCGCCACCTTCTCGACCTTGACGTTGAACATCTCCTCGACGGCCCGACGGATGTCCGCCTTGGTTGCAGCCGTGACCACCTCGAAGGAGTAGGCGTTGTGCCGGTTGGCACGGTGCATCCCCTTCTCGGTCACCAGAGGACGCACGATCACCTGGTGCGGCGCGAGCCGCGCAGTCAAGGCCGGAGGGGGAGGAACGGGCACGGCCATCGATCAACCCTCCTTGCCTTTCTTCGCGCCGGACGACCGGGCCGACCGCGGTCGCGGCGACGGGGCGCGTCGGGCAGGCTGTCGACCGGCGGCCGCCTGCGACTTCGCAGCCGCCCGAAACGCATCGATCGCCGCCGTGGTCATGACGACGGCCCGCGGCGAGAGCAGGGCCCACGCATTCAGGTCCGCGACCGGCGTGACCGAGACCCCCGCGATGTTCCTCGCGCTCTTCCAGAACACCGCGTCGTGCTGCTCCGGAGCGACGAGCACCGTCGCCTCCCCGAGCCCGAGCGCCGCGAGCATCCCGGCGACGGCCGCCGTCTTGGGGCCCGCGGCCGACGCGTCGATCGGCAGGGCCGCCACGAGCTTCACCTCGTCGTCGGCGAGCCGCGACGCCAGCGCCATGCGGGTCGCCGCCTGGAGGGCCTTCCGCGGCATGCGCCAGCCGAAGTCCCGAGGATGCTTCGCGAAGATGTGGCCGCCACCACGCCGCGTGCCGCTGCGCCGGCCGCCCGCCCGGGCGTTGCCCGTGCCCTTCTGCCGGTACAGCTTTTTGGTCGAGCCGGCGACCTCGCCGCGTGTCTTCGTCTTGTGGGTGCCCTGGCGTTGATTCGCCTGGTACATGACGACGGCGTCGTGGAGGAGCTGCTTGTTGACGCGCGGCGCGATCTCCGCGGGATCGACGTCATACGATCCGACCTGCTTGCCGGTCACGTCATAGACGGCGAGATTCACTTGCCACCGCCCTTCTTCTTGGATGCCGGGGCAGCGCCACCGACCTTCCGGAGCTTGTTCGTCTGGCGCACGACGACGAATGAGCCGTTCGGCCCGGGCACCGCCCCCCGCACGAGGAGCAGGTTGCCGGCGGTGTCGATCCGCACGAGCCGGATGTTCCGCATCGTGGATCGCTCGCTGCCGTATCGGCCGGCCATTTTCTTCCCCTTGAACACCCGGGCGGGCGACGTGTTCATGCTCGTGCCGCCCGCATGGCGGTGCACCTTCTTCACGCCGTGCGTCGCACGCTGCCCCTTGAAGCCGTGCCGCTTCATCACACCCGACGTGCCACGCCCCTTGGTCGTGCCGGTGACGTCGACGTACTCGACCCCTTCAAATAGCCCGACCGTGAGCACCTGGCCCACCTCGACACCGTCGTACGTGCCCCGCAGTTCGCGAACGAACCGCTGCGGCTCACAGCCCGCCTTCGCGACCGCGACGACCCCCGCCTCGGCCCGGGCCTTCGCCCGACGGCCATCGAGACTGGCAACCTGACCCCGGACGGAGCGACTCGCCAGACGACGGGGCTTGTCACGGAAACCCAACTGGACGGCCGAGTAGCCATCCCGATCGACGGTGCGCACATACAGCACCGGACACGGACCGGCCTCGATGACGGTGACGGGAACCACCTTCCCGTCCTCGTCGAAGATCTGGGTCATCCCGACCTTGCGACCCAGAATTCCCTTGCGGCCGACGGCATCGGGAGCCGGACACGACCGGGATCGCTTCATCGTTGCAGCAGTGACAGCCATCATGATTGACCTTTCGCCGACCGGACGGTTCCTCGCATGCGGTACGGCATCGGATGGCCGCTCGGATTCGACGAGCGACCTCCACCTCGCGGCGGACGTCGCCCCTGAACCGGCGCTCACGCTCGAAACGCTCGGCAGCGGGAGCACCGAAAAAACGCCAGAAAAGGCGATTCCCGGCCTTACCCGCGATGCCGTCCACGCATGCCGTGCCGCGTGCTCCTGAGGATCGGTGTGGTGGTTCCTGTGATCTCGATGAAACGTGCTTCGAAACGTGCGTTGCCGGGAGGGACCCGCGACCCCGTCGTCGTACCCATCAGCGCGACGACGCCTTGATCTTGATGTCGACGCCCGCCGGGAGACTGAGTTTGTTGAGCGCCTCAATCGTCTTCGCCGTGGCCTGAACGATGTCGATCACGCGCTTGTGCGTCCGAATCTCGTACTGCTGCCTGGCCTTCTTGTCGATGTGCGGACTGGAGAGGACGGTGTACCTTTCGACGCGCGTGGGCAGCGGAATCGGCCCATGCACTTCCGAATTGGTCCGCTTTGCCGTATCGACGATCTCCGCGGCGCTCTGGTCGAGCACCGCGTGGTCGTAGGCTTCCATGCGGATGCGGATGATTTCTTGCGTCGGCCCGGCCACAAAGGTCTGCTCCAGCGGAAACCTCGAAATTTAGGAAGCCGGTCCGTGGGTGTCAACACGCCGAAAAAGGACACGGGCACGGCGCGAATCGGCGGTGATTCGGCCGCTCGCTCGCCGTTCCGGGTCGTCCTCGTGATGGGGGTGAGTGGCTCCGGCAAGACGGTCGTCGGTCGCCTGCTGGCCGCCGCGCTCGGCTGGACCTTCCGCGACGCCGACGACCTCCACCCCCCGGAAAACGTCGCCCGCATGCGTTCCGGCCAGCCGCTCACCGACGCCGATCGCGAACCGTGGCTGCAGTCCCTCGCCGCGGTCGTCGATGCCGCACTGGCCTCATCCGGCCCCGGGCTCGTCCTCGCCTGCTCCGCCTTGAAACGCGCGTACCGGGATCGGCTCCGGGTGGCCGACCCGAGGGTCAAGCTCGTGCATCTCACCGGCCCCGAGACGATCCTTCGCGAACGCATCTCCGCCCGCGTCGGGCACTACATGCCGGCGTCGCTCCTGACGAGCCAGCTGGCCACGCTCGAGCCCCCCGAGGCGGCCGAACGCGCGCTCGTGATCGACGTCATCGACCCGCCCGAAACCATCGCGGCCCGCATCCTCGAGCACATCGCCCCACCGCCGCGGAACTGACACGCATCCCGGCGCTCCCGTCCGGCTCAGAGCCGCTTGAAACGGATGTCGCGAAACTCCGCCCACATCGGCTTGCCCGCGTGGAGCTGCAGGGCGATCACGCCCTCGGCGAGCGCCTTGGGGTGCTCGTCCACGAAGTCGAGGATGAGCCGGCCGTTGAGCCAATGCCGGATGCGGTGGCCCTCGGCGCGGATGACGACGTCGTTCCATTCATCGACCTTCGCGAGCGCCTCGAATTCATCCGCGGTGATGAGGGTGGCCTGCACCTGCTTCGGACCCTCGGCGGGCCAGATCGCCTTCTCGCCCACCATGCAGATGCGGCCCCGCCCTCCGGCGAGCCCCCCCTCGTCGTAGATGAATCCCGGCACGTTGGGAAAGCGCTCCTCGTTTCTCAGTTCGTGCTGGTATCCGCGGACCACCCATCGGTTCCGGGCCGACGCTTCGTCGACCCGCACCGACCGGTACTGGATGCCCGAGTTGTTCGTCGCGGTGCAGCGGAACGACAGCCGCAGTTCGAAGTCCCGCACCGGATCCCCCTCGCAGATCAGAAACGTATTGCCGGCAGCGGGCTGCTCGACCGTCGTCTCACCGTGAATGACGCCGTCCCGCACGCTCCAGAGCCGTGGATCGCCGTCCCAGCCCGAGAGATCCCGGCCGTTGAAAAGCGCGGTCATGCCGGCCGGTTCCGGGGGGCCGGAGACCGCAGGCTCGGCGGCCGACGCCACGGCGAGCGCGGAGGCGGCGGTCAGGGCGAGAAACCGGGCGGCTACGTGGCGCATCGGGAGCTCCATGTCGGTAGGTGCGGGGTCGGGTGGTGCGGGCCGGCAGCGAAACCGGCCGAGTCTACCCTCCTCACGACGATCGCTCAGGCGAGGCGACCCGCCGCCGCCTGCGGCCGAAAAGGCCACGCCGCGGCCCTACCGGGACGCCGCACGATCGGATACCGTCCGCTGCATGCGACTCCGGTCCGACGCCGCCTCGCGGCGACGCCCCTCACGAGCCCGCTCATGAAAGCGCTCCTGCTCACGGCGCCCGGCACCCTCGCCGTGGCCGACATCGACGTCCCCACGCCGGGCCCCGACGAGATTCGCATCCGCGTCGCCGCGTGCGGCATCTGCGGCAGTGACGTGCACGGCTTCACCGGCGCGACCGGCCGACGCATCCCGCCGCTCGTGATGGGTCACGAGGCGGCCGGGGTCGTCGATGCCGTCGGCGGGAACGTGCGGGACCTCGCCGCAGGGGATCGTGTGGCCCTCGACTCGACGGTCTTCTGCGGTGCTTGCGAGCACTGCCTGGCCGACCGGGAGAATCTCTGCACGCACCGCGAGGTGCTCGGTGTGTCGTGCGGCGCGTACCGGCGACATGGCTGCTTCGCGGAGTATGCGGTCGTGCCTCGCCGCATCGCGCACCGGATCCCGGACAGCATGAGCTTCGTGTCCGCCGCGCTGCTCGAACCGCTCACCATCGCCCTGCACGCGGCGCACCTGGGCGAGGCCGGGCCGGCGGTGCGCTCCGCGGTCGTCGTCGGCGCCGGCACGATCGGTCTGGCGGTCGTGGCGGCGCTGGCGGCCAAGGGCGTCCAGCGGATCGCGGCGATCGACCTCGACGCGGATCGTCTCGCCGCCGCCCGCCGGCTCGGGGCCGTGGAGACGTTCGCCGCCGGACCGGAGGCGGGCGCGGCGGCCGCGGCGTGGGGCACCTCCTCGCCCGACACCGACGGCGCCGATCTGGTGATCGAGGCGGTCGGAGCCACGCCCGCCGTGCAGACGGCCGTGGCGGCGGCCACGCGTGGATCGACGGTCGTGCTCGTGGGCAACGTGTCACCCATGATCGAGCTGCCGCTCCAGGCGGTGGTGACGCGGCAGCTGCGGCTCCAGGGCTCGTGCGCGTCGGCGGGCTGCTACCCCGAGGCGATTCGCCTCGTCGCCTCCGGCCGAGTCGATCTGTCCGGTTTCGTGAGCCGCGTCGCCCCGCTGACCGAGGGTCCCGCGTGGTTCGACCGCCTTCACCACCGCGAGCCCGGCCTGGTCAAGGTCGTGCTCGAACCCTGACCCCCACCCGTGCAGCCCCCATGACCGCATCGACACCATCGCCGTCCCGTTCCCCTTTCGATCTCACGGGCCGTCGTGCCCTCGTCACCGGCGTCAGCCGTGGCCTCGGCCTGCAGATGGCCCGTGCCCTCGCCCGCGCCGGTGCCGACCTCGTCATCACGGCGCGGAAGCTCGCGTCGCTCGACGAGTCGCGGCGGGACCTCGAGTCGTACGGGCACGACGTCATGCCGGTCGCGCTCGACGTGCGGGTGGAGGACTCGATCCGCACGGCGGTCGAGGCGGCGGCCGCCGCCGGGCCGGTCGACGTCCTGGTGGCCAACGCCGGCTGCAACGTCCGCAAGCCGTCGCTCGAGATCACCTGGGACGACTGGAACACGGTCCTCGACACGAACCTGCGGGGCACGTTCTTCACGGTGCAGGCCGCGGCCCGCCACATGCTCCCGCGGCGCAGCGGCCGGATCGTCACGATCGGCAGCCTCACGAGCGTCTTCGGCTACGCGGGGCTCGCGCCGTATTGCGCCAGCCGTGGCGGCGTGAAGCAGATGACGATGAGCCTCGCCGACGAGTTCGGCCCCCACGGCATCACCGTCAACTGCATCGCCCCCGGCTGGTTTCGCACGGCGCAGAACGACGTGCTCTACCGCGACGAGGAGTGGGTGAGGTCCCTGACCGAGCGCATTCCGTTGCGGCGGCCGGGCCGCGCCGACGACCTCGACGGCATCGTCGTCTTTCTCGCCTCCGACGCCAGTGCCTACGTCACCGGTCAGACGCTCCTCGTCGATGGCGGGATGTCCACCGGGTCGGTGCGCGCCCTGCCCCAGGCACGCTGACCACGGGTCCGGCGTCGCCCGTCAGCGCGGCCGCGTGCCGGGCGGGATGGTGAGCAGCTTCGGCTTCGTGCCGACCGACGACGGTGGATCGCTCACGAGGACGTCGCCGACGGCGGCCGCCCAGTCCACGTCGAGCAGCAGGTCGAAGCCCGGATTCTGCTCCTTGACCAGGCACGAACAGGCCCCGGTGATGAAGGTGTGGGCGGCCTCGATATTCTCCGGCGTGATGCCGCGCCCCACGAGCGCGTGCAGGACGACACCGCGGCCGAAGACGGGAAACGCGATCGGCTCGTCGTAGCCCCGCAGATCCTCCTCGCTGCCGAGCAGGCAGTCCACAAGAAACGCCTCCTCCGCGTCGTCGCGGGGGAGGGCGACCAGCGGAAAGTCGATCTCGAGGGGAATCCGCACGTCGTCAAGCAGGGTGGGATCGACGGCGAGTTCCGCTGCGTCCGGCAGCCGAATCGTGTCGTGGGCACGGGCCAACGCGTCCTCGAGCGTCCGACGGGCCGTGGCGTTCGCTGCGGCATCGCTCGTCTCGAGCAGCACCCACACGGCTGTCGCACCGGAGACGAGGTGCCGGCCGATCTCGTTCCGGGCCGGTGACGCGGTGATCGCCGACGCCGAGATCGCGTCGAGTCTCGTCACGTGTGCCACGCGGCGCCGGTCCCCGTCCGCCCCGCCACCATCGCGGGCCGCGGTGGCGGACCGCGGGTAACGCACCACGGCCACGGGCCCGTCACCACCGTGGACCGTCCACGCGGCGGCGAGCGCCGACGCAAGCGGCCGAGATGCGTCGGCGACCTCGAGCCTCACGACCCCGCGGCCCTCGGCGGCGACGAGCGATGCGAGGCGGGGATCCGTGCGTGGCATCCCCTCCTTCGCGAGCACCACGACGTCATAGGGCGCCGGCGCCCAACGTTCGAGGGCGTAACGGAAGACCGGCACCCGGCAGGCAACGGCGGTCGCCGCCGAGAGGGCGACGATGATCGCGATCCCGCTGCCCGCGAGGCTCGGCCTCGTCGACCGCTCCATCGTGGCCATGCGCTCGAATTCCAGACCTGCGGAGCGGACGGACCGCCGCGGCATCCGCCGTCGACAGGATACCTCCTCGCCGCCGCGCGGGCCGGGCACGCGTCAGACGAAGGCCTCGGCGGTCTCGGCGGGAGCCGGTCCGTACCGCAGCGGCTGCATCGTGAAGCTCGCCCGGCCCTGGCTCGCGCTCCGCACCGCCGCGGAATAGCCGAACATGCTCGCCAGCGGCGCCTCGGCGGTGAGCACGTTGACGCCGCCGCGGATCTCGGTGGCCGTGATGATCGCCCGCCGCTGCTGCAGGTCGTTGATCACGTCGCCCAGGTGGTCCTCCGGCACCGTCACCTCCACCTTCATCAGGGGCTCGAGCAGCACGGTGCCGGCCTCGGCGAGCATCCGATCGACCGCCTCCGCCGCGGCCATCCGCAGCGCGACGTCGGAGGGGGGCGGCTCGGGAATCGGGCTCTCCAGCACGGTGATCCGCACCGCCCAGAGCGGACAGCCCTTGAGCCCGCCGCGCTCCGCGCTCTCCCGCACCGACTGCGTCATCGTCGCGGCGAACGCGGCGAGGGTCTCGTTCTCCGGAAACCAGCCCTGCTCCACCGTCACCGTGGCCTGATCGTCCACCGGCTCGGCCCGCAGCGTCACGGTCGCCTGGAGCGCCTGCGTCCCCACCTGGCGATCGATCGTGCCCGACACGGTGACCGGCCGGCCGATGGTCTCCTTGTAACTCACGCGCGGCTTGTGCACCCGACACTTCAGGTTGAAGTCGCGCTCGAGCCGGTGCCGGATCACCTCGAGGTGCAGCTCGCCCATGCCCGCGATGAGGGTCTGCCCCGTCTCCTCGCTCTCGAGCGCCCGGAACGTGGGATCCTGGCGCTTCATCATCTCGAGCGCCTCGGAGAGCTTCTTCCGCTCGAGGCTCGTCTCCGGCTCGATCGCCATCGAGATCACCGTTTCGGGAAACGTGATCGTCTCCAGCACGATCGGGTGGGCCGCGTCGCAGAGGGTGTCGCCCGTGACGCTCGCGCGGGGGCCGATGACACCGACGATGTCGCCCGCAGAGGCCTCCGGAATCTGCTCGCGGCGGTCGGCCTGCACCCGCCAGAGCTGGGCGATGTTCTCCTTCTTCTGCTTGAGCGGGTTCCAGGCGCGGCTGCCCGCCTTGAGCGTGTCGGAGTAGATCCTCACGAAGTCGAGGTCGCCATGCTTCTCGGCGAGGATCTTGAAGACCAGGCCGGAGAAGGGCTCCCCCGGGTCGGGCCGCCGCACGACGCGGGTCGGCGTCTTCTGTGACGGATCGACCCCCTCCACCGGCGGCACGTCGGCCGGACTGGGGAGATACCAGGCCACCGCGTCGAGCACCGGCTGGATGCCGATGCAGTCGAGGGCGGAGCCGGCGAGCACCGGCACCACCTGCCGCGCGAGCGTCGCCTCGCGGATCACGCGGCGCGCGAGCTCGGGCGGAATCGGCTGCTCCGCGAGCGCGAGCTCCCCGACCTCGTCGGAGAAATCGAAGAGCGTCGAGACGAGGGCGTCGCGCCACTCCGCAACCGTGTCGGCGAGTTCGTCCGGGATCGGCCCCCGGGTCACCGACGCGAGGGCCGCACCCCCCGCGAGCGCCTCGTCCTTCGGTGGGAAGGTGAGGAGCTCCATCTCGACGAGGTCGACGATGCCACGGAAGGGATCCTTCACGTGCGGCGGACCGAGGCCGAGGGGCACGTGGAGCACGAGCGGCCTCGCCCCGAGCCGGCGCTCGATCTGTCGCACGGTGCCGAAGAAGTCGGCCCCCTCGCGATCACACTTGTTGACGAGCGCCACGCGCGGCACCCCGTACCGGTCGGCCTGCCGCCACACCGTCTCACTCTGCGCCTCGACGCCCTCCCGGGCCGAGAAGACGACGACCGCCCCGTCGAGCACCCGCAGGCTGCGCTCGACCTCGGCGGTGAAGTCGACGTGCCCGGGCGTGTCGATGAGGTTCACCGTCACGTCCCGCCACTGGAACGACACCGCCGCGGAGTAGATCGTGATCCCCCGCTCCTGCTCCTCGGGATCGAAGTCGGTGATCGTGGTGCCCCGGTCGACCTCACCGAGGCGGTGGCTCGTCTTCGTGAAGAAGAGCAGCCGCTCCGTGAGCGTGGTCTTGCCGGCGTCGATGTGGGCGACGATGCCGATGTTGCGGATCTTTTCCAGGGAACGTTTCATGCGGAACTCTCGTGATGCTCGATCAGCTTCTCGTGGGTCTGCCGGCACGCGGCTCGGTCGTCCCGGGCCGATGGGCCCAACCCGGCTTCGGGAATGCTCATACCCCATCGCCGGACGTTCGCGGTGGCCATCGTGGCCACCGCTCACTCGATGCTGCCTGCGCTCCCGGCATCCATGCCTCCGCTTGTCAGCAACGCCGGCTCTTGGGGCATGAGCATCCCCTTGCCTTGCTGGGAACGAACGAGGCAGGCTCCGGGCTGCCCATCCCCTCGAGACGGCGTAGACGGCAAGCGCAGACAGGATGTCGAAGCGCGGACGTCTTCGAGCGAGCGAAGGCGAGGATGGCCGCAGCGAGCGTCCGGCGAGAGGGTGTGGGCAGCCCGGAGCCGGGTGGGCAAACCGACACATGATGGGCACGCCACGCGCCTGTCATCCACGGCCTCCCCATCACATCCGCTCCACGGTGCCGATGCCGAGCAGGTCGAGGCCCTGGCGGAGCACGCGGCCGGTGAGGTCGCAGAGCGCGAGGCGGCTGGCCCGCTCCGGCCCCTCGGCCTTGAGCACCGGCAGCGTGTCGTAGAAGGACGAGTAGCGGCCCGCAAGCTCGTAGAGCCAGGTGGTGAGGAGGTTCGGGCGGTAGTCGGCCTCCACGTCCTCGAGCACCTCGCCGAACCGCAGCAGGTCGAGGGCCAGCGATCGCTCCGCCGGGTCGGTGAGCCGCACCGCGGTGGTCCCGGCGCGGAGCGCGTCCCGATCGATGCCTCCCTTCGCGAAGATGCCCTCCACGCGGGCCACGGCGTACTGCATGTAGGCCGCGGTGTTGCCCGTGAGCTGCAGCATCTTGTCGAAGCTGAAGACGTAGTCGGTCGTGCGGTTCTGCGAGAGGTCGGCGTACTTGATCGCGCCGATGCCGACGATCTCCGCGACGTGACGACGCTCCCCGGCCGACAGGCTCGCGCGTCCCTCGTCCCCGGACTCGATCACCTGCCGGGCCCGCTCCACGCCCTCGTCGAGCAGGGCCTCGAGTCCGACCGTGTCGCCGGCCCGTGTCTTGAAGGGTTTGCCATCCTCGCCGAGCACGGTGCCGAAGCCGACGTGCACGAGGTCCACGTCGGCGATGCCCTGCAGGCCCCAGCGGCGGGCCGTCTCGAAGACCTGCTCGAAGTGCTCGCTCTGCCGGTGGTCCACGACGTAGAGGATCCGGTCGGGCCGCCAGTGCTCGAGCCGCCAGCGGATCGTGGCCAGGTCGGTCGTGGCGTAGAGAAACGCGCCGTCGGCCTTGCGGATCAGGAGTGGCGGCGACTCGTCGCCTCGCAGGAAGACGCCGATCGCCCCCCTGCTCTCCCGCGCGAGGCCCTGGTCCGTGAGGTCGTCCACCGTGTCGGCCAGCAGCGGCTGGAAAAAACTCTCGCCCAGCGTGTGGTCGAACGTCACGTGGAGTCGTGCGTAGACCCGGTCGATCTCGGCGCGACACGCCGGCATGAACCGCTCCCAGAGCGCCCGATTCTCCGGATCGGCCTCGTGGAGCTTCGCCGTCTCGGCGAGCACCTCGCGGGCGGCGTCGGAATGGGTCGCCACGAGCGCGGCGGCGGCGGGATCGGCGGCGAGCTCCTCGGGCTTCGCGTCGGCCACCTTCCGCACGAGCCTGTACAGCCGTCCGAGCTCCGCGGTGGGATCGGCCGCGTAGGCCGTGTCGTCGCGACACCGCTTCCAGCCCCAGAGGATCATCCCGAACTGGGTGCCCCAGTCGCCGAGGTGGTTGTCGGTGATGACGTGGTGGCCGCGAAACCTCAGGATGCGGGAGAGCGCGTCGCCGATGACCGTCGAGCGGATGTGCCCCACGTGCATCGGCTTGGCGACGTTCGGAGAGCTGAAGTCGACGACGATCCTCTCGGGCTGCGTCGCACCGAGCACGCCCAGCCGCGCGTCGGAGACGGCGCGGGTCACCGCCGCGGCGAGCGCCTCGTCGCGCACCCGCACGTTGATGAACCCCGGCCCGACCGGCTCGCCCGGCGGCTCGAACAGGTCCACGTAGCCGGGCGTGGCGGCGAGGCGGGCCGCGATCTCCGCGGCGAGGTCCCGGGGCCGCCGGCCGGCGCGCTTCGCCAGCCCCATCGCCATCGTGCCGGAGTAGTCGCCGAACTTCGCATCGGCGGTCTGCCGCACCTGCTCGAGAAGCGGCGGCACGTCGTCGGGCCCGATCGCGATGGCCCCGTCGGCGGCGAGGCCCTCGAGCGCCCCGCGGAAGCACTCCCGCAGGGCCGCGCGGAAATCGACGGCCCCCGGTGGGCCTGCCAGGCCGTCGCCGCTCATCGGTCCACCGTGCCCGGCTCGGGCACGGGCACCCGCCTGGCGTCACTCCAGAGGTGCTCGATGTCCCAGTACGCACGGGCCTCCGCATCGAAGAGATGCACCACCACGTCCCCGTAATCGAGCACAATCCAGCGGGCCTCCTCGTAGCCCTCGCCCCCGCGCTTCGCGTCGCGCAGCTCGTCCTTCGCGGCCTGCTCGATCTCGTCCGCCATGGCGTGCAGCTGGCGGCGGCTCGCTCCCGTCGCGACGACGAAATAGTCGAACACGTCGGTGAGCTCGCGGAGGTCGAGGACGCGGACATCCGTACCGCGCGTTTCGCCCGCGACGCGTGCCGCGGTCAGGGCGAGGGCGAGCGCCCGGTCGGTGCGCGGCGTGCCGGGCGACTCGGGAGTGGACGGTGTCACGGTCATCGGATCGATCTGTGGACAACAGAGGCTGGAACGGCGAGCCCATCCTGGCACGCGGCGCGGTAGCCCCGCGAGTCTACCCGTCCGCGGAACGCCCGATCCACGTGGGGAGCGGCGGTCCTACCGCGCGCAGGCCCGCTCGGTGGCGAGGGCGATGCCCGCGAGGACGAGGTCCGGCATCTCGGTCGCGTCGGGGACGGCATCGCGCACGACTCCCGCCGAGCCGCCGGTCAGCAGGATGAACGGGTCGCCCGCGCTCGCGGCGCGGGCCTCGGCCACGAGCCGTGCGACGGCGCCGCGCAGGCCCCAGCCGATCCCGGCGGCGATCGCCTCCTGCGTGGACCGGCCGGGCATCGGCGGCGGCCTCGTGCCGTCGAGCGCGGCCACCGCGGGCAGTCGACTCGTCCCCTCGGCCAGTGCCCTGGCGAGCAGTCCCGGCCCGGGCAGGATCGCCCCGCCGAGGAAGTGTCCCTCGACCGAGACCATGTCGACCGTCACCGCCGTGCCACAGTCCACCACGATCGCCGGCCGGCCGGCCGGCTTCACGGCGGCGGCGGCCGCTGCCGCCGCGAGCCGATCGATGCCCACGCGTCCCGGTTCCGTGACCAGCACCTCGAGCGGGAAGTCGTCGCGCCCGATCCGCCGCTGCCGCAACGGGCGATGCCGCGTCGCGGAGGCCTCGGCGACGGCGGCTTCGAGCCGCACCGCCCCCCGCTCGTGCACCGCGGCGACGAGCAGCACGGCCGGACCGGCGGCCGCCGCGTCGAGCCAGCGGCGCAGATGCTCGGCGCGAAAGTCGTGCGTCAGCAGGTCGGCCCGCCGCGACACGCCGGGCAGTCGTCCGACGGCCCCGCGATCCGTGATCGTCGCCAGCTTGATGCGGGTGTTGCCCACGTCGGCGAGCAGCACGACGCTGTCGGCACCGATCAGCGGAGCCCCGCCCTCCGGCCGCCCCACCGCCGCACCGCGTCCATCCGATGACCGCGGTTCCGCCGTCATGGTGTCGCCTCGCGTCGGTCGAGTGCCGCGACCACGGCACGCAGCAGCGTGTCGAGCCCCTCGCCGGTAACCGCGCTGATCGCGAGCACCTCGCGTCCGAGCGCCTCGGCGAGCGCGTCCCGCACCCGTGCGGCCTCCGGCAGTTCGCACTTGCTCATCACGACGATCTCTGGACGACACCCCAGCGAGGCATCGTATCGCACGAGCTCCTCGCGGATGGCCCGGTAATTGGCGACCGGATCGGTGTCATCCGCCGGGGAGGGCTCGACGACGTGCACGAGGATTCCCGCCCGCTCGACATGACGCAGGAACTCGTGGCCGAGCCCCACGCCGGCATGGGCCCCCTCGATCAGGCCGGGAAGGTCGGCGAGGACGAAGCTGCGATCGGGCGACACCGACACGATGCCCAGCATCGGCGTCTTCGTCGTGAACGCGTAGTCGGCGATCTCGGGACGCGCCCGCGACAGCCGCGAGAGGAGCGTGCTCTTGCCCGCGTTCGGCCGGCCGACGAGCCCGACGTCGGCGATCACCTTGAGTTCGAGCAGGAGCCGCCTCGACTCCCCCTTCTCGCCCGGCGTGGACTCGCGCGGCGCGCGATTCGTCGCCGACTTGAAGTGCATGTTGCCGCGTCCGCCGGCCCCGCCGCGGGCCGCCACGATCTCGTCTGCGGCCGCCGCGAGATCCTTGATCACGAGTCCCGTCGACTCGTCGATGATCAGCGTGCCGGGCGGCACCAGCAGGGTCACGTCCGCCCCGTTGGCACCGTGGCGATTGGCCGGACCGCCGGATCCGCCACGCTCCGCGCGCCACTGCTTGCGCTGCGCGAGCGCCGCGAGCGAATCGACGCCCGGTGCCGCGCGGATGATCACGCTGCCTCCGGCACCACCATCACCGCCGTCGGGTCCGCCCCGGGGTACGTACTTCTCGCGACGGAAACTGCGCACGCCGGGGCCGCCGTCGCCTGCAGCCACCTCGATCTGCACGCGATCAACGAACACGGGAGACGGCCAACGGGCGGAAGGAAAGGGCGGCCGTCACGCGCTGATGCCACGATCGTCGTCCGCCGGGCCGCGCCGGCGCCGACGACTCAGGCACCGACGACGTTCACCCGACGTCCCTCGCGGTCGAACATGACCACGCCATCGATCAGGGCGAAGAGCGTGTAATCGGATCCCATGCCGACGTTTCGGCCCGGATGAAACTTCGTGCCGACCTGCCGCACCAGGATGTTTCCGGCCCGCACCGCATGGCCGGCGAACCGCTTCACCCCGCGCCGCTGGGCGTTCGAGTCCCGGCCGTTGCGGCTCGATCCCTGACCCTTCTTGTGTGCCACGCCACTGTCCTCGCCTGCGAATCGTTCGGGACGTCGGCCGGGGCCTGACCGGCAGCCGCATCGGTTCCGATGCTCATAGGTCGTATCGGAACGCCCACCCGTGGTCAATGCCCTCGTGTACGGCGCTCGCATCCCGGTAGAGCGCCGGCCCTCGGGAACCAAAAAGGGCCCGCAGGATCTCGGTCAGACGGCCGGGGTCCTTCTGCTCCATGAGGGCTGTTTCCAGCGACTCGAATGCGGCAAGGGCGTCGGCGCGCTGCACCTCGCGCAGGGGCAGTCCAATCGCCTCGAGCGTCGCGAGTGCCCGGGCCGCCTGCACCTCGCGCATCAGCCATTCGAGATGCTGTCCCGCCTCGCCGAAGAGTCGCCCCGCCGCCTCGCGCCTCTCGGAAGGTGAGAGGCTCTCGAAGGGTCCGATGAGTTCGACGACCGCGGCGAGCGGCGCCTTCGCAGCATCCTCGGCGGAGATCCCGGCCCGCTCGAGCGCCTCCTGTCGCACCGCCTCCCGCTCCGGATCGACCGGCATAGTGACGGCCTCGGCGAGGTCGCGCAGGTATCGCACGCCCCGCTCACCGAACACCTCCCGCACCGCGATGGCGCGGGCCGCCGCATCGGGGAGCGCAAGCACCTTGCGGATCACGGTCTGCAACGGCCGCAACGACCCCCAGTCAGGCACCTCCGGATCATCGCCGAGGTCGGGTTCGAGCATGTCCTTGTTGATCCCCTGCTCGCCCCAGCCGAGTCCGAGTCGCTCGAGGCCCGCCTCGGGAGTCGAGGCATTGAGACCGGGCCTGCTGGCGTCGTCGAGCAGGCGGGCTCCGAGTGTCATCCGCTCGAACATGCCGCGAAAGCCGATGCTCGCCTGATCGGCCCGATCGAGGTCGGCATCACCGGGCTTCCAGAAGTCGAGCCGCAGCGACTGGAGCACCTGCTCGAGGGCCGCGTTGGGAGGATTGGCAGGCTGGACGTCGGCGCCCGGGGGTAAGCGCCACTGGAGCGCATTGGTGAGACCCGTCACGGTGATCGAGAAAAAGTCGATCCGCGGGTCGATGGCTTCCCACGTCGCGACACCCCACCGCTCCTCGCCGGGCGCAATCTCCTCGGCCGCCATTGCCGCACTGTCGAGCAGCGGGCGTCGTGGGTCCTCCCGGCCGCGGATCGCCGCGAGCGCCGTGGGCATGACGCGATCGAGATAGGCGCGATAGGCGACGAGCCCTTCACCCTCGGCCACCGCCTCGAAGCTCTCGAGAACGAAGTGCGGCAGGAACCGGATTGGTCGCTCGAAGCGCTCCACGGCACGCGTCGACCGGTCGGTGCCCGGGTCGTCGGTCTCCGTCTTCAGCCGCATGCCGCTCGCCGAGGGTCCTGCGACGTTGCGGACGCGGTACACGAGGTACCACACCCGCGAGCGCCGCATTTTCGACGCGGAAACGGGCACCTCGACGTCGATCGACCGCGGCGGCTTGAACGCGAACTCGAGGCACCAGAGCTCGCGGGGAAACTCGCGGCCCGTCGCGCGGGCGACGAACGTCTCGACTTCGGCCGCCTGCTTCGGCTTCCAGGCGAGGTCGCGGCGGCCGATCGTGACGTCGTGGAGGTCGTCCTGCAGCAGCATCTCGGCGACGGCGACGTTGGGCGGGATCACGGTGAGCACGCCGTCGGCCAGTTCGCGATACCCGGGGGGTTCGGCGACCGCGCAGACGGTGAGCATGCACCAGGTCCAGCACACCGCGAGCATGCGGCTGCACCGCGGAAGCGGCCGAACAAACACACCCGAAAGAGGGGTTTTTTCAGGGCCGGGACGGCCCTCGTGCTGGATCAGCGGCCGCATGGCATCACTTCCGCGGAGAAGAAGCCAAAGCATACATCGGCCCCCGATTCCTTGGCTCTCAACCGCCATCCGGCCATCGGTACGGACGGAACGCACAATTTCGCCAGATTTCCTTGCTTGCCCAAAACCCGCAAAGCACAATCTCAGTGGAAGCGGTTCACTCGGCTCGGTCCTGGGACGGCCCATCGTCGCGTGCCGATACCCGAGAAAGGCCTTGGGACGCTTCGGGCTGGCGCGGTACACGCCGGCTCCCGGGTTCCGTCGTCACTCGACCCTGTCATGCTGCTGAAAAATCCGCTGCAACCTCCAGTTCCCTCCCGCGAGATACCGCGGACGACCGCTCGAGCGGCCGCAGGTTCCCGGCCCTTCGTGTCGGCGGAGGACTTCGACGTCACGGGAGTTCTCGCGGGCATGGATCCCTGCGAGTCGTGCTACTGGTGGATGCCGGAACTGCACACCCAACGGACGGCTTCGGCACCGGTCCGCACAGGCGGCCGGGTGGGCGGCATGCCGCCCGGAGCGGGTCATCAGGCTGCCGCTCGCACCGACGAGCCGACCACCGCGGCCGCCTGAGCGACCTCATCGGCGAGCGCCGAGTAGTCGACGGCCCCGTGTGACGTCGGCGCGTACTCGAAGATGGATTGCCCGAAACTGGGCGCCTCGGCCAGCCGGATCGTCCGGCGAATCTTCGCGTCGAACAGGCGACCGTCCCGCCACGACGCATGGGCGCGACCCGGCGATTGAAAGAAGGCCTCGACGTCGCGACCGATCTCCGCGGCCAGTCGCGTGCCCGCGTCGTAGAGACAGAGCACGACGCCCAGCAGCCGCAGGCGTGGGTTCACGTGCTCCGAGACGAGTTCGATCGTCTCAAGCAGCTTGCTCAGGCCGTGGAGCGCGAGAAAGTGCGGTTGCAGCGGCAAGAGGACCTCGTCGACCGCCGCCATCGCGTTGAGCGACAAGAGCCCGAGCGACGGCGGGCAGTCGACGACGAGGTACTCGAAGCGTTCCTCGCCGGCCTCCTGCGTCGTGATCCCGGCCGCGGGCTCCGCGACGACCCGCGGTGGCGAGCAGCGAGGATCATGCTCGAGCCGTTGCCGAAGCACCGTCTCCCGACCAGGCCTGCCCGACAGCGCGATCTCGACGGCAGACAGGTCGATGTGCGACGGCACCACCCACAGTCGGTCCGCTGCGGGCACCGTCGCGGCCGACAATGGCTGGTCTCCCGCGAGCACGTCGAAGGCGGTGACGGGATGAACGCCGGGGGCGATCCCCAGATGCAGCGTGGCGTGTGCCTGCGGATCGAGATCAATGAGGCAGGTGCGGTGTCCGCGACGCGCGAGCGCCACGGCGAGGTTGACGGCGGTGGTCGTCTTGCCGACACCACCCTTCTGGTTCGCGACGGCGATCGACCGCAGGGAGGCGTGCATGGCGGATGGGATCGCGAGGAGGCGCAGCGGCACGTGGTGCTCCGTCCGCACGCGCTGCCCGGTGCGCCGGAGGGAGCCGGAAGATAGGTCGGCCGCAAACCCGACAGAAGTCCGGTTTTCACGGGACCGAACCCTTGGGGGCGATCACATGAAACGGGGGCACGACCCGCATCCAGCCGCGTTCCACGGACTCGGCAGGAAACGGCGACCGGGCGGCCAGGGCAAGCAGGGGAGGTCAGCGGGGCTGCTCTTGCGTCACACGCGCACGTGACGACGGCCCGCCGCGGCTCAGGGCGCGACGGGGGTCGCCTCGTCACGGGATGTGCCCCACCAGCGATCGATGCCCGCCGCCAGTCGGCCGAGGCCGACCCGCCCGGGGCGGCCTTCCACGCCGAGGCTGGCCCCGTCGTCGCCTCGCTCGACCAACAAAACCGTCGGCGACCCCCTCGGATCCGACTCCGGGAAGAATGCCAGCGCGAACTGCCACGCATCCGCCGCGATCGCCCTCGTGTCGGAACGGTCCCAGTCAAGATTGGCGTCCTCGACGAGCCCGCGGCGGAGATGGACGAGGCCGCGGGCCGACGTCACGTCCCAGCGGCGGATACCTGCGACGCCGGCGTCATCGGCGGAGGTCCGTTCCCACACCTCGACCCGCGGCGCCCGCTGGATCAGCCACGCCGCATCGCTGCCGTAGAACGTCAGGCAGCGACGCGTCTGCTGCCACTGGAACCATACCGCGAAACTCGCGAGCCCCGCGGCGACGGCGAGGAGGGACAGGACGAGCGCGGTGCCTCCCGCCGGTCGCCACCGAAAAAAGCCTGCCATGCCCGCATCCCGCGGCGTCGATCGGGGATCCCACGACCCGCAGTGTATAGTCTTGCCGTTTCACCACCTCCCCGTCCTCCCGACGACGTCACCGTCGCCGCCGCCGTTCAGGGACTCTCGCGATGTCCAACGTCTTCGACCCGTATCGTGAAGCGCTCGTCGTCGAACAGCACACCATCTGGCCCGATGCCTACGAGGACTGGTCCACGACGGATCGGCAGCGGATCGAGTCCCTGCTCCACGCGAGCCCGTCCGAGGCTGCGGACCTCGACTACGTCCGTCAGCACACGGGCTTCGCTCGCGTCATCACGGTCACGCCCGCCGATCTCGAACGCCTGAGCGTCGCCTGATCGTGGCCGTCATCCGCGTCACCCTCCCATCGGTCGCCGGGCGATCCTACGACGTGGTCTGCGGCTCGGGGCTCGTCGATGGCGTCGGCGCGCGTCTGCGGAGTGCGGGCGCGCGGCGTGCCGTGGTCGTCTGCGATGCGGCACTCGAGGCGACCCACGGCCGCGCCACTCTCGAGAGTCTCGCGGCCGCGGACCTGCCGTGCTCGATGATGCTCGTGCCGCCCGGCGAGGCCTCGAAGTCGGTGGCGGCCGCGGCCCGCCTGTGGGATGCGTTCGCGCTCGGTGGCGTCGATCGCACGACGCACGTCGTGGCCGTGGGCGGCGGCGTCGTCGGGGACCTCGCCGGATTCGTCGCCGCCACGTTCATGCGCGGGCTTCCCTTCTGGCAGGTTCCGACCACGCTCGTCGCGCAGGTGGACAGCTCCGTCGGCGGCAAGACGGGCGTCAACCTCGAAGCCGGAAAGAATCTCGTCGGCGCGTTCTGGCAGCCGCACGGCGTCTTCGCCGACGTCGATACGCTCGCCTCGCTGCCCCGGCGCGAATTCGTCAGCGGACTCGCCGAGGTGGTGAAGTACGGGATGATCCTCGACGCCGGCTTCTTCCAGTGGCTGGAGGATCGGGCGGATGACGTGCTGGCCCGCGACGCCGCGGCCGTGACCCACGTGGTGACACGTTCGGTGGAACTCAAGGCCCGCGTCGTGGAGGCCGACGAACGGGAGACATCGGGTGCACGGGCCGCGCTCAACTACGGCCACACCTTCGGGCATGCCTACGAGGCGGTGGCCGGCTACGGACGGCTGCTGCACGGCGAGGCGGTGTCGATCGGCATGGCGCGGGCCGCGCGGCTGGCGGAAGCACTCGGCCGAATTCCGGGAGACATCGTGACGCGACAGGACCACCTCCTCCGCCGCTTCGGGCTTCCCACGTCGCCCACCGTCCTCCAGCCCACACCGGACCCGGCGCAGCTGCTCGAGGTGATGACGCGCGACAAGAAGACCGTCGGGGGCGTGCCTCGCTTCGTGCTTCCCGACCGGATCGGCCAGGTCGCACTGGTCGATGGTATCCCGCGTCAACTGGTGCTCCAGATCCTGGCACTCGAGGCGTGAGGCGACTTGTGCCGCCCTGCGGAGCCGATGCGCCAGGGTAAGAAAAGACGAGGCGAAGGGGGTCGGCGAACGCTTCCCGAGCGATCGGCCGCCCCGGCCGGAGCGAGGAGACTTTTGCCGCCCCCTGAGCCGGTGCGCCGGCAAAGCCGGATGCGCGAGAGGGACCTTTCGCACGCCTGGAGGCGTACGCCACACATGCGAGGAGACTTGTGCCGCTCCCTGAGCCGATGCACCAGCAAAGCCGGATGCGCGCGAGGGACCCTTCGCACGCCTGGAGGCGTACGCCACACATGCGAGGAGACTTTTGCCGCCCCCTGAGCCGGTGCACCAGCAAAGCCGGATGCGCGAGAGGGACCTTTCGCACGCCTGGAGGCGTA
>Ga0172376_10000574_pt1 | contig 47230 bp, 30 predicted proteins | sample Lak35m_FD_121114 | JGI IMG/M metagenome (GOLD analysis project Ga0172376, IMG submission 121114) | Freshwater microbial communities from Kabuno Bay, South-Kivu, Congo - kab_092012_35m | ecosystem: Environmental > Aquatic > Freshwater > Lake | place: Democratic Republic of the Congo: South-Kivu...
ACTTCATGTTGAACTCGATCTGATCGAAGGGGACATGTCCCGGTCCCTCGATCATGACTTGCACTCCCTTCCGCCAGGCTCGTTCGGTGAGTTCGCCGAGCGTCTCTAACTCAGCAAGCTGCGCCCGGTCGGTCGCATCCGCGAGCCCGCCCGGTCGCAAGCCGTCGCCGATTGAGAAGCTGACGTCGTACTCGCGCATGATGTCGCAGATGTCGTCCCACAACTGGTACATCGGGTTTTCTTCGTTGTGGTCGATCATCCATTTCGCGAGCAGCGACCCGCCGCGACTGACGATGCCGATCAGCCGCTTCTGCACGAACTGCAAATGAGAGAACCGCACGCCGGCGTGAATGGTGAAGTAGTCAACGCCTTGCTTCGCTTGATGCTTGAGCATCCGCAGGATGTCTTCCTTCGTGAGGTCTTCGATCTTGCGACCAATGATCATCGAGTAGATCGGCACAGTCCCGATCGGCACCTTGCTGTTCTTGATGATGGCCTCGCGGCACTCGTTGATGTTGCCGCCGGTCGAGAGGTCCATGACGGTGTCGGCCCCCCACTTCTCGGCCCACTTGAGCTTCTCGACTTCTTCAGCGGTGCTCGACGAGACCGGCGACGCGCCCATGTTGGCGTTGATCTTCGTCAGACCCGCGCGGCCAATGCACATCGGGTCGAGCTGATGCTTCAGATGCACGGTGTTGGCCGGAATGATCATGCGGCCGGCGGCGACTTCGTCTCGCACTTGCTCGGGAGTGAGATGCGGTTCGCGCTCCGAAACGCGACGCATCTCGGGAGTGACGATACCGCAACGAGCGGACTCAAGCTGCGTGACTGGAACAAATCCTACAGGCGGCTGCCATGCAGCGGCTTGCTCGTAGTTGCTCTCAAAACCGCCCTTCAGCGACCAGTCGGCGGGCATGAAGTCCCATGCGGTTTTCGTCGAGGGTTCGGGCATGCCGGGCACGTCGGGCGACGCGAAGGTCCAACGTCCCTCAACGCCCGGAGCAATGTGAGCGCGTTTCGCAAAGCTGCCGGGATTGGTGCCTTGAGCGGTCGAAGACGGATTCAAACCGAGCGGCGGAAGGGTGTATTGAGCCTGAGCAGCATCCTGCGAAACGGCCATCATGAGTGAATTCCTGAAGTGGGGAGCAAGCGACTTCAACGCGAAGTGAGCAGTGCGTTCGCTCCTGGGATCGTAAGAACCGATCCGAGCAACCGACAAGCAGGCGCCGGTCGACAGTTTTGAGAGGGCTAAAAACTGAGCGTTTCCGCAGTCTGCTGGCTAAAAACGGGTCGCTTGACGACCTCTAGGGGTCGTCGTACCGTCCCGCCGCTTTTGCGTCCGTGCGGTCAAATTGCGCTTTTTGCTGGCTGCTCGAAACGCATCGGTCGTCGCTTTTTTGTGCCGTGCGACCGTATCAACTTGAGGCTGATTTCGCCGAAATCAGCCTGCGGACTGACAGGAAGTCCGCCCCAGAAGATCGTCTGCGTGCGAGTCCGCTCGAATGGAACCAGTCCATTGCGGGAATTCGCTGCGATGGACAGCAACCGCTGGCCGATCTTCATTGGCCAATTTCGGCACCCAGTGCTGCTTCGAAGGCTCAGTTCGGCAACCGGGTGGACTTCTTCTGAGCGCCGGTCGCATTTGTGACCACAGAGAGGATGACAATGTCTGGAACCAAGTACGTGTACTCGTTCGGTGACGGTAAGGGTGATGGCGATGCTTCGATGCGCGCACTGCTCGGCGGCAAGGGCGCCAATCTGGCCGAGATGAGCAAGATCGGTCTGCCGGTACCCGCCGGTTTCACCATCACGACCGAAGTCTGCACCTACTTCTATGCAAACAATCTCCAGTACCCGCCGGAGTTGAAGGCTCAAGTCGAAGCCGCCGTGAAGGCCGTTGAAGCCGTCATGGGCAAGCAGCTCGGCTCGCTCTCGAATCCTCTGCTCGTCTCTTGCCGCTCGGGTGCTCGCGACTCGATGCCCGGCATGATGGATACCGTTCTGAATATCGGTCTCAACGATCAGACCGTTGCGGCTCTCGCGAAGGCTTCGGGCAGCGAGCGGTTCGCATGGGACTCGTATCGCCGCTTCGTGCAGATGTATGGCGACGTTGTGCTCGGCATGAAGCCTGAGTCGAAGAACGAGATGGATCCCTTCGAGCAAATCCTCGAACACAAGAAGGAGAAGCTCGGAGTTCACTTCGACAACGAACTGTCGGTCGAAGCGTTGAAGGAACTCGTTGCTGAGTTCAAGGCTGCTGTGAAGACTCGCACGGGCAAAGACTTCCCGACGGATCCGATGGAGCAGATTTGGGGCGCGGCCGGCGCTGTCTTCGGAAGCTGGATGAACGATCGCGCGATCGTGTATCGCCGCGACTATGGCATTCCTCACGAGTGGGGCACGGCGGTCAATGTGCAGGCGATGGTGTTCGGCAACCTCGGTGACGATTGCGCGACGGGCGTTGGCCTGACTCGCGACTGTGCTCTCGGTGTTCCGGTCTTCTGCGGCGACTATCTCATCAACGCGCAGGGCGAAGACGTTGTGGCCGGTATCCGTACTCCGAAGCGCATCGAAGAGACGCTGTCGAGCGACATGCCGAAGTCTTACGAGCAATTGCAGAACATCGGTAAGACGCTCGAACGTCACTACAAAGACGTGCAAGACATCGAGTTCACCGTCGAGCGCGGCAAGGTTTGGATGCTCCAAACTCGTAACGCGAAGCGAACGGGCTTTGCGGCGGTTCGCATTGCGGTTGATCTCGTCAACGAAGGGCTCATCACTCCCGAGATCGCGTTGCAGAAGCGCCGTCTCCCGGCTGACGACCTGAATCAACTGTTACAGCCGATCTTCACTCCAGCGAGCAAGAAGAAGGCTGCGGACGATGGCCGCTTCCTCGCGAAGGGCATCAACGCAGGCCCCGGTGCGGCGAGCGGCGAGATCGTCTTCCATGCTTCCGATGCCGAAGAGCGATTCAACAAGAACCCCAACATTCAGTTGGTTCTCGTTCGTCGCGAGACGAGCCCCGAAGACTTGCGCGGCATGCGCGTCGCGAAGGGCATCCTCACGGCGTTCGGTGGTGCGAGCTCTCACGCGGCTCTCGTCAGCCGTCAGATGGGTAAGGCCTGCATCGTCGGCTGCTCGGCACTCAAGATTGATTACGACAAGAGCACGGTCACGGTCGGCGACAAGGTCTTGAAGGACGGCGACTTCATCAGCATCGACGGCTTCACGGGCGAAGTCTTCGCCGGTGCGGTCGAGACGAGCCCCAGCGAAGTCATCGAAGTCCTCATCACGAAGACGAAGAAGCCGGAAGAGTCCGAGACCTATCAGCGCTTCGCTCAGCTCATGTCTTGGGCTGACCAGTACCGCAAGCTGAAGATCCGCACGAACGCCGACTTGCCGAATCAAGCGGCTCAGGCGATCGCGTTCGGTGCAGAAGGCATCGGCCTTTGCCGCACCGAGCACATGTTCTTCGAGCACCTCGACGAGATCCGCGAGATGATCTGCTCGGTCACGCTCGAGCAACGTCAGAAGGCCGTCAACAAGTTGCTGCCGTTCCAACGCGGTGACTTCGAAGGTTTGTTCCGTGAGATGAATGGCCGCCCGGTGACGATCCGCTTGATCGACCCGCCGCTGCACGAATTCCTCTCGGACCGTCACCTCGAAGAGCAACCCGGTCTCGCCGGCATGCTCGCGAAGAATCTCGGCATCACCGAAGAGCAAGTTCACACTCGCGTGAAGAGCTTGCACGAAGAGAACCCGATGCTCGGCCATCGCGGCTGTCGTATCGGCATCGTGTACCCGGAAGTCACCGCGATGCAGGCTCGGGCGATCCTCGAAGCTGCGGTCAACGTGAAGAAGGAAGGCATCACCGTCCATCCGGAAATCATGATCCCGCTCGTCGGCTTCCTCGCCGAGTTCAAGCATCAAGAGAAGATCGTTCGCGACGTCGCGGCAAAGGTCTTCGCCGAGCAAGGTCTGACGATCGAGTACTCGGTCGGCACGATGATCGAGATCCCGCGAGCCGCGATGTGTGCCGATCAGATCGCTCAGTCGGCTGAGTTCTTCAGCTTCGGCACGAACGACCTGACGCAGACAACATTGGGCATCAGCCGCGACGACTACGGCTCGTTCATTGGTCACTACCGAGAGAACGACATCATCGGATCGGATCCGTTCCAACAGATCGATCAAGAGGGTGTCGGCAAGGTGATGCAGACCGGCGTTCAAGGCGGCCGCTCAACGCGACCTGACTTGAAGATCGGCATCTGCGGCGAGCACGGCGGCGACCCCAGCTCGGTCATGTTCTGCCATCGCATCGGCCTGAACTACGTGAGCTGCTCCCCCTTCCGCGTCCCAATCGCTCGTTTGGCCGCCGCTCAAGCAGCCGTCGAAGACAAAGCGAAATAAGGTCTGCCAAGCATTTTTTTGCAGATCACTAGCGGTTCGATATTGGGGCCGAGCATCATCATGCTCGGCCCTTTTTCGTCATGGCAGCGATCGTTGATGACAGCAGATCAACGCGGCCTACTTGCGCAACGGCGGGCCATCCAGGCGGCGAGTGTGTTGACTGACGAACTGGTGGTACTCGGCGTCGACCGTTTGCTGAGCGGACATCACCGCAGCACCGACGCGAACGGCTTTGGTCACCACGTCTCCGCCGGCGACATCCAGCCCCTTCAACAACCCGAGCGTGTCCTTCAGTTGCGGATCATCCCCAATCCGGCGTTCGGCTTCGGGCCGTGCTTTGGCAGCATCTTCTTCAATCGTCTGCTGCCAGATGGTATCCCAACGCCCCGGTGCGAGTCGCGCCACAAACTTCGTCGTGACGGCAGCCTTCGAGCGGGCTAAGTCGAGCTTCAACTCGGTCACTCGGAAGCCTGAGACGTTCGCTGCTTCCGCTTGTTCGATGGCCTTGCTGAAGTTGTTCGACGCAGGCTTCAGTTGGCTGCCAGCCTCGCCCAGCAAGTCACTTAATTGTGATTGCAGTTGGCTCTGCAGGATCGACGGTAAGAGTTGCTGTAAGTCCGGTTTCTGGGCATTGCCATCGGTTCGCACCCACGTCTCACCCAGCCCTTGAAACTCAATTCGTTTGCCAAACCGAGCTTCGACCAAAGCGCGCCGCGCCGCCCATTCATCATCCGTTTGAGTCTGCATCGGGAGACGTTCCGCAAGGTTCACAGGCGTGTCGAGCGTGATCTTCTGAGTGGTCAGTTCTTTACGAATGTCGTCAGCCGAGCGGCGTTCCACGTCAGCAAGTCGTGCCTGCCAAGCCAGAGCCATCCACTTTCGTGATGCAGTCGGCTGAGTGAATGATGTCCGCACTCGGCTATCCAGGAACGAGATCCACAGGAACTGCGGTGGTTCTGGCAATTGATCTTGGTCTTTGACGGCGCTCCAACGCTTCTCCATACGCTCGCGTTCGAGGTCCACAAAAGCCCGAAGCGTGGCGGGTTCCAGCGGCTCTTTGAGCCAGTCTGTGAGGCGCGTGAGCAACTGACGAACCGCGACTTGCGTTTGCTGCGATTCATTCGCGACCAACGTCTGGAACTCTTTGGGCTGGGTGCGTTTGAGCCAGTCACGTTGCACGGCCATTGAAACCGTGCCGTCCTCGGCCCGGCCCAGCACGACGCCTCGATACTGTGTTCCATTTTTCAACGTGACGACATCGACGACCAGCTTCTCAGCAGCCACAGGCGGTTCCGCCGTCCGAGATTCTGTAGGGGACCACATCGCCACACTCAGCAAGACGATCAGCCAGCAAACTCTCAGGAACATGGAAGCCGCCTCGTACGGAGAGATATCGCGACAGATCGTCGGGAGGTGTTGGGCCTCATGCCAGCCACTCTGAGCATGAGCGCAATCCTGCAGTTGTGACAGACAGTCCATCGTCGGCACAACCAGCAAACTTTGCCGAGACTCAGTGACTTGACGTCTGTCGGCCATGTTCAAGTCGGGGCGACAGGATGATCCAAAAACGAGTGAATCGACCGTGCCAGCCGGTCGAATTTCGATAGTCGATGTCATTGTGCAACGGCTGACGACTCTTCCCGCGAGCATTCAACGTGATTGATCATCGACCCACAACAGACATATTTCCCTGATGAGGCTTTCTCGTATGTATTCCACTGACGAATTCATTCGTGCCGACGTCCTGACCGCCAGTCCTTACCGCCTGCACGTGATGGTTGTGGACGGAGCCTTGCAACACGCTCGCGCCGCCGTACGAGCACTCGAAGGTCGCGATTATGATCTCTCTCACACGGCGTCGAATCGCGCCCGTGAGTTCGTTGGCGAACTCCTTTCGGGCCTGCAGTCTGACCCAGCACCAGAGTTGGTGACGATGGTCAAAGACTACTTTTTGCACATCCAAAAGAACCTGGTGTTCGCGGACCTTCTGCAAGACCTTGAGGCCGCTAAGAAAGCAGTCAGCCTGCTGGAAGGCTACCGCGAAACTTGGGGCCAACTGCGTTCGAGACTTCCGCAGTGAAACTCTGGTATGCCATCAGAGTCTTGATCGCTGGGTGCCGAGATCATCCTCTCATTGCCGTCGTACCGACGGGGTCTGGCGCCAAGAGTTCAACGTCCGGTCAACAGTGTTCTCGGTCCCATTGATGAGCGTCTCATCGAGCGTTTTGATAACGAGCCGTTGACCGAAACGATACACCTCCCAAAAACCGCTTTGAGTTGCGTCGACCGAGCGATTCACGATCGTCGCCGGCGCGGTTTCGTCGCGTCCGGCCGGTTGAGCCAGCCGCCGGTCCAATGCCTTGCCACGAGCTTGCAGCCAATCGACCGCGCCATCCGCACGCTTCAAGTTGCCCAGCGATGTCGCGTTGTAATCCGATACCGCGAACTCGGGGACGTTGAGAGCTCGGCCGCCTTCACGCACGGAGTCGCGATCACTGCGACGTAAACGCTCATCGAGCCGATCGACTTTGGCTGTCACCGGCCCCGTACGATCGTTGGGGTAAATCGGCAACGGCGAAAGCACATCATCGAAGAGGCGATACCAACTGACGTCGGCAATGGCCGCAACGTTGTAGACCGCGTTACTCAAGTCGATCGGGCTTTCCGGATGATTGATGCTGCGCGGCTTGAATTCAGAATCCGAGTTGGGCTGATATGCCAACGGCTGCCAGCCCGCGAGATCAACGGATTCCCAATTCACAGCCTGCTTGCCGGACGCCAACGCATCCCCCTCTCGAGCATAGATCGCCCGACGCGGACGACCATCAAACCAGTCTTCATGCTGCCGATATCCGATGACATCGAGAATGGTCGGAGTCAGATCGACTAATCGACTGGGAGCTTCAATCACCGCGCCACGACGGATGCCCGGTCCCGAGACAAACCAACTCGCATTCATGGCATCGCGCAGCGGATAACCATGATTCGTGCCTGGCGTGCTAGAGATGCCGAAGTACCAACCGGGCCGCGCGGTCGCGACGAGATCCGGAGCGAACTCGCGTTCCTGCTCGGACAAATTCTCCTGCCACAGCATGTGCCGCGCGAGCGCAACGACCGCGTCGGGATAAACCCAGTCGGCCAGCATCCGCAGCCACGTTTCCTCGTCGTAGTACTCACGCAAGACCGCTGGTTGAAACTTTTGGCTAAGCATCAAGGGATCGGCTTTCGCGTGCTCAGAGACGAGAAACTCGATGCCGCCTTCGCCATTCGACCACACACGTCGCACGGGTCGATAGCGATAGGCCCAGCGGTTCGCGCCGAGCGACTGGCGATCAATCACCGCATGTCCGCGATCGGCGGTACTGACCAGGACGGAGCACTCGTTGAGCCGCGCGAGTACCAGATCCACCGTGCGTTCGCCGGCCTGCGACCGAGCGTCAGCGAGCGAAGCAATGAGATCCACTTCCGGCGCGTCCTCGGCCAAGCAATAGCTCAGCAGGTCACCAGGCCGATTGGCTTTCGCCCAATCGCGTGAGGCAAGACTTCGCCGTGGCAAAAAGATTCGCGCAACTCCCGAAGAGTCCGCATCGATGAACGCGAACGAATTCTGATGCTGATCGGGATGCCGATTCCAAAAGCGGTGCATGCGAACGGACGCTCCCAGCCCACCGCCCTCCGCTAGGTTGCTGGCAGAACCGATCACGCGCGGACTGAAGAACAACTCGTTGGCGATGTCGAAGTGCCGCAAGTGCGTCGTGCGACCACCGTGATGTCCATGATCGCTGACGAGCATGAAACACGTGGTTTCAAACTTACCGGTGGCTCGCAGTTCATCGACGACCGTGCTGAGTAATTCATCGGCCCGAGCGATCGTTCGCCGCGTGGTACCGAACTGCCCTCGGCTGCACTTGTGGCTGACCGAGTCTGTTTCGGGGAACCACAACACCGTGACCGGCGCGTCGCGATGTACCAAATGCCGCACACCGTAGTTCGCATTGGCTTCGTCGATGTATTGCCACGCGTTGTGCGATTCGAACCACGGAAGCTGCCGAGTCATGCTGCGCGTCCACAACGTCGGCGGGACTTCGGTCATGATCGGCAACACACCGGTTGCCCAGTCTTGTTGATTGTCACGCAGAAACTGGAACAGCGGCGGCGTCGCAGTGACATACTTCTTACGCCAAGCCCGTGCGGACTCTCGGCCATCGACCGCCTCGCGCACTCCTTCTTCGCCATCCGTTAGCAATCGGTCGATACCCTGCGGCGCGAGCAATCTGGAACTGCGATCGGGGCCAAGTGGTTCGAGATACGACTCTGAAATGAGCCGTTCGCGACTAAACCGCACTTGCCCTTTGAGTCCGTGCCGGTCGGAAAAACAACCGGTCCACATCGTGCCATTCGAGGTGATGGTGTCGGACGGAAACGCCGTGAAAGTGTTCTTCAACCAGACACCACCATCAACGAACAACTCGCGAATCGTCGGCAGATGTCCCATCGCCACCATCTCGCGCACGACATCAGGGCGTAAACCATCGACATAAAAAACAACCACTCGGCACGCCGACGGAAGGGGTGAGCCCTCCACACCGGCATCGAAATGTTGTTCCAACCACAACGGCGCGACGTCCGAAGTTCGCCGCAGCTCAACGTGAAACGATCCCGAGAGGCGAGCAGCTTCGAATCGGTTGACACCCAGAAACAGTCGGCCTGCTCCGGGCGCTCGAATGCTGGTGGCTCGTCCCACAAAGAACGGTGGCGCGGTGCCAATGCGACCGATCACACAGAAGCAGGGAGCCGGCCCGTGCTGTCCAGCGGCCAATGGGTACTGCTGAGCAGCCAACCCATCGAAGACATTGAAGACACCTTCAGGACCGATTCGTAGCTCCTGACCTTGTCCCCAGCGATCGCGACAAGACACCTCAGCCGAACCACTGCTCGTCAGTGTGAGACACTCACCGGCAGCGAAGTTAAGCCCGGTATCGAACCACACGCTGGAGCCGTCGATTTCAAAGGCTCGCACTTCTGACGCCGCCGCGCGAACGGGACTAATCCCGAGCACAGTCGCCAACAAGCCTGCGATCACAAGACAACGAGCCGACATGGTGCGGAGCCAATCAACCGAGGACGCAGCCCGCGCGGCACAATCCGCGCGCGACGTGCATTCGGATAGATCGGCACAATCCGTAGAGACGGAAATGGGAAGTCGGCGGCAAACCTGACTCCGCTCAACGCCGCACGTTCACCACGGTGTAACCGGCAAAGTTTGCCAACTCGAGAGTGCGAAACAGGCTTGCCGCTCGCAATGCAGGAACGGCGGCTCGTGGCTATCAACTGCTAACGCGAAGATGGAGGACGCTGTCTTCCCTTGGTGTTTCGTCAGCGTTCCTTGATGGATCGTCAGTCCTAGAAATCTGTTGAATCTACTGACGGGACGCAGGTAGCAGGCAGATCAAGACGGAGTGAAGTTTCTGCGGTTACGTCACGTACAGTCTGCTAGGCAGCTCGGCGGGCCTGCAAGAACTTGTGAGTCGTCGCCAGTTCGTCTTTCTCCTCTGACGGCATCTCGAACTTCAGGATTCCGAGCCCTTCTTTCTGCAACGTCTTCACGTTGCTGTAGATCGGGTCTTTCCAATCGGTGACCAAGCCAGCTCGCACGGCTTCCACCATTTCACGAATGCCTTCGGTGAGCGGCGTGTGACACCGGAAGCCGAGCACACGCTGAATCTTGGTGAAGTCCACACGGTAGTTGCGCATATCTTCACGGGCACTGACTTCCTCAATGTTCAAGCCCGGCTCAGCGGCAGCGACGATGTCGCCCAGTTGCTTGAGCGTAAAGTTCTGCGAGTGGTCGCCGACGTTGAAGATCTCGCAGCCCACTTTCGACAACGGAGCTTCCATCGCGATCACGCACGCGCGAGCGATGTCGCGGGTATGCACAAAGGGCCGCCAGGACTCACCGTTGACGATGCGAATCTTTTTGTCAGTCACGGCTTGAGCACTGAAGAGATTGGCGACGAGGTCAAAACGAGGCCGATGCGACCAACCGTAGGCCGTGGCGAAGCGCAAGATTGTGGGTTGGAAGACTTCGTCGGCACCTTCCAGCAAGGCGCGTTCGGCGTCGATCTTTGTCGTCGCATAAAGTGAAATCGGATTGAGGTCTGACTCTTCAGTACGGATGTCTTCGGACTCGCCATAGACCGAACACGTTGACGCGAACACGAATCGCGAAATGCCGTTTGCTCGGGCTAACTGAGCCATCATCTTCGCGGCCGCATAATTCACGGCGATGGTGGTGTCGCCGTCCAGAGCACACGCCGGATCGCCGACAATGGCTGCTAAGTGAATGACCGCATCGACTCCGCGCAGCGCCCGCGCCGCATCTTCCACATTACGGAAGTCGCCATGCTGAAATTCGAGACGCGGATGACTCGCCATCGTGTCGAGCGAGTCACGTCCGAAGAGTTCGAGATCCAGAATGCGAACTTGGTAGCCCGCCTTGAGCAATTGCTCGGTCAGCACCGAACCGATGTAGCCCGCGCCACCGACCACGAGCACTTGATCGACCTTGTCCTTGCCAATCGCATCGTGCCGCGGGACGACTTTGTAATGCTGTCCCAAGGTCATCCACGAGTAGCGAATACCGAACGCCATCGCTCCCAAGATGGCCCACGCAGGAGCTGCAATTTCAAGCGTTGCGTCCATGCGACCTTGCAGCAATGTGCCCACAGCCAGGTGCGCCAAGAATCCGGCCAAGCACGCTTTAGCGACATGCTTCAAGCGTTGCTTCTTGCGCGAGTTCGGCAACGGGCGGTAAAGCTGAGCCCATGCGAATAGTGCGACCGCCGACACCGAAAACCAACCGGCGTGTAGCAAGTAGAGCGAATTCACTTTGCCAGCAATCTGGCCAACAGGATTACTGGCTTGCAGTTGATCGTTAAGCGCCATTCGCAAGATGGCAGCCGTGATGAGTGATAGATGAGCAATGCCAAAGTCGGCAAAGACGCGCAGCAAAACTCGTTTGCCTGACGCGATTCCAAAGAAGCGAGCGATGAGAGGTTGCAGCATCCGTGCGGTCCTCGAAGCTGAAGTAAGTCGAAGCGAAAGGATTGAGTTGGCCCGCTTCGATAGCGATCGATGCAACTCGCGAGCACGTCCTTGTGCGCCGAAAGTTGCCGACGTGTTGTCAATGACCCTTGGTGCGAACAACGGGCAGCGTTTCGATCACTCGCCGAAGCTGTCATCGTCGCACCCGATTGCTTGTCTGTCGTACGTAGTTATGCGGCCTTGGCGTGTTGAGCAGACTCTTGGCAACAAACCCGCATCACCTTCTGTAAAGCTAACGCAGTGTCTGTCAGTGCTTCGGCATCAAGCGTTGGATGAACCATAAACATGATTCCAACACTCGCGAGATAAGCGGCGTTGGGTAGTTCTCTCTTCGGCTCTAGTCCGGCTTTAGCAAAAGCTTTTTCGCGGTAAATCTCGCAGCAAGCTCCGCTACCGCATGGAATTCCCTCAGCTTGCAGAGATCTGACGATTTCATCTCGAGTCCATGTGCCATGTAAGGCCTCGGGCGTTACATGCACATAAAACTTGTAGTAGGCGTGCTCGCAATCGTCTGGCACATCAAGCAATTCGATGCCTGGAACCCCCACGAGTTGCTCTGTCAATTGAGCGGCATTGCGGCGGCGTGCTGCCACCCATTCCGGCAAACGGCGCGTCGCGATGCGGCCGATAACGGCTTGAATCTCCGTGAGTCGCCAATTGGTACCGAAGGACTCGTGTAACCACTTAAAGATGTCCGAGTGTTGGCGGTTGTAGACAGCATCCCAACTCTTGCCGTGATCTTTGTAGCTCCAGCACTTGTCCCACACTGCGGAATCATTGGTCGTCAACATGCCGCCTTCGCCAGCGGTGGTCATGATCTTGTCCTGACAGAACGAGAATGCACCAACATCACCGATCGTGCCGACCATCTGACCGCGATACATCGCCCCATGAGCTTGCGCGCAGTCTTCAATCACTTTGATGCCATGCCGATGAGCCACCGCCATGATGGGCTCCATATCGCATGGCCAGCCAGCAAGATGCACAACGATCACGGCCTTCGTTTGTGGAGTGATCGCGGCGGCGATGGTTTCAGCGTTGAGGTTGCCACTCTGTGCATCGAGGTCCGCGAAGATCGGCGTTGCTCCGCGCATCACAACCGCACTGGCGGTGGCCAAAAAAGTCCGCGGTGGAACGATCACTTCATCACCCGGCCCGATGTCGTAGGCCATCAAAGCCAGTTCTAAGGCCAACGTGCCATTGGCCAACGCGATCGCATGTTTGCTGCCGACGTACTGCGCGAACTCCTTCTCGAATTCGCGACACTCTTGTCCGGTCCAATAGTTAACTTTGCCAGTCTTGAGCACGCGTGTCACGGCGTCGGTCATCTCTTCGTCAAATACCGGCCAAGGTGCAAAAGCTTGGGTGCGCACCGGAGTCCCGCCACGAATGGCGAGTCGATCATAGGCCGCGAATTTCGTTGTCATGCATGCGACTCCTTAAGCAAGACGCGACTGCGACGCAGTGCCAAAGCGATAGCTCTTATGACAGAAAACTATGGCAGTGATGGGTGATTGAAGCTGAATGGGAATGTGTTTGATCAGGATGATCGAGAAATGATCGACGGAACTCGCAGAGCACCGCCGCAGGGAGGCCGAGAGATCGAGACTGATTGCCGCACAAGAGCTGGCAGCAAGAAGGGGCGGGCTTGTAGGCGAAGTCCCAGAAACTCGACAAGACGTGTTTGGAAGGCGTCTGGAGGAAGAATGGTGCCTATCTCTGCACACCATCCGGAACTAGATTCATAGCTGTCAGTGTAACTGGCCTTCTTGAAGCTCGCGGTTCCGGCGGGTTGAGCTTCTTTAGTCCAGCGCTCACCTGCACGCTGACTCGGAGCCGCCAGCGCATCACCGTGTCACCTCAGGGATGAGACTTTGACTGCAATTTCTTTTTCATCCGTTCGCCCTATGGAGCGTGGGGCGAAATGGCTCGGCAGGTACAGCCTCGTGCTGTACGTCGTGCTGATTTGCATCGCGATCTGCACGTTGCTGCGGATTGCATTGCTCGCTTGGAATCTCACGGAGATCGATCTCACGATCAGCGAGTACACGAAGCTCTTTGGAGTTGGCCTGAGCTTCGATCTCTTTGTCAGCTTGATCGCGGCGCTCCCCATAGGCTGGCACATGGCGGTTTACCGAGACCGCTTCGTCGAGAGTCCGTATGGCCGCCGCTTGCTCTGGGGCTTTTTAGGAGCCCAATTCTGCGCGATTCTCTTTGTTTGTATTGCGGAGTGGTTGTTCTTCGATGAGTTCAGCTCGCGATTCAATTACCTCGCGTTCGAATACATCGTCTATCCGCACGAGGTCATGACCAACATCTGGGAATCGTTTCCTGTCGTACCATTGGTCCTGACCGTCATGACCTTAGGGTGCGGGTTGACGTGGATGCTGGTTCGTCGAGTTGGTCATCTGAATGAGATCCGTCTTCCGGTACGACGTCGATGGCTGTTCTTTTCGGCCCATATCACCTGCATCGTCGCTCTGTTGCCGTTCATTCGCTTCAACAACATCGATGTGTCACAGAACCGAGTCGCCAACGAGATCGCCGGTAATGGTTGGTACAGCTTTGGCTACTATGCTTGGACTTGCCGCTACGACTACCAGCACTTCTACACAACGCTGCCTGCCGAGGATGCGATCGCTGAAGTCCGAGAGATGTTGGCTGGGCCAACGGTCACGTTCCTCGAACCAGACTCAATGCAGGCCAAATCACCGCTCGATCGGATTGTGCATTCCGAGACGCCGCAGCGCGATTGGAACGTGGTGCTGATCTTCGAGGAAAGTTTCGGCTCAGACTTTGTCGGTGCCTTAGGTGACGACCAAGGATTGAGCCCCAGCTTCGACGCGCTGACGAAAGACGGGTTGCTCTTCGACAACTTCTATGCCACGGGCAATCGCACTGCGCGTGCTCTCGAAGCCGTCTTGGCCAGCTTTCCACCGATCCCGACTGAGGCCATTCTCAAGCGCGATCATTCGTCGCACATTTACACGCTGGCACACGCTCTTGGCGAACGTGGCTACCGTCGAACATTCGTGTCGGGAGGACGCGGAATCTTCGACGGAGTGCGGCCATTCATGATCGCCAACGGCTTCGAGAACTTCGTCGAGCAGAAGGACTACGACCAACCGGTCTTCGTCAATGCCTGGGGCGTCAGCGACGAGGACACTCTGAATCGAGCCGTCATTGAGTGTGACAAACTCCATGACAGCGGCAGCCCCTTTTTTGTGTCGGTGTTGACGGTTTCGAATCATCGCCCCTTCACCTATCCCGAAGGTCGCATCGACTTACCTCCGAGCCAGCAAAAGCGTGAGCACGCCGTCAAGTACGCCGATTGGGCTTTGGGCGAATTCTTTCGACAAGCGCGGCAGCGACCCTTTTTTAAGAACACCTTGTTTGTAGTGCTCGGAGATCACGGTGCGCGAGTCTACGGCTCGCAGCTTTTCCCGATGAATTCGTATCGCGTGCCGCTGGTGATGATTCGCCCTGATGGTGCAGGAGCAGGACAACGGCACTCGACTCTTGGATGTTCAATGGATGTGGCGACAACCATTCTGGGAGTGCTGGGCGGTGATTATCGCACCGTCTTCTATGGCCAAGACATGCTGCGAGTTCCACCGCATCTCGGACGGGCGATTATGCAGCACAATCATGACCTCGCGTGGCTAACAGCGGATGACCAGTTGTTTGTGCTCGGCCTTAAGCGCTCGCGCGAACTCTTTTCGCTGCAGAAGCCTTCGTTCGAACTGCGAATGCTCGCCACGCCACAAAACGCGCCGACGATGAAGAGCCTGATCAGTCTGTTTCAAGTAGCCGACCGGATGTACTACGAAGAGCGACAATTTCCTGGAGATTAGCTCGACGCTCAGATGGTGAAGGCGCAACCCACTGGCTTGCCAACGTCGCCGCCAGACACTGCGTCAACCAATGACACCGCAGGTTGTTGGTGAGTCGTGTTCATCTCATGAGCGTTAGTGCGGCTCGCAACCGGTCTTTAAGTACCGCGTCAACGCGTCGTGCCAGTCCGGCAATGGACGACCAAGTACGCGAGTGAGTTGCTCACTATTCAGCACGCTGAAGTTTGGACGCGGAGCCTTCGCCCCGAATTGCGCCGTTGTGATTGGCACGATGGGTGTCGTCAGCCCCTCCAATCGCAACGCTTCACGGGCCAATTCAAACCAACTCATTTGTCCTGAATTCGTCGCGTGGTAGAGCCCGTAGGCTGTCGTTTCAATCAACGAAGCTACCGCTGACGCCAGATCCGCCGTCGACGTGGGCGTACAAACTTGATCGGCAACCACACTCAGTTGAGGCCGCTCGCGCCCCAACCGCAACATCGTTTCAATGAAGTTGCCTTTACCCGCACCACGTCGCGCCGCTTGCCCATAAAGCCCGCAAGTACGAATCACAAAGTGCTTCTCGCACAGCGCTCGTACGGCAAACTCACCGCTCAGCTTGCTGAGACCATACGCCCCAAGCGGTCCCGGCAGATCAACCTCGCGGTACGGCTTCAAGCGTTGCTGATCCAGCCCAAAGACATAGTCCGTGCTGAAATGGACGAGCACTGCGTCACGAGCTGCGCAGAACTTCGCGAGCCGACGTGGTCCGAGAGTATTAATCTGCCAAGCGGCAGTCGGTTCATCTTCAGCACGGTCGACAAAGTTGTAGGCCGCACAGTTGATAACGACCTCAGGTGCGATCGCGGCCAGAACATGCGGCACGCTGTCGTCATCGCCCAACTCCAGATCCTGATGCCGCAACGGAACAACGTTTCCTCGTAACTGAAGCTGCAAGTCCGATCCCAGTTGTCCAGCAGCTCCGATGAGTGCGATTCGCATACGAGACCATCATCGTCAAAGAAGAGTGAGTGACCGAGTAGCGGTCGAGGCGTGAAAACATGGTCTGAGACCAAGCCCAAGATCAACCCGCAGGATTCAAAAAATCATGCTCACCGCAACATAGTCGACTCAGTCAAACGAACCACCAGGCAGCCCACAAGATCCGCCGTCCAAAGGTGAAACTTCAGTGTCCCACCAAGCTGACCGCGAACTCAGGCTGCTTGCAGGGCCTCAGTGACTTCGTGATAGTCCCGCCCCTTGCCGCGAAGCCGGATACCCAGTGTCGCGACGGCCATCACATCTGCGGCCTATTGAGACTCCAACAAATGCGCCCGTAGCTCAGCCGGATAGAGCATCGGATTTCTAATCCGACGGTCGGGGGTTCGAATCCCTCCGGGCGTAGTTTCAATGGCGAGATGGTTTCGCCAGAAGTTCGTTTGGATCGCGGCCCATGCTTCCTGCTTGCCCGATTTGCTGGGAAACGAGCACGCCGAAAACGGGCTGCACGAGTTCGGTCGCTACCGTCTTACGCGCCGCTTTTTGACGTCTCCGACAAAAGTAGCAGGCACTCTCCGAGTGCCGTCCGCCGGTGCCTAATTCATAGGCGAATTCGGTGAACGGCACATGGAATGTGCCTACTACTTTGGGTTCTGTCGGAAACGTCTTTTGCGAGTAGCGACCCCGTTGCTACTGGAGAGCCCAATGGCACCCCTTGCTTCATGCGAAGTCGGCCCTGGCGAACGATGCAAATGACAGTCCCCGGCTGAAGCGCGGAGCCGTTTCGCTTTCAAGCCGGATGCTTCGCTGGTCCGGATCGCAATGCTTCGTAGAGGCCGAGTTTCAGCAACGCCGACATGAACGCTGTTTGGGCGATGTCGGAGTTGAGGAGTTGTGAACTCAGGGCGGTGTGGATGTCGTAAGTTTCGATGGCCGCGTTGGTGATTTCGGAACGCAGATCGGGGGACGATGCGAACTGCTCTTCGGTGTTGTTGGCGGCTTGTTGTTGCAGCGTCTTCGATTCGAGCATCTTGTCGCGCACGGTCCTCGCGTAGTTCAGCAGATCTTGGTCCGTGCAATCGACCGCGAAGACCTCGTTCAACTTGGCGATGATCTCGGACATCAACGCCTTCTGCTTTTCTTGAATCGAGCCCGAGCCGGTTTCAGTCAGCGGTTGCAGTTTGGGAATCTCGCCGTCGTGCAGGCCGAGCGAGCGTTTGCCGAGCGACTTCAGGTTGTGGTGCGTGAGGACCACTTTCGACAGGTCGATCCCTTCTCGTTCGCGACCGAATTCCAACAGCGGCAGCAGCAGGTGGAAGAAGATCGAACGCTTTTCGATGTCCGTGTTGCCGTAATCGAAGATCTGCGACAGGAACGTGTAGAGCCGCAGGAACGTTGCCATGTCCGTCTTGAAGAGGATCAGCGCGTCGAGTTCGTTCTTGGCCTTCTCGGCTGCGGTTTCGTTTTTGTCGTCTTTCGCCTGCTTGAAGGCCGTCAGCGCGGTCTTGTAGCGCGTGACGATGCGATTCGCGGTCGGCTCGATGGCGGCTTTCAGTTCGCTCTGTTTGGCAGTTGGTTTCAGCGCCGTTCTCACCACACGATCGACTTCGAAGTCGTCGTAGTGGCCTGCTATGTCGAGCTTGGCTCGCAGGTTGTAGACCAGGTTCGGATCGGTGACGTCTGCCAGTTCCGCTGTCGTGTAGTAGGTCTTGAACGCTGCGAGGATCTCTTCGGTGTCGTTCACGAAGTCGAGGACGTAGGTCGTGTCCTTGCCGGGATGGGCTCGATTCAGCCGCGACAGTGTTTGTACGGCTTGAATGCCCGCCAGCCGCTTGTCGATGTACATGCCGCAGAGCAGCGGTTGATCGAAGCCTGTCTGAAATTTGTTGGCGACCAAGAGGATTTGGTACTCGTCGCCTTTGAAGGCTTCGCGGATGTCTCGACCGTTGAGCTTCGGATTGAGCAGCTTGCTGTTCTCGGTGAACGGTTCCGGTCCCGACTCCTTGTCATCGACTTCGCCCGAGAACGCGACCAGCGTCAGCAGCGAGTAGTTCTGGTCTCGGATGTAGTTGTCGATGGCCAGCTTCCAGCGCACCGCCTCTTTGCGACTGCTGACAACGACCATCGCCTTCGCCTTGCCGTTCAACAGCGGGGCAACGTGCTCGCGATAATGCTCGACGACGACCTGCACTTTCTGAGCGATGTTGTAGGGATGCAGCTTCACCCAACCCATCACGCCCTTCATCGCGGCGGCGCGGTCGACAGTCTTCTCGTCGAACTCCGTCAAAGTAGCAGGCACATTCCATGTGCCGTCGCCGTTACTTCCGTCGCGTTCTTGCTGGCGGACGGCACTCGGAGAGTGCCTGCTACTTTGCGGCTCACTGGAGTAAGCCAGTTTGAAGGCGAGCTTGTACGGGGTGTAATTCTTCAACACATCGAGAATGAAACCTTCCTCGATCGCTTGCCGCATCGAATAGACGTGAAACGGCTGAGGCAGGTTGTCGGCACTCGCGGGCTGATTCGGATCAGGACGACGACCGAACAACTCAAGTGTCTTGGCCTTTGGAGTCGCGGTGAAGGCGACGTAGGTGATGCCGCTGTCTTTCGCACGCGCGGCCATCTGAGCGGTCAGCAAATCTTCGGTGCTGACTTCGCCGCCGTCGCCGAGTTCCTTCAGTTCTTCCGCTGACAACACGGCCTTCAGCTTCGAAGCCGCTTCGCCGGTCTGCGAGCTATGAGCTTCATCCGCGATGACGGCGAAGCGCTTGCCTTGAGTCGCGGCGAGTTCTCGCACGGCCTGCATGGCGAAGGGAAAAGTCTGGATCGTGCAGACCACCACCTTCTTGTCGCCGGACAGAGCCGCCGCCAGTTCGCCGCTCTTGCTCGCGCTCTCGCCTTTGATTGTGGCGACAACGCCCGTCGTGCGTTCGAAGGCAAAGATCGCGTCTTGCAACTGCGAGTCGATGACGTTGCGGTCGGAGATGACCAGTACCGAGTCGAAGACTTTGTCATTGTCTTTGAGCGGCAAGGCGCTAGCCGCCGGTTCCGTACACCCAGCCGGTTCTGTTTGTCCGGGCTGCGTCCCCGGTTCCGTCGTTGCGTCACCCGACACAAACCCGCCGCTAGCGCGTTGCGGCTCACGATAATGCAGGTCAGCGAGAAAGTGAGCCGACCACGCGATCGAGTTCGTCTTGCCCGAGCCTGCCGAGTGCTGGATCAGATACTTGCCGCCGGGGCCTTCATTGAGGATCGCGCGTTGCAGTTTGCGAGTCACATCGAGCTGATGAAAGCGCGGGAAGATGTAGCCTTCGAGCTGCTTCTTCTCGTCGCGTTTGGGCATCAGGTAGCGGCCCAAGATTTCGAGCCAACTCTCGCGCTCCCAAACCTGCTCCCAGAGATACGCGGTCTCATGCCCGTTGGGATTGGGCGGGTTCCCAGCCGCGCCGTTCTGACCCAGATTGAACGGCAGGAAGCCGGTGTCGGTGCCCTTCAGCTTCGTCGTCATGCGGACTTCGGAATTGCTGACCGCGAAATGCACGAGCGCCCCGCCGGGGAACGACAGCAGCGGCTCGGCAGTCTTGCCTTTGGGGCGAGGATCGCGGTCGTTGCGGTACTGGTCGACGGCGTCTTCCACGCTCTGAGTGAAGTCCGACTTCAGTTCCGCCGTCGCGACCGGCAGACCATTCAGGAACAGCACAAGGTCGATGCTGTTCTCGTTGTGTAACGAATAATGCACCTGCCGCATCACACACAGGCGGTTGGCTCGATACTTGGCGAGGATGTCTTCATTGATGGCCAGTGCCGGTTTGAACTGCGCGAGTTCCAACTCCTTCCGCAGTCCGAGCAACTCGACACCCTTTCGCAGCACATCAAGCGTGCCGCGTTGGTCGATCTGTTGCCGCAGTCGATCTAGCAACGTCTCCGTCGCCTTCGCTCCATGATTCTTGATGACCGCTTCCCAAGCCTTCGGCTGAGTCGCCTGCACCCACGCGAGCACATCGTCGGGAAACAATGCCCGAGCCCGGTCATAGCCGTCGTCATCCGCCGAATAGAGCCAGCCATTCGCCGCGAGGTGCTCGCAGATGTCGTTCTCGAATTCGATCTCGTTATGCAGGCCCATGAAGTCCTCAATTCCCCGTCCGCCACTTCTTGCGACGATCGCATTTGTGTGAATCCCAATACACACAAAGCCTGTTATGTGTATCCAATCGGCTTTCAATACACATAAGCGGCTTCGTGTGAGGAAGAAGCTCGTTACGCCTGAGCCACCGACTGCGCTTCCAGCAGCGCTCGCGCTCTTTGAATGCCGAGGTACTCATCAATCTCGCCGTGCAAGTGCTCGATGACGTCCATTGGACCTTCGAGTTGCAGCGCCAACTGGCTGGAATGCATCTGGCCGGAATCGCGCAACAGCGAAGCGACCACTTCTTCCATGCGTTCCAATTGCTGTCGAGCTTGGGCAAGTGAGATGGCGTCGTTGATCATGGTCGCACCTTGATGATTCCTTTGCTGCGAACTTCGCGACTGTGAATGTGAAGAGGACCTCACGCGGAGACGCGAAGGCGCGGAGAAAGTAGCAGGCACTCTCCGAGTGCCGCAGCCGGTCTTGCTTTCCACGCTGTTGTTGTGCCGAGCGGACGGCACATGGAATGTGCCTGCTACTGGCATGCTGTCTCCGCGTTCCCCGCGACTCCGCGTGAGAACTCTCTGACGTCGATCTTGCCGGTGACGGCGGCGGAGATCAGGGCCGTCCGACGTTCTTGCAGCAGCTCGATCGCTCGCTCCGCTTCGGCGGTCAGGGCGTCGAGCTTCCATTGGGAAGTAGGACTCACGCGGAGACGCGAAGGCGCGGAGAAAGGTTGGGAAATCAGTGGGCTTCGTTTCATCTGGTCTTCTCCGCGTTCCCCGCGACTCCGCGCGAGAACTCTCTGACGTCGATCTTGCCGGTGACGGCGGCGGAGATCAGAGCGGTGCGGCGTTCTTGCATCAGCTTAATCGCTCGCTCCGCTTCGGCGGTCAGGGCGTCGAGCTTCGCGGTTTCGGCGTCAATAAAATCAACGATTGCTGTCTGCTCGTTTGGATCTGGAAGCGGAAGCGAAAAATGGATCATGTCTGAAACATTCAGGCTCGCTTGATTCGCTGTTCCGTGCGCGTGCAAATCCAAGTGGTCGCGGTATCCAGAGGTTTGTATCACAAGGAACAAGAACCCATTCCGAAGCGAGCAAGATGACGGAGTGAATACGACGGTATTCTGGTTGAGCAAACTTCCGGCTAAGTCCCTCGGAACTTTACCGACCTGTCCAACCGCACTTGCACGGACTTCTGGTGTGCTGCCGACGGTCGTCAACACAATCTCTTCTGTTTCGAGAATTGCTTTCGGATATTGCGATCGGAATGCTGGCGGCAGTCGCACATCAGAGCGTTTGACGGTCAAATTCTTAACATCTGTTGCCCGGACAACGACAACTCCGTCGTCCGAGAAGTCATCGGCCTTAAAAGCAACGCCCTTCCGTGTAGACACCAACCTGTCAAGTCTTCCGATTTCCCAATGCTCGGGGACATCGCCGAGCCATTGGATGGCGGAGGGTTTCAGGGGGGCGTGGGGGTTCAGACCTTTGGTGACGGCGTGGGAGATGACGGCCTGGCGTTTTTCTTTCAGCAGTTCGATCAACCGCCGCTGCTCCGCCACCAACCCGTCAATCTTCGACGTCTCCCGATCCAGAAACCCTAGAAGCGTTTGCTGTTCATCGCGAGGCGGGACGGCAACTCCCATGACCTTAAGGATGTCCCAATTGATAGCACAACGATGTTCGGGGATTCCGTTGCCGAAGGATTGCGCATATGTCTGAAATGCTCGATCCTCGAAGATTCGGAATGCGAACCGTGGTTGGACGATCTCCTGCTGAGGAGTCATCACGATGTAGACGGGACTGCAAACACCGTCGTATGCCGAAACCCCATAGGAGCCGATTCCGTAATTCATGCTGTTGATGACGAAGTCGCCCTTCTTCACCAACTTGCACTTGCTTAGGTCTTCCGGCTTCTTGTTACCAACGTCGCCTTTTTCTGCATACGGGATGATGCCGACGTTGGCCATCAGCGAGAGATAGTCCTCGCACGATCCATCATCGTTCTTTGCAGTTCGTTCTCGGACGATGCCACGGCAAGGCACAACATCCCAATGCTCCGGCACATCGCCGAGCCATTCGACTCCGCTGGGCTTGTACTTCGGGTATCTCGGAAAGCTCATGGCGACGGCCCTTCCAAAGTAGCAGGCACATTCCATGTGCCGTCGCCGGAAGGTCGATCGACTTCGGTTCCGGAAGAAGGAGAAGAAGACGCAGCGGACGGCACATGGAATGTGCCTGCTACTTTGGGTTGATACAGATGGAATTCGCCGGGATTCAGTCGCTCGGGGTTCCTGGCGATGTAGCACTGGATCGCATCGAACTGTTCGGGCGAGCGGATCAAGTGGTCGAAGCTCTCTTCCTGCCAGAAGCGGCCTTTGGTCCCCAGCTTCTGATTGATCTCCTTCGCCGTGAACCGCTTCCATGACGTGCATTGAGCTTCGATGTCGGTCTCGCCCAATAGGCAGACAATCAGATGGACGTGGTTGGGCATCACGACGAAATCGCCCATGTGGTAACGCGATCCGTCAAAGTGCAGCAGGCTCTTGGCAACGATCTTGGAAAGCTCCGCCTGACGCAGCACACACGCGCCATATCCCTTGTCCAATGCTTCGAGATACTGCCGCGAAAACGTCTCGTGAAACTCGCGGCGCTGCGCGACATCCAGTCGGTCAAGCTGCTCACGCCAGTTTCGATTGGCCATCAAGATGCCATGTCGCTGAAGCCAATCCGCTCGTTGAGCGTACCAGCGACGACTGACCTCAACCGGCATCGAGTCTTCCGTGCGAAACGTCACGAAGTAAGAGACTCCCGGTTGATACCAATGCGGCAGATTGGCCCCCTTCTCAATTCGCACGCCCGCGTCTGGGTCGAATAGCTCAAACATGTTTTTCCAAAGTAGCAGGCACATTCCATGTGCCGTAGCAAAGTATGTGTGACGTTGGTGGGGAAGGAATTTTGACTGGATCGCGGCCGGAATTAGCGGACGGCACATGGAATGTGCCTGCTACCTTGCTTCTCGCTCGGCCCCGCCGCAACCGGCTTGCCGCTCACGCGCTTCCTCTTCGGCGATACGCAGCGTCCGTTCGATCTCGCGACGCAACTCTTCTCGCTCGGGCAAGTAGAGCTGGTACTTCTGCACGAACAATTGGCTGTTCATGCCGTAGGTCGCGTACTCGACCAGCAACTCGTCTTTGTGCCGAGTGAGGATGATGCCGATCGGCGGGTTGTCTCCCTCGACGTTTTCTTCGGCGGCGAAGTAGCCGAGGTAGAGATTCATCTGCCCGATGTCGTAGTGCTGCACGTCGTCCAGCTTCAGGTCGATCAGCACGAAGCAACGCAGGATGCGGTGATAGAACACGAGGTCGACGTGGAAGTGCGTGTTGTTGAGCGTGACTCGGTACTGCCTGCCGACGAATGTGAAGCCCTTACCAAGCTCCAGCAGGAACGGCTGCAAGTGGTCGCAGAGCTGCCCTTCAAGGTCCGTCTCGGACAGCGACTGTGGCTCAGGCATCTTGAGGAACTCGAAGACGAACGGGTCCCGCAGGATGTCACTCGGCCGCTCGACAATCTGCCCTTGTGAAGCCAGCTTGAGGATCGCGTCTTTGTCTTTCCCCGCCGCCAAACGCAGGAAGAGCGACGATTTCTTTTGCCGCTGAAGTTCTCGAACCGTCCATTTTTCTCGGGCACATTGCTGCTCGTAAAAGCTCCGTTCGAGCGGGTCGTCGACCTTCAAAAGCTCCACGACGTGAGACCAGCTCAAAAGGTGCGACACTGTCGCACCTTTTGGGTAGGCAAGACGTAACTGCCGAATTCGTATGACATTGCTGCGACTAAAGCCCTTGCCGTGGCGACGAGTGAGGTCACGGCTGAGTCGATTCAGCAAGTCGCCGCCATACTCGGCTCGGGACTTGCCGCCCTGCTCGTACTCAACGATGTCATGACCGATCTGCCAATAGGTTTCAGTCATCTGAGCGTTGACGGCTTGCTCAGCTCGGACTCGCCCCAACGTGTAGACGTCGGAGATGCGGCTGACGAGTTCTTGGTAGCCGTCGTCGGGCGTGAGTTCGGTGCTCATGTTGCACACTCCGTTTTCAATGATCTGATTTGGGCAGCAAAGCGCTGCCCCAGTTGGTCAGCAGTTTGCTGACCAACTGAAAGGCTCAAGAAGCTCATTTCGACAGCCCTCCGATCATCGTCAGGATGCGGTCGGTGACGACCTTGAGTTCGGCGTCGATCTCGGACAGTTCGCGCGGGGGCTTGAAGACGTAGAAGTGGCGGTTGAAGGGGATCTCGTAGCCGACCTTCGTCTTCTCGTGGTCGATCCAGGCGTCGGGAGCGTGCGGCAGGACTTCACGCTCGAAGTAGGTCTCGACGTCTTCGCTCAGTGGCACGTTCTCGGTGTCGCGCAGGTTCGAGTCCGGCTGAGGCTTGCCTTTCAGCTTGCCCTTCGTCGCCTTCACGATGTGGCCTGCCGAGTCACGCTCGGGACGCTCGACCGTGATCGTCATGTAGCCGAAGTCCTCGTTCTTGAAGATGCGGCTGATGGGGACTGCATTCGTGAGCGGCGCGGCGCTAGCCGCCGGTGTTTTCGATTTGGCGGTTGGAGCGGCGGAGGAAGACGAAGAACCGGCGGCTAACGCCTTACCGCTTACATTTTCGGAACCCGCGGCTAGCGCCTTGCGGCTCACAATTTGGCCGTCGATCAGGCTGGCTTCCTGGCATTCGCCGAACAGGCGCGTGATCCCGGCGATGTGCTCGTCGCTGAGTTCCTTCCGCTTGCTGCCGAGGCTCTTTCGCATCTTCTGCCAGAAGCTGCTGGCGTCGATCAGTTGCACCGTGCCTTTGCGATGAGCCGGTTTGCGGTTGCTGACGATCCAGACATAGGTGCTGATGCCCGTGTTGTAGAACATGTCGGTGGGCAGCCCGATGATCGCTTCGACCAGATCGTTCTCCAGCACATAGCGGCGGATTTCACTCTCGCCCGAACCCGCTCCGCCCGTGAAGAGCGGCGAGCCATTGAGGACGATCCCAAACCGACTGCCGCCATCTTTGGCCGGTCGCATCTTCGACAGCAGGTGTAACAAGAACAACAGCGAGCCATCACTGACTCGTGGCAAGCCCGGCCCGAACCGCCCGTTGAAGCCTTGCTCGTCGGCCTCTTTGCGGACTTCCTTTTCGATCTTCTTCCACTCCATCCCGAACGATGGACCGCATAAGCAGTAGTCGAATTTCCGCCCGCGAAACTGGTCATTCACGAGCGTGTCGCCGAACGCGATGTTGGCGATGTCTTGGCCGCCAATCAGCAAGCGGCTTTTGCAAACGGCGTAGGCCCAGCCATTGATGTCCTGACCAAATCCGACCAAACGAGCGTCTGGATTAAGGGTCCGAAGATATGTCTCAGCGACACCCAACATACCTCCGGTTCCGACAGTTGGGTCGTAGAGCGAACGCACGACTCCGGGTTTCATCAGCTCGCCATAGTCCTCAATGACGAGCGTACTCACCATCACCGTGATGACGTCGCGGGGAACGAAATGCTCTCCGGCGGTCTCGTTCGAGATTTCCGCGAACTTGCGAATCAGCTCCTCAAACACGAGCCCCATCTGAGCATTGCTGACGGTCTCGGGATGCAGGTCGATGCCTGAGAATTTTTCCGTCACCAGATACAGCAAGCCCGCCTTCGCGAGCCGTTCAATCTGTGTGTGAAACTCGAACCGTTCGAAGATGTCGCGCACGGCGGGCGAGAACGCTTGGATGTACGCGATGAGGTTTTCGGCGATGTGGTCTTGGTCGCCCATCAGCTTCTTCATGTCGAGCGGCGACGTGTTGAAGAAGAGCTGCCCGCTGGCCTTGAGCAAGAACGGCTCAGGATTGAGCCCCATCTTCTGCCGCTTGTCGAACTCAGCCAGCACAGCCGCCTTCGTCCGTTCGAGGACGCAATCAAGGCGTCTCAGCACCGTGAACGGCAGGATGACTTTGCCATAGTCGGATTGCTTGTAGTCCCCGCGCAACAGATCGGCGACGGACCAAATGAAGGACGACAGATTGGATTCGGGCATGAGATCTCCGACAAAAGCCTAAGTCATGGGCACATGTCATGTGCCGTTCACCGCTGATCTCGACGGATCTGGCGACTGCGGATGACACAGAGAATGTGCCTACGACTTTGGCCGGAAGCGTCTGTCGGCGCCCGAATCGTCTGCTTCAATTTGTCGCCGCCATCACCGTAGACATTCTTCAAGCGAAGACCCGGCCGCCCCGTCTTCAGGGCGACCGTGCGTTGCTTGTTGGAACGACGTTACTCGTCGGTGACGCAGCCTTCGCTCGCGCTCTTTACGTTCTTGATGTATTTGTAGAGCGTGCCTCGCGTGAACTTGTAAGCCGGGGCTTTGAAGGCGGCTTTGCGGGCGGCGAGTTCCGCGTCAGTCAGCGCGACGTCGATGCGGTTCTTTTCGGCGTCGATTGTGATCTTGTCGCCGTTGCGCACGAGGGCGATTGGGCCGCCTTCTTGAGCTTCAGGCGTGACGTGCCCAACGATGAAGCCGTGCGAGCCGCCGCTGAAGCGACCGTCTGTAATTAAAGCGACATCGTTGCCGAGTCCCGCTCCCATGATCGCCGACGTCGGAGTCAGCATCTCGGGCATGCCGGGGCCGCCCTTTGGACCTTCATAACGAATGATGATGACGTCGCCTTTTTGGATCTCGTTGTTCTCGAGCCCGCGCAGCATCAGCTCTTCCGAGTCGTAGCAACGAGCCGGGCCCGTGAAGACGAGTCCTTCCTTGCCGGTAATTTTCGCTACCGCACCGTCCGGGCAGAAGTTGCCGCGCATGATGCGGATGTGACCGCTCTCTTTGATCGGCGTTTCGACCGGCATGATGATCCGCTGACCTTCAGCGAGTCCGTTCAACGGCGCGAGGTTCTCGGCCATCGTCTTGCCCGTCACCGTCATGCAACTGCCGTCGATGAGGCCCTTCTCCAACAAGTACTTGAGCACCGCCGGGATGCCGCCGACGTAATGCAGATCTTCCATGACGTACTTGCCCGACGGCTTGAGGTCCGACAGATACGGCGTGCGGTCGCTGACCTTTTGAAAATCGTCGATCGTCAGTTCGACTCCGACCGCGCGAGCCATCGCGATCAAGTGCAAGACGGCGTTCGTCGAACCTCCGGTCACCATGATGAGGACCATCGCGTTCTCGAACGCTTGCCGCGTCATGATGTCGCGCGGCTTGAGATCGAGTTCGAGCAGCTTCTTGATGGCCGCTCCGGCAGCGACGCACTCGGCATGCTTGAGCGGATCTTCGGCGGGGATCGACGAGCTGTAGGGCAAGCTCATGCCGAGCGCTTCGATCGCCGACGCCATCGTGTTGGCTGTGTACATGCCGCCGCAGGCACCGGCTCCGGGGCACGAATTGCGGACGATCGCTTGTCGCTCTTCGTCGCTGATCGACTTCGCGAGGTACTGCCCGTAGGACTGGAACGCGGACACGATGTCGAGCTTTGGATGAAAGCTCGTGCAACCCGCTCGGATCGTTCCGCCGTAGACCATCAGTGCGGGGCGATTGACGCGGGCCATCGCCATGATGCAGCCCGGCATGTTCTTGTCGCAGCCGGGGATCGTGATGAGCCCGTCGTACCATTGGGCTCCCATGACGGTCTCGATCGAGTCCGCGATGAGGTCGCGCGACTGTAATGAAAACGACATACCGTCGGTGCCCATCGAGATGCCGTCGCTGACGCCGATCGTATTGAACCGCATGCCGACGAGGTCTTGAGCCTTCACGCCCTCTTTGACCTTCGAGCCGAGATCGCTGAGGTGCATGTTGCAGGGATTGCCGTCGTACCAAACGCTCGCAATACCGACCTGAGCCTTATTCATGTCGGCCTCGGTCATACCAGTCGCATAGAGCATCGCCTGCGACGCACCTTGCGAACGGGGTTGAGTGATGTGAGCACTGGTCTTGTTGAGCTGAGTCATGATGTCCTTTGTGCGAGCCGAAACGAGAACAATGAGAAGTGAGGAATGCAGCAGCGTTCCAAGTCGATACTTCGAACCACTCTGGGGCAATGCTCGCTCTTCGGAATTCTCTGTGCCCTCTGTGCCTCTGTGTTTCAATCGCCTTTCAAAGACTTTGAAACACAGAGGCACAGAGGGCACAGAGTTCAGAAGAGGCGCGTTTCAACGCGGCTGATTCAACCGATTGATGCCAAAGCCAGTGGCTTGCTGGTCGAGGAATTTAGAGCCTTAACGAACGAGCGTCACTTCGCTGCGTCATCGCACTGCCATGGCGGGACGAGATCCTTGAAGTCCGCGACGAGTTTGGGATGGGCGACTTTTCCGCGACTGCCCAGACAGCGCCATAGCTCTGATCCGAGTGTGAAGATCACTCGGCCTTTGTGATCGAGGCCGATCCAATCGGCGCCTTCGACTTCAGGAAGCAGCTGTCGCTTTCGGCGGCCGAACGTCAAACGCAAGTCCGACGGCAAGCAGGGATCGGGAAAGGCACCGTGAAATTCAGGGTCGGTCTTCGTAACGAAATGGTTTGGCACCAACTCCCATGTTCCGCAGTGCGAGACGTGCATCGACAAAGCCTTCAGGAACGGCGGTCGGCAGATCGCGGTCCAAGCGTTTGAACCGAGGTTCTTCCATGTCGCGCGCGAACCATTGTGAGCGCCATATCGAAAGAACTTTCCATCCGGCGAAAGGTCGCAGCTTTCGACGAAAATCTTGCCGCGAAACCAAGAGCCGTGCTGAATCGTGTCGTTCTGCATGTTCCACAACATGACGTGAAACAGCTTCGAAGGGCCGCGTCTGACAATGACGGCACGAGGCGCGTCTCGGGCGGGAAAGACCGACAGCGAACAGTTGGGTTTGGTCGACATCGCAGCCTCGGGTTCAGAGACAGAATTGATGGCCGAGCTTAGAAGACGCACCTTCAACGGCGAGTCCTTGTCGCAACCAATCGGCATTTCATACGGAGATCTCAGCATGCTCAAGTCGTGTGTTACCAGTCTGATGAGCGGTGCGTTGGCCATCGTGTCGTCAGTCGGTCTTGCTGCTGAGCCCAGTTGGTCGGCGTTTCGCGGGCCGGAGGCGAATGGGATTAGCTCGGCCAAAGGGCTGCCAGTTAGTTGGAGCGGCTCGGAGAATGTTGTTTGGAAGACACCGCTGCCGGGGCCGGGGGCTTCGACTCCGATCGTCTTCAACGATCGCATTTATCTGACCTGCTACACCGGCTTCTTTGTACCGGGCGATGAGGGCAGCAAAGAGAATCTCAAACGCCACTTGCTCGCGCTGAATCGCAAGGACGGCAAGCTCGTTTGGGACACCGCCATCAAAGCCAAACTGCCTGAGGAAGATCGCATCCGAGATCACGGCTTTGCTGCGAACACTCCGGCGATTGATGACGACCGCATCTATGCCTTCTTTGGGAAGACGGGCGTCTTCGCGTTCGATCACAACGGCAAGCAACTCTGGCAAACGGACGTCGGCGACAAGACTCATGGCTGGGGCACGGCGGCGTCTCCGGTGATCTACAAAGACAAAGTTTTCATCAACGCGAGTGTCGAGAGTGACTCGCTCTTTGCCCTCGATCGCAAGACCGGCAAAGAGAAGTGGCGAGCACGCGGTATTCGCGAAGCATGGAACACTCCGGTCGTCGTGAAGGCGAAGTCGGGGCGCGAAGAATTGGTCGTCGCGACTCAGGGCAAGGTGCTCGCGTTCGATCCCGAGACCGGCAAGGACTTGTGGTCGTGCAAGACGGACATTGGTTGGTACATGGTGCCGAGCGTCGTTGCTCATGAGGGCGTCGTGTATTGCCTCGGCGGTCGTTCGGGCGTTGCGGCATTGGCAGTGCGAGCCGGCGGCGAAGGCGATGTCACTGAGACGCATCGTTTGTGGAAAAGCATGAAGGGCTCGAACGTGTCGTCTCCAGTGTTCCTCAACGGGCATCTCTATTGGGTGCATGAGAGTCGCGGCGTCGCCTACTGCGCGAAGGCCGAGACCGGCGAAGTGGTCTATGAGCAACGTCTCGAACGCGCAGGGCAAGTCTATGCGTCAGCTTTGCTCGCGGACGGTCGTTTGTATTACCTCACTCGCGAGGGCAAGACGTTCGTGCTGGCTGCAAAGCCGGAGTTCGAGCAGCTCGCCGTTAACGACTTGAACGACCGCAGCACGTTCAACGGCAGTCCGTCCGTTGATGGCAATCGGTTGCTGATCCGCTCGGACAAGTTTTTGTATTGCCTCGGGAAGTGAGCGATTAGACGTTGATTATGGACTGGCTGGCGGTTGTGTGGTGGCGAGTTTCTTGCGACCAGGAGCGAGTTCGAAGCGCATGCCTTTGGGCTGCAATACGGAGAGCAAGTTCGTGAACGCGTCGGTCCACACGATGGGCTCGGCGTCACCGAAGGTGATTTCACGACCTTTGCCGAGCTTCAGGGCGTTCAAGCTCTCGGCGTCGCGGCTCATCAAGACCCACACACACGTAGACGTGCCGATGTCGCGTTCGCGATCTGTTAAGACTGCCATGGCATGCAACTGAAACTCGTTGGCGATCCCCTGACAAACCGGTCGTAGGTCAACGTGCCGGTTCGTGATGTGGCAGGCCAAGATGCCATCGCTGGCGAGATGCTTCATGTAAAGTTCAGCACAGTCGCGCGTCAGCAAGTGCGTCGGAATCGAATCACCCGAGAAGGCATCGAGCACGAGCACGTCAAAGTTGTTGGGGGCTTCGTGCTCTAAAGCGATGCGACCATCCTCGATCACGACGTCATGCTTCGCGCGGCATTCGGATAAGTAAGTGAAGTGCTCACGAGCCAACGTCACGACATCTGGGTTGATCTCGTACAAGCGGTAGTCATCCCCCGTCTGCCCATAGACCGCGAGCGTTCCCGTGCCAAGTCCGATCACACCCACGCGCTTGGGTTGGTTGCTCTTGTGCTGAGCCACCGCAATCCCACCTCCGCTGTGGGGACCATAAAAGCTTGTCGGTAGGCGACGTCGGTCGGCTCGCAAATACTGATGACCGTGCCGAATCTGACCGTGCTGCAAGACGTAAGCGTTGTGCTCGGGAGTGCGTTCGTTGAGTTGTTGCTTCACCCGCAGCGTTCCATAGAAATTGCGACTGCTGGCCAACGCGTTGCGTTGAATGTGATCCGCTTGCAGCCACAACGAAGCTCCGATCACGACCGCGAACGCTCCCAGCAAACCGGCGGGCACGTTCGATCGCGATGCCGCTTCAGACCGTTGAGTTTCCCTCCACAGGACCACCATCAACACGACGCAGTTGGCCACAATTGTGACCGGCAATTCAAACAGTGTCTTGAAGAAGTGCGGTGCGAACAGGCCGACAAAGAGTCCTCCCAGTGCTCCGCCGAACGACATACAAAGATAAAACAGCGTCAGATGTGCGGGCGCAGGCTTCAGCGTGACTAGCTCGCCATGACAGACCATGCACGAGCAGAACAACAGCCCGAAATAGATCGACCCTTGCAGAACAAAGCCGGCAGTCGACGCCCAGTTCAAAGTCGATCCCCACAAGACGATCGTCGCTCCGATCACGGTCAGAACAAGCCCCGTCGTGAAGATGCGACGGCGATACCAGCGATCACTCTCGAAGCACAAAATGAAGGTCAGCAAGTACAGCGCGAGTGGCACGACCCATAAAAAGGGGACAACGGCAATGTCTGTGCAAACTTGATTCGTCACTGCCAGCAGCATGGCCGAAGGCACCGCCGCGAGCGCAATCCACAACAGAACCAAGCCACCTGCCGGCTCTACCGGACGAGACTCGGAAACCGTGACGAAGTTCGTCTCTGTGCTGATCGGGCGCGATCGCAACGCGATCACCGCGCAGATCACACACAGCACCGCAAAGGCGACGAAGCCCGCCGACCAGTAAGTCGCTTGCTGCTCGGTCGCCCATCTCGGTTCAACCAGAAAGGGGTAGGACAACAGCGCCAGCAGCGAGCCAATGTTCGACAACGCGTAGAGCCGGTAAGGAGAACGACCAGGCAAGGCGCGGGCGAACCACCCCTGCAACAACGGCCCGGTTGTCGATAGCACGAAGTACGGCAACCCCACCGACACGGTGAGCAACAGCAAGATCCGTCCCACGGGATCGTTAGCATCGGTCGGCTTCCAACCGGGATCGGGCGCGATGGGTAACAGACAAGCCGCTACGACCATTAGTACGAGATGCAAGCCCGCTTGCGCGACCGGCGGCAGCTTGCTAACCAGCACATGGGCATAGAGGTAACCGCCAAATAGCGTCACTTGGAAGAACAACATGCAGGTGGTCCAAACGGCGGGGCTGCCTCCGAACCACGGCAAAATGAATTTGCTGATCAGTGGTTGCACTTGGAACAGCAAAAACGCGCTCAGAAACACCGTCAGAAAGAAGACGATCGCGGAGCAAGCTCGGCCCAAAGACGACATGACGGCGACTCACTGCATCGGGGAAAGACAGCGCGAGTGCCATTCACTGAGCACCCTCCGGTCACACCGGCAGCAACGTCTATTCCCATTGGGCCAGATCACTCCGACCAGACGGCCACGCCACCGCGCGTTTCGGAGTGCTCCTCGGATTTACGCCGTCGGTCAGTTGTGTCGCGTCGGGTCCGACACAACTGCCACGAAAGGTCGCTGGACCATGTTGTTGACTGTGAGTTCGGTGACTCATGAGAGTCAGTTTACCACGCAGGCTCGCCAGTCTACGACGCCGGCTGGCGAGCGTTCTTAAAGAGGCGCGATGCACACCGTTTGAGCGCTGCCGTCAAAAACATGAATCACGGTAAGCGCGGCTACAGTGCTGGCACGAGTCTGCCTTGATCAGCGTCCCATCGGTGTTCGTCTGCAGTTCTCTGGTCTTAAAGACTTTAAGAGACCACTGATCGACACTGAGAGAACACGGATGCAGACCGGACGCTGACTGCTATGTGCCATGTGGGGGACTTCATTCTCGTCTTCCCTCACCCCCGGCCCTCTCCCCGAAGAAGCGAGGAGAGGAAATGGGCATCACGACTTGGTCTTCAGATGCTTATCGAGGAATTGCCACATCGCGTCGAAGCCTTTCTTTTGTCCCTCGGCTTTAAAGCCATGACCTTCGCCGTCGAAGATCATCAAGTCGTGCTTCACTCCAGCAGCTTTGAGTTGCTCGTCGAGAACGGTCGCTTGAGACGGCGGCACCAGCGTGTCGGCGGAACCATGCAGCGTCAGCACTGGCGGATCGTCCTGGCTGATGTAGGTCACGGGGCTAGCAGCCTTGAAGCTGTTGTTGGCGTCCTCGGGCTTGCCGCACAGTCCTTGGATAAAGGGGCGAGCTCCGGCAGAAGTCTCCCAACATTTCGTCATGTCGGTTGGCCCGAACACGTTGACAACCGCTTGCACGCGGCTGGATTGATCGGCATGACCACCGCGACCTTCGAGCTTGTGGCTCGCGTCCGTCAGACCGACCAGCAAGCTCAAGTGGCCTCCCGCTGAGCCACCTCCCACACCGATGCGTTGCGGGTCAATATTGTATTTGGCGGCATTGGCGCGCAACCAACGGATCGCGCACTTGCAGTCTTCAATCTGAGCTGGAAAGGGCACTTTGCCGAGCTTCGTTTGGGGATCAATCTGAGTGAGCCGATAACTGATCGTCATGGAGACATAGCCATGCTGCGCGGCTTGCAGCGCCCATGATTTGAAGCCCGCTCGATTGCCACCGACCCAACCACCGCCATGAATGAAGACCATTGCCGGAAAGGGACCTGTGCCCGTGGTAGGGCGCACGAGATCGAGCTTGAGTTCCTCGTCACCACCCTTGCCGTAGACAATGTTCTCTTCCCAGATCACATCAGCGGCCTCAGCCGTGCAGACCAGCAAGAACGACACGGCCATTAACGCCAGCGACGCGACCACTCGGCCTCCCCGACGCGGGTGACACGATTCACATTGTGAGCCAGCCTGAGAGATTGAGAACAGCTGCATGTCGGTTGTCCTTTCAACAGTGTGAAGTGATCGGAAGCAGATGAACAAAGTCGGGGCGAGCCAATCGGGCCAAGCGCGATCCGAGCGGACGACGATAGCCGATTTCCACGAATGAGCGACGGAAGCCCGCTAGCTCTGACTTGGCGCACCATTGGCCTCGTCGTCGATGAACTCGTCCCAGGCGCGATGTCGCAAATTGGTGCAACCGTTACGACCGGCGTGCGTCTAGGCGGTACTTGACCGTGGCTCTCCCGACTCACCCGCAAGATGTGACCTATGTTGGAGCGAGTGTTGGATTCTGTTTCGTTTGCGTCACACGCTGAGTCATTCATGAGTAGCCCTGCGCCGATCGTTGAAGAAGACGTTGCCGCGACTGCCGGAGTTGGTCCAGTCGTGTCGCGACCCTGCGGAACACCACTGATCGCCGGTCGATTGGCAGATCTGGTCGATCTGTATGTCGTCGCCGAATACATGCCGCCTGCGGATTGGGTCACGCGTCTAAACTTAGAGCGGCCGCGACGTGATGTTCGCTGCTTGAGCACCACCACTCGTTTCTGGAAACGCGTACTGGATGTCTTTGTGGCGAGCGTCATGCTGGTATTGCTACTACCAATCATGCTGGGAGTAGCACTGCTGGTCCGGCTGACCTCGCCCGGTCCCGTGATTTTCCAGCAACAACGAGTGGGCCTCAATTTGCGGGGCAAAAAACCTCGTGATCGACGGCAAGAAGACGGGGCACCACCAGATGGAATCGATCGTCGAACGGCCCGTGATCGCCGCAATAACACCAACTACGGCAAGCCGTTCGTGCTCTATAAGTTCCGCACCATGCGTGTGGACGCCGAGAAGAACGGGGCTCAGTTTGCCCAGAAAAGCGACCCTCGCGTCACTCCAATTGGCCGGTTCCTGCGTAAGACTCGACTTGATGAATTGCCTCAGTTGTGGAATGTCCTCAAGGGCGAAATGTCGTTGGTTGGTCCCCGCCCCGAACGCCCGGAATTCATCGAGAAGCTGTCCGATGAGATCCCCGACTACGTCGAGCGACTGGGCCTTAAACCTGGTTTGACAGGTCCGGCGCAAGTCATCAACGGCTACGACAACAACATCGAAAGCTTTCGCCGCAAGGTCGCGCTGGACTTGCTCTACTTGCAAAACTGCTGCTTATGGAATGACCTCAAAATTCTATTCCGTACCATTCGCGTGGTGCTGACGGGATCCGGCGCGCTGTAAGCGTTCCTGCTACAATCCGCATATTTTTCGCAGTCGACAGATTGCGAGGCGGCAATGAGGTGGACTTGGTTCCTTAGCCAACTCAACGGATTTAGCGACTGGACATCGAGTCGCGCGCCGCTATGGTTCCGCCCCCTTTCGTCCTCGGAGAGTTAATAAAACGTCTCCGGCAGAACGATACGGAGCGCGTTGAACTGGCTTTGAAGCAGTCCGCGTCCGTCAGTTAGAGCAGTGAGGAAGCTGCTGCCAACTGCTGCCGATGAGTTGCGATCTGGGGCTGTGAAGTTGGTAGGACGTCCATCGCATGGCGTCTGAGAGATCTCGGAATTTCGGTCGCAACACGGCTGTTACTGCCGGGCGATCGAAAAATCACAGCCTCCCGCAACCGACCGACCGGACGAGTCCAGGTCCGTTGGCATTGTGTGAACGCAGTGTGTGTTCGTCGCATCGGTCCTGGTGGTGTCTCCACTTTATGGGACCAGAGATGACTTTTGATGACCTGGGGCTCGCTGCGCCCCTCCTGCAGAACGTGACTGAAGAAGGCTATACGACTCCGACTCCGATCCAAGAACAAGCCATTCCGCAGGTAATCGCGGGCAAGGACTTGTTGGGGTGTGCTCAGACCGGAACCGGTAAGACCGCCGCGTTCGCTCTGCCAATGTTGCATCGCATGATGCAACAGATTCCGCCACGTGGTCAGCGACGTCGCATTCGCGGCTTGGTGCTGTCGCCGACGCGGGAACTGGCGGCACAAATCGGCGACAGTTTGCGAACTTACGGTCGCAACTCGGGCGTGTTTCACACCGTCATTTTCGGCGGTGTGAATCAATACCACCAAGTTCGCTCGATTGATCGTGGCATTGACATTTTGGTGGCGACGCCGGGCCGTTTGTTGGATTTGATCGGCCAAGGTTTCATCCAACTCGATGCGGTGGAGTTCTTCGTTCTCGACGAAGCCGACCGGATGCTGGACATGGGCTTCATGCCAGATATCGAACGCGTCATCCCCATGCTGCCCGAAAACAGGCAGACGTTGTTCTTCTCGGCGACGATGCCCGCGCCCATTCGTACGCTCGCGGACACTCTCTTGAAGGATCCGGCGAAGATCGAAATCGAACCGGTTCGTGAGACGACTGAGCTCATCGATCAATCGGTGTGCTTTGTAGATGCTCATGACAAGAGCAGCTTGTTGGTGTCGCTCATTCGTTCCGAGCAATGTGCTCGTGCGGTTGTGTTCGCGCGGACGAAGATGCGAGCCGAACGCGTCGTCAGAAAGCTGCAAGACGCCAACATCCCTGTCGACACGATGCACTCGGATAAGTCGCAAGCCGCTCGGCAACGAGCACTCTATGCGTTCAAGTCGAACCAAGTGCAAGTGCTGGTCGCGACAGATATCGCCGCTCGCGGACTGGACGTCGACAACATCACACACGTTTTTAACTATGACATGCCAGGCGACGCTGAGACCTATGTGCATCGCATTGGACGCACAGGCCGAGCCGGTGCTCGCGGCACGGCAATCTCGTTCGTCGCTCGTGACGAACGCCGCTTGTTGAGCGACGTGCAGTTCTTGCTCAATCAACGTCTGCCTCTGCGACCACTGCCGCAATACATGCTCGACGACGAACCACGACGTCCGTTCGGTATGCGCGATGGCGAAGGTGCTGCTGGGACACAGAACCCCGAAGGGACTCCTGCGGAGGGGGCCGTTCAGAACGCGGCTGGAGACCAGGCGGTGGCTCCGGCAGATGGCCAACCGGCCGATCCACTTCAGTCATTTGCTCCTAATCAATTTGCGACACCCAACGATCGAGCTCAGTTCTTCAACAACCGCGGCGATCGCGGTGAACGAGGACACCGCAACGATCGTCGTCCTCAATACGGCGAGCGTCGCCCGTACGGCCAAGACCGCCGAGACGGCGGGTTCCGCCGCGATCGAGCCGGTCACGGCGAGCCACAAAGTGGCGGCGGTCGATATCGTGATCGTGGACCGCGCGACGGTGGCCAGCGCGGCTACTACAACGATGGTCCTCAACGGCAGCGCTATGGCCAACCGGCGATTCCACCGGACTCCATCGCACCGGCGGCGCAAGCGGGTGGTCCAGAGGGCGGTCAGATGAGCGACCAATCGCTGCTCTATGTCCGACCGGACGAGGCCCCGGGCTATGCCGCTCCAGGAGATCAAGGCGGACGAAATTACGGTGGACCACGTCGCAACTACTTCGCCGGCAACGCTGGCCCGGCTTCCGTCGAAGGTGGCCGGAATGCCGACAATGGCTATCAGTCTGGCGGAGTGCAGTACGGTCGGCGCCAACCCCAAGCAGGTCAGGATCAGGGCGAAGGCTTTTGGCCAAAGCGCCGTCGCGAGAACGATGATCAGCAGCACGGTTCCGGCGGTGGTTCTCAAGGTGGTTACCGTCAAGAACGCCAGCAAGGCTACGGCCAACAGCAATATGGCGGCGGTCGCCGCTCTGGAAATGGTGGACGTGGCCCGCAGGGACAAGGTGGTTATGAACCGCGTGGTGATCGCCGACAAGGTGGTTACGGCCACGGTGGAGGCTACCGCGATCAGCAAGCTAGTGGCGGTAATTATCGTGACCAACAAGGCGGCGGATACGGCCAACAGCGCAGCTACGGCGGCGGTTATCAGCAAGGCCAACAAAGCGGTGGCCAGCGCGAGCAACAAGGCGGAAGCTATCGGCAAAGCTACGGTCAAGGTGGCGGCTACGAACAAGGTGGTCGGGGCGGCTATGGGCGTGCCCCGTTCCGCAAGAAGTTTGGTGGATCGGCTCCACGCTACTCGTAATCCCCAGGCCTCGTGAAAACTGGGTTCGAACAAAAGACTTCCGAAGTCGTTGAGACTTCGGAAGTCTGGCCGCTGCGATCATGCTCCGTTGCAGCGTGTTCTCCGATTTGCCGACCTCATTGACTGCGGAGCCGTTCCATGTCCTCTCCCCACACGGTGCGGGCTGTTTGCCCGTTCGACTGTCCCGACACGTGCGCGATGTTGGTCACAGTTGATGGAGATCGTGCGGTCACGATTAGTGGCGACCCACAGCACTCCTTCACGCGCGGCTTCTTGTGCCACAAGACAGCGCGGTATCTGGATCGCGTGTACCACCGCGAGCGATTGATGCACCCACTGCGCCGTGTCGGCGCTAAGGGTGAAGGTCGCTTTGAACGTATCTCGTGGGATGCGGCCCTGAACGAGATCGCTCAGCGACTCGGTTCAATCTCCGCAGGACCGCACGGCCCGCAGGCGATCTTGCCTTATAGCTATTGTGGGACGATGGGCCGTATTCAAAGCGAGAGCTTAGATCGTCGCTTCTTTCATCGGCTCGGAGCGTCGCTACTCGATCGCACCATCTGCGCAACAGCAGGCTTTCAGGGTTATTGCTTCACGATCGGTTCGGGACGTGGCATGGATCCCGAAGCGTTCTCGGAGAGTCGGTTCATCATCAACTGGGGCTCGAACACGGCAGTCACGAACTCGCACTTGTGGGTGCGAATGGTCGAAGCCAAGAAGCGTGGTGCGAAGATCGTGACCATCGATCCGCGCCGTTCGGAAACTGCCGCGCGCAGTGATTGGCACTTGGCCCCACGCCCCGGCACTGACGGAGCACTGGCACTCGGGTTGATGCATGTGCTCTTTCGAGAGAGTTGGCAGGACGACGACTACCTGCAGACCGCTTGCCTCGGTGCGCAAGAACTGCGGCACCGCGTGCTTGCAGATTACCCACCAACGCGCGTGGCTGAATTGACCGGCCTCGCGACTGAGGACATCGAACGCCTCGCGCTGGAGTATGCGACCACAACGCCGGCGGCGATTCGTATTAACTATGGCATGCAGCGACACGCGGGCGGTGGCATGGCCGTTCGAACAATCGCTTGCTTGCCTGCAATCGTCGGAGCTTGGCGTCAGCGCGCGGGCGGTATCCTGCTTTCCAGCAGCGCGGTCTTCGAGCTCAACATGCAAGGCTTGCAGCGACCCGATCTGATTTCGCCGGGCACGCGCACTATCAACATGAATCAGCTTGATGCGGCCTTGCACAACGAGTTGCCAGGCCCACCGGTCGCGGCACTCTTCGTCTATAACTCGAATCCTGCGGCAATCTGTCCAAACCAGCAACGAGTCCTCAATGGACTGCGGCGTGATGACCTCTTCACGGTGGTCGTAGAGCAGTTCCCGACCGATACCGTCGACTATGCCGACATCGTGCTCCCTGCGACGACTCAATTGGAACATCTCGATCTGCACCACGCCTATGGGCATGAATGGCTGCAACTGAATCGTCCGGCCATTGCGCCGCAGGGTGAGTGTCGGCCGAATACCGATGTCTTCCGAGAGCTCGCGCGACGACTGGACTTCGAGCCTGAACTTTTCGAAGTCAGCGATGAGCATCTCGCGCGCATCGCTTTGTGGGAAGAAGCATCGTCAGTACCGCCACACATGAGCGGCCTGACGGTCGATGTCTTGACGCATGACGGCCCACAGAAAATCCGCACTCCGTCTGAACATCCCTTTGCCGCAGGTCAGTTTCCAACGCCGTCCGGCAAGTGCGAATTGCTTTGTCCGCGTTTGGCGGAGATTGGCTTTGATCCGCTTCCCACATTCATTCCGCCGGCGGAGTCGCCTCAGTCTGCTCCAGCTCTCGCCGCGCGCTATCCGCTGCAATTGATCTCACCACCGACGCCGCACTTCTTGAATTCAACGTTCGGCGAGATGGACTCACTACGGCGCTCGGCCATCGAACCTGAACTGCAACTCACACCAGACGATGCTGCTCCCCGCGGCATTCACGACGGATCCCTGATCCGCATCTTCAACGACCGTGGTTCATTCTTGGCTCGAGCGCGCGTCGGCCACTTTGTCCGCTCGGGCGTCGTCTTCGCCCCAAGCATCTGGTGGAACAAGCACTCGCCTGGCCGTTCAAACGTGAACTCGACCAGCAGCAGTCGCTTGGCCGATTTTGCCGGCGGAGCGACGTTCTTCGACAACCTGGTTGAAGTCGAACTGGCTTAGAACGCATGACAGCCACCAGTAACCCCGTCAGCGCCGAACAGCGCTAGAAACCTAGTCGTCGTCTCCTGACTGTATGAGCAGCATGGCGAGCAACCGCTTGCCAGCATGCGGCCCCAATCGACGTACCAACTCCGTGCTGACCGATGCTTGATCGACTCCGCCAGCGTCAATCCCCACATCGAAATCTGCCAGCAACTCTGCCGCTTCGTCCGCGAGATCACTCCACCGACAGTCTCTGTCATTTGCGATCGCCTCGCATCATCAACGTCGTCCGAGGGCCGCAAGAGATTCGCTCATGGCCCCTAAAGCCCGAAAGTGCCGGTCTCGCAAAAATAAAGCCGCCATTAATGTAACGATGACGGCTTCGAGTAAAAGCGGAGAGAGAGGGATTCGAACCCTCGGTCCAGTTTCCCAGACACAGCATTTCCAGTGCTGCACAATCGGCCGCTCTGTCATCTCTCCAAGAACCTGTTGTCAATTGCTAAGCATCTTAAATGCCATGAGGGGCAAATTGATTTTCAGGTTCGGGCCGGGACTTTAAAGATCACCTCGAGAAGCGGCAACTTAGCTGCGAAATGCTGAGAGTTTGTCGCGTGTCCTCGTATTGGCTGCTGAAACGCTAAGCCGGACAGTGATGTTTCACCCATGAGGTACCTCTGGTCGCGCGGTGCCAAATGTCATCACGAATTCAGAACCGCCGCCTTCTCGTGGTTGAACATAAGCCGTTCCACCGTGCCGCTCGGCGACCTGCCGCACGATCGCCAGGCCTGCTCCTGTGCCTTCAACGTTTCTCGACACCGCGCGTTGAAACAGTTCGAAGATGCGTTCGCGATGTGCGGATTCAACGCCGGTGCCGCGGTCTCTGACGATCAATCCGGATGTCGCCTTGGAACTTTCTGACGGGAGAACAGCCGCGATTTCGATGTCGGGAGCTTGTCCAGGTGGTGTGAATTTCAGGGCATTCACAACCAAGTTAAGCAGCGCTTGATTAAGCCAGCGTTTGTCTCCTCGAATGACAGGCAGAGGTCCAATCAGGCGTACCGTAGCTTGCGTCTCGTCGATACGGGCTTGAGTTTGGGTGACGACGTCTTGTGCGAGTTGTTGTAAGTCGACAAGGCCCGTCGGTTCGACAGTGCGTTGGGCTCGCGAAAGCATCAACACATCGTCGAGTAGTTGTTGCATACGGCGTGAAGCATCGATCACACGCGTCAGGAAGCTGCGCGCTTTTTCGTCGAGCCCTGCTGCGTAACGGTCGGCGATCAGCATCGAAAAGCTTTGAATTGCCCGCACTGGTTCCTTTAGGTCATGCGAGATGACGTACAACAGCGACGATAGGTCGCGGTTCTTGAGGTGTAGTTCGTCCTCGGCAACCTTACGGGCTCGATCCGCGACGACCTCTGCTGTGACATCCCAAAAGATGAGTTGCGTGCCGATCACGTGACCGTTTGGATCACGGATCGGATCTTTGAGCGTATGAATGTGCCGCTCACCAGCAGTGCCAAAGTTGATCGTTTCTTGAAACTCAAGCTGCTCGCCGGTCTCGATGACACGTAAGTCATCCTCGCGATACTTCGCCGCCAAATCCGGCAGCGAGAACGCGTAATCGTTCTTACCAACGATCTCTTCCAGAGGCTGGCCAAACATGGTTCGCAGAGCCCGGTTCACGAAGACAAAGTTGCCGGCAAGATCCTTCCGCGCTACACACAATGGAATTGTCTCGACGAGCGATTCATAGAGAGCCCGTTGTTGTCGTAGTTGAATTTCGATGTGCTCGCGTTGACTGATCTCGTGCTGCAATCGCGCATTCATTGATGCGAGTTCTATCGTTCGACCTTCGACACGGCGTTCGAGTTCTGCGTTGAACGATTGCATCTCGTGCTCGCGCAGCTTGCGTTGAGAGATGTCGATAATCGTCGATTGAATTGCCGGACGACCGTCCCATTCGACGACTCGTACATTGTTTTCGAGCCAAATCAACGAGCCATCTTTACGGAGCCCTTGATATTCATAGTGACGCGGTGCTGGTTCGCCGGCCATGCGAGCCAAACGGAATGCGGTCAGTCGTTCGCGTTCATGTGGCGCCAGAAACTGGGTGATTGAAGATGCTGCTAACACTTGATCAACCGAATAGCCGAGCAAGTTGGCCCAACTCTCGTTGACGAACAGTGGCTTATCGTCGCGATGGACGACGATGCCCTGAATCGAGCCTTCGACTAAGTGCCGAAAGCGTCGTTCGCTGGCTTCCAGTTGTTGCCGCGCTTGCATGCGATCGGTGATGTTTTCGACGAAGGTCAGTCGATGTTGCGGCACGCCGTTGTCGTCATGCACCCAGTGAGCTGAGATGCGGCACCATACCACCGAGCCGTCTCGTTTTAGGTAACGCTTGCGGATCGAGAAGTCTTGCAGTTCAACCTGCGCGACATCAGCGGCGACCTCGGGAGCGACGGTGTCTTCCAGCAGGGTCAGATCGTGGAGTTTCTTGGTGCGCAGTTCGTCTTCGGAGTAACCGGTCATCTCGCAAAAGGCGCGATTGGCTTTCACAAATCGCAGCGTCGTATCAAGCATGAACAAGCCGATGGGACCGTGCTCGAAGCCCCGTCGAAAGCGTTCTTCACTTTCTCGTAGCGCTTGCTCGGCCCGTTTGCGCTGGGTGACATCGATGATGACGGCTTGGATGGCGGGAGTGCCTCCCCAATCAACTTGCCGCACGGAGTTTTCCAACCACAAGATCGAGCCGTTTTTGTGCAGCCCGCGATACTCGTAATGACTGGGAGCGGTATCGCCTGCGAGTCGTGCTTGCATGTAACCCAGCAAGCGTTGGTGATCTTCGGGATGGATCACATCCAGAACCGAGTCGAGTTGCAGAACTTCATCAATCGTGAGCCCGTGGATACGTGCCCAAGCGTCATTCAGAAAGACCGGCTTTTGATCACGATGAATGAGGATGCCTTGCAGTGAGCCTTCGACGAGGGCTCGGAACGCAGAATCGTCAACTTGCGACATCAGCGAGGCAGTCGTCGTGCCAGTCATGATGAGCCCTCGAAGTGCATGTAGGAGAAATCAACAGCACGGCCGGAAGGTAGCTTTGAAATGCTCGCGTTCCCAAGCGGGGCGGGCATCCTGTCTCGCAGCCGCACTCTTTGTGACAGTCCGTTCCGCTTTCTTTGTTGCTGGAGCTTCCATCATCATGCTGGTCGATATCTTGATGGGCGTCCCTTTGGCCGTGATGGGGGCCAGGCTCTGCAGGCATTGGTTCGCGGAGTCATCCGTGATTCTCGACAAGGATTTGGAATGGCGAATGGATTTCTTGGATACCGCACTTCGTTGATGCTTGATGCGGTGGTCTGCGCACTCGTGGCCGTCGTGCCTGCGATTGTATTCAGTCTGTATCTGGTCAAGGTCCGCAAGAACTTTGTGGCTCATCGCAACGTGCAACTCGTGCTAGCTGTCGTCTTGTTAGTTGCTGTGGGTGCGTTTGAAATCGACATGCGACTGCAAGGCGGGTGGCGTGCGATCGTCGCAAAACGCGACGTGCCATTGACGGCCGCGCAACTCAGCGAAGTCACGGTCATCCTATGGACGCATCTGTGTTTTGCGATCACCAGCCCCGTGTTGTGGTTCATCACGATTGTGCTGGCTCTCAAGCGGATGCCGAAGCCGCCCGCTCCGTGTGCTCATAGTCGCTGGCACAAGAAGCTGGGCTGGGCTGCGACGATTGATTTGACGCTGACCTCGGTGACTGGGTTGTGGTTTTACTACGCCGCCTTTGTGAGATGACTAGCTGCTGGATCGTCACCTCGCGGTTACAGCGGCTATGTCGATTTGCGCGGTTAGGCAGGATCGCAACGTCCGATTGTTCCGAAGCGGACAGCGCGAGGCGCGACGATTCGTGACGGCGGCAAGATGCGGCTTGTTCGCGGCGGAAAATCGGACCTAGCATCATTCTGGATGGTCCGGTTTCATTCGCCCTATTGGCAGAGCAGAGGTCGTTGTGAGCAAGCTGGCTTATGTCCTGATGACGCTTGTTGGTGCGGTTCCCGCAGGTGGGACAAATTACCTACTCGTGAAGCACTTTCTTGATCATGGATTCTCGGGATCGCCCATCATCGTGGCTGTGTGTGCGACCGCCTGGACCGCGACATTTTTCACGGCGCTGACGCCGTTGATGGTGCTGTTTTGGTACAAGGCTCCCCAGTCCGACGCCGTGAAGTCGGCTGGAGTGGTTGCCCCCAAAGAGGATGGCTCGAAACCTAAGAAATCGGCCAAAGCCAAGCCAGCCAAAGGCGAAGGATTCGACGACGCCATACCGGATGATTTCGATGAGGACGAACTCAATGAGTCAGCCGACGATGCCTTCGATGCGGGTGATGAAGACTTCGAATACGAAGACGACGAGTTCGAAGAGGAAGAATCACCGAAGAAGAAGAAAAAGAAGTAGCGCATGACGATGACCGCCGGGAGACAAGCGCTATGAAATGGATGCGGTGGCTGTGCTGTTGGATAACGTTGCTCGGGGTTGGATCGCTGGCTGGGTGCGGATCAGATTCAACGTCAATTGTTCTCTCGGACGATGAACTCGAACGTCGCGAACGCAAGGCCATCGACGTGCTGCGCGCTCAAGGTTGCAAACTCGAAGAGCGAGAAGACGAGACCATCCAATCGCGCGGGATTCTCGTGCGGATGTATCCCGAACATCTAACGGAAGCGGGAACGATTCATTCGGACCTCATTCGCGAGTTACGCGATCTTCGCAAATGCTTCCTCGTCTTGGATGGCATTCCGATCAAGCCAGCAGGACTCGCAGAACTAAAGACGATCAACAACATCTTGCTATTGAGTGTGCAACGCACACCGGTCACCGATGAAGGACTCCGGCAGATTGAAGGCATCGTGAGTCTGCGACTGTTGCGTCTGAATTGGACAGAAATCGGTGACGACGGTTTACGGCACATCAATCGATTGCCTGAATTACGGATGCTCTATCTGACGGGCACAAAGATCACTGATCAGGGGGCCGGTCAGTTGGTCATCTTGAAAAAACTGCAAGCTTTGCAACTCGCTGACACAAAGATTTCTGATCACGGAGCGGCCTATTTGGCGGGTCTATCGGAACTGGAATTCTTGAGCCTACGAGGTACCGATGTCGGTGACGATTGCGTCGCCGTACTTTCGAAGCTGAAGCGCCTGAAGCGTGTTGATCTCACGGATACTCGAATGACCGCCGAGGGGATCCAAGCATTGAAAGACGCGCTTCCAGACTGCTTTGTCGAGCGCGAGTTGACATTCCGTTCGCCGGTGACAGCGAACCCTTGAGCACGAGCGATGCCATGACGTGGTCGCCGCACAGAGCCGGTGCCAGCCTCGGCGTCAGAACCGTCGAACGCCTCGGAAGCTGGCCGACTCGGTCGAGCAACGAGTTCCGGTTGCGGTAAAGCCGTCGGTCCGTGCGGGTAGATCCCTCCGGCTGGCGTGCAGCGTGCAGTTGGATCTCGGCATGGTCGATTTAATTGGTAATTGTGGCGCAACAGGATTGCGCCGCCGCGCCGTTTGCTTTCAGGGAGGAGCACAAATGGGTCTGACGACCGCGCTCAATACATCACTCAATGGTCTGTCGTTGAACGAAACGCAGATCGAAGTTCTCGGCAATAACATTGCCAACGCCGGAACAAACGGCTTCAAAGCGTCGAATACACACTTCACGACGCAACTGGCTCGGACCTTAACTGTGGGATCGGCGCCGTCGGGTTTGAATGGCGGAACGAATCCGAAGCAGGTCGGTCTGGGGGCGACGACGGCTGCGATTATTAAAGACTTCTCCCAAGGTGCGATCAGCGGATCAACTAGTCCATCGGACCTTGCGATCGAAGGTTCAGGCTTCTTTGTGCTCGAAGGCAATGGTGGCCGCGTTTATTCGCGCAATGGCAACTTCGGTCTCAACAACGACAGCAAGCTCGTCAATGACAATGGCTTGAGAGTGCAAGGTTACGGCGTTGACGCGGCCTTCAATGTGGTGACAACGCAGTTGGTCGACATCGAGATTCCGCTGGGAAAACTCAATGTGGCATTGGAGACAACGCAGGTCGAACTCAATGGAGCATTAAAGACCGGGTCGGGGGCTTCCGAGGCAACTAAACGCGGTATCCTGGCATCCTCCAAGCTCTTCGACATCAGTGGCGGCTCGGCGGTAGCGATCACCGACGGCACGATTGAACTCGTTAAGCTCGGTTTTCAAAGCGGTGGCGAGTTCTTGTTTACTGCCGGGGAAACGATCACTTACGAGGCTCAAAAAGGCGGAGCGATTTACGAGCCACAAACTTTCGACATCACCACAACCACGACGCTCGATGAGTACATGCAATTCATGAGCGATGCACTGGGCTTCTCGGATACATCTCCTGAGGTCGTCATCAAAAGCGAGGTCTTGGATTACGCGAGTCTGCTCACAGATCCAACGACCTTCAACGCGGCTGCGGAAGATGCTGCTGTGGGGACTGCTGGCGTCTCGTTGGTCGATGGCCAAATCGTGATTTTG
>Ga0172376_10000577_pt1 | contig 47103 bp, 34 predicted proteins | sample Lak35m_FD_121114 | JGI IMG/M metagenome (GOLD analysis project Ga0172376, IMG submission 121114) | Freshwater microbial communities from Kabuno Bay, South-Kivu, Congo - kab_092012_35m | ecosystem: Environmental > Aquatic > Freshwater > Lake | place: Democratic Republic of the Congo: South-Kivu...
CGGACGTTGAATTTTGAGCGTCGTGGGGGCGGGACAAAGCGACCTCCGATTTCGCGACCTTTGCTGTTGCTGGGCGGTGCTGAGGGTTCGCGCCGTGCTGTGGTGTTGTTTCGTGACGAGGAGTTGGGTGGTGGCGTGACGGCGGCGGTAGCGAGTGATTATGAGTTGGGGGACTGGCAGTACTGGCGCCTGTCGGAGCGTGTGGGTCAGGCGGACCCGCTGGTGGATTTTGCGGTATGGCGAGAGCGTGGGGAGGTGCATTTGCTGAGTCAGCTGACGGGTCAGGGCGATGGTGAGCGAGAGGAGTCTGTGTTGCCGACGGCGGTGCGTTTGCTGGAGTGGCGAGTGGTGTGGCCGTCGGCGGAGTGAGGTGCCCCTGGGGGTGCCTGTTCAGGGAACGGCATTCTCGCCCATTTCAAGCGAAATCCCCCAAAAAGGGTCTCGAATTTACCCATTTCAACTTTCATTAGCGGGAATTTTGCGGTTGCGGGTTCGCATCATGGGGAAAGAGTGTTGGGGTGCACAGTGTGCGACTGGATTTCCGCCGACTAACTCCCCTGTGAGGGCTCGAAACCTTGAGTTTTTCCCTCTTCACCGTAACATACCTGCTCGTCAGAACTTGTGGCGCGGGCGTGCAGAAGTCAGCAACTGGGGCGTTCAGTGAGCAGCGTGCAGTCATCAGAGGGGTCTCGCGAGGGATCCGTGCTGCGAGTGTTGTTCGTATGTACGGGCAACACGTGTCGCAGTCCGATGGCCGAGATGTTGTTTCGCAGGCTGGCGTCTGAGCGTCTGGGCTGTGGGGACCGTGAGCTGCGTGAGCGTGGTCTGGACGTGTTTTCCGCGGGAGTGGGAGCCTGGGAGAATCTTCCGGCTTCCACTGAGGCGGTTCAGGTGATGCGTGAGCACGGCATGGATTTGACGGAGCATTTAAGTCGTCGGGTGAACCGTGTGATGGTTGAGCAGTCGACTTTGGTGCTGGCATTGACGGGTCGTCATCGGGATTTGCTGTTGAACGAGTGTCCTGCCCTGGGTGCTCGAATTCACCTGCTGGACCGTGCTGGCCGGGATGTGCATGATCCGTTCGGGGGAACGGTGGATGATTATCGTCGCTGTGCGCTGCAGATTGGGCAGAACCTGCGGTTGTGGGTAGAAGAGCTCTTCAAGAAAGACACTCACTGACATGAAGATTGGGATTGCGAGCGACCATCGCGGAGTTGCACTGAAGGCCAGGCTGGCTCAGTTACTGCAGTCGATGGATTTTGAGGTGCACGATCTGGGCCCCTTTGAGGCTCAGAGTGTGGACTATCCGGACTATGCTGCCCGGGTTGCTCGCGATGTTGCCACCGGGGTCCTGGATCGCGGGATTTTGATCTGTGGCACGGGTCTGGGGATGTGCATAACTGCGAACAAGTTTGCCGGCGTGCGAGCGGTGACATGTCAGGACAGCGTCACGGCTCAGTACAGTCGTGCTCATAATGACGCGAACGTGATTTGTCTGTCGGCCGATCAGTTGAGTGATCAGGTGGCTGATCAGGTTGTGCGGATCTGGCTGAAGACGGAGTTTGATGGTGGCCGACATGCTCGCCGTATCCAGCGGATCGGCGAGCTTGAGCGTGAGGAAGCGGAGCGCATTCATGGATCCTGAAACGTTGTATTTCGCAAAGACTCATGAGTGGGTTTCCGTCACTGGCAACGTAGCGACGGTGGGGATTACCGACTTTGCTGTGCGTTTGCTGACTGACATTGTGTATCTGTCGCTTCCGGTGGCTGGGAAAGTGTACCGTCCGGGTCAGGCGCTGGGTGAAGTGGAGAGCGTGAAGGCGGTTAGCGACATTTATGCTCCTGTGTCGGGCGAGGTTTTGGAGGTGAATTCGGGACTGCCTGATCAGCTGCAGCTGTTGAGTGAGAGTCCGTTTGAGCGGGCTTGGATTGTGAAGTTGAAGCTGAGTGATGCGAGTGAGCTGGAGAAACTGATGAATCGGGCTCAGTATCTGCAGCACTGTGGTGGTTAGTTTCGGGCTGGGGGAGTGATTCGCGGGGGAGGTCTTGATCGTGGCCTATCTGTTTGATACTCCGGAGCAGCGGCAGCGGATGCTGGAGGCGATTGGCGCGGCCTCGGTGGATGAGTTGTTTGAGCAGATTCCGCGTGAGCTGCGGCTGGGTCGTGAGCTGTCTCTGCCGGGAGCGGTTTCTGAGCTTGAGCTGGAGCAGGATCTGCAGCGGAGGCTGGGTCAGGCGGGTGGTGGCGGCGTGTGTTTTTTGGGTGGCGGTGTTTACGACCACTTCATCCCGGCGGTGGTGGATGAGCTGACGTCGCGAGGCGAGTTCTACACAGCTTATACTCCTTATCAGGCCGAGGCCAGTCAGGGGACATTGCAGGCATTTTACGAGTATCAGACGCTGATTTCGCAGTTGAGCGGGATGGACGTTTCGAATGCCAGTCTGTACGAGGGAGGAACAGCGGTCAGCGAAGCGGTGTTCATGGCGATGCGGGTGAACGGTCGTGAAGGACGTGTGGTGGTGGCAGGTTCGCTGCACCCTGAGTACCGGCAGGTCCTGCGGACTTACTTTTCGCGGCTGGGCACGGAGATTGTTGAGGTACCGGCGGCTGGTGGTGTGGTTTCTGTTGAATCGTGTTGTGCGGCGCTGACAGCAGACACGACGGCGCTGGTGCTGCAGCAGCCGAATTTTTTTGGTTGTCTGGAAGACATTGCAGGTTTGACCGCAGCGGCTCATGCTGCCGGTGCTCTGGCAATTCTCGCATTTGACCCCCTCAGTCCTGGTCTGCTGAAGCGACCGGGTGACTATGGGGTGGACATTGCTGTGGCTGAGGGCCAGCCCCTGGGAACTCCTTTGCAGTTCGGCGGACCGCTGCTGGGCATTTTTACGTGTCGTTCTGAGTATGTGCGGAAGATGCCCGGTCGTTTGATTGGTCGGACGGTGGACCGTCGTGGTCGGGAGTGTTTTGTGCTGAACCTGCAGGCTCGTGAGCAGCACATTCGGCGTGACAAGGCAACGAGCAACATCTGTACGAATCAGGGATTGCTGGCGCTGCGTGCGACGGTGTTTCTGTCCGTCGTGGGGCCTCGTGGTCTGCGTCAGATGGCGGAGCTCAGTCATGAGAAGGCGCGGTATGCGGCAGCCAGTCTGACGCGGCTTCCGGGAGTTGTGCTGAAGTACGAGCGATCATTTTTTCGCGAGTTTGTGCTGGAAACACCGCTTCCGGCAACTGAGGTGCTGACAGCCCTGGCGGCTCGTGGTTTTAATGTCGGACCTGAATTATCGCGATTTGGGGACAGTCTGGGTGAGGGTCTGGAGCGGTGCTTCCTGGTGGCTCTGACCGAAAAGCGGACTCGAGCTGAAATTGATGCGCTGGCAGCGGCTTTGGGTGAGGTTTTGTCTGGCTGAGTGACGACTGGGTGCGGGGAAGGGGTATCGAGCAGATGCGAAATCCAACGGCGACTCGACTGCTGTTCGAAATGTCAGAATCGGGTCGTGGCACTGTGGTGTTTCCGAAGTCGGATGTACCGCGTGTGACGGGGATTCCGGAGCCTTGTGCAGAGCATCTGGCGGGGGGCCTGCTGCCGCTGCCTGAGCTGGCGGAACCGGACGTGGTGCGTCATTTTGTGAATCTGTCGACATTGAATATGAGTGTCGATTCGCACTTTTATCCGCTGGGCAGTTGTACGATGAAGTACAACCCCAAGCGTCACGAACGACTGGCTCGGCTGCCGCAGGCAGCAGCCAGTCATCCGTACCAGCAGGAGTCTCAGATTCAGGGTCTGCTGAGTGTGTTGTATGAGTTGCAGGGGATGCTGGCGGAGATCTCTGGACTGCCGGGGGTGTCTTTGCATCCGGCGGCTGGTGCGCAGGGTGAGCTGACGGCGTTGTTGACTGCTGCAGCGTGGTTTCGGCATCGTGGCGAGCAGCGGACGCGGGTGTTGTTTCCTGCCAGTGCTCATGGAACGAATCCTGCCAGTGCGGCATTGGCTGGATTTGAGTGTGTGCAGTTGTCTGGTGGTCGGGATGGATTTGTCGATCTGTCTGAATTGCGATCGCAGCTGGACGACCGGGTGGCAGTGTTTATGGTGACCAACCCGAATACTCTGGGGTTGTTCGAGAAGGACATTGCGACGATTGCGGGGATGCTGCATGAGGCGGGGGGACTGGTGTACATAGACGGTGCGAACATGAACGCCATTCTCGGCAGGACTCGTCCTGGTGATTTCGGTGGCGACATGATGCATTACAATGTGCACAAGACGTTTACGGGACCGCATGGTGCGGGTGGCCCGGGTGCCGGTCCGATCGCGGTACGCGATTTTCTGGCTCCCTTCCTGCCTGCTCCTGTGGTGACCTTCGATGCGGCTCGCAACTGGTATTCGCTTGCGTCGCCTGAGCATTCGATAGGTCGGATGCGTTCTTTTTTCGGCAACGTGGGGATTTTGTTGCGTGGCTATTGTTATATCCGGACGCTGGGTGGCAGGGGGTTGCGTGAGGCTGCGGACTGTGCGGTATTGAATGCCAATTATCTGCTGAGTCAGGTGCGTGATTTTCTGGAGGTTCCGCATGGCAATCGCTGTATGCATGAGTTTGTGGCGAGTGCGAAGCGTTTGAAGGAGCAGACGGGAGTGACGGCGATGGACATCGCGAAGCGTCTGCTGGACTACGGCTTTCATGCTCCGACTGTCTATTTCCCGCTGGTGGTGGAGGAGGCATTGATGATGGAGCCGACGGAGACGGAGTCTTTGGCGACTCTGGATGCCTTTGCGGCAGCCTTGCGTGAAATCTGCAGTGAGCCATCTGAGCTGGTCAAGGGGGCTCCGCATACCACAGCGGTTTGTCGTCCGGACGAGGTGAATGCGGCGCGGAAGCCGATTCTTTGCTGGTCGGGTCAGTGCTGATCCGGGACTGAAATTGTAGCGGGAGTGCTCTGTGTGACTCAGCCTGTTCTCTCAGTTCGCGGTGTGGGTCGTACATTTGGCAGTGTGGTGGCGCTGCGGGACGTCAGTTTTGACATTTTCCCCGGCGAGACTCATGCGATTATGGGCGAGAACGGTGCCGGCAAGAGCACTTTGATGAAGATTCTGGCGGGTGTGCAGCGGCCGTCGTGCGGTGAGCTGCATTTGCGGGGTGAGTCTGTTTGTTTCGCGGGGACTCGGGATGCCGAGGCTGCGGGGATCAGCATGATTCATCAGGAGCTGAATCTGGTGGAGCAGTTGTCTGTATCGGCCAATATTTTTCTGGGTCGGGAGCTGACGAACGGCTGGGGTGTACTGCAGCAGGGTGAGATGGATCGGCGTGCGGCAGAGTTGTTGCGGCAGCTGGAGACTTCGATAGACCCGCGAGCGCTGGTGGGGAGTTTGCGTGTTGGTGACCAGCAGCTTGTGGAGATTGCGCGAGCATTGTCGCTGGAGTCTGACATTTTGATTATGGATGAGCCGACGAGTGCACTGACGGAATCAGAGGTGGCTCGATTGTACCGAGTGGCTGACCGCCTGAAGGCTCGGGGAGTCACCATCCTGTATATCTCGCATCGCATGGAGGAGGTATTTCGTCTGGCCGATCGGATTACGGTGCTGCGTGACGGTCGTTTTGTGACGACGGTGGCGAAATCCGCATCGAATGCTCGTGAGATTGCTCATCTGATGGTTGGTCGTGAGTTGTCGGTGCGACAGCGGCGGTTGTCGGCGGGATCGGACGGGTCGTCTGAGCCTGTTTTGCGGGTGCAGAATCTGTCATTGCCATGGGCTGGTCGACGTGGTGGCTGGCGGCTGCGCGACGTTAGTTTTTCGGTGGGGCGAGGCGAGATCGTGGGTTTGGCCGGGCTGATGGGTGCGGGGCGTACGGAGTTGCTGGAGTGTTTGGCGGGTGCGTCCGGGATGCGTTACTCGGGCGAAGTCTGGCTGCGTGGTGAGCGGAGTGCGTTTCGGCATCCTGCTGATGCTTTGCGAGCGGGAGTGGCGATGGCGACGGAGGATCGCAAGCGGCTGGGGCTGTTTCGCGGGATGACGGTGCGAGAGAATATCACGATCAGTGCGTTGCCTCGATTTTCTGGCGCGGGTGTGATTTCAGTGAGTCGAGAGCAGGAGGCGGTACGGGAGCAGACGGAGTCGCTGGGGATTCGGACGGCTGGCTCAGAGGCTTTGGTGACATCACTGAGTGGTGGGAATCAGCAGAAGTGCATGCTGGCGCGTTGTTTGCTGACGAAGCCGGATGTTTTGTTGCTGGACGATCCGACTCGCGGTGTCGACGTGGGTGCGAAATCTGAGCTGTATGTGCTGATGGACAGGCTGGCGGCGGAGGGTGTAGCGATGGTGGTAACGAGCGGCGAGTTGCCGGAGCTGCTGGCGGTGTGTGATCGGATTTTGGTGTTGAGTGAGGGATGTTTGACGGGTGAGTTTCGGGGTGACAGTGTGACAGAGCAGCAGATTATGGAGGCAGCGACGGCTGGCGGCCGGCGGAAAGTTTAGGAAGCAGTCTTTGGCCGGTGCAGGTGTCTGCCGGAATGTTGTGGGGGCAGGCATGATTTGCCGATTGATCATTTGTTGCGGGTGGCTGAACGGGCTTTTTCTGCCGACGTTTTGTGCTGGTCGGAATCTGCTGCAACCCGGTGTTGTGGAGCTGGAAAGTGGAGCCTATAGTGGCTGGGGTTGTGTGATTTTGACGTGCGATGGCAGTGTTGCGGGAATGAGTCTGCGTGAGTTTACATTTTCCGAATTCGGCCTGTTCCGATGATGAGCAGTTCATGCGTCTGGTGCGTCGTGAGACGGACGTAGACCTGTTGGCGGCTGCATTGGAGATTTCGCGGGACGGTCAGTCAGACGTGAATATCGCTGCTGCTCGCGGGATCGTTCAGCGGGCGGTTTCTCGACTGACTCATCCGGTGACTCAGGCAGGTTCTGAGCTTGAAGAGCTGAAGCTGTTGTCTCGTTACATGACTGAAGAGCTGGGACTGCATGGTGAGAGCCAGTATTTGTCGGATCCGCACGCTCACTATGTGAATCGGGTCCTGGTGACGGGGCGAGGCATACCGATTTCGCTTTCGCTGATTTATTTGCACGTGGGGAACGAACTGGGAATTCCGTTGCAGCCAATCAGTACTCCGGCTCGCTTTCTGATTCGTCTGCCTTCGGATCAGGGTCATTTGTATGTGGATGCATTTGACCGTGGTCGTATTCTGGACGAGAGGGAATGTCTGGATCTGATTGGTGATTTGGCGGGTTGTGATGTGGATGAGGTGCGGCGGCATTTGCGTCCGGTGGATGAGCGAGCGGTGATGATCCGTATGCTGCAGAATTTGAAGGCGTTGTTTGGAGGTCGAGAGGACTGGTCAGCGGCGTGGCGAGTACAGACTCGACTGCAGCTGCTGTTGCCGGGTTCGTGGCGTGAGCGTCGTGATCATGCGGTTTTGACCATGCGTGCCGGGCATTATGGTGAAGCGATTGATCTGCTGGAGCGCAGTCTGGCGGTGTGTCCGGCGGAAGATCGTCTGTTTTTGCAGAACCATCTGCGGCAGGCGCGGCGCATGCTTCCGGAATGCAACTGATTTCAGCGGTGAATTTACGAAATCAGGCTGCTGGTGAGCCAGAATCCCGCAGGTGGCTATAACACGGATGCGGGCCTAAACGGCGGGCATGTGTCCGTCGGGCTGCGGTCCGGGCTGATGATCACTGACAGGGGGATAGCGGAATCATGGCGGACTGGATTGAACCACCGGCGAAAGCGCCGGCATTTTCTTTGAAATCGACAACCGGTGAGACTGTGAAGCTGTCGGATTTCAAAGGTCGGCCGGTGGTGCTGTATTTTTACCCCAAAGATGATACGCCGGGCTGCACCAAGGAGGCGTGTGCGTTTCGGGATCGTTTGAGTGAGATTGAGGCATTGGGTGCAGTGGTACTGGGGATCAGTGCGGATTCCGTGGAGTCTCATCAGAAGTTCACCACCAAGTATACTCTGAATTTTCCCTTGCTGGCTGATACTGAGCATGCTGTCGCCGAGAAGTACGGTGCGTGGCGTGAAAAGAACATGTACGGCCGGGTGTCGATGGGAATTCAGCGATCGACCTGGATTATTGGTGCCGACGGCAAGGTGGCGAAGCTGTGGAAGAAGGTGTCCGTGGACGGGCATGATGCGGATGTGATTGCAGCTTTGCAGGAACTGTCTGCGGGTTGAAGCGGAGGTTTTTGTGGGGCGTAAACCGGCAGTGTTGGAGTGTGGTCTGGCGGCATTGCTGCTGCTGGCTGCGAGTGGTTGCGGGCAGCAGGTGACGGATTCGCCTGCTGCTGCCGATTCCTCGGCTGCTGCTTCGCCCGAATCGGCTGAGCAGCCGGTATCTTTGCGGTCGGCCGACGAGACTCAGTCGCAGCAGCTGGCCGAGCAGGTGCGTCAGGCGGTGGCTCATCTGGATGCAGCGGCACTGCAGAAGCTGGCCAGCGATGACGCATTTGCTGACCGTGTGCTGAGGGGGACGGATATTCGGGGTGCGGAGCGTCGTGAGGCCACGGAGGGTTTGTCTGGGACATTGCAGGATATTTTTGCTGGTGTTGTGCAGGGCTGCGGCAACGGAGGCAGCTACAGTTTTGTGCGGCTGGTTTCGCGTGAAGGCGAATTTCGTCCGTTGTTTCGGCTGTGCCTGCCAGAACTGTCGGGGATCAATTACCACGAACTGATACTGGTGCAGACTCCGGACGGTGTCAGGATTGCGGACGTGGACGTGTATCTGTCGGGTGAGTCGGTTGCGGACAGTCTGCGGCGGCTGGTTTTGCCGGCACTGGCTGCATCAAATCGCGGGCTGCGGGCTTCGCTGAGTGCGACGGAACTGCAGTTGCTGGAGTTTGCTGAGGACATTCGTGAGATTGGCAGTTTGCAGCGGGGCGGTCAGCCAAAGTCTGCGCTTGAGCTGTATCGGAGGCTGCCTGAGGTTGTGCAGCAGTCTGAGCCTCTGCTGCGGCTGAAAGTGCGGATCTGCCGTAATTTGGGTGCGGACGAACTGTCGGGTGCTTTGCAGCAGTTGTTTCAGGCAACGGCAACAGAATCTGGTGCTGGTTTTACGGAGGTGGAAAGTTTGGAGCTGCTGGGGCAGTACTCCGAGGTGCCGGCTGCCGTGGATCGTCTTCGTGATCAGATCGGTGATCCGTATCTGAGCCTGCTGAAGATTGAGTCGCTGCTGAAACTGGACCGCGGTGCTGATGCGGCTGCTGCGGTGGCGGCAGCAAAGGCCGTTTCTGAGGGCGACGCTGATGTGTCACTAACGGACCTGCGGGTGCGGCTGCATCTGAAGGACTTCGCCGGAGTGGTGAGTTTGCTGGACGAACTGCAGCAGACACCGGAGGGCGCGGCGGAGATACCGGAGTATCAGGAGTTTCTGAAGTCGGAAACAGGTCAGGCCTGGCTGCAGCGCAAGGCAGCTCAGTCGGAAGTTCCCTGAGGGGATGCGGGTGGCAGGTCCTTCCAGAGTGTTCTGGCGGTGAGGCCGCCGGCGGCCAGACGCGGCACTGAGTTTGTGCGGTTGCGAGCGGTGTCGGGTGTGGCTGGGGTGGCGGCAGCATCGGGTGCTGCGGCGTGTTCCACCAATTGTCGGCTCCGCAGGGTGACACCGCCGGTAAATGCTCCGATGATCAGTCCGCCGGAAGCACTGCGGGAGGTGAGCATGGGCAATGTTTCGCGGGGGACCGGCCAGGATCTGCCTGGCAGGACTGTGTGATCGGTCAGCATCTGCGGCTGAAACTGCAGTGTTCCGTCTGCCTGCAGCTCGCGGCAGACGGCTGCAGCGACGAGGATATCGAGGATGTTCTGCAGATCTGCGAAGGCCGGGATTTTCTGCGTCAGCTCGGGCAGATGATGATTGAACAGTTCGGCAAACTCGTCGGCGCTGCCGTGTTTGGTGGTGGTGTCCAGCAGATTGCCGCTGTCATCCATGATTTCTTCCTGCGCAAACAACTGCAGACGCTGCCCGGCGAGTGTCCAGACAGTACGATCGTGAGAGACTGTCAGAGTGTCCGGAGCAGGCGCAAACCACCAGCGGCGCATCATGTTGTCACCGGGACGTGCGAGTGCGAGGCTGCTTTTGAGTCCGCGGATACCGGTGGGGTCAGCACCGATTGCGATACGTTTCATGAGGTAGTCGGCTTCGACCATCGCGAGGCTCATACGACTGTCCTCCGGGACTCCAAACGTGGTCACATTCCAGTGTCCCTGCAGGCGTACCATTTGTTCGAGGCGAGCTTTGGCTATGGCGACGGCAGCGGGTGAGGAGTTGCGGGCCAGCCAGTTGTGTGCTGCAGCGAGGCGGGCAGGGTCCGGGTCGATGGAGCAGCCGGCGGCATCAAGGACAGTATCGTGACGAAAGGCGGTGAGCAGATCTTCGAGGCACAGTACGGGTCGGCCGGAAAGCAGTCCGACCATTCTGTTGCCGCGAACTGCTGCAAACGGTTCGGCCGGACCCGCCAGAATCAGATCGGTGCCATCGGGCGAGAGGATGATTGAGTCGATGCGGGTGAGGCCGGCAAGGCCACGGAGTTCGGCTGGGATGGCAGTGCCGGCTGCGGCAAGTGCGGCCAACTGGCTGTCGAGGTTGCGGAGTGAGAGCAGGCGGGTCGTGGCAGGCTGGCGGAGTTCTTCGGGGAGTGTTGCGAGGGCTTTTTCGCGCAGCTGGCGGTTGGGTGGAGCCTGTGTGAGGGGAGTGGCGAGCGCCTGCTGAATCAGGCCCTGAGGCGAGATCAGGATTCCGCCGGGTGAGCCGCCGGGAGTATTTCCTCCTTGTCCGACAGCGCTGGGTGAGTCAAGGCAGAGGACCACAGCAGCTGCGAGTACCGGCAGAAGGTGACGCATAGAGGGACGCTCCGAGGATGCTGCGGGAAAGATCGTGGAGAAGTATAGCCGGAGCTGGCGGGAGGATACCAGCTTTAGTGGTCAGTTGTCAGTCGGGCGAGCCGCGGACGGGAGTCCGCGGGTATGAGTGCCGCGGGGCCCCGGCGCGGGCTGCCCCCCTGCTTTGATCGTGCAGATCTTATGACGATACGGAGGGTGGGTTTTGCGGACAGTTTGGCTCACGCGAAGCCGCGAAGCCGCGAAGCCGCGAAGGAAGGCACGAAGGTCAGGGGGCAGTCAGGCGAGCCGCGGGTGTGAGTCCGCAGGTATGAGTGCCGCGGGAGGCTGGCGCGGGCTGCCCCCCTGCTTTGATCGTGCAGATCTTATGACGATGCGGGGGGTGGGGCTTTGCGGACAGTTTGGCTCACGCGAAGCCGCGAAGCCGCGAAGGAAGGCGCGAAGGTCAGGGGGCAGTCAGGCGAGCCGCGGGTGTGAGTCCGCGGGTATGAGTGCCGCGGGGGGGCTGGCGCGGGCTGCCCCCCTGCTTTGATCGTGCAGATCTTATGACGATGCGGGGGGGTGGGTTCTGCGGACAGTTTGGCTCACGCGAAGCCGCGAAGCCGCGAAGGAAGGCGCGAAGGTCAGTTGTCGGTCAGGCGAGCCGCGGACGGGAGTCCGCGGGTGTGAGTGCCGGGGAGGCTGGCGCGGGCTGCCCCCCTGCTTTGATCGTGCAGATCTTATGACGATGCGGGGGGGTGGGTTCTGCGGACAGTTTGGCTCACGCGAAGCCGCGAAGCCGCGAAGCCGCGAAGGAAAGCGCGAAGGTCAGGGGCGGCGGGCGTTTTTCGAGTACGAGTACGAGTACCGTCCGCCAGGGCGGACTGAGTACGAGTACGAGGGGACGGGTGTTTTTTTCGTTTTTCGTACTCGTACTCGATTTTAACTCGAACGGCGGTTGTGAGTGCCGTGGGGCCTGAGAGTGGCGCCCCCTTTCTTTGACGCTGCGGGCTTCTGAGTGTTTTCGGGTATGTGCGAGGTTTTCTCACGGACCCGCAAAGGCACGGAGAGGACTCTGCGGGTGGTGGATCGCCCGGTGGTCTGTGGTGGCCCGCTCTCTGTAGCGCGGGCTGTTCGGCCTGAGCACAGTGGTGTGCGATTTTGACGACCGGAGTGGCGGTGTTTCAGGGTGACTAGCCCCCTCACCCCCAACCCCTCTCCCCCGTTTCGGGGGCGAGGGGAGGATTGCGTGATCAGTTGTCAGTGATCAGTCAGGGGGCGGCGGGTGTTTTTCGAGTACGAGTACGAGTACCGTCCGCCAGGGCCGACTGAGTACGAGTACGAGGGGGCGGGAGGGGGTGGGGGGGGGGCGGATTGAACTGGTCCGGGCGCTGACTGTTGTCGCGTGGGGGCGGGTTTGCACGGAGTCAGCGGGGCTCGGAGCCCGATGCATCTCAGAGACCGTCAGGTGTGGAGAATACAGTGTGGATCCCGTGCATGACGGTATATCTAAGACGGCTGGAGTCGTGGTTAGCTGTCTGCGGCCTGCTGCAGGTCTTTCAGGCTGAGTTGAGCGCGGTTCAGGCAGACGACTCCGGTGGCAGTGACTGCGATATAGCCAACGATCTGTGAGTAGAGTGAGGCGGCGAGTACGAGTGACGGGTCCGGCTTGATTTGCTGAACCTGAATGGCGATTTGGAAGCACACCTGGATGACGCCGAAGTATCCGGGTGCGGCCGGTATCATGACTCCCAGTGCCGTGATGCCGGTAAGGATCAGGCCGGTGCTAAGAGTCACATCGATTCCGAAGGCTTCGAGTGCGAGGCAGGCGGAGTAACCGTTGATGAGCCACTGCAGGAGAGAGTTGAGGGCGATGGAAGCAACTGCTCGCGCACTTTTCAAGGAGTGCAGTCCGACGGCACCCTGGCGGAGCAGATCGAGGATTTTGCTGGTGAGCCAGCCGGGGATGAAGGGGAAAAGGGCGAAGGTGCTGGCGGTGGTTTTCACAAACCAGTCGGTGCGGATCATGTAGACGATCAGAATAACAACGACTCCGGCTGCGGCAGCGGCGGCAATCATACCGCCGCGCTGGTAGTTTTCAGGCAGTGAGGGCGCGAAGAGGATTCCGAGGCCGAAGAGGGCGAGAATTGCGAAGATGTCGAAGATTCGTTCGAGGACGATGGAGGAGAGGACTGTTCCGGCTGGAACTCGGTGCTGTCTGTTCACCACGAAAACTCGAACGAATTCCCCGAGATGTGCGGGGAGGATGTTATTGGCGGCGAAGCCGATCATAACGGGTGAGAACAGTTGTCGGGCGGTCAGGGGTGCCGCAGGAGCCAGCAGTTGGGCGAAGCGGATGGATTTGAGCCAGTAGAAGGCCAGCAGCAGCAGCAGGATTGGCGGCAGTGAAATGTAATCAGCCGTTTTGAAGGCGTGCAGCACTGTCTGTCTGTTGGTATCGCGCATGGCGTACCAAAGTGAACCGGCGGATACGGCGATACCGACAAGCAGCAGCAGCAGACGTTTCATGGCAGTGCAGTATCAGAGAGAATCGTCAGCACTGCGAAGCAGGCTAAGAGCCTGGGCGCCGCAGATGAAGATCGGTCGGGGTTCGTCGGGATTGAACAGTCTGAGTTGTGGTTGGGATCTGCGGCGACCGGGTCGCCGTCTGGGAACTGTTGTCCATTCCGTCAGATCGTCACAGAACGTGGTCGGCACCCACTCAGAAACTTGCTGCGTGCAAAAATCTTCACGGGCGCTGATCTGTCGTCCGGGTTGCGGGCGTTTGATGATTCCTGCCAGTTTGCCGGAATGATCGAGGACTGGCAGGCAGTCTGTGAGTGATTCGTAAAGGAGTGATCGCGCAGAGGCGGCGGAATCGGTGCAGTGGACGGGTGTTGTCACAGGAACGGCGAGACTGGCTGCGGGAGTACGATCTGAGGCACCGGCGAACAGTGCCTGGAGCAGATCATCTTCGGTGACTTTGCCCACAAGTCTGCCGTTATGGTCAACGGAGAACAGGCAGGAGTGTCCGTGCTGCAGCAGCAGGCAGGCGGCTTCACGGAGGTTGGCTTCCGGTCCGACAGAGTGGCCAGAGCTGGGGCACATCAGTGTGTCAGCCAGCGGATTCATGTTGATTTCCTGAAAAATTCATGCACAGGTGGCGACCGCTGAGTCGGCCGCAACCGGCAATCTTTCTTCCGGGCTGATGGAAGTTTGAGGAATTTCGGCAACATTTGCGTTGAGATCGCATAAATTACGCTGAGTTTGATGCTTACGCCGGATTTTCCGGTTTTATGGCTGGGGGAGTTTCTCATGAGCGGTCGAGCGTTGTTGTGTCTGAGTCTGTTGGCAGTGGTTGTTGGTTGTGGCGGTGAAGCGGGGCAGAGTGCAGCGAGTGTCGGCGGTGGTTCAGGCGCGCCTGGCGGTGCTGACAAGTCTGGCTTGTTGCCGTTTCGGCTGGCATTGAACTGGTATCCGGAAGTGGAGCACGGGGGTTTTATTGCGGCGGATGTGCAGGGTAAGTTTGCGGCCGAAGGAGTATCGGCGGAGATCATTCCGGGCGGCCCGGGGGCTCCGCAGGCGGTGATTGCGGAGCTGGCGGCGGGCCGTATTCAGTTTGCGGTATCGGATGCGGACAATGTGGTATTGGCGCGAGCGGCGGGGGTGCCGGTTGTGGCGTTGCTGGCACCACTGCAGAGTTCTCCGCGGTGCATCATGGTGCATCGGGCCGCGGGGTTTAAGACGCTGGCCGATTTACGAGATATTGAGCTGGCCATCAGCGATGCTCGACCATTTGCCCTGTGGATGAAGAAGCAGCTGCCGCTGACGAATGTTCGTCTGATCCCGTTCAGCGGGATGGTTGGCGAGTTTTTGCAGAAGCCGGCTTTTGCTCAGCAGGCGTTTGTGTTTAGCGAGCCGTTTGTGGCTAAGGAGCGTGGTGGTGACCCGGAAGTCCTGATGGTTTCGGAGATTGGTTTTGATCCGTATGCCAGTGTGCTGATCACCACCGAGGATGTGATTGCGGAGAATTCGGAGCTGGTGCAGAAGGTAGTGCGGGCGAGTGTGGCTGGCTGGCGGGAGTACCTGCAGGCTCCGGCAGTCACCAATGAGGCGATCGGGAAATTGAATTCTGAGATGAGTGCTGCGGCTTTGGAGTTTGGGGCGGCGGCGATGACGCCTTTGTGTCGTGCGGCCGGTGGTGAGGCCGGTGGTGAGGCGGGTGGTTGTGGTATGGAGCTGGGGCGCTGGGAGAAGCTGGTGGAGCAGATTGAGGAGCTGGGCCAGATTGAGAAGGGCAGTGTGCGGGCGAGCGAGTGTTTTACGGTGAAATTTCTGGGTGCTGGCTGAGTCGGCAAAAACTGCCGGTGCTGGCATGCTGGCACCGGCCTGTGTGCGAGCTGGACTTTCGCACAGTGTGTTCAGCGTTAGAACAGTATGCTGGCGCGTCAGTTTGGGAGGAGTTTATCGGAAATGCCGACTTTGCGGGAAAGGCGTCAAGCGCCATCGTCAGAACTGACGAAATCCGAAAAGTCGACGTAGTCGTTACGCACAGCCATTTGCGCGCGCAATCCTGCAGCGTCCCGTTGAATTAACGGGGCGTGGGGCGTGCATTGGTGGCTGTCTAGTGCAGGTGCGGGTACGGGTACGCGACAGAACCCCCACGGGCACTGGAGTACAGCAGGATGCTGAGTCGAATGCTGCGAAAGAAGTTTCAGGCACGTCTGGCGCTGATGTTGCTGGGAGTTGCCGGATTGTCGTCGGTGTCGGGCTGTTCCCGACAGTTCTGGCGGAAGCAGGCTGACCGTGATGCATACACGGCAATTGGTGAGAAGATCAATGATCCTCACTGGAGCGTTCCGCGAGTGGATCTGACTCCTGATCCGCGCAGTCGTTTCTATGATCCGTGGGATCCTGACAAGCGTCCTTTGCCGCCGGACGATCCGACGGCTCATGAGCTGATGCATTCGGTGAATGGTCGTCGCGGGTACAAGAACTGGCACAAGCTGGGTGTTTCATTTGCGATTGAAAATCCGCACTGGCTGAAGCCTTATGGGATTGATCAGAACGGTGTGGACCCGGTGGGGTCGCATAAGGAAGTGAAGCTGCAGAACGTCAGTATTCCCGATGCGATGAATCTGACGTCGATTCACAGTCGCGAGTATCAGAATTCGATCGAGAATCTGTATTTGGATGCCTTGAATCTGACGGCCGAGCGATTCAAGTTGGGTGTGCGTTATCTGGGTACGAATCGATCTGAGCCGAGTGTGGACTTTACGGCACGATCGAATGCGGCCGGTCGGACATCGGGAGTTCTGGCGACTCCCTTTGGCATCAGTCAGACGTTGCCGACTGGCGGTCAGATTGCGGCGGACATTGCGAATTCGGTGACGTGGGTGTTTTCGGGAAATGGCAGCGAATCGTCGGCGCCTTCGATTGGCTACAGTCTGACTCAGCCGCTGCTGTTTAATGCGGGGCGGAAGATTGCGCTGGAGTCATTGACGCTGAACGAACGCAGTGTGCTGTACAGCGTGAGGACTCTGGCTCGTTTCCGACAGACGCTGTTTACTCAGGTGGCATCCAGTTATCTGACAATGCTGCAGCAGCGGCAGAACATCTTGAATACTGAGAACAATATTCGGCAGCTTGAAGAGCAGCTGGAGGCTCAGGAGGCTCGAGACCGCCGTGTTCCGGGAGTCGTGAATGCAGCTCTTGAGGGTTTGCAGAATCTGCAGATTCCGGCTGAGCTGCAGGGGCAGTTGTCCTACGACGGCAACTGGCTGAAGTGGCGCGGTGATATGTCGCCCGAGCAGGAACCAATGGTGCTGGGGGTGTCGCAGGATCCGGATTATGTGGCAGCGGCGTCGGAGCTGATTGACTTCAAAAAGCAGCAGACCACCAGTCTGTCCTACCTGCAGCTGCGAGACCGACTGAATCAGTCGCAGGTGTCTCTGGCAAACTCGCAGCGACAGTTGCAGGACCAGCAGGATACATTCAAGTTGCTGCTGGGTCTGCCCCCCAACGCAGATCTCGGAATAGATACTGCGCTGCTGCAGCAGTTTGAGCTGATTGGCTGGGACCTGATCGATCTGGAACGGGACCTGCGGAGGGTGCAGAAGGATATCGGAGATCAGTTGCTGCCGAGGCAGGGAGCTGATGATCCGGCTGCGGGTCCGAGTCTGCCAGCAGTGCGAAATTATGTGGATGCCCTGGCTGCCGCGAGGGATCAGTTGTATGAGGTTGGTATCAGGCGAGTGGCTGCGGATTTTGGGCCACTGGAGGAGTTGCTGGAGCGGACGCGGGAGAATGTTACCGCGCTTGAGCCTGGCAAGCGGTATTTTCGTGATGAAACCGAACGCCGGGATCTGGAGGTGCGACTGGAGAAGGATCGCCGCCTGTACCGCCTCGCGGAACGCGAGTTTGCATTTGGCAGCGGGCTGCTGGATATGCTGAGGAAGATGCTGTCGGCGGGCAGTGAGCAGGAATTGCTGCAGTCGCTGGACGGGAACGCGAACGGGCAGATTGAGCTGGCGGAGCTGCCGGAGAGCTGGCGAGATCTGCCGCGGTCGGGGGATCGTGGTGCACTGGAGGTGTACACGGTGCCGGAGTTGCTGCTGGAGTCTGCCAGCGGTGCGCGCGACCTGCGGGACAAGTACCTGCTGCGAATGGCTCAGAGTCTGGAAGTGCTGCAGGCTTCTCTGCGAGTGGAGCAGATTGCGATCATGCCGTTCAGTCTGGATGAATCTCCGCGGATTCCGGACATCGAGGAGGTTGTGGCACTGGGTCTGGAGTACCGGCACGATTTGATGAACGTGCGTGCAGCAGTGATGGATGCGCGTCGTCAGGTGGAGATTCAGGCGAACCGTCTTGAGGCGGGGCTGGATGTGACATTTCGTGGCAATCAGGGATTGAATCCTGACGCGAAGAACAGCACGAACCACAGTGCTGGACTGAAGTTCACTACACCATTGGATCAGGTGTTGGAGCGGAATGGTTATCGGCAGTCTTTGGTGACCTTCCAGCGTGCTCGTCGTACGTATATGGAGCAGGAGGACCGAGTTAAGCAGACGATTCGATCGAGCTGGCGTCAGCTGGGTGTTCAGGAGTACCGTTTGAAGGTGGACCGAGTCACGGTGCGGAACGCGGCTCTGCAGTACGACAATGCCTCGTTGCAGGCTCAGGGCGGTCAGCAGTTGGGCGGTCAGGGCAATGCTTTGAACGTGTTGAACGCGTTGAATTCGGTTTTGACGGCCCAAAACGGTCTTATTGGAGATTGGGTCTTATATGAGACGAATCGGCTTAACATCTTCCGGGATATGGGTATCATGGACATTGACGCGCGGGGCGTCTGGACCGACCGATTTTACCAGCGGATGCAGTCATCTGTTCCGGTAGAGGGTGCTGGTTCGCCTGCTGAAGCACCCGCAGTTCAGCCTTCCCCGGTGCCATCGGTGGTGCCGCCGGTACCGGCGGACCAGGGTTCAGTCCCTGGGACACCGGAGTAACAACTTCGGTCATCATTGATCAGCCCTGGCCATCCTGCCTTGTCCTGACGCCTTCGTTCAAAGGTTCTCCCCATGCTTCGCCCGCTTCAGCCAGCTCGTTCCGGCAGGTCTGTTTTCTGGATTTTGGCAGCTTTGTTGGCAGCCGGTGCCGCTGCGGTGCTGCTGAATCCTGCGGCTCGTGAGCGGGCGTTGTCGGTACTGGGTGGTGCCAAAAAGAACGCGATTCCGGACTATGTGATGAAGCTGGCCGAGAAGGGTCCGTTTCGGATTGTGATTACGGAAAACGGCACGGTTGACAGTTTGAAAAACTCGACGCTCAGCAACAGTGTTGAGGGATCGACGACGATTATTTCGCTGGTGCCTGAGGGCAGCAAGGTGAATGCGCCGGTAGTGGCCGATTATGACGGCGTGGTGCAGTTTATTGATGCGGCTTCGGATTCTGTGAAGACGCTGAAGGTGGTGTCTGAAGACGGCAAAGAGAAGACCTGGGAGCTGGTATTTGGCGAGCACACCGAGTTGCTGGTGAAGGATCGTCAACGAGTTCGCAAGGGTGATTTTCTGGCAGGTGATGTGTGCTGCGAACTGGATTCGTCAACTTTGGTTGAGAAAGAGAAGGAGCAGCAGATCAAGGTCACAACGGCTCGTGCCAATCTGGAGAAGGCTCAGAAGGACATTGAGATTCAGCTGACGACCAATGAAAGCAATGTGGCGAAGGCGCGACTGGCTGAGGATCTGGCGGGTCTGAGTCTGATCAGTTATACGTCCCCGGCTGGCGAATATGAGCAGGAGCTGGAGACGTTGAAGGGCGACATTAAGAAGACGGAAGAGGAGTTGTCGATCAACCGTGAGGAATACGAGCGAATTCGGGATCAGGCTCGTCTGGGTTACGCCAACGTGAACCAGCTCGAAAGTGCTCGCCTGAAGGTTACTCAGTCGCAGATTCTGTTGAGCGTGAACCGAGGCAAGCTGCAGGTGCTCGAGAAGTATACTCGACCGAAGAAGGAAAAGGAGCTGGCTCAGACGGCCGAGGATTCGAAGCGTGAAACTCAGCGTGCTCGTCTGGAAGGCGAAGCCCTGATGACTCAGATGAAGGCTGCGGCTGACGCAGCGCAGCTTACGCTGAGTGTTGAGGAAGAGAAGCTGGACTTGTTTCAGCGGCAGATCAAAGCCTGTCGGCTCGTGGCGACTCAGGCGGGCGAAGTGGTTTATGCGTCCCAGAAAAATTCTCGCGGCAGTGAGCCGGTGGTGATTGAAGAGGGTGCAGCGGTGCGTGAGCGGCAGGCTGTGATCAATCTGCCGGATCTTGAGAACATGAAGATTGATGCTCGCATCCATGAATCTCGAATCAGCCGAGTGATGATTGGTCAGCCTGTGGAGATTGAGATTGACGCGATCCCAGGGGATCCTTATCGGGGTCGTCTGCAGTCAGTTTCATCAGTGCCGATTCCGGGCAGCTGGCCGAACACGGATCTGAAGGAGTACGAGGCCGTGGTGCAGATTCTGGATTCACCTGAGCGAGTCCGGAAGCTGAAGCCTGGCATGACGGCTCAGATCCGAGTTGTGGTGGAGGACCGCAAGGAGCCGGTGCTGCAGGTGCCGGTCCAGAGTGTGGTCTCGTTTTCTGGTTATTACTATGCGTATGTGTATTCCGGCAAGGATGGTGTGCAGCGTCATGAGTTGAAGGTTGGCGATGCGAACGACGAATACATTGAGATTCTTGAGGGTGTGGAGCAGAGCGATCTGGTGGTGATGAGTCCGAGGACTCATTTCAAGAAGGAGCTGGCAGAACTGGAGGCTGAGAAGGCGGCGGAGGTTGAGGCGAAACGCGAAAAACTGGAGACTCCTGATCGCAAGGCCGGCGGTGGTCCCGGTGGTCCCGGCGGCGGTCCAGGTGGTCCTGGCGGTGGTCCAGGTGGCCCCGGTGGCGGTCCTGGTGGTCCGGGTGGTGGCCGAGGGCCTGGTGGCGGGATGGGGATGGATCCCAGGGCGATGTTTGAGAGCATGGACAAGGACAAGGACGGTGTTGTGACGAAGTCCGAGCATCCTCGTCCTGAGTTCTTTGACCGTTCGGACCTGAACGGTGACGGCAAGCTGACGGTTGAGGAGTTGCAGGAGGCGATTCAGAAGATGATGCAGCAGCGTCCGCCGGGCGGCGGTGCTGGCTGATGTGCTGGACGCTGACGTTTTCAGTGTCGTGTGACGCCGGTGCCCCCGGGGTCGTTCTGGCCTTTTGTGAACTCTGGTAGCAGCAAGTCATGAGTCTGGCAGCACAGGTGATTGATCTGCAGAAGGACTACATGCTGGGCGCGGTGCCTGTGCAGGCCCTGCGTGGAGTTTCCGTGGATTTTCCGCGTGGCGACTTTGTCGCGATTATGGGTTCATCTGGCAGCGGCAAGAGTACATTGCTGAATCTGCTGGGGGCTCTGGACCGCCCGACTCGCGGTAAATACATCGTCGGTGGTCGTGACGTGTCTTCGATGACAGACGACGAGTTGTCGACGATTCGGAACGAGAAGATTGGTTTCATTTTTCAGTCATACAATCTGATACCGCAGTATACGGTGCTGGAGAACATTGAGGTTCCTCTGCACTATCGCACGGGTTATCCGAAGATTGGTGATCGCGAGCAGCAGCGGATTCGTGAGCTGGCGGAGATGGTGGGTCTGGGCGAGCGTCTGGATCATCGGCCCTTTCAGTTGTCGGGTGGCCAGCAGCAGCGCGTCGCGATTGCTCGGTCCCTGGTGAATGACCCTGAGATTATTCTGGCGGACGAGCCGACGGGTAATCTGGATTCGAAGACGGAGCAGGAGATTATGGAGATGCTGCTGCGTTTGAACCGTGAGGGTCGCACGATCATCATGGTGACTCATGAACCCGCAGTGGCTCGGCTGGCCAAGCGTCAGATTTACATGAAGGATGGAGTTGTTGCTGGTGAGGGAGTGTTTCCGGGCTGACGTTTGTCGTTGGCTGTCGTCGGGGTTTGCGGTAACTGCTTACGGGTACCGAATCATTTAGTCGGACGGGCGTGCAATGTCGAATCTTCTGCGAACCGTTCAGCTGGCTCTGAAGAGTCTGATGCTGCATAAGCTGCGGTCTGGACTGACGATGCTGGGGATTGTGTTCGGTGTATTTTCGGTGATTGCGATGCTGGCGATTGGCGAAGGGGCCAGCCAGCAGGCTCAGAAGCAGGTGCTGCAGCTGGGTGCGACGAATATTATTGTGCGCAGCGTCAAGCCGCCTCGTGAAAACGCCAGTGCTCAGAACCAGAACAGTTTTGTGCTGCGTTATGGTTTGAAGCGAGCGGATTATGATCTGTTGTCGCGAACGATACCGACGGTGCTGCAGGCAGTGCCAATTCGCGAGATTACGAAGGCGTGTCGTTATCTGCACCGCGAGATGAATTGTCGCATCGTTGGATGTACTCCTGAATATCTGGATATGAATCACCTTGAGCTGGCTCAGGGGCGATTCATTTCGGATAAGGACCGTCGGGAGAAGACGAATGTGTGTGTACTGGCTGCTCAGGCTGCGGAAGAGCTGTTTCAGTTCAACGACCCGATTGGCCAGTCGGTGAAGATTGCAGACCGGCGTTATGCGGTGGTTGGTGTGACTGCGGCTCGAGAGGCCAGTGCGGCGATTGGCGGCAGCATGTCGGGTCAGGAGTACAACCAGGATATTTACATCCCGCTGGAGACGATGCGGGTGCGGATGGGTGATCTGGACATTGACCGTCGTCAGGGTTCATTCAGTGCTGAGGAGGTCGAGCTGAACCAGATTACGTTGACCATTTCTGATGTGGATCAGGTTGTGCCAACGGCGGGTGTGATTCGTGAGAGTCTGCAGGGGACTCATAAGTCGGGCAACGATTATTCGGTTGTGGTGCCGCAGGAGCTGCTGAAGCAGGCGGCTCAGATTCGCACGATTTTCAACGTCGTGCTGGGGTCGATTGCTGCGATCAGTCTGATTGTGGGTGGCATTGGGATCATGAATATTATGCTGGCGACGGTCACCGAGCGGACTCGTGAGATTGGCATTCGTCGTGCACTTGGTGCCAAGCGTCAGGACATTACGACTCAGTTTTTGACCGAGACGATTGTGCTGGCGGGCAGTGGTGGTTTGATTGGCGTGTTGCTGGGCCTGTCAACGCCGTGGGTATTTGACGGGATGAAGTCTGTTGCTGAGCGATTCTTTTTTGAGTCTGGCGGGGGTTCGGAATTCAGCGAGATGTTCACGAACCTGAATCCTCAGGTGGTTCCTGCCAGCCTGCCGCTGGCGTTTGGGATTTCTGTGGGGATCGGGGTTATCTTTGGCATGTACCCGGCTCGTTCGGCAGCTCAGCTGGACCCGATTGAGGCTTTGCGGCACGAGTGAGCGTGCGGGTGAATCGGGCTGTCAGCCCAGTCTTCCGAACTGCTGGTCGAGCGTGTGGCGGCTGAGTGTGAGCGCTGTTGGGCGTCCGTGCGGGCAGTGGTGCGAGTCCTGAACGAGGTGTCTTTGTCGCAGCAGTTCGCGCATTTCTTCGCTGGACAGTCGCTGACCTGATTTGATGGCAGCGCGGCACGACATGGTGTGGAGCATGTGGTCGAGCAGATCACGTCGGTTAAGTCGACCGTCTTTTTGGACCAGTTTTTCGGCGAAGTCGAGCACGATGCGTACGATGCCACCGCGGGGGATGAGAGCCGGGAACGAGTGCAGCAGCAGGGTTGTGCCACCGAATTCCTGAATATCGAAGCCCATTTGTGTCATGAGTTCCGAGTGTTCAAGGACGGCGGACGCCTGAACTGCAGTGCATTCGATGGTTTCGGGGATGAGCAGTCTTTGGGATTCGACGACACCTGCGAGAATTTTAGTGCGGAGGTGTTCATACATGATGCGTTCGTGCAGCGCGTGCTGGTCGATGATTTCGAGTCCGGCGTCGCTGGCGACGACAAGGTAGCAGTCGTAGATCTGGAAGGCGCGGAATTCGTCAGTGATGATTTCTGGTGAACTGGTGACGGTGGATTCTGCGACTTGCGAATCATTGGCGGGGGTGTCATCCCATGAGGGCTGTGCTGCAGCGTTGCGGGCCTGTGAGGGTGGTACGGCCAGAGCAGCAACGACTTCCGGGTGTTTAAGTATGTTGTGACTGGTGAGTGCAGCGGGGGTGATTCTGGGTGGTGCGGGGAAATCAGAGCGAGTCTGTGTGAAGTTCATCTGCCGGTGCAGACGAGTGGCCGATTCAGGTTTATCGAACCGGAGATCGTTTGTGGGGGTGTGTGGTGAGTGTTCTGTGTGTGTGGCCGGCTGTGTGTTTGCGGTGTTTTGATCTGTGAGGCTGAGTCCGACGCGGAATTCGAGTTCGAGGAACCGATCGCGAAGTGTTTTCAGCAGCTGTCGATAGAGCGTTTGTCCGTCCTGAAAGCGAACTTCGCTTTTGGTGGGATGAACATTGACATCGACGAGAGCAGGAGGCAGATCGAGGAAGAGGAAGCTGACGGGGTGTCGTCCGACCATGAGGAGTCCGCGGTAGGCTTCTTCAAGTGCATGCTGCAGGCTGCGGTCCTGGATCCAGCGTCCGTTGAGGAAGAGGAACTGATCGCGTCGAGTAGCGCGGCTGAGCGATGGTTCACCGACATGTCCATAGAGCCGAATTTTGCGACCGCTGGGCAGTTCGGCTTCGGATGACAGCGGGATGAGGTGATCGGCAACTTCATTGCCGAAGAAGCGGCGGATGCGGTCGGCTGGATCAGCAGCGGCGGGCAGATCGTAAGCCAGTTTATCGTTGTGCCTGAGCGTCATGTGCATACGCGGGTTAGCGAGTGCAATGCGAGCGAACTGGTCGACGATGTGGCTGAATTCGGTGGCTGCTTTTTTGAGGAATCTGCGGCGGGCCGGAGTATTGAAGAAGAGGTTGTGCACTTCCATGACGGTGCCGGGAGGACAGCCGCAGTCACGGTTGACGACGATCTGGCCCCCGTGACTTTCCAGTTCGCGCCCGACTTCATTTTCGTGTGGCCGGGTGCGGATACGCAGTTTTGAGACGGAGGCTATGGAAGCGAGTGCTTCGCCGCGGAATCCCAGCGTGGTGACGTGGTCGAGGTCTGCGTCAGACTGGATTTTGCTGGTGGCGTGTGTGGTGACGGCCAGCAGCATGTCTTCAGGGTGGATTCCTTCGCCGTCATCGACGACACGAATGAGATCCATACCACCGTTGACTACTTCCAGGTCGATCCTGGTGGAGAGTGCGTCGACGCAGTTTTCCAGCAGTTCTTTGACGACGCTGGCAGGTCGTTCAATCACTTCGCCAGCGGCAATTCGGTTGATGACCTGAGTATCAAGTTGCTGAATGCGTGGCATAGCAGTGTCCGCCAAACACGGGGTGAAATGCAGACATCCTGTTTGCGTGGAAAGTATACCAGACGGGCGGACGGAAGTCTGGTATCAGGCGGCGGAAAGCGGGTGTTTTTACTGATCTGCAGCGTTCCGGACACGTTTCAGGATTTCAGGAATTTCCTGCAGTATTTCGCGGTCTTCAGCGAGGTCCGGGAACTGAGAACGGGCAAGTTCGAGACTGATCCAGAGCGTTTCGTTGCGAGGATTTTCGATGCCGATGGCGGTGCACAGAATGTTGGTCAGCAGACGTTCTTCCGGGAATCGGTCGAACAGGACGACGGCGGATTCCTGCTGAATCAGTTCAATGCGTTTATTGAGAGCGGCGGCCAGCGAATCGGGGCTGGTGGCGGGATCCGCGGGTGATTCCGCGGAGGCACCTGAAGTCGTTTTTTCGGGACTGGCGGCGATTTCGATGGCAGGTGCCGGGGTAAGCACAGCGGCTACGGCCGCCCATTCCGGGGAAGCGCAGCGCTGCAGAGGAATGCCGATGGCGCTAAAGTCCTGGAAGCGGCGGATCTGGCTGAGCAGTGGCTGCAGTGACTGAAAGTCCTCGGGTGTGATGGAAGCACCGCGGATTCGTCCGGCGACGGGTTTCAGCTGTCGCACCCAGCGGTGCTGGCGATCGACGATGGTTCTGAGTGTCTGAGCGGATTCCTGTTCGCGAAGTGTTGAGTATCCGTTGCGACTGCTGTTGCGGATCAGCTGTCGATTGAGGAATGCTTCGCTGAAATCGCTGCCGGTGCCGATTTGTCGGAGTGTACGAATACCCAGTACGAGATCACCTTGTCGCAGCTGAGCAGCGACGGGGCCACCTGGTCGAGACCACGTGGGGTGTGAATCGATGATCTGGATTGTCCCCAGCGGCGTGTAGTGGTTATCGGTGCGGCGGAAGGCCGCCAGCCGGTCACCCTCAAGCACTCCGTGGACATCGCCGAGATCAATGCGTTCGGCTTCAGCGGCCGAGGAGAGCACAGTGCCGGCATACCAGACAATTCCACCCCCGGCTTTGGTATTGGCATCGGACTGGGCCGCGGCTGATCCGGGCTGCAGAAAGCTGCAGAGCAGGCAGAGCAGTGTGAAGCGGACAGCCGTGGGGCGTGGCTGGGAGCAGAAGCCGGCTGATTGAGCCATGGGAGACCACCGATGCGCAGGGCTGCCTGACGCCGGGTCGGATCCATCGACTGGGGGCGGGCGTAAAACACGAAGGCCAGGCAGTCTTTGCCCGATGCGCGAGAAATTCTAACGGCAGATGGAGTGCAGTGCCAAAGAGAATTCTCGGACAATTCCGGCGGATTCCGCAGTGGAAAGGGGGAATCGTCCTGCTGGTGGGGGGAAAATCTGTTTTTTATGTGTTGTTATTGATCGAAAATGCTCAGGCGGCCACTCGCAGGGCCAGTTCTTCCGCATTTACGGCAACGATTGCGATGCCGAATTTGTCGGCGAGTGCAGCGGTTTCTTCGGGGCTGATAATGATGGTCATACCGGCCTCGATCGCCAGGACTCGCCCACCAGCCTCATGCATGCTGCGAATGGTTTCGGCGCCAACAGTGGGGACATCGAACCGCATATCCTGGCCAGGCTTGGCGACCTTTACGACAGTGAAGCCACCGCGGCGACACAGTTCGCCTGCTCGGCGGATGCACCGATCGGTACCCTCGATCGCTTCGACGGCGATGACGGCAGTGTCATTGACAACGACGGTCTGTCCGACATCGAGCCGTCCCATTTCGCGGGCGAGCTCCCAGCCAAAGCGGATATCTTTCCATTGAGCCGGGGTGGGTCGACGCTGGGTGAGGAAGCCGTGTTTCACGAGCAGCTCCGGGGCAAAGTTGAGTGCTGAGTCGAAGACCAGTCCGTCACGTTCAAATTCGCGGATGATGGCAAGGAGAATTGTGTCATCTTTTTTGTTTTGTCGGGCGAAGCGGTACCACATGTGAATGGTCCGCCAGTCGGGCAGCAGTCGCAGCCAGCGGAAGGGGTGAAAGAGCACTGTTTTTTCAATTTTTCCAGCCATGACGACTCGGTCCACGCGAGCTTTTCGGAGCAGGCGGATGGATTTGCCCATGCGGGCGAGCGGAGCAAAGCGGAATTCGTCGCAGGCACTGAACAGTTCTTCGGAGGCCATTCCGGCGACGCCCAGTCCGTAGACGAAGTGGCCGGCCTGCCGTGCGGAGCGAGCGAACCTGACGGGGAATTCACCACCACCTGCCAGCAGTCCCAGTCTGAGCGCACCGGTGCCGGAATCAAGTCGCAGTGGGCTGGCGACTGATTCGTGCGCTGTGTGGCGTTCTGAATTCGGAGTGGTCATGGTTTTGTCCGGGATCAGGCGGCAACGGGTTCTGATGATTCTGGTGTCTTGCCGAGACTTTTTTGCAGCGCGGCCAATTCCTGTTCCAGTCGGCGGACAGTGTCGCGTATTTCGGGCAGTCTTTTGAGTGCCATCAGTTGCCTTGTCGTTTCTGCGACAGGGCCGGCTGGAGCTCCGAGGTAGGTCTGGCCGCCAGGCATATCGCGATGCACTCCGGCTTTTGCCCCGATGATTGCAGCGTCACCGATGTGCACGTGGTCAGCGACCCCGACCTGTCCGGCACAGACGACGTAATCTCCGGTGGTTACGGAGCCAGCGAATCCGACCTGTGAGACCAGCAGGTTGTGCCGACCGACGTGACAGTTGTGACCGATCATCACCTGATTGTCGATGCGAGTGCCGGATCCGATGACAGTTTCGCCGACTTTGGCGCGATCGATGGTGGTACAGGCACCGATTTCGACGTCATCACAAATGCGAACGATACCGAAGTGCGGCAATCGCAGATGACCGCCGTTGACAAGTCGGTAACCGAAGCCGTCTGCACCGATGACACAGCCGGCGTGAATGATCACATGATTGCCGATCTGGACGTCGGGATAAAGGATGGTTCCCGGATGCAGAACAACAATATCTCCGAGAATGCAGCCGTCACCGATGACAGTACCGGGGTGAATATCGCAGCTGTGACCAATGACCACATCCGCCCCAATGACGGCCTGCGGGTGAATATTGGTGTTGGCACCGATCTTTGCTGATTCGTGAACGATCGCTCGCGATGAAATTCCGATGGCGGGTCGCTGTCTGGGCGGTCGCAGAATTCCGGCGACGGTGAGAAATGCGGGTTCGGCCTCGGGGACCAGCACCCAGGTGCGTTCGTCGGTGGCGGGCAGCTCGGAGCGGAGGTTTGCAGGAACGATGATGAGTCGTGCGGCGGTGTGTCTGAGCCGTGACAGGTTCTTCTGATTGCCGACGAAGGTGAGGTCGCGAGCAGTGGCGCGTTCGAGAATCTGCACGTCGTCGATTTCGACGTCCGGGTTTCCCTGCAGCTGAGCATGCAAAACCTGGGCGATTTCTGAGGCTTTCAGGGCCCGTCGCGGCACTGTTGTCGACATCAGGTTCTCCGTCGCCTGCTGAGACTTTAGGTGGTTGAAGACCGCTGGATGCTAGCGGACACGGGGATTCTGACGCAAGACGGGCTGCAGAGACGCCGGGTTAACCGGAATGGAAGCGGTGGAGCGAACCTGCGGATCGGTCTGAATTTTGGGATTCAGCGGGGCCCGCAGCACCGGACCAGGTGTTGGTACCGGTCTTTGTCGGAACAGGAGACAGAACCGATTTCAAAGAAACGCGTTTCCCAGTTTTCCTGATTTGACCGGGTGAGGAAGTCTGCAGGGGTTGTAGGGGCATCAAATTTGACGCAGTTTACCTGAACGGCATGACCGTCATAAAAGGCACTAAAAACGCCACAAGTATTTGTGCAGCAAACACCTGCGCAGATTCAAGGGAACGAATTGATGGCGACGATAGTCCTGGGGAGTCCCTCGGACTACAGATGGCAGATCAGGGCTATGGAGGCCCTGAATCCCAGAAAAACGATGTGAGATCATCGACTGTAAATGCCGGAATGACTGTCATCGGCCAGGGCGGTCGAAGGAACGATTTCCTTGAGAAGGAGAGAAGGAAGCATGAAGTGGTCATGGATGTTCAGTGCAGCAGTTGCGCTGTCGGGGATGACGGGTACGGTAGAAGCCGGCCTGTTCGGAATCGGCGGCTCAAAGAGCTGCGGCTGTGCTGAAGACTTTCAGCCGGCGGTTTCTAAGCCAACAATTGCTCGTCCGTGTCACACGAACGTGTACACGTACCAGCGGAAGTGCTCCGACATCAAGCCACCGTGCTGTGATGACGGATGCGGCAACGATTCAGGCTGTGCGCCTGTTTCCTGTGGTGCTCCTGCCGGTGTTGGCTGTGCCGCTCCGGCTGGCTGTGCACCGGACCCGAGCTGTGCTGTTCCTGCTGGTGCCGGCTGTGCCGCTCCGGCTGGCTGTGCAGCTGACCCGAACTGTGCAGCTCCTGCTGGTGCCGGCTGTGCCGCTCCGGCTGGCTGTGCAGCTGATCCGAATTGTGCAGCTCCTGCTGGTGCCGGCTGTGCCGCTCCTGCTGGCTGTGCATCGGACCCGAGCTGTGCAGCACCGGCTGGTGCCGGCTGTGCAGACCCCAGCTGTGCTGCTCCTGCCGGCGACGGCTGTGGCAACGAGTGTGGCGAAGGCTGTTCGGCTGAAGATGCGTGCGAGATCGCCAAGCTGATCTACACCTCGATGACGGACTGCTACGCCACGAAGCGTCGCAATGCTCTGGATGAACTGGGCGACTACGACTGCTCATGCCATCCTGAGATTATCAACGCTTTCGTGTATGGCCTGAACGACACGGACGAGCGGGTACGCCGCGAAGCCGCTGACGAACTGGGTGATGCAGCCCGCCGCAACAGCTGCTGCTGCAGCCCGGCCGTTGTGTCTGCTCTGACCTGTGCACTGGCTGACTGCGACCGTGGTGTTCGTCGTCAGGCTGTAGAAGCTCTGGAAGCCTGTGGCTACGAGATTGTCGACGGAAACTGTGATGGCTGCACCGAAGGCTGTGTAAACGGCTCATGCGGTCACCACGCTGCTCCGGCTGAAGCTCCGGCCGCTGCTGCTCCAGAAGCTGCTCCTGCTCCGGCTCCTCCAGCTGAACCTCAGGCCTTCTTCCCTTCTCGCCTGCACAATAAGTCGCAGAGCCGAAGCGGTCTGGCCGGTCTGTTCGGCATGAAGTGATAATTCGGGTGAACTGAGGTGATTTCGAACTGCTTCCTGTTCGGAAATCCTCAGCAGGAAAACTCAAGACAACGGCCTCCGATCATCCCGTCGGAGGCCGTTTGTTTTTTTTATTTTCGCTGTGTGGTTCATGAATGCTGAATTCTTCGATGAGTGCGCGGCGTCGTTCAGCAACAGCGCGGTCAAATTCTGAGAGCACATTGAGTGCTTTGTCGCGGGAAGTGATCAGTCCGATGATGAGATACTGGATGATGGCGGCGAGATAGCAGATCCAGCCCACAGCCCATCGTTCGCGATCTCTGCGATAATCGCCGGACAGCCGCAGGTAGTTTGCCACGACCGACAGATCCATTTTGCGGCTGAGGTCCGGGTCCTGTTCCTGAGCCAGTCGGAACTGTTCGGTCATGGACTGCTGCAGTCGTTGTTCGAGCAGCAGGCTGGCCTGTTTTGTGACGGGTCCTGAATTTCCAATTTGCTGAGTCCAGTTCCAGGTGATGGCGGACTGGTGCAGCAGGACCTGCTGCTGCCATGCGGCGGCGACGGATTCAGTGGGCATTTCTGGCAGTCTGGCTCCCACGATGGCGCACATCATAGCCAGTACCGGGGAGGACTTGTTGATGTGGCGGCAGAGGTGTCCGCGGAGCACTGGCCACCAGTTTTCGCGAAGTTGCGGCAGCAGTCCGCGATTTTTTTGCAGTTTTGGGGGGCCGGGGTGCAGGACAGCGAACAGTTCCTGATCCGGCATGGTCTGAATGACGCCGATGACCATCAGCAGTCGCAGTCCCATGGTCAGCCAGTCTGCGCGGTCGAGCCAGTCAATTTTCACGAGCCAGCCAAACAGGATATGTTCCATATTGGCCGTGGCAGCCAGCAGCAGCAGGGAACCGCGAAACCATTCCTGCAGGTCTTTTTCCAGTTCCCGATCAAGCTGCTGGACGCGAAAGATTCTGCGCAGCAGAAAGCGAAACAGCGGTACTGCGATCAGTCCGAGGATCAGTCTTGAGGCGGGTCTGAGCACTGGGCGCAGAATGGACTGGAAGATCGGGATACCCATCAGGATGCGAAAAAGATCCATGGCCGTTGCTCGTGATGCTTGCTTGGGAGTGCACCCTTGCGGGAGGATTGCGATCAGAGTTAAGGCGACAGCGGCCGTGTTTTTTTCGGGAACGATGCTGAATTCATCAAAGAGAAACTGTATCCTGCGCCGGCTCAGGGCTCCACACCGAAACTCTGAATCCTGCTTCTGTCCCGGGGACTGCACGATGTTTGGCTCAGCCGGTTACAGTGAGTTTGATCTGAATTTTCAGATCTTTGGGATTCCGGTGCGAGTGCATCCGTTTTTTTGGCTGTCAACGGCTTTCATGGTCTGGCAGGGCGATGACCTGCAGCTGACGCTGATTGGCGTCCTGTGCATTTTTTTCAGCGTGCTGATTCACGAGCTGGGGCATGCGTTCGTGATCCGGCGATTTGGCTACCCATCAGAAATTGTGCTGTACGTGTTCTGCGGTTACGCAACGTCATCACATTTTCCGTTTCGTCGAGCCCTTGCGGTGTCGGCAGCGGGCCCGGCAGCCGGTTTGCTGGCCGGTGCTTTGATTTTTCTGGCCATGAAGCTGCTGCCGCCAGCTTTGTTTGAGCAGTATCCTGCGCTGTTGTTCGCCTGGAAAATGCTGCTGTTTGGCGGTATAACCGTGAATCTGCTGAATCTGGTTCCGGTGCTGCCACTGGACGGTGGCCAGATCATGTCGGCGTGTGTGCGTCAGTTCGGTCCGCGGGGTCGCAGCGGCGGCGAGCTGGCGCTGCAGATTTCTGCCGGCGCCTCGGGCCTGCTGGCTTTGTGGGCCGCTCAGTGTCAGAACAGCGGAGCCAGCTTTATTCCCTTTTGGTTTTTTCAGTGGCTGCCGGGTAAGGACGCAATGCTGTTGTGGCTCCTGCAGCCCTCCCCTCGTTTTGAAGTGATCTTCATGGGTTACCTGTGTGCCAACAGCATCATTGCCCTGAAGCAGAATCGTTCGTGGCAGTGATTGTGCCGCAGTCTACCGGTTCGCTGTCTCCTGCGAATTTGCCAGTGCTGCGATTTCCTGGGCTGTCAGGGCACGGTCGAACAGTGCGACTTCATCCAGCCGGCCCTCCCAGTTACTGTCGCTGTCACTGCGACCGCCGATAAAGATCTGACCGGCTGTGGTGGTGCGGGCCTGAGTCCTGAGCTGCTGTCGGCCATTGAGCCAGACGCTGATCTGTTCGCCGTCACGGACAAGCACAACGTGAGCCCAGGTCCAGCGAGGGATACTGTCGGTGCCGACGACCGCGGGACTGTTACCAGTCTGGAAGATGATTTTTCCTGCAGTATCACCGGCACCACCCAGACCGAGGTGTTCACCGGCAGCACTGACTCCGCTGTCGTAATCGCGTGAGTACACCCAGCCGGCGACCGGTCGGGCTTCTGCGGGCATACCGTTCCAGAACCAGAGTGAGACTGAGTATTGTGATCCGAGGTCACTGCCGTCCGAGGCGACTCGACCGCCCACAAACTGGGGGCAGCGATTGAGTATTCCGGAACCGCACCAGGCAGCGGAGGCGGGGCCTTCAAGGCTGAAGGTGATTCCCGGTTCGAACACTGCATGTCGGTGTTTTCCTGAGGAGTCTGCGGCAACGGGGCCATTGAATTCATCAAGTCTCCACCATGCTGCGGGCCGCATGGACTGCAGCAGTCGTCCTGCGTTGCCTTCCGGCTGCTGCCAGGACCTGCGTGTTTGACCGCTGACTTTTTCCAGCAGTCGGATGGCGGCCTGGGCGATTCTGGGTTCGGCATCAACCTGCAGTCCGGCGGAGCGTGCCGGCCAGGTGTTGTACCCGCCAAAGGCGTACTGTTCGGGCGGCGGAATGTAGCCGTCGCCGCCATTTGCCAGTTCAATCACCATGGTGTCAGCCAGCGGGCTGGCGGCTTTGATTTTGAGTCCGGTGACGGCGTAGGTTTCGGTGGGTGTGGTGGCGATGGCGATGGATCCAATGCGCAGGGCCTGCACGACCACCTCCGTTTCGCGAGCAGCGTGCAGCAGCAGCTGTTCGCGTGCGTACACTTCGCGCTGATCTTTGGGCAGGCGATCACCGAACGAGTTCACGATGTTGCGGGACCATTCCAGCAACTGGCTGTCGGGAGTACGGTACTTGAGCGGCAATCGCTCTTCGGCCATTTCGACATCGGCGTTTTCGGTGTATTGAGCCGAGCTGACTGCTTTGACTGCCAGTGCCACGAGGCCCTGAGCGTAGGTATCGATGGTCAGTGCGGGATCCCAGGTCTCGGGGCGTCGGTAATCTCGTCGCCAGATATCGCCGCTGCAGCCGTGCGACATGATGCCGAGAAACTCGGAATCAGGTGCCAGCTGCTGTTTGAGTCCATCGGCAAACAGTCCGAAGTAATCGGCGCTGATATCGCTGTCACCGAAGTAGTGCATGGAGAAATTTGCGAGGACTGCGAGGGGTTTTCCGTCGAGCGTTTGCAGGCAGATGAGGGCCAGTTCGGGGTCTTCCGGACCAGCTTCCCCTGTCACGTCATCCGGATTTGCGGCCGCATGCATGTTGGCTCGCACTGTCGGGTTGCCGAACGGATCTTCAGCGATGCGATCCGGACGTCGGATCCACTGCCGCAGTGCGGTGTATTCGGGAGCACTGGTGCGGGCGAAACCGATTTTTGCAGGCTGAAGTTTGCTCAGTGCTCGCTCAATGACCTCGATCAGGCAGTTACGCAGGAACGGCACATAGTCGGGATCCGCGTCAGTGCCGAGGCAGCCCATGGAGGCCGGGGCCGAGTGGGCGTGTGTTGCGGAGATGAGGATGTGTGAGGTGGGAATACCGGTTTTGGCTGCTGCGAGTGTTTTGACTTCGTCGAGCAGTACACGTCCGATCATGCAGCTGTCAACGACGACGAGTGCAGCGCGGTCCCGCGAGTCAGCGAAGACGATGGCCCGGGCACTGACCCTGGTTCGAATCCGATCCAGGCTGCGACTGGTCATGCCGCCATTGACCAGTACGGGCAGTTTGGCGGGCGTGACATCGATGAGTGCGGTGCCGACCTGCAGATCGCCGGCCTGCAGGGGTGAGATCAGCGGGGGTGAGATCAGCAGGGCTGCCAGAAGCGGGATCGAGCGAAGAAAAAAGTGCATGCTGAAACTCCGGTTGACCGGGCAAAAGGGAGCAGACCTCGGTATCATAAGTGAATCCCCGTGGAAAGCTCCAGCAAGAAGACCAGTGGCAGAGCCTGCGCCGCATTTCGGGTCTGACGCCACTGGGAATCACTCGTCGAGCTTCGTTTCGGCGGCGAAGGGGGGCGCTAAGTATGAATGTCCGTTTAATGCTGGCGGCAGCAGTTGTTTGCGGAGTGCTTCTGCTGCTGTTGCTGCTGCCGCGGCCTGTATCGCAGACGGATGTTGAGGCATCAGCGTCAGCGATGGCGGCGGGCAGCGGCAGCGGCAGTGCAGCGCCGGTGTGGGCCGGTACGGAGGCGTGTCTGGAATGTCATCAGGAGCAGCATCAGTCGTGGCTGATGTCGGCTCACAGTCGTGCCATGAGTGCGGCGATGTCGGGGCCGGAACCTGCCGACGGTTTGTATCTGCATGCGGCTTCGGGGCGGCAGTATCAGTCGAAACAGCGTGACGGTGAGCTGTGGCATACTGAGACTGCGGTTGATGCGAATGGTGTGCCGACTGGTAATTCGGTCGAGGTGCAGCTGAAGTACCTGGTGGGCTCCGGACGACACAGTCGCACCTATCTGGCCGAGCTGGACGGCTTTCTGACGGAATCACCTTTGACCTGGTACGCCTCATCCGGTTTATGGAGTATGTCTCCGGGGTATGATCATGGGGATCAGCAGGGATTTGAGCGTCCTGTGGATACCGGCTGTCTGATTTGTCACAGTGGTCGCATCGAGTCTCAGCAGGTTTCTTTCCATCGCCTGAAAATTGGTGAGCCGGCGATTGGGTGCGAGCGTTGTCACGGTCCAGGGGCAGGTCATTCGGAGTATCAGCGGAGCCTGCGTTCGGGCAGTACAGCGGCAGCCGATCTTTCGGCCGGTATCGTGAATCCTGCGAAGCTGTCTCGCGAACTGCAGGATGCGATTTGTGCCCAGTGTCATTTGCGAGGTGATGCGACGGTGTTCAGCAGCGGCAGGACGGCGGAGGACTGCATTCCTGGTCGCCCCCTGACGGATGTGCGTATCGACTGGTTTCTTAGCACTGGCGACGGTGAAATGAAGGTGACTGGGCATTCGGATCAGATGTCAGCCAGTCGCTGCTGGACGGAATCCCGGACGCTGACATGCACAAGCTGTCACGCGGGGCATGCGGCTGCAGACAACAGCATCAGTCAGGCGGAAGCGGGTACAGCGGCGGCACTGCACTATCGCAGCATTTGTCTGAAGTGCCATACTGATGAAGCCTGCCATGCGACTGCAATGGCCCGAGCAGCGACGGTACCTCAGGACAACTGCGTGACGTGTCACATGCCGCAGGTATCCACAGATATTCCGCACATTGCGTTCACTCATCATCGGATCGGGTTACATCAGGCTAAGCCGCGAGCGGCCGTTGACATGAGGACGGCGGAACTTGTGCCGTTTGGTGAGGTGGGTGGTGTTTCAGCGGCGGAGCTGCAGCGCAGTCATGCGCTGGCGTGTGCGGAGTTTGCTGCGCGGGCTCCGACGGCTGAGCTGGCGGCCGAGTTTCGAGAGCGAGCCGTCAGAGAGCTTTCTGCATTGATGCGGCAGCCGGCGCCTGATGGTGACGCGGCAGCAGCGCTGGCAAGACTGCAGTGGGAGCAGGGTGACATGTCGGCTGCAGTTTGGCTGGCGACGCAGGCACTGCGGGACAGTGACCTGAGCATCGGGGGCCGGGTGAATGCGTTATTTGTGCAGGGTGATGCGTTGCTGCAGCAGCGGCGATTTGCTGAGGCGGTGCCCCCTTTGCGGCAACTCACTGGACTGCGCAGGCTGTCTGAGGACTGGCTGATTCTGGGTCTGGCGGAATTTCAGTCGGGTGATCGCGAGTCAGGTCTGAAATCCGTAGAGAAGGCGGCAGCGATTCAGCCGTTTCGTCGGGATATCCCGGAGACACTGCGGAAGCTGCAGCGTGCTGCGGGCCAGCGCTGAGTCTCAGCGTCCGTCTGCGAATTGCGAGGGTTTCGGCTGAGTCAGCAGGCTGACGGGGACCAGTACGGCCAGTGTGGCAAGAAACGCCCAGATGGAAAAGTACAGGAAGGGGTCGGAGATGCGAAACAGTGGCCGAATCGCGAGCAGGCTGCAGACGGCCGGCTGATTGAGTGCGAAGAGGGTCACTGCCGTAGCGATGCCGGTCAGCAGGCCCGCAGTGGCAGCGGGCGCGGTAGCGCGTTTCCAGACGATGCCGGTCAGCAGAATGGCAAATGCCGGCCCCTGAAAGAACGACATAAGTGTCTGGAAGATGACGTAGATACCTGAGCTTTGGTCCATACGCATCAGGACTTCAGCGAACAGGATGGCCCACAGGACGAGTGCAACTGTGGCCAGCCTGCCAATTCGCAGCAACTGATCTTCTGACGCATCGGGGCGGAGCAGTCTTTGGTAGAGGTCTTTGCACAGGAGAGCGGCGGCCGAGTTGACGTACGAGTCAACGCTGGACATGAGCGCGGCGAGGAAGGCGGCGATGAAAATCCCGCGAGCTCCGGCTGGCAGAACTTCCGCAACCAGTCGCGGGATGGCTGTGTCGCCGTCAGGGAGATCGGGTATCAGAGCGAAGGCGATAAGTCCGGGGATGGCAACGATCAGGGGAATAATGTTCTTCAGGACTGCTCCCCAGACATACGAAGCCTGGGCTTCGAACGCGCTGCGGGCTCCAAGAGATCTTTGCACGATCGCCTGGTTGCCGATCCAGTAGGCGGGACTAAGTATCAGGGCGAGTCCAAAAAGGATTCCGGGCCACGGAAACGGTGTGGGAGTGTCTGCCGGCAGTATCAGGGACAGTCGTGAAGCGGAAGCGGTGGCCCAGTCGGACGCTGCTGGCTGCGGATCATTGTCAGAGTCGACATTTTCGGTTGTGGCGGTCTGCTGAACGACGGAATTTCGTTTCAGTTCGGCTTGCTCCAGTGCTGACTGCAGGCCGCTGATGCCGCCAACTTTGACCATGCCGATCGCCAGCACCAGCAGGCAGCCGGCAATCATCACAATGCACTGCAGCACGTCGGTGTATACGACGGCGGCCAGTCCGCCGGCGCAGGTGTAGATGCCGACAAGTCCGGCGGTCACAAGGATGCACAACTGCTGATCCCAGCCAAGCATTGAGGACATCAGGCGAGCGGAGGCGAGGAGCATGATGCCGAGGTTGCAGGCCATGAACAGCAGCCAGCAGCAGGCGAGAATGATGCGGACAGAAAGTCCGTAGCGGAGTTCCAAAAACTCGGGGATGGTGCTGACACCGGCTCGATAAAACCACGGGATAAAGACGAAGGCTGCGATGATCATCGCCGGTATGCAGCCGATCCATTCGAAATTGGCGACTGCGAGCCCATGTCTGTAGGCTGCACCGCCGGCACCGATGATGTCTGTACCACCGATGTCTGTGGCAACCAGCGACATACCGATGGCCCACCAGGGAAGCTGGCGGCCGGCGAGAAAGAAATCGGAACCTCCGCTGACGCGTGCGCCGATTCGCAGTCCCAAAATCATGGTGCCTGCGAGATAAGCAGCAATAACGAGGTAGTCGAGCAGGCTTAGAAGGCTTTCGGGTGACTGCATGCCACGTGATCTCCCGGTAATTTAAGAACAGGAGAAGTATGCTACGTGCCGGCTGTGGTGTACGGAAGCGAGTCAGGCCGAGTGTGTGGTATGTTCAGAGTGGTTGCTGCCGGAGATTCATCGAGAGCAGGTTTTGCAGCTGCTGTTCGGCGGTGTCGGGACTGTCAGCGAAACGTCGGGCATCCCAGAGATCCGCAAAGACTCGTCCGCGCCGCCACGAGAGGGTTTCTTTGAGGACGGTTTCGAGTGAAGAGAGTTTTGGGGGTTCGAACTGGGCTGCCTGCTGCAGTTGATCCAGCATGCCGTTTCCGGCTCGCACGGGGATGACGGAACAGCAGGAAACTCCACAGTCGAAGGCAAAGCGAACGGACTGCAGTGCGTGCTCGATCCCCTCCTGTTCAGTGCTCCACGGAAGCTTAAGCAGCACGAAACTGCGAATCAGGATGTGCTGTTTTTGCAGCAGCCGGCAGGCGGATTCGAAGTCTGCAAGTGTCATTTGTTTGTTGAGCCGAGCGAGGGTGGGTTCATGGGCTGTTTCAAGCCCCATGGCCACTTCAAGCTGAGTTCCGCAGAGCTGCTGGAACTGGTCGCAGCGTTCCGTGCACAGTCGCGGATGATTTTCGACAATGACTGTGTCAAACTGTCTGACGCGTGCAGCGATTGCGGGCAGGTCACGAACCGGCACGGCCGCGGGATCGAAGAAATTGCCGCTGTTGTAGAGTTTGAGATGCGGGGCGTGCGGCAGTCTTTGAAGTGCAAAGTCGATCTGCTGCGGGATCAGGCCTGGCGAGACAGTTTCTGTCAGTGTGTTCTGCCAGAGATCACACATCAGGCAGTGGAACGGGCATTCACGATTGGTCAGGAAAACAGTGGAAACAGCCTCGAGTCGTCCGTGCCTTGAAAATTCCTGTTCACTGAGCCAGTGCCACGGTTTGCCTGGATCCAGCAGGTTTCTCGGACCGCGAAGACTGATAATCTGTCGGGTGAGTGAATCCATCAGCGGACTGGCAGGTAAGTTGATCAGGCTGTGACAAGGCTGACAGCAGCAGCAGCGGCATTCCACAGCCACTGTGGGCTGGCGAACAGCAGCAGTGCTGAAATTGCACAGACAGCAGCGGCGACTGCCGAGGCCGGTCGTGGTTCGGGTTCCAGGATGGTTTTTGGAGCTTCGAAATACATCAGGCCGATCAGTCGCAGGTAGTAGGCTGCTGCAACCACCGCGTTGGCTGCCAGGGCGATGGCAAGAGTCCGGCTGAGCTGACTGTTCACGACCCACGCTGAGACGAACAGGTTGAGCTTTCCGAGGAAGCCTGCGGTTGGGGGCAGGCCGCTGAGTCCGAAGACACAGACGGCCATCATCAGTGCGAGTGCCGGACGAGTCTGACTGAGTCCGTGCAGGTCTTCGAGTGATCGCAGCGGGCGAGTGCGAGTTCCTGCGGCGGCCAGTACTGCGAACGCGCCAATTGACATGATACCGTAGATCGGCAGGTAGAACATGAGTGCAGCCTGACCACTGGCTTCATTGGGATTCTGACCGCCGTACTGGGTGGCGACAGCGAGACCGACGAGCATATAGCCGGCGTGCGAGATGCTGGACCAGGCGAGCATGCGAAGCACACTGGTCTGGCGGACCGCCATAATATTGCCGAAGGTCATTGTCACCAGTGCCATTGTGGTGAAAAGCCATGCCTGATTCTTCGAGGGCACCCAGGCAGCGATGCTGTCAACTCCGGCACACAGTGGCAGGATTTGCAGCAGTGCCGCAAAGCCAACGACTTTGGGCAGGAAGGACAACATGGCTGAGGCTGACGGAGCGACACCCTGAAACACGTCAGGGGCGTAAAAGTGGAACGGAACCGCGGTGAGTCGGAAGCTGATGCCGGCGATCATAATGACCTGGGCGACGATCAGCATGCTGTGTTCGAAGCCGGGAACCGCGCTGTGAGCACGCTGTGCGATGGACGCCAGATTTGTTGTACCGGAAACACCATAAATCCAGGCCAGTCCGAACAGGACCATGGCAGAAGAGAAGATACTCAGCAGGAAGTACTTGATGGTGGCTTCGCGAGACATCCAGTCGGCGCGTCCGAGATACAGCAGGATATAGGTAGGGATACTGACGAGTTCGAGTCCGAGGAAGATTCCGATGAGGTCGTTTGCGAGAGCGACGAAGGAGGTTCCGGCGAGCACAGCGAGCAGACAGGCGAAGTTTTCGGCAGCGTGTGCATCATCGGTCTGATCCCAGAGGATCAGGGTGAGGAGGAAGCCGGCCCCCAGCGAAATTCCTCGGATGTACCATGCGAAGGCATCGGCTTCGAAAGGGCCGACGGAGCCATCTGTTATGGGTGCTTTCAGCCATGCGAAGGCGGAGCACAGCAGCGCCAGAATTGTGAGAGCCCCCCAGCGATGTTTGAGACCGGCTGCGGAGCTGCCATTTTCACTGACCAGAAACGGACCAGTGAGGAACATGATGCAGACCGTAGCGATCAGAATGATCTCAGGAATGATCAGTCCGGCTGCCTGGTTCAGTTCGTTAAATGCGGGCACGGCTGGGTCTCGACAACAAAGAAATCAGAACAAAAAACAGAAGCACCGGAGTTGGGTACAGAGCACAGTCAGAGGGCAGCCTCAACTGGCTCTGCGGTGTTCTCAGCAGGCTGCACCGGAGCACCGGGGACAGGTCCTGCAGAGATATTGGCGATACGGTCAACAACAAGTTCCACGTCCGGTCGGATGATGTCAATCAGTGGTGCAGGGCGGATGCCGATGAACAGGCAGAGGGCAGCCAGCGGGAACAGCGCGAGGAACTCGCGAGCATTCATGTCTTCGGTGTCGTGATCACCGTGTCCATCATGATGGGGTTCCCGGAGTTTTCCGAAGAACACCTTCTGAACGGCCGTCAGCAGATACCAGGCTCCCAAAATCACACCTGTGGTTCCGAGTGCCGAATACAGCCAGTTGGCTTTGAACATGCCAGCCAGCGACAGAAATTCTCCGATGAACCCGTTGAGCCCTGGCAGGCCAATACTGGACATGGAGATGAAGACCATGCTGATGCCGATCGCCGGAAGTTTTGATGCCAGTCCTCCAAGCTCAGACATTTCGCGGGTGTGATAGCGTTCGTAGATCATACCAACAATGATGAAGAGGGCTCCGGTCGACAAACCGTGATTAATCATCTGCAGCACACTGCCCGTGATACCTTCGGTGTTGAGGGCGAACAGTCCAAGCATGCAGAAACCGAGGTGGGCGACGGAGCTGTAGGCTACCAGTTTCTTGATGTCACTCTGGGCCAGTGCACAGAGGGACCCGTAGATGATTCCGATCACCGAAAGCAGTCCGATAACCGGCATACCGATGCTGACAGCGGCTTCAGGAAACAGCGGCAGGCAAAGTCTGAGAAATCCGTAGGTGCCAAGTTTCAGCAGTACGCCGGCCAGCACGATACTTCCGGCGGTAGGGGCTTCAACGTGAGCCAGAGGCAGCCAGGTGTGGAAAGGGAACACCGGAACCTTGATCAGGAATCCTGCCGAAACGGCGAGGAACAGGGTTGTCTGCAGCTGCTGCGGCAGCGGATGCTGCTGGAGCCAGGCGGTCAGCGCCGGCAGGTTTGTCGGGTTCTTCAAAGGATCCGCCTGGCTGGATACGTAGAGCACCAGATAGAGCAGTCCGGAGAGCGTGACGAGGCTTCCCGCCAGCGTGTAGAGGAAGAATTTCACAGCTGCCCACTTGCGGTCCTTGCCACCCCAGACGGCGATCAGGAAGAACAGCGGGATCAGGGTCATTTCGAAAAACACGTAGAACAGAATCAGGTCGAACGAACAAAATACACCGATCAGTCCGGTCTGCAGCAGCAGCAGTGCAGCGTAGAACTCAGCGGCACGATCGCGGACAGCTTCCCACGAAATCAGCACTGCAGACACAGTGAGCAGCGCGGTCAGTGCGATCATAGCCACACTGATTCCGTCAATTCCGAGGTACAGATCCAGCTTGACGCGTCCCGTATCCAGCCATGGCTGAACGAATTCAATTTTGGGTTTGATGACGGCATTTGCGGGGGCCGTAGAAGCCTTCGGCTGTTTGCCGGTTTCCAGGGCCGCCGGTCCGGTGGCGTAATAGCTGGCCAGCAGAAAGACAGTCAGCAGCAGAGTTGCTGCCGAACCGCAGACGGCAACCCAGCGCGAGTTATCGACTGTCAGCGAGGAGCGAAACAGCATCAGCAGCACTGCGGTCGCAGCGGGAACAACCAGAACGAGGAAAAGTAGTGCTTGCATGAATCTTGCGCCGAGTGCTGAAAGCAGAGAACAGTCTGAAAACACCAACAGGGAATTCGCCGGTCCGTTCAGGAAATTCCAAGACAGATCACAACAAGAGCTACCAGACCTGCCCACATCAGTCCGGCATAGGAAGTCACAACACCGTTCTGAGTTGATCGGACTCGATCACCGAGGACTCGCGGAACAGTCGCCAGCGAATCGATCAGTCCATCAATGACCAGTCGATCAAACAGCGTTGACAGGAATGCGATTCCTCGCAGCGGCAGTACGACCAGCACGTACAGAATTTCGTCGAGGTAGAACTTGCCCTGAGAAATGACATACAGAGGTTTCAGTACCACAGCGATCGTGGCTGGAACCTTTGGCATTGCCACGTAGAACATCCAGGCCATGCCGATGCCGGCCGACGCGATGAACACGCTGAGCGCCATGACATCAAGATGGAAATGAGCTTCGAAGGGGATGAGACCTGTTGTTTTGGCGAGCGTATTGCTGAACAGGTGAGTCGGCCCGACAGCAAGTCCAATGAACAGAGCGGCGACTGCCAGAATTCGCAGTGGCCAGGCCATGATGGGAGTCGCTTCGTGCGGATGATGTCCGGCTTCTTCGGGGAACTTTTCGGGGCCCCAGAATGTCATAAAGTATGCTCGGAAGGTATAGAAAGCCGTCAGCAGAGCAGTGAGCGAGGCCACGACCAGCACCGAGCCGAAGAACAGCCGGTGTTCTCCGGTTTTGGAGGCTGCCATCAGTACAGCCAGGATTTCGTCCTTGCTCCAGAAGCCTGCCAGCAGAGGCACACCGGCAAGTGCGGCGGCCCCGACAAGGAAGGTCCAGTGAGTGATGGGCAGGGCACGGCGGAGACCGCTGAATCTTCGCATGTCGATAACGTCACCCATGGCATGCATAACGCTGCCGGCTGCAAGAAACAGCAGAGCTTTGAAGAACGCATGAGTAAACAGATGGAACATGCCGGCAGTGACAGCCATGGTGGCCAGGCCGGGGTCGGCAGCACCGCAGCCAAGAGCCATGAACATGAAACCGAGCTGGCTGACAGTCGAATATGCCAGGACTCGTTTGAGGTCAGTCTGTGTGAGTGCGATCAGGGCTGCAATGGCGGCAGTGATCGCTCCCGTGCCGGTTACCAGCAGCTGAGCCTGCGGTGCCAGGATGAACAGCGGGGTGCACCGTGCAACCAGGTAGACTCCGGCGGTCACCATGGTGGCGGCATGGATGAGGGCACTGACCGGGGTCGGACCTTCCATGGCATCCGGGAGCCAGACCTGCAGCGGGAACTGAGCTGATTTGCCCATGGCTCCGAGGAACAGGCAGAAACAGATCAGGTTGATGATGCCGCTGTTGGCGGCGACGACAGCCTGTATGCGGTCAGGGTTACCCAGTACACCAGCGAAGTCGACGGTGCCAAAATTCGTCCAGATCAGGAACGTCGCCATGATCAGACCGAAGTCACCGATACGATTGACGACGAAGGCCTTTTTGGAGGCGGCGGCGGCGGAAGGTTTACGGAACCAGAATCCGATCAGCAGGTAACTGCAAAGCCCCACCATTTCCCAGAAGACAAACAGCATGACAAAGCTGTTGGACAGCACCAGCATGCACATCGAGAAAACGAACATGGATACGGCGGCGAAGAATCGCGGATAGCCCGGGTCGTGATGCATGTAGCCGGACCCGAAGAGTGCCACCAGCAGGCTGACACCCGTGACCATGGCCAGCATGATTGACGAGATCGAGTCGACTCGCAGTTCCAGCGGAACACGCATGCCGGAACGCTGTCGATTTTTGTCCGGAATGGAATCAGCAACATTGACGTCAGCGATTTCCGGGGATGGTTCAACCGCCAGCCATTCACCGATGTAGACGACAACTTCGGGTTTTTCTGCGGCCGCGACTGCAACGACCGGCGCGGGATCAGCCGCAGCCGATTCAGCGTCAGACCCGGCATCGGGCGGTGCCGATGCATCAGCCGGCGGAATGAATCCTGAAGCGGGACCGGCAGACTGCAGCGGCAGCAGCAGGAGCACAGCCAGTGAAGCAGCGAATGAGACCGCCAGAGCCGACCAGCAGGGAATATGGCTGCGGTATTTCAGCAGTTTGGGGCCCAGCAAAGCCGTGACCACGGCGGACAGCAGTGGTGCCGCAGGGATCAGACAGAGCAGTGGTGCCAGCAATTCTTGTGACATAAGAAAGTCTTCCAGCCAGTCAGTTCGGAGCTCAGTCGAGGACTTTATACAGGAGTCCGGTCAGGGCGTTTGGGGTCGGCGTTGACAGTTTTGGGCAGTTCCCGAGGCTGTCGGCCGGCAGGTGTCAGCAATGGTATACCGTCATAAGCCGACGGCGGCGTCTGAGGTGAGTCAATATCTGCAGTCACTGGCGACAGCGTATCGAACTCCCGCAGTTCCGACCAAAGCCGGATATCGAGCGAGTGTGTCTGTCGGTAGAGGGCGAGCACGAGTGAAAGTGCCAGTCCGGCTTCACAGGCAGCCACGGTCAGCACGAAAATCGTGAAGGCCTGACCCTCCTGATTCTGATGGATTTTTCCGAAGGTCACGAGGCTGAGCGAAACTCCGTGCAGCATGAGTTCTGCGGAGAGCACCAGCAGAATCAGATTACGACGGGTCAGGAATCCGATTGCGCCCAGGACGAACAGTCCGGCCGCAACCATCAGGGATCGCAGTTCCTCGTAGTTGAGAGGCGTTACTTCAGACATCAAAGTGCTCCTTCTTCACGCCGCGGAGCAATGGCGATTGCACCGATGCTGGCCACCAGCAGAATGGTCCCTGCCAGTTCGACGGCGAACAGGTAATCGCCAAAGAGCGACCGTCCAAGACCTTTCATGCTGCCGACGGGAGTATCAGCAGTGGCCTTGCTGAGCATTGCTGGTACAGCCGGCGGCGGTGGCGGGTTGACAGGAGCATCGGGGGAAGGCAGAGCAGGCGGGCTGGTGGCCGACCCGCGAGCCGAGCCCTGTTTTTCAGCCACAACGATTTTAGTGCGTTCCACCTTGAGCGGGCTGGTCTGCAGCTGCTGGACAATCAGTCCGAGCAGCACAAACGAAGACAGCACCGCAGGAATGGTGAACTGCGCACGGCGGTCGTAGCCGGCAGCCCCGGACTGCTGTGCCAGCATGATCACGAACAGGAAGGTCACGATCACAGCACCGGCATAAACAATAATGGTGGCTGCCGCGAGGAAAGGAGCACTCTGCAGCATGAACAGTCCGCAGGTGCCGAGTGTGGCAAGTGCGAACCAAAGTGCGCCATAGACCGGGTTTTTGGAAGTGATCATGAGTGCTGCGCACAGAAGTGCTGTGACAGCAAAAGTCCAGAACATGACCTCTGACTGCAGTGTGTCCACGCCGAGACCTGCACTGAGGCAGAACGACAGAACGCCAGCGGCTGCGAGGATTACACCGGGCAGGCCCGGTCGTGATTTTCCGGGTTTCCCGGATGGCATCAGCCACAACAGGCTGATAGCCCAGAGCACCAGTCCGCAGATTGAGGCGGGGTGCTGCTGCATCCACTCATTCATTGCTGTCCCTCCCGACCGGTCGTACGAATGACACCGGCTGCTTCTGCCTTTGCCGAACGATCACTGACCGGCACAGTTGTGGCTGGTCCCACTGCGGGAAGCTGCACAAATTCTGAGGCTGGTCCAAGTTTTCCGCGACCTGTTCGCACCGGGTCACGGGGATCGTTTTTGGTTCGGTCGAATACTCCGAGCAGTTTTTCGCGGTCGTACATCAGGTCCGAGCGGGATTCACCGGTCAGGTCGTAAATATGAGTCAGTTCGATGGCGTCCACCGGACAGGCCTCTTCGCACATGCCGCAGTAGATGCAGCGAAGTTCATCGAGCACGAAGGATTTGGGGAATTTGTCGCGGTCAGGCCATTCCGGCGGAGCGGCCTGCGCTTCGATGGTGATGCAGCGAGCCGGACAGGCCGTAGCACACATCATGCACGCGACACATTTCACGCGATCTTTTTCATCGCGATTCAGGCGGTGTACGCCGCGGTAGTGCAGCGGCAGCTCGGGCTTCACTTCAGGGAACTGCTGCGTGACCGGTTTGCGGTCGACGACGTGCTTGAGAGTGGTTCTCAAGCCCTGCATGATGGCCGGAACAAAGGTGGATTCCCAGAACCCAAGTTCCGGTTCTTCCACCCAGCGGACATTTTTTTTCTTCTGAGTATCAGTCATGTTTCAGAACCTTGATCAAATCAGTGAGCGGCGGCATGCCCGGCGGCATGGCTGTCATGGTGAGCTTCAACCTTTTTGCGACGGACATAACCCGGGCGAGCCCTGCGTTCTGCTTCCCGCAGGCTGGCGCTGATCATGCCCCAGGCGGCAAACAGGACTGCGGAACCTGGCAACATCCACCACTGGCTCAGTTCGAAATGACGCACAAACATCACCATCAGCAGATTGGCCAGTGACAGCGGAATCATGACTCGCCACGCCAGTTCCATCAGCTGGTCGAAACGGAAGCGGGGAATTGTCCAGCGAAGCATGATGATCACACAGATAAAGAAGAAGGCCTTGCCCATCAGCACCAGCATCTTCACCAGCCATGCGAGCGGGTAAACACTGTCAGCTTCGGCAATACCGGGCAGATGCCATCCGCCGAGGAACAGGATTGAGGTGAGGAAGCTGATGGTGATCATGTGGGTGTATTCACCAAGGAAAAACAGGGCCCACTTCAGAGCGCTGTACTCGGTGTGCCAGCCACCAACCAGCTCCTGTTCACACTCAGCCAGGTCGAACGGCAGGCGGTTGGCTTCGGCCAGCGAGGCAGTGAAAAACAGCAGTGCGGCCAGTGGCTGAAACCAGATGTTCCATGCCGCGAGGCCACCGGAAATCTGACGCTGCATGATCTCTTCCAGGTTGACGGTGCCGGACAGCAGGGCGATTCCAAGCACCGACATGCCGAGCGGGATTTCGTAGCTGACGACCTGAGCACTGGCTCGCAGGGCCCCGAGGGCACTGTATTTGTTGTTCGAGGCCCAGCCGCCGAGAACGATGCCGTAAACAGCCAGGCTGCCCACAGCGAAAATAAACACCAGCCCGATATCGATGCCTGGGGCGATGATAAATCTGATGAAGCCGGGAGCACCCTCAACGCCAACCGGACCAAACGGAACAACGGCAAACGCCAGCAGTGCCGTAAAGACCGAGATCCCAGGAGCAATCAGGAACAGCACGCGGTCCACGTGCGGCGGAATGACTTCTTCCTTGAGCAGCAG